>Ga0209011_1000412_pt1 | contig 16563 bp, 16 predicted proteins | sample BlaSpr_A8_OM1_M3_FD_187986 | JGI IMG/M metagenome (GOLD analysis project Ga0209011, IMG submission 187986) | Forest soil microbial communities from Thunder Bay, Ontario, Canada - Black Spruce, Ontario site 2_A8_OM1_M3 (SPAdes) (version 2) | ecosystem: Environmental > Terrestrial > Soil > Boreal... | reverse complement strand
CGTCAGCGAGCCGGTCGGCGGGATGTCGCCGACTACGTATGCCGGCAAGCCCTGGGCGGTTACCGTGTTCACCGGGCTCGCCGCAAGCCCGTATCCATGCGTGTACTGCAGGTGCTGGTTGACCCAGTTCTGGGCCGCCGGAGACAGCTTCGAGACGTCCAGCTCGCGGGTGCTGATCTCGAGCTGCTGATACTTCCCCGCGATCGTGTATCGGTCGATGTCAATGTCGTTGAACGAGTAATAGGTACGGATGGTCTGCTGCTGCTCATACACGTCCTTGAGCGGCAGGTAGTCCCATAGGCGCAGGTTGTCGATCGTGACCTGGTCGTTCTGCACGTCCTTCAACGTCAGCGGCTGATCGCCCGTGAAGTTGCTCACTGTCACGTTGGAAAGCCCGTATGCCGCTCGCGTGCCGTCGATCTCGCGCTGGATGTAAGGAAGCTCGTACGACTGCGCGCTCGGGGTGACGAAAAAGCCCTGCACGATGGCGGGGTAGATCTGCCCGATCAAGAGGAGCAGCACCCAGAGGCTGGCGGCAACGACAGGCACCGCCAACCGTCTCAGCCATGCGTTCGCGATGAGCGCGCCCGCCAGCACGATTCCGGCCCCGGCCTGGAACGAATAAAGAGGGAGCCTCGCCATCACGTCGGTGTAGGCGGCACCCCACACGATGGTGTTGCTGTGTGCGGACATCACGTCATAGCGGGCGAGCCACGTCCATGCCGCGAGGCTCAGCGCAAAGACGCCGAGCAGCACAGAGAGGTGAGCGATGGCCCGCGGGCTCAGGTTGAGGTCGAAGGTGTCGCCCCGCCATGCATACAAGGCCCCGATCAGGAGCACCGCCATGAAGCCGAGGCCCAGCGACCAGTTGACGACCGAGTGCAGGAACGGGAGCGTGAGCAGATAGAAGGAGATGTCCTGTCCAAGGACGGGTTCGGTGATCCCTGTCGGCGATGCGTGCTGGTAGAGCGCAAGCGTCGCCCACTGGGTGCCTGCTCCGCCGGAAAGCACCAGCGCGATCAGCGCAGCGCCAAGCAGGCCGAGGACTCCAGCGGCGCTTCGGATGTTGGGCCTCTTGATGCCCACGGCACGCAGGGCAGGGCCGGATCGGATGCGCAGGGCTATGAGCACGTTGGCGGCCAGGAATGCGAACGCAACGACGAGGCTGCCGGCGACGAGCCACGCCTGCAGCCAGAGCTTCGTGGTGAAGACGTCTTTGAAGCCGAGCGCGTCGTACCACTGCCGCTCGGTGATGAACCAGACGATCGGGCTGGAGAAAAAGAAGACGAGGAAGGCGACGCCGATCAGCCCCACGCCAACCCAGAAGCGGCGGGGCGGCCGGGGTATCCGGATCTCACGCCCACCCTCGAATGGGCCGCCGCGCTCGAACGGATCGAACGGCCGGTAGCGCCGGGTCATCGGGACGAAGCTTAGACCGAAGCCATAGCTGAGCCGAGTCCCGGTCGAATTCGGTCGGTTTTGAGCCAAACCGACGTAATCGGACCTGCGATTACAGCGTTTTTGCGCAAAAGCGACGTAATAGAGCGCTCAAGCCGAAGCCAGCGCGTGAACCGCGTGCCGCCGAGGACGATGACTCTCAAACGGCGACGCGCACCGTGTTCGGGTTCTTCTCCACGATCAGGTCGATCAGGCCCCACTTCTTGGCTTCCTCGGGGTTCATGAAGAAGTCGCGCTCCATCGCACGCTCGACTGCCTCGATCGACTGCCCGGTGTGCTTCGTGTAGATCTTGGCCATCGCTTCGCGCTGCCGCAGGATCTCCTGCGCGTGCAGCTGGATGTCGGTCGCCTGGCCCTGGATGCCCTGGCTGAACGGCTGGTGGATGAGGATCTGCCCGTGAGGCAGTGACATCCGCATGCCTTTGTCTCCACCCGCGAGCAGGATGGAGGCGCCGCTCGCGGCCAACCCGGTGCACAGAGTTCCGACCTTGGGTGCGACGTACTGCATCGCGTCGTAAACCGAAAGCGCCGCGGTCAGCGACCCGCCCGGGCTGTTGATATACATCTGGATGTCGCGGTCCGGCGCCTCGCTCTCGAGGAACAGCAGCTGCGCTGTGACGATGCTCGCCAGGTCGTCGTCGATCACGCCGCGCACAAAGATGATGCCGTCCTTCAACAGGCGCGAGTAGATGTCGTACGAGCGCTCGCCGCGCCCGTCGCTGGTGATGACTGTGGGGACCAGGGCCATTGCATTAACTCCTTGTCTCGAAGCCGATTCGCGGTTTCGGTTTGGGTGGCGGGTTTGCCATCGCTAGATAAGCGCTGAAGTCGGCGACGCTGCGCAGCGCCTCGAGTGGCAGCGACGCGGTGGCGAGCCGGAGCTTGACCGGCGGGTCCTCAGGCCAGGCTCGCTGCTCAGGATCTGCGCCAAGCAGCCGCGCGAGGTCGGCGTAAATGTCGGCCGGACGGGCGCCCAGCGCGTGAGCAACCGCGAGGAGCCGCTCCGTGGAGACTTCCTTGCGGCCGCGCTCCACCTCAGAGAGGTGCGCGGGCGACAACCCGGCTTCGTTCGCGACTTCGGTGAGTGTCCGGCGCGTAGCCTCTCTACGCTGCCGCAGCACGGCACCAAGTGCGCCTCTCACGTGTCGAGCAGATTCGCTGTAGGCGAAAGCCATTCTTCCAGGGCAAAGATACGAGCTTGCGGAGGTGGGTGTCTAGTCCTTCAGATTCGTCGGGTCCAGGAGCTCCTGCTTCGGCCGCTCGATCACCTGCCGCGACCGCATGATCTCGATCAGCTTCTTCCGGCCCTTGGGCGGGCCGATCATGATCGCGCCCACCAGCTTGTCGTCCTTGAAGAAGAGCTTTCGATAGAACTTCTCCTCGTAGCTGAAGGTTCGCACCGACTCGAGGTCGGGCTGCACGTCCGGCGTCACGCCCATCACCGCGAGCGTGGACCCGAACATCGTCGTCGTATAGGTCGGGACGTCGAAGAAGTCCTCGTCCCCTCCGGCCATGTTCCGCGCCGCCACCTTTCCGTGCGCCTCCGCGTTGTCCCACGTGCCCATCTGGTTGTGACGCCCGACCATCAGGTCGTAGAACACCGCGATGTCACCTGCCGCGTAGACATCCGGCGCGTTGGTGCGCAGCTTCGCGTCGGTGACGATGCCCTTGTTCAGCTCGATGCCTGTGCCGCGCACAGGTTCGGTGTAGTAGTCAAGGCCGACGCCGTAGGTCAACAGGTCGAACTCGACCTTCTCGCCGTTGACCGTCTCGGCGAGAAACCGTCCATTGGTGCGGCTGAACTTCTGCACCTCGTCCGAGCAGATGAACTGCACGCCCTGCGCCTCGCCCATCTGCCGGCACAGCTGGCCGCCCTCCTCATCCAGCACGTAGCGGAGGAACCACGGGCCGCGCATGATCCACGTCAGCTTCGCTTTCTGGCGGAAGCTCACGCCCTCCGCGAGCTCGTAGCCGATGAAGCTCCCGCCCATCACCAGCACGCGCTCCGCCGCGTCGGCCTTTTCGATGATCGCGTCGGTGTCGTCGAGCGTCTGAAAGCCAAGTGCATTCGACACCTGGTCGGAACCGGGCCATGGCGGTGGCTTCGGCCCGCCGCCCGTCGCGATGAGGAGCGCGTCGTAGGGAAATTGCTGGCCCCGGTTCGTGCGCACGACCTTGCTGCGCGCGTCGATTTCTGTGGCCCACGTCTCGAAGTGGATGTCCAGCCCACGCGCGGCGTAGTCCTCGACAGTCCGCATCAGCACCTTCTCTCTGCGCACCTGGCCGCGGAGGTAGCGAGGCAGCGCGACGCGGTTGTAAAGTGGATGCCGCTCCGCGGCGATCATCACGATCGACGCATCCGCGTCCATCTTGCGCAGCTCCTCCGCGCAGGTCTGCCCGGCGATGCCGTTGCCAATCACCACGTAGCGACGAGTCACTTACAGCAGCAGTCCGTAGATGTAGCTCGTGTCTTCGTCATTCGCGAGATCGTATCCGGAAGCGCGAAGGTCCTCGGCAGCGGGGTGGTCGCGCGGAAGCGAGATGGTGACGTGGTCGAGCCCGTCCGCGTCGGCTTCGAAACGCAAAGCCATCAGCAGCTCGCGCAGCGCGCCGCCGCGTCCGGCGACGAAGTCCACCGCCATGTGGTCGCCCCACGGCTCCCTAAGCCCGACGACCGCTCTGCCGCCGGGGCCGACCCTAAGCATTCCAATCTGGGCCTTCCGTTCTAGCTCGGCCGCGTCCAGGTCGAACGCCCCGTTGAAGTCGGTGGTAACGCCGTGATAGAGCTCGATGCCCGGACTCTTTTCCAACGCCGGCCATAGTTTTCGTGCCTCGGCTGGATCCGGCATCCGCGCCGGCTCGCCTCCCTCGAGGCGTTTTCCGCGCCACCAGCGCGCGTCGATGATGCGGCGGAATCCCTCCGACTCGAACAGCGTGGCGGCGCCTGGATTTCCAGTCGCGAGACGCATCTCGCGAAAGCCTTGCTCCTTCGCCTCGGCGATCGCGGAGACGAGCATCTCGCGAGCAATCCCCTGGCGGCGGTGGGTGCTCGCGACGCGCAGGCCCTCGTACCAGATGAGACCAGGCGCATAAGGGCGCAGTCGCTGCAGGCCGACGACCACGCCTTCCACCTCGGCAGCCTGGAAGGCGGCGCCCGAGTCCTCCAACCAATCGTCGAAGACGCGCGGGATGTAGTCATGGCCGTCCCAAACATCGCGAGAGATTTCGGTCACGCGTTCGCGGTCGGCGGGCCTCATCGGCCGCAGGGTCAGTCCTTTGCCTGTGGTCGCCAATGCGCGACTCCCGACAACACGGTTCCCCCGTGGTACACGAGCTCATCACCCTCGCTCTTCAGCATCGCTTCGAGCGCCACCCGCACCTGGGCCTCGCTCAGAGTGTCACCCACCATCGCCATCACGTCGACGAGAGCCTCGCCCAAGTCCTTGTATCGGGAGACGCTGTCGTAGCGGAGGAAGCTCACATCGGGCGCGATGCCCATCTGCATCAGGAGCATGAAGAGGTCGCTGAAACGCGTCACACGAGGGCCGGCGTCGCCGAGGAGCTGTCTGCGGACCGCTGCTGCGGGGTGTGGCAGCTCGCTCTCGCGAAGCATGATGAAGACACGCTCGCGCGCGGACCGGTCGAGCTTTTCGATGAAGGGCACAGGCTCCGCCATGCCATAGAGGACGTGGCAGCAGATCACCAGGTCGGCGGGCGCCACCTCGGCGTCCTCCCACGTGCTCGCGACGACGGTCATGTTGTCTTTGGGCGGGATCATCGCGCGCATGCCTTCGGAAGGCTCGACGGCGGTCACCCACTCGAGCCGGTTCGCGAGCGGCGTTGAATGGCGACCGGTGCCGGCCCCCGCGTCGATGAGCGTCTTGCGGGGACCGAGGTAGGGCTCCATGACCGTCAGGAAGTCGTCGGTGCGCGCCTGCGTCGAACGGGCATAGCTAGCCGCTCGGCGGTCCCAGTAGCCGGGGTTGGCGAAGAGGCCGCCAAGGGTCGCCCTCTCGTTCACTATGTTTTTCCAGTTCGCCTCCCAGTCCACCGCAACGATCGAGGCTACCGCATCTCGAACTTCACCCCGTCTCTTCACCTGAGGCACCCGTTTATCGCTGGATCGCAGGCGGTTTTTAACAGGGCTGGGGACAATGGGTGGACAACTCGGGTCTGCCGGCCAACATCCTGGGGTCTGCCTTTTCCAGAGCCACCAGATGTAGGGCTGACAGATAGCCAGACGAGCTTTGTCCGTTAAGGCTGGACTACGCTACGGACAATGCCCGGCACCGAGTTCACCAATGCGGAGTCGGCGGTACTCTCGCGCTACTTCACCAACATGGACCGGCCGGTGTTCGCGCTGCGGAACCTGCCGGAGGTCGTCAAGGGCGCGCTCTTCTCGCGTTACTCGCGGACTGAGAAAAGCCTGCGGCGAGTGCTTCTGGACGAGTTCATCAACGAGCCCGATTCTGGGTTTGGCGAGCTCACCGGCCGCCCCACCGACGCCGACGACATGGTCGCCGTGCGCCGCGCGGAGGAGTTCTACGAGAGGGTCCTCGTCGGTTACGGGGACGACTCGGTGGCGGAGCTCGCGGGTGCGCACGTCGCCGTCGAACGGACCTCGATCCTCGCCGCCAAAGCTTTGGAGGACAGCCGGATCGGCATCTCCCCGCTGGAGAAGTCGACGCGCTACGTCCGCTTCGACAGGCCGGGTCCCGACGGCCGGTACCTCTTCTACCGCGGCCGCGAGCTGGCACACCCGGAGTACGAGCCCGCCGCCGACGCGCTTTTCACCGCCTACAGCGGCCTCGTCGAACCCGTCACCGAGGCCATTCGCAACCGCTTCCCGCTCGACCCGGGAGAGACCGACCGCGCGTGGAAGTCGGCGACCCGGGCCAAGGCGCTCGACCTGCTGCGCGGGCTTCTGCCGGCGGGGTCCCTGACCAACCTCGGCCTGTTCGGCAACGGTCGCGCCTTTGAGTACCTGATCACCAAGATGGCCGCTCACGAGTTGCCGGAGTGCCACCAGGTGGCCAGCGACCTGCACCGGGAGCTCGCCCTGGTCATTCCAGCGTTCGTCAAACGGGCGCTGGACGAGCGGTACGGTCGCCCGTCGGCGGAGCGGATGGCAAAGCTCCGGATGGAAACGGCGAGCCTGGCTCCTCACGGCAAAGTGCAGTCGCCTGACGGGCCAAGCGTGAGACTCGTCGATCACGATCCGGACGCCGAGCGCAAGGTCGTTGCCGCGGCGCTCTTCCCACACTCGAATCAGGGCCTCGACCAGCAGACCGCCGACCATGGGCAGGTCCTCGAAGCGTTGCTGGGCGATCGTGCCAACCGCCGCCAGCGGGTGCCACGCGCCCTCGAGCACGCTCAGTACACGTTCGAGATCGTCGCCAACTTCGGCGCTTACAGGGACCTGCACCGTCACCGCATGCTCACCCAGGACCGGCAGCTGCTGGGAACGAGCCTGGGCTACGACCTCCCGCCCGGAATCGCCGACCTCGGCCTGGGCGGGCGTTTTGCCGCCGCGGTGGACGCGGCCGCGGCCGTCCACGCGAGGCTGGAGCGCGACGCCGGCCCGGCGCTGGCCCAGTACATCGTGCCGCTGGCGTTTCGCGTCCGGTGGTACTTCCGGGTGAACCTCCGCGAGGTCTACCACCTGTGCGAGCTCCGGACCACCCCGCAAGGCCACCCCGACTACCGGTGGGTCGCGCAGGAGATGTTCCGCCGCGTCGCCGAGGTCCACCCTCGCCTGGCCCGCTATGCGCGTTTCGTCGACCTCGGACCCGGCGACGAGCTGGAGCGCCGCCAGTCAGAGCGCAGATTAGATGAGAAGTTATCCGCGCTCGATCAGCGCGTGCCTTAGCATCACTACCCAATGTCGACGCGGGAGGAAGGGGTGAGTGTTTTGAGTGACGTTTTGCTGCCGCGAGGACCCGAAAGGCGTGGCGAAGACGACCGGCGAGCCTTCGTGGAGAGAAGGTTTTCCGAGAGGCGTGACCCGGTGCGGGCGGCCGCCGGCCGGCGCGGAGTCTTTCCTTTCGACCGCCGGATCGCCGAGCGCCGCATGCTCGAGCGCCGCGAAAACTGGCCTGGCGCGCAGTCTTTCTAGCGCCCGTCCGGCGCTGATCGTTCACGGCGGCGCCGGCCCCGTGCCCGAAAACGAACGCGAGCTCCGGCAGGCTGCCGTCGAGCGAGCGCGCGACGCCGGCTGGGCTGAGATCGGCAGCGGCGCCCTGGCCGCCGCCCTGGCCGCCGTCCGCCTGATGGAGGACGAGCCGCTCCTCAACGCAGGCATCGGCGCGTGTCTCAACGCGGACGGCGTGGTCGAGCTGGACGCGGGAGTTATGGAAGGCGCGGAGCTCCGTGCCGGCGGCGCCGCCGGGCTGAAGGACGTGCGCCACCCGATCGACCTTGCACTCGAGGTCATGCGCGACGGCCGCCACGTCCTGCTGGCGGGCGATGGAGCGTCACGCTTTGCCCGCGAGCATGGCGTCGAGATGGCCCATCCGTCGATCTTCATCACCGACCGGAAGCGCCAGGAGCTCCTGCACGGCGCTGACACCGTAGGCGCGGTGGCACGAGATTCCGACGGGCACCTCGCGGTCGCGGTTTCCACCGGCGGCATCAACGGCAAGCTGCCCGGACGCATCGGCGACTCGCCGATTCCCGGCGCCGGAATCTACGCCGACGACCTCTTCGGCGCCGTGTGCGGCACCGGCAAAGGCGAGGCTTTCATCCGCCTCGGGCTGGCCAGGCTGATGGTGGTCGAGCTGCAGCACGGCATGAGCGCGGCGGTGGTCGCGCGCGGCGCGGTGGCGCTGCTCGGCAAGGCGCTCAAGGCGTCAGGTGGCGTGATAGTGATCGGCCGCGAAGGCGCACCGGAGGCCGCCTTCAATACAGCGGCCATGCCATTCGCGGTGGCTCATTAGATGACCGACTCCGCCAACACCGGCGACCTCGTCACCCTCGCCCTCAAGCATGCAGGAGTCAGCCATCTCTTCACGCTGAACGGCGCCCACATCTGGCCCATCCTCACCGGCGCGACCGAGCATGGAATCCGGATCATCGATACTCGCCACGAGCAATCCGCCGCGTTTGCTGCCGAGGGCTGGGCGAAGGTGACGCGCCAGGTAGGTGTCGCGGCTGTGACGGCGGGTCCTGGCGTGACCAACTCGGCCTCGGCGATCGCCCAGGCACAGGCGGCCGACAGCCCGATATTCGTCATCGGCGGCCGCGCGCCCAACGCCAGGTGGGGCATGGGCTCGCTGCAGGAGATGGACCACGTCGCATTCGTGCAGACCATGACCAAGAAGGCAGTGACTCTTGGCTCTGCGGAAGAGGCTTACAGCGTCGCCGCGGAGTTCATGCGCACGGCGCTCAGCGGGCGCACCGGACCGGTTTTCATGGACGTCCCGCTCGACACCTTCTTCGGTGGCGCGGACCTGCCCGAAGCCACCGAGCACCTGACGCCCGACCTCGGACCGAGCCCGGACCCCGACCTGATCAAGCGTGCCGCTCAGCTCATCCGCGAGGCGCAGCGGCCCTCGGTGATCGCGGGCGGCAGCGTGTGGTGGTCGCACGCAGAAGACGAGCTCGAGCAGCTGGTCGAAGCAGCCCACCTTCCCCTGTCCGTCAACGGCATGGCGCGAGGCATGCTGCCGCCGGGCCATCCACTCTTCTTCCCGCGAGCTCGCGGAGCCGCGCTCGGCGAGGCCGACCTCATCCTCGTCATCGGTGTTCCTCTGGATTTCCGGCTCAACTGGGGCCAGCCGCCAGTCTTCCCGGAGGACGCTCGCCTGATCTTCATCGACGTCGACGGCCATCGCAAGCACCGGACACCGGATGTCGCCATGTACGGCGACATGAAGGCCGCGCTCGGGGCGCTGGCCGTCGCGGTTGAGGGCGCGCCCGAACGCACCGCCTGGCTGGCCAAGCTCCGCGAGGCCGACACCGCGTCCCGCGCTCGCGACGCCGCGATGACCGGTTCCGACTCCTCGCCAGTCCACCCGGCTCGCCTCATCGCCGAGGTGGATCGGTTCTGCGATCCAGACGCAATCCTGGTGGGCGACGGCGGTGACTTCGTCTCGTTCGCCGGCCGCCTGATCGAGCGTCAGAAGCCCGGCCTGTGGATCGACCCAGGCCCGTTCGGGTGTCTCGGCTCGGGGCCGGGTTACGCGATGGCCGCCAAGCTCGCACATCCCGACCGGCAGGTGGTGCTGCTCGCGGGCGACGGGGCTTTCGGCTTCTCGGCGATGGAGTTCGACACCATGGTCCGGCACCGTATTCCGGTCGTCTGCGTCGTCGGCAACAACGGCATCTGGGCGTTGGAGAAGCACCCGATGCTGAGCATGCTGGGAGTGAGCGTCGCCGCGGACCTGGGCCAGAGGACCAGGTACGACAAGGTGGTCGAATCGCTCGGCGGCCACGGCGAGCTGGTGGATCGTCCGGATCAGATCCGGCCGGCCCTGGAGCGTGCCTTCGCCTCGGGGCTGCCGGCGTGCATCAACGTAATTTGTGATCCAGACGCGGAATATCCGCGATCATCAGTGCTGATGTGAGCGCGCTCCAGATCAAGGCCGCCGTGGAGGCAGACGAATGGCGAACTGCCCAGTCGCAGTTCGATGCGGCGGCGGAGATCATCAACCTCGAACCGTGGCTGCGTGAGGTGCTCCGCGACGTGCAGCGGGAGTTCACCTGCACCTTCCCCGTGAAGATGGACAGCGGCCACCTGCGCGTCTTCACCGGCTACCGCGTGCAGCACAACATCAACCGTGGGCCCGCGAAGGGCGGCATCCGCTACCACCCGGACGTTTCGCTGAACGAGGTCAAGGCGCTGGCCATGTGGATGACGTGGAAATGCGCAGTGGTCAACATCCCGTTCGGCGGCGCGAAGGGCGGCATCATCGTCAATCCGAAGGAGCTTTCGCTCAACGAGCTCGAGCACATGACGCGCCGGTTCGCGACTGAGATCTCGATCCTCATCGGCGCCGACCGCGACATCCCCGCCCCTGACGTGAACACCGACGGCCAGACGATGGCGTGGATCATGGACACGCTGTCGATGCACCTCGGTTATTCGGCGCCGGCGTCGGTGACCGGCAAGCCGATCGAGGTGGGTGGATCGTTGGGTCGCATCGAGGCGACCGGCCGCGGCGTCACGATCTGCGCGATGGCGGCGCTCGAGCACCTCGACCGCCTTCCGCATCAGACGAAGGTTGCGGTGCAGGGCTTCGGCAACGTCGGCAGCATCAGCGCGAAGCTGCTCGAAGAGTCGGGCTGCACAGTCGTCGCTGTGTCAGAGGACTACGGCGGCATCTACAACCCGCTTGGTCTTTCGATCAAGCGCGTGCTCGAGTACCGCGCGCGCGAAAAGACATTGAAAGGTTTCCCCGGCGCGCAGGAGATCGGCAACGCGGATGTCCTGACCGTCGACTGCGACATGCTCGTGCCGGCTGCGATCGGCAACCAGCTCACGTCACGCAACGCGCGCGAAGTGAAAGCGAGGCTGATAGTCGAGGGCGCCAACGGACCGACGACTCCCGAGGCCGACGCCATCTTTCGCGAGCGCGACATCTTCGTCGTGCCTGACATCCTCGCGAATGCCGGCGGCGTCACCGTCTCCTATTTCGAGTGGGTGCAGGATCTGCAGTCGTTCTTCTGGTCCGAGCATGAGGTCAACCAGAAATTGAAGGCGATCCTCTCCCGCGCTTTCTCCGAAGTGCTCAAAACGAAGCTCGAGAAAAAGCTCGACATGCGCATGGCCGCGTACTGCCGTGCGGTGGCACGCGTCGCGGGCGCAACACGCGAACGAGGCCTCTATCCCTAAGCAGTGAGGTCGCTCTCCGAGCTCGCTGGCCAGGACCTCACATGGCAGATCCAACCTGGCAGCGCAACCATCTCTGACCGGGCTCAGCACAGCTACGTCCTGTTCATGGGTGACGAGCCCGTCGTGCAGGCGCAGGTGATCTGGCAGCGGATGGTGTCCTACGAGGTGATCATGGAGGCGGGCGAAGGCACCTACGAGGTGCACATGGACCTGGCCGTCCCCGAGCGGCGCTCCATGGTCCAGAAGGCCGGGGTAGCGGACAGTATCGCCGTCTTTGAGCTCGCCTCAGAAAACATGGTGACGGCCACCGGTTGGATCACGACAGCTAGTTCGCGGAAGCTGGCGTGGGCGCCGACGCACGAGGCCGGGTACGAGTACGTGATCTTCGCGCCCGGCGGTCCCCGCCTGGTCACGCTATCAGCGGCGTTCTCCTTCACCAAACTCGCGGTGGGAGGGAATCCCGGCCACTTGCTGGTCGCCTCTGAGGAGGCTGACGATCCAGAGTTGCCTGCGCTGGTCGCCATGAACTTTGCGCTGGCCAACGAGCAGGTATACCTGATCCACCGTGACATGAATGCACCGCGCAGCGATCTTTCAGAACCCGCCGGTATGCCCAAGAACATCGGAGATGTCCTCAAACTCCTCGGTGGAAAGCAGCCTGGAGCCTAGATCTCATATGTCTCCCACGCGAGCTTTGACCTCGGGAGCTCGCGCGGGCGCTGTCCTGGCCGCTTTTGCGATTCTGTTTGCGATTCTTGGCTTGACGCCTTCGCTGACATGGATTCCCGAAATGCCGCTTCTCATCATCGCGGGGCTCGCGCCGATTGCACTGTTGATGGTTACCGGCTACCGCGCCTGGAAGAGGTTCGGGCTGATACGAATCGGTGTGATCGCAGGCGCGACTGCCGGAGGAATTGGCGGCTGCGCGGGTGGTGTGGCGTATGTGGTCTTCGGCAAGTCGGCGGTCAACGTCGTCGCTGGGACGATCGTTGGCGTTGCGGCAGGCGCGGTCCTAGGGGCGGCCGGCGCGTTCGTGGCGGCCAAGAGAACGGCCAGGAAGGTCTAGATCTCTCTCGTCCGAAAGCTCCAGATGCTTAGGGTGAGCATCAGCGCGAACCACACCACCACCCACGCGAGAAACGACGTCGGTGGCGGGTCGACGGCGACAAAGGGGTTGGCGCGCGCTATCGTCCCCGCGGCTTTCAGCGATGCAAGGAACGCGTCCGGCTCCATCGCATACATCGCTCCACGCCATAGGCCGTCGGTGGGCAGAATCAGGTGGCTGAACACGCCGACGTTGGCCACCGCCTGGTTCTGCAGCCCGGTGCCGATGTCGCCGACAACGCCGCCGATCCATCCCATGAGCCACGCGACCAGCGCGATCACACCGCCGGTGATGCCGGAAAGCCGCGTCGAGAGCAGCAAGCCGAGGGACAGAAGGGCGAGGCCTTCCAGGCCTACGTAAATGACGAGCTGGACAGGGTGGGGCGGCAGATAGCCGGTCGCCCAATCGACCGCGGCGAGCTCGAGGAAGGCGGAGCCGGCGGCGTAGATCGCAATGAGCACCCCGAGCCCGAGCCACTTTCCGATCACCACCTCGCTCCGGCGCACCGGGCGGGCGAGCATAGAAAGGAGAAGGCCGCTCTCGACCTCGCTGGAGATCAGCGGGCCTGCGACCACCGCAGCGCTCAGCGCCAGCACCCCGCTGTACATGAAGGTGACGCCGATCAAGAGCTGCGAGGTGATCAGCGCGACTTGCGCGGCAGGGAGGGTCACGCCGTTGCTGTTCGTCACAGTCGTGATCTTGTTGAAGCCCCAGGCGGAGAAGCCGACGACGATCAGCGTGAGGATGAGCAGCGCCAGCAGCAGCCTGCGCCGAGACGCCTCTTGCACCGTGAGCCGCGCGATGACAAGGATCGGCGGCATTATTTTTCCTCGGCCTCCAGCAGCTGGAGGAAGCGGTCCTCCAGCGTCTGGTGGCGCGGCGCGACCTCATACACCCGACCACCCATGCCAACGATCGCCGCCACGAGCTCCGGCACTCGCTCTGGCTTGAGGTTCGTGAACGTGAGCTGGTCGCCTTCGTCGTCGATGTTTCCGAAACTGGCGAGCTTGCCTTTCTCCGCGTCGCCGAGGCCGGTCACCCGCACCTTCACTGCCGTACCGCTCAGCAGGTCGTCCATCGTGCCCGACGCGATGACGCGACCGTGGTCGACGACCGCAACGCGGTCGCACACCTGCTCCACCTCACTCAGGAGATGCGAGTTGAGGAACACCGCTGTGCCGCGAGACGCCAGGCCGCGAATGACCTCTCGCACGTCGTGGCGGCCGACAGGGTCGAGGGCCGAGGTCGGCTCGTCGAGGAACACGAGCTCGGGCTCGCCCAGCAGCGCGGCGGCCAGCCCGAGCCTTTGCTGCATGCCTTTCGAGAACGTGCCCACGCGATCCGTAGCGCGGTCGGTCAGCCCGACAGTGTCGAGGGCGGTCGTGATCTCGTCATTCCAGCTCGAGCGCGGCAGCGGCGCCAGCTCGCAGTGGAGGGCGAGCACCTCGCGCGCGGAAAGCCAGCCCTGGTACCGGAAGAGCTCGGGCAGGTAGCCGATGCGCCGACGGGTCTGCAGGTCGCCGATCGGGCGGCCCAGAAGCCAGGCCTCGCCGGATGTCGGCTTGAGGAGGCCCAGCAGCAACTTCACCGAGGTCGTCTTGCCGGCTCCGTTGGGTCCCAGGAACCCGAACACCTCGCCCCGAGGCACGGTCATCGACAGGCCGGACAGGGCGACGGTCCGGCCGAATTTCTTCGACAGGTTGACGGTCTGGATCGCGGGAGAGCCGGAGGCGGCTCCTTGCGGAGCGGCCTCGGTCTGTTCTTTTACATCTGCCACTGACAGCAGGCTATAACGCCTGCTCAGGTCAGATGGTTAGCGATGTCGAGTGCGTCCGCAAGCTTGATGGTGCCGACCACCGCGTAGACGGCCCCGCCCTTAACCCAGATCACGCCTGCCCCGACGCCCGTGTTGTCTCCGAGTGCCACGCCGGCAACGTCTTGCACCGTCACCTTTGAGGACGTCGCGTACTCGACCGGCACCGGGATTGGAAGCGTCGTGCCTGAGCCGAGCGCCTTGATGGCCTTCGTGAGCTCGGGGGAGATGCCCGGCACGGAGAGCAAGTACTCCTCGAGCTGCTTCACGGTGACCTGAGTGGAGGTGGCGACCGGCGCGGTCGACTTGACGATGATCATCTGTGGCAGGCCGGCCTGCGTCATGTCTGAGCCTGCCTTGGGCGGCGTCATGTTGCCGTAGATCTCAGCCACCGCGGGGCCGATGCTCACGGTCATCTGCGCGCCTTCCATTCCGGCCGGGAGAACCGGCAGGTTCTTACCGGTGCCCGCTGCGGCAGAAGTAGCCTTGTCCTTGCTGAACGTGAAGACCGCGACCGCCTTCGGCGTCGCCGCGTAGGTCACCGTCTTCGAGATGGTGGACGGCAGGTTGGTCGCGGTAGGTGGCTTCAGTCCGGAGATCGACTCCGCCTCCGCGGCGCTCGTGACGATCTGAAGATTCGGCTTGGTCGTCCAGGTCAGAGACCCGTAGGCGCTCAGCTGCGACAGCGCCTGCATGTCGGCGACCGTGATGGGCACGGGTTCGACAGTTGTCGGCGCGATGAGGCTCCCGCCCTGCGCGATGGCGGTCACGACCAATCCCACGAGGGCAATCATCGTCGCGAAGGCGAGAACCATCGGCCGTGAACCTGGCCGCATGACAGGCAGCCGGAATCCAAACCTTGGACGTGCGGCCGGCGCGGATCGCACCCGGTTGAAAGCGGAGGCGACGTCGACCTTTAGCTCTGGCGCAGCCAGCAGGCTCGTGATCGCGCGAGCGTCGCCCGCCACGATCTCGTACCGGGCCTTGCACTCGGTGCAGGTCTCGATATGGCGCGCGTCAGCGCCGGTGTTTGCGTCCGGATCGTCAACCATCCGGCGCAGCGTTCCCTCAGATAGATGTGCCACGAACAACCTCCTTGCGCAGCGCGGCTTCCGCGCGCCTTAACAGTGTTCCGACCTGACCGATACCGACGCCGAGAGCCTGGGCGACTTCCGCATAGCTGAGCCCGCTCGCGCGGAGCACGAGCACCGCGGCGGGCCTGGGGGCGAGCCGGGCGAGGGCTTGCCGCACCTGGCGGCGATCTTCATTCACCTCGAGGAGCTTTTGCGGATCGGCTGTGCGATCCATTTCCTCGGTAGCCTGCGCAATCTCGCGACGCTGACGGCGCCGCGCGCCGCGCAGCCGGTTCAACGCGGTGTGAGCCGCCGCCCGGTGCAGCCAGGCCGGCGCGTACTGCGCGCTGGCCGAGTGCAGGCGGTGGAAGTCGATGAAGACCTCCTGCGCCACGTCCTCCGCCTCATCCGGGTCGGCCAGCACCCGGTTCGCGATCCCCGCGACACGTGCGTATTCGGCTGTGAATAGGGCTTCGAACGAATCCTCGTCAGAACGGACAGATGCCATAGCTCTCGCTCCGAGGTTCATGCCCACTGCTAGACAAGCACCGCGCAGGTCTGTTTTGTGACAACTTCAGGCTGGCGATTTCAAGCTGGTTTATTGCGCCTCAGGACGTGCAGCGTCACCTCGCGCAGGAACGGGCCGCCCCAGATTCCGATCGACAGCCCGGCCGCGAATATCACCACGGCGTCGACGCTCCACCGGCCCGGCCCCGTCCAGTACACGTCCTGGATGGTGAGCCACAGGGCGAACTCGTCCAGCGTCAGTGCGGCGCCGACTCCGTACGCGATCGCGGTGAGGCTGGCAAGCCAGTTGGAGGCGGTGCCTTCTTCGATGAGCCAGACGTAACCGACCACCAGGAGCAGGAGGATGCCCCAGACGAGGTGATGGATGTGAAGCCCGCCGGTGGAGACGTTGTGAAAGGGCCCGATGCCAGCGCGGATGAGGTGGGTGATGGCGCGCACGATCCCGAAGGTGAGCAGGAATCCGAGTGACGCCAGGAAGAGCCGTTCCCTGCGCTCGTTGCGGAAATGAAAGTGATAGATCCGCTTGAGGGTCTTCAGCCGGCTAAAGACCTCCTGCGTTTCGCGCTGCGGGAGAGCTCGTCTTCGAGGATCACGAAGTCGGTGCGAGGCAGCGCATGGATGTGCCCCTGGAAGGCAAGGGTCCAGTGTTCGGGCGGCCACTTGCGCACATAGTCGAGGCGGTAGGCCAATTCTTTGGCTGGAATCCAGTCGGCCTGGTCGAGGACGACGTCCGAGCGGATGTGCACGCGCCACG
>Ga0209011_1000411_pt1 | contig 16570 bp, 16 predicted proteins | sample BlaSpr_A8_OM1_M3_FD_187986 | JGI IMG/M metagenome (GOLD analysis project Ga0209011, IMG submission 187986) | Forest soil microbial communities from Thunder Bay, Ontario, Canada - Black Spruce, Ontario site 2_A8_OM1_M3 (SPAdes) (version 2) | ecosystem: Environmental > Terrestrial > Soil > Boreal... | reverse complement strand
GTGGAGCGTTTGCAGGACGTTCCGCTGGCAATCACGGCGCTCTCCGGCGCGGAGCTCGCCGAGCGCGGCGTGCGGCAAGTGGCGGCCTTCTGGCGCGCCGAAGACGGCGATGCAGCGGCGTTGAAGGGCTTCGCGCTCGAGTCGTTCGCGACGGACCCCGAGCCTCTCTTGCAGCGATTCTCGGCGGCGCTGGAGCAGATGGACGGGCACATGCTGGAGATCGGCCGCGCGCTGCAGAGCTGGAGCCAGCTCGAGCTGGGGCCGCAGCTCGACGTCGACCAGCTCTTTGCCGCGCTGGACGTGAGCGCGCACCTCCCCGAGGATCTCTTCACCTCGAAGCTGGCGTTCGTGGCGCTGCTCAACTTCCCGCTGCCCGACCTCGACGAGATGGTGGCGCAGGGGCCGCGCTGGTCGCGGCGTCAATGGGCGGCGGCGCGGCTCACGCGGCGCTTCGCGCTGCGCCCCAGCGGCGCGGCGCTGCAGGCGCTGGCCAAGGCGTCCGCCGACGCCGAGGCGTACATCGCCGGGTACAACATCTGGATGCACCACGTGCTCTCCGCCGAGGGCAAGCGCCTCTTCCCCAAGGGCGTGCGGCTGCTCACGCACTGGAACCTGCGCGATCAGATCAAGGCCGACTACGCGGAGAAGGACCAGACGCAGGCGCTGCAGCGGCAGCGGCTCATCCGCGAAGTGATGGAGCGCATCGTCACGCAGGCCATCCCGCAGGGGGTGATCGACGATCCGCGCGTCGACTGGAACCCCTTCACCAACGCGGTGGCGCCCGCGCCGCCCGAGGAGGTGGAGGTGGAGCAGATGAAGGCGCAGGGCAAGCGGCCCGAAAAGCCGCTCGTCTCGAACGAGAGGGAACCCGACACGCGCTACCAGGTGCTGCTCAACGACTTCCTCGCCTCGCGGCGGCTCGACGCGGACTCGCCCATGGCGCGGACGGTGATGGATCGCCACTTCGTCCTCGACGACGAGATCCCCGAGGCGCGGGTGCGCGCGCTGCTCACGCAAATCGTCTCGTCGCCGCTGGTGCCGCGCGTCGCGGCCCTCATCCAGAAGCGGCTGGGGCGGCCGCTGGAGCCGTTCGACATCTGGTACGATCGATTCGTCGAGAAGCAGCCCGAGGGCGAGCTGTCGCGCCTCACCCGCGCGCGCTACCCGACGGCCGACGCTTACAAGAAGGACATCCCGCGCCTCTTGCGGGCGCTGGGCTTCACGGAGGAGAAGGCGCGCTGGCTGGACCAGCACATCGTGGTCGATCCGGCGCGCGGCTCGGGCCACGCGCTGCAGGCGGCGCGGCGCAGCGAGATGTACCCGTGGTGGGGGCCGGGCGACTCGCCGCATCTGCGCACGCGCATCAACCCCGACGGCATGGACTACAAGGGCTACAACATCGCCGTCCACGAGATGGGCCACAACGTGGAGCAGGTGTTCTCGCTTTACTCGGTGGACGACACGCTCATGTCGGGCGTGCCGGGAACGGCCTTCACGGAGGCGCTGGCCTTCACCTTCCAGCACCGCGACCTCGAGCTGCTCGGCGTCGGCAAGGGCGACTCGCGCAGCGAGCACGCGCGCGCCCTCAAGACGTTCTGGGACGCGTACGAGATCGCCGGCGCGGCGCTCGTGGACCTCGAGGTGTGGCACTGGATGTACGCGCACCCCGACGCTTCGAAGGCGGAGCTGCGCGAAGCGACGCTGCGGATCGCGCGCTCGCTTTGGGACAAGTACTACGCGCCGGTGCTGGGAAAGCCGGGCAATCCGCAACTCGCGGTCTATTCGCACATGATCAACTCCTTCCTCTATCTCTTCCGGTACCCCATCGGGCACCTGATTGCCTTCCAGCTCGAGGCAAAGCTGCGCGGCCCCGGCCACGGCGCCGCCTTTGAGAACGCGGCCTCCTACGGGCACGTCCTGCCCGACCTGTGGATGGAGCACGCGACGGGCCGGCCGGTCGTAGCCGAGCCGCTGCTCGAGGCGGCCGAGGGGGCGCTCAAGGCGATGCGGTGAGCTCGCATCCTGGGATGACCAAGGAAACTGCTTGCGTCGCAAGCGCTGTCGCGCGGCGGCTCTACGCATTGCTCACCGGGCTCATTCGCCGCTAGCCGAAGCTCCAGCGGTCGACGACCTTGCCGCGTTCGATCTGGGCGACGCAGATGATGTCGCGGGCCAGGGAGCGGGCGGCCGTCGTTGCGGCGTGGCGGCGCTCGCACCAGACGGCGTGGGTCGCGGCGGAGCGGACCCAGAGGACTTCGACGCGGCGAGGGACGTGGGTGGGGCCTTGGTGCAGGTGGCGGAGGGCGAGCTCCCGCTCGGCGACGAGCTCGGCGATGAGCGGGAGGTGGGCTGGGTCGGCGCCCGAGACGTCGCCCAAGGGGGGAGGGATGGGTTGGGGTTCTCGTTCTCGTTCGGGTTTTGGTTCAAGTTTTGGTTCTGGTGACGGCAGCGAGCCGAGTGCGTCGCGCAAGCGTTCTGCCTCGAGGTCGCCCTCGGTTCGCGCTGCTTTCGCCACCTTGCGGACGAGCCATATGCAGAGCCCGAGGAAGATGACCCCCGGCAACCCCAACTCGAGCAGCAGGTCCAGTTTACTCGCCCGTCTGCGCGCGCCTGGCCGAGCCGCGCTGATCGATGCGCGCTTGCGCTCCTGTGGACGTCGACCCCAGAAGCTGCGCCGTGAGCGGCTGGTGCTCCTTGACGTACGCGACGATGATGTCGCGCGCCAGCACGCTGCCGACCTTCCTGGGCGCGTCCTTCAGGATGGTCAGCCCGTCGCCGCCGTTGGCGAGGAAGTCCGTCACCGCCACCGTGAAGGTGCCCGGCGCGCAAGTCGACTGGCACTCCGTCGCCGTGCAGCTCTTCGTTTCGCAGAGCACGTTGCCTGTGGTCTCGTCGACCATCATGATGACGATGGCCCCCGGCGGCGCGTCGTTGAGGTCCTTGGACTGCGAGTGCTCCCAGTCGATGGTGTAGCGCAGCCCCGAGACGCGCAGCGGTCCCTTGCCCGCGTGCAGCACCGACTCGAGAGCGTTGCGCACCTGGGTCGCCGGCAGCGACAAGACCAGCTGCTGGTTGTCGAAAGGGTACAGGTCGAAGATCTGCCCGAACGTGATCGGCCCCGCTGGAATCTCCGAGATGCGCAACCCCCCCGAGTTCTGGAAGGCGAAGTTGGCCTTCAATCCGCCCCCGGCCCCCGAGCGCATCGCGTCGGCGGCGAGGTTGGCGAGCAGGTCGTCGTCGCCGCCCTTGCGCAATTCGACCGCCGTCGCGCCGATGCGCGACTCGCGCAGCTTCTTCACCTGGAGGTCGTACTCGCCGAGGATGGCTGCGACGCGCGCGTCCGGCTCGATCTTGTGCCCGCGCCACTGGGCGGGTTCCCCGTTGTACGTGTGCAGGATGGGCTGCGGCGCTCCCGCCTTGGGGACGGTCCCCTGGTTGACCACGTACTGCTTCACATGCCCCTGCGGGTCGAGTGTCAGCTCGATGGTGGAGAAGCTCGACAGCTTCGCCCCCGACTGGACGATGGGAATGTTGGCCACCGCAGTCGCCAGCAGCGTGTGGTGGTGCCCGCTGACGATGGCGTCCACCTTGCCCTGGCAGGCCTCGGCGATCTTCTCGATCTCGTTGCCGGGCGGGAAAGGCCCGGCGTGGGCGGTGACGATCACCACCGTGGCGCCCTGCGCGCGCAGCTTGTCGGCCTCGGCCGCGGCGAGCGGGCCGCCCTCGGCGAACTCGAGGTCGGCGATGTTGATTGGATTCGTCGTCGTCGGCGTCTCCACGGTGGCGAGGCCGACGATGCCGACTTTGATGCCGCCCGCGTCGACCAGCGCGCTGGGCCTCACCCACTCGGGCCGATTGCGCGTGCCCTTGAGGAAGATGTTGGCGGCCAGGATGGGATACCTGGCCTGGGCGATGCGCGCCTTCAGAACCGGCATGCCGAAGTCGAACTCGTGGTTCCCCACGGCCGAGGCGGTGACGCCGATGGCGTTGTAGACGTCCACCACCGATTTGCCGCGGAATTCATTGGAGATGAGCGTGCCTTGGAACTCGTCGCCCGCGTCCAGGATCAGCACCTCGTCGCCCTTCTCGCCGTAGTCGGCGCGGATGGCGTTGGTCCAGCCGGCGAACCAGTCGGCGCCGCCGATGTCGCTCTTGGTGTACGCCGAGGCCCACCTGGGCGGCGGGATGGCGAGCAGCGCCCCGTGCGTGTCGTTGATGCCGATGATCATCAGCCGGCGGCCGTCCCTGATGGGTGCTCCGGCCTGGACCGGCTGGGCCTTCTTCTGCGGGCTGGCGCAGACGATGGTGAGCGAAGCGAGAAGAAGAACGAGACCGCGCATCCCGTGGCGGTACCACGATGCGCGCAGTTCCGGAAGCGCGCAATGACAGGGTCGTGACAGAGCCATCTTAGAGGTGGCCCATGTCCAACGGACGGAGAATCGAGCTCGTTTCCTGCATCCCATTCGCGCTGGTGCACGTCGCGGCCATTGCCGGCGCGGTGGCGGTGGGCTTCTCCTGGAAGCTGCTCGCGCTCGCCGTGGCGCTCTACTACGGGCGCATGGCATTCACCACCATCGGGTACCACCGGTACTTCGCGCACCGGGCGTTCAAGACGTCGCGCTGGTTCCAGTTCGCGCTGGCGTTCTTGGCTGAAACGAGCGCGCAGAAGGGGGTCCTGTGGTGGGCGGCGCACCACCGCGTGCACCACCGCTACTCGGATCTGCCCGGCGACCCCCACTCGCCCAAGGGAGGCTTCTGGGAGAGCCACATGCTCTGGATCCTGCGCGACTTCGCGGGGCCGACGGGGGAGATCAAGGATTTTTCCCGATACCCCGAGCTGCGCTGGCTCGACAAATTCTACCTGGTACCGCCGCTGGCGCTTGCCGTAGGGCTCTATTTCCTCGGCGGAATGCCGGCGCTCATCTGGGGCTTTTTCGTCTCCACCGTGCTGCTCTGGCACGGGACGTTCCTGGTCAACTCGGTCAACCACCTCTGGGGCTCGCGCCGCTACGCGACCACCGACACCTCGCGCAACAACGGGCTGCTGGCCCTGCTGACGATGGGCGAGGGCTGGCACAACAACCACCATCACTACATGGGGTCGGCGAATCAGGGGTTCTTCTGGTGGGAGATCGACCTGAGCTTCTACCTGATCCGCCTCTTCCAGGTGTCCGGCCTCGTCTGGGACGTCCGCGTCCCGCCGAGGAAGATCCGCCACGCGACCATCGAAGCGCAGCAGCCTCTCCCGCAGGAACCTTCACTGGCGCTGCTGCCGGAATAGACCCGCCGGCTTGCGGCGCGGCCTGCGGGCGGGCGCTATGCTTTGCCGATGCGCGCCGGGGCCGCTGTCAGCCGACACGAGAACGTGCGCATCGCCGCGCGCGACGCAGCCGCGCGCGCGCTCGACGCTGCGGACCTCGACGGGGCAGGCTGCCTGCTGGTCGGGGCCACCCCCGAGCACCTCGACGAGGCCATCGATCTCTGCGCCGAGCTGCGCGACGTGGCGGGCGGCTCGACGCACATCTTCGGCGGCGCGACCTCCGCGGCCTTCGTCCCCGGCGATGCGGAGGCCGAGGAAGGGCCGGCGCTAGGCGTGCTCGCTCTCGAAGAGCCGGGCCTTCCCTTCTCCTTCCGCGCCGACGATCCCGCCGAGCTGCGCGCCGCCGCACAGCGGGCCGGGCCGGGGGCGCTGGCGCTGGTCTTCGCCGATCCGGCCGCTCCGCTGCAGCGGCTGTTGGGAGCGCTCGGCCGCGAGGCGCCCCGCGCCCAGGTCGCGGGCGGCGGCGTGGTGGTCGACGGCGGGCTGCTCCTCGACGACGACGTGACCGAGGCGCACGCGGTGGGGGCGTTCTTCCCCGCCGCGGCTCGAAACGCGCATTTCGTACAAAGTGCTTCGAGCGGCCACCGCATCGCGGTCGCCCAGTCCCACCAGCCCATCGGCAAGCCGCTCCTGGTCACCCGCTCCGAAGGGCGCTCGCTCTTCGAGCTGGACTCGCGCCCTGCAGTCGAGGCGCTGGCCGAGCTGGCCGAGCTGCCCGGCCTCTCGGGCGAGGCGCTGCAGTTCGTTGCTCTCGCGCTCTCTCCCAGCCCGGGCGAGGCGTTCCGCGAGGACGACTTCGTCTCGGTTCCTCTGCTCGGGGTCGACGAAGAGCGCGGCTCCATCGAAACGGGTGTCGCCGTCCCTGAGGGACACAGCGTCTCGTTCACGCTGCGCGACGGAATGGGCGCGCGCCGCACGCTGCAGGGCGCGCTGCAGCGGCTCGCCGGCGCGGTGCCGGCCTTCGGGGTGTACTTCGACTGCGCCAGCCGCGGTACGAACCTCTACGGCGTGGGAGGACTGGACATGGGCCTCATCGAGAAGTCGCTGGGCAGCTTTCCGCTGCTCTCGCTGCGCACCAGCTTCGAGCTGGGCCCCTCGGGGCAGGGCACGGGGCTGCACCTCTTCACCGGCGTGCTGGCCTTGGGGGAGCGATGAGGCGCGCCGCGCTGCTGCTCTTGTGCGCCTGCGCGGGCGCGCCGCCCCGGCCGCAGGCCGCCGAGGTGGAGGTGCTTCAGATCCAGCTCGGTTGGAACACGATCGGAAGGCCGTACCTGCCGCCCATCGTCGACGTGAACTCGCCCGCGCGCGACCGGCGGGTCGCCGAGTCGCAGGCGCGACAGCTCCTCGAGAGATGCGAGAAGGGCGAGGCGTTCGAGCCGCTCGCTCGCAAATACTCCGAGGCCGACCCGGCCCCGGTGAACATCGACGCCCGGTCGAGCGCGCCGTTTCGCGACGTGGCGCTGGGGCTCAAGCCGGGCGAGTGCGGGCTGGCCGAGAGCCAGTATGGCTGGCACGTCTTGAAACGGGTTCGCTAGGCGCGGCCGCCGAAGGCGGCTTGGCGCCTGTGCAACCGGTGTCTGGCTGTTTCCGCGGAGGCGGAAACAGCCTCTACGCGGCCGCCTAGCGCAGGAGCTTCGCCAAGTCCGGCTCGCCCGGCCCCTGCAGGAACGCCTCGAACGACACGCCCACGCCCGGCGGCTCTTGCCGTCGCCAGCGTATCCGCGCGCGCACGTGCAGGTTCTTGCCGTGGGGCAGACCGATGGTCGCGACCAATTCCCTTGCTGTTTCAGGCACTTTTACGCGGAGAAACGCGCCGCCCGGCGAGATGTTCTCGGTCGTCGCCGCCAGCTCCTTGGTGCCGAGCCGGAGCGTGGCGCTGAGCTGGACGGGCCGGCGAGAGTGCCGCCGGCGCTGTTCCTTTCTATCGATGTCCGTTCCTTCGACCATCCATTCCTTCTCAGGGCAGGCGGTCCCCCCGTCAACTTTCCGAAAGTGCCGAAAACAATGCTGCGATCGCCGTCACGCGCCTGCGGAACCTTGACGGAACCCCCCGGGCGACCTACCCACTGACGCATGGCGCAAACGAGTCCCCCGGCCGGGCCCCCCCGCATCGTCGAACGGGGCCGGTACTACGAAGACTTCAAGGTGGGCGACGTCTACCGGCACCACTGGGGCCGCACGCTCACCCAGGGCGAGGCGCAGTTCTTCGCCACCGCCACCATGAACGCGCTGCCGCTCTACTTCAATGAGCTGCACGCGCAGGCGCTGGGGCACGAGAAGGTGCCGGTGCATCCTTTGCTGGTGATGAACGTGGTCTTCGGCATGACGGTCGAGGACCTCTCCGAGCAGGCGCTGGCGCACCTCGGCTACTGGAACATGAAGTTCCCCCGCTGGGTGTACCCGGGCGACACGCTCGTCTCCTCCTCGGAGGTGCTCGACAAGCGCGAGAGCGGGTCGAAGCCCGACCGCGGCATCGTGCACGTGCGCACCACGGGGGCGAACCAGCGCGGCGAGGAGATCTGCCTCTACGAGCGCAAGATCCTCGTCAAGAAGCGCGCTGCCTACGGAGGCCGATAGATGCCCATCCCCAATCCCAACGGCGGCGCGCTCACCGAGGAGCACGTCCAGATCCGCGAGAGCGTGCGCGACTTCGCCGGCCGCGAGGTGGTGCCCATCGCCAACGAGCTGGACAACAAGGGTGCGGAGATCCCCTCGGGGATCGTCAAGAAGATGGCCGAGCTGGGCTACTTCGGCCTGATCTTTTCCCCCGACTACGGCGGGTCCGGCCTCGATACCTTGAGCATGGCCATCGTTGCGGAAGAGCTGTCGCGCTCCTGGCTCAGCGTCGGGTCGGTGATGACGCGCATGATCATCACCGCTTCACTGGTGCAGGCCAATGGCACGGAGGAGCAGAAGAAGAAATTCCTTCCCGGGCTCTGCACGGGGGAAATCCTCGCTGCCGCCGCCTTCACCGAGCCCGACGCGGGGTCGGATTCCGCGGGGATCAAGTGCCGCGCCGTCAAGCGGGGCGACAAGTACGTCATCAGCGGCGAGAAGACCTGGTGCACCTGGGCCAACAAGGCGCATGTGTTGTGCACCACGGTGGTGACCAATCCCGAGGCGCCCAAGAAGCACAATCGATTGAGCATCCTCTTGATCCCCAAGACGCCGGGAGATGAATTCCATCCCCCGCAGCTGGCGGGCAGCCCCATCCCCACCATCGGATACAAGGGGATGAATTCCTATTCGCTGCAATTCGACGGATATGAAGCGCCGGCGGAGAACCTGCTCGGCGGCGTGGAAGGGAAAGGCTTCTATCAATTGATGTCGACCTATGAGATCGCGCGCATCCAGACGGCGGCGCGCGCCGTCGGCGTCGCCCAGGCGGCGTTCGAAGCTGCTCTCAAATATTCGCAGGAGCGCACCCAGTTCGGAAAGCCCATCGCCGAGTTCCAGGTCATCGGCCACAAGCTGGCCGAGATGGCCACGAAGATCGAGGCGGGCCGGCAGCTCACCTACCACGCAGCGCGCATGAAGGACACGGGCAAGCGCTGCGATCTCGAGGCGGGCATGGCCAAGGCGTTCTGCGCCGAGATGGCCGAGCACGTGACCGCCGAGGCGATGCAGGTCTTCGGCGGATACGGGTATTCGCGCGAGTTCCCCGCGCAGCGCTACTGGCGCGATGCGCGCGTGTTCCGCATCTTCGAAGGGACGTCGGAGATTCAATACGAAGTGATCGCCAAGCGATTGTTGGAGGGCTGATGCACTTCACGCGCGACGACAATCTCTTCGAGGACTTCACCGTGGGCGAGACCATCGTTCACCCGCGCGGCAGGACGGTGAGCGACGAGCACATGATGTGGACCAACTTCGTGCTCAATACCGCCCAACTCCATTTCAATCAAAAGATGTGCGACGACTCGCCGGGGACGACGTTCGACGGCCGGCGCGTGGTCTACGGTGGAATCGTCTTTGCTTTCGTGGCGGGGTTGGCGAGCGAAGAGACGGAGGAGAACGCCATCGCCCAGCTTTCCTATGACGAGGGCCGGCACCTCAATCCGGTCTTCGCCGGCGATACCTTGTTTGCGGAGAGCACCATACTGTCCAAGAGCGAGGACGACCCGCGGCTCTCGTCCTGCGCGCCGGGGGTCAAGCCGGGGATGGCCGGCGTGGTGAAGATCCTCCTGCGCGGAAAGAACCAGCGCGGCGAGGTGGTGCTGGAGATCACGCGCGAGCTGGCCGTGCTCAAGAGGGAATTCCGCCCGTGAAGACGCGCAGCGGGATCGAGATCCAGCCCCTCTACGGGCCGGACGACGTGAAGGAGGTTCCGCCTCCGCCGGGCGAATATCCCTTCACGCGCGGCATCCACCGCAACATGTACCTGGGGAAGCTGTGGACCATGCGGCAATATGCCGGATTCGGCACGCCGCGCGAGACCAATCAGCGCTTCAAATATCTGCTCGAGCAAGGCCAGACGGGATTGTCCCTGGCCTTGGATCTTCCCACGCAGCTCGGGTTGGACGCGGACGATCCCGAAGCGGAAGGCGAGGTGGGCAAGGTCGGCGTGAGCATCGGCTCCCTCGCCGACATGGAGGAATTGTTCGAGGGAATCCCGCTGGGGAAGGTCTCCACTTCGATGACCATCAACGCGACGGCGCCGGTGCTGCTGGCCATGTATGAAGAGGCGGCCCGCAAGCAGGGCGTGCCCGACGCGCGCATCTCCGGCACGGTGCAAAACGATCTCCTGAAGGAATTCGGCGCGCGCGGCGCCTGGCTCTTCCCCATCGAGCAGTCGATGCGGCTGGCCTGCGACCTCATCGAGGATACCGTGGTGCGGTTGCCGCGCTTCAATCCCATCAGTATCGCTTCGCATTATCGCGACGCGGGCGCCACTCCCGCCGAGGAGATGGCGTACACGCTCAGCGCGGGCAAGGCCTACGTGGAAAACCTGCTCGCGCGCGGGCTGTCGGCCGATAGCTTCGCGCCGCGGCTCAGTTTCTTCTTCTATACCTATACGAACTTCTTCGAGGAGGTGGCCAAGTATCGCGCCGGCCGGCGCATCTGGGCGCAGCTCATGCGCGAGAAGTACGGCGCCAAGGAGCCGGAGAGCTGGCGCCTGCGCGCGGCCTGCGTCTGCGGCGGGCATTCCCTCACCCGCGCCGAGCCGCTCAACAACATCGCCCGCACCACGCTGGAAACGTTCGCGGTCGCGTGCGCGGGGCTGCAATCGGTATTCACCGCCGCGTACGACGAGGCGTTCGCCATTCCCACCGAGCTGTCGGCGCGCACCGCGCTGCGCGTGCAGCAGGTGGTCGCTTTCGAAACGGAGGTGGCCCAGACCGTCGACCCGCTGGGCGGGAGCTACTTCGTCGAGTCGCTCACCGCCGGGATGGAGAAGGCCGTGCGCGGCGTGATGGAGGAGATCGATTCGCGCGGCGGAATGGTCGAGTGCCTGCGGCAGGGATACATCCAGCAGCGCATCGCGCAGCGCGCCTACGAGCACCAGCGGGCGGTGGAGAAGGGCGAGGTTCCGGTCGTCGGGGTGAACAAGTTTCGCACGCTGGGAGAGGCGCACGCCGAGCCGGAGATGGAGATCACCCGCGCTTCTCCCGAGGCGGCGCGCGATGCGGCGGCGCGAATTGCGCGCGTCAAGGTGCAGCGCGACGGCGAGAAGGCGCGGGCCGCGCTGCACGCCTTGTCGGAGGCGGCAGCCGGACGCGACAACATGCAGCCGCACATCCGCAAGGCGGTGGGCGCTTATTGCACCGTGGGCGAGATCGCCGCCGCATTGAAAGAGAAGTTCGGCTCCTATCAACCGCCGACGAGGTTTTGATGAAGAGCCGGATCCGCGTCCTCGTCGGCAAGCCGGGCCTCGACGGCCACGACCGCGGCGCCCGCGTCATCGCGGCGGCGCTGCGCGACGCCGGCATGGAGGTGGTCTACACCGGGCTGCGCGCAAGCGTGCCGGCCATCGCGGCCGCGGCGGTGCAGGAGGACGTCGACGTCATCGGGCTGTCGATCTTGTCGGGTGCGCACGAAAGCATCTGCAAGCGATTGGTCGAGGAATTGAAAAAGCGCGGCGCCGACATTCCCCTCGTGGTCGGGGGGATCATTCCGGCCGCCGACTACCAGGCCTTGCGCTCGCTCGGCGTGGCGGCGGTGTTCGGGCCCGAGTCGCCGCTGGGCGCGGTGGTGGAGACGGTCCGGGCGCTGGCCAGCGGCCAACCCCTCCCGGCTCCTGCGCCTGCACCTGCTCCCGGCATCCCCGCGACGCGCCTCGATCACACCGCCATCTGCGTGCGCGACATCGATGCGTCGATTGCATTGATCGAGGATATCCTGGGCAACAAAGTCGCCCACCGCGAATATGTCGACGCGCAAAAAGTCGACGCGGCCTTCTTCGACTTTCCCAACGGAGCGTCATTGGAGCTGGTCTGCCCGCGCGGCAACGCCGGCCTGGAAAAGTTTCTCCAGAAGCGCGGCGACTCCCTGCACCACCTCGCGCTGCGCGTGAAAGACATCGACGACGTCTTGAAGCGCCTCGACGCCCGCGGCGTGCCCCTGCTCGACAAGGTCGGCCGCCCCGGCGCGCGCGGGCACAGAGTGGCTTTTCTCCATCCCAAGGCGTTCGGCGGCACCCTGCTCGAGCTGGTCGAAGCCCACGAGGAGGTCTCCGGAAGATGAGCGACGTGATTCCTTTGGGACAGGTGCCGCCCAAGCTCGGCGAGCTGCCTCGCAAGATGCTGGCCTGGACCATCCGGCCCGGACGCGAGGGCGATCCCGAAACGTCCATGCAGCTCGAGGAAGTCGACCTTCCCCAGGTGGGCCCCAACGACGCGCTGGTCCTGGTGATGGGCGCGGGCGTGAACTTCAACGGCGTGTGGGCGGCGCGGGGCAAGCCGGTCAGCGTGTTCAAGATGCACAACGAGCCGTTCCACATCGCCGGGAGCGATGCCTCCGGCATCGTGTGGAAGGTCGGCGATCAGGTGAAGCGCTGGAAGGTGGGCGACGAGGTGGTCATCCATTGCAATCAATCGTGCGGTCAATGTCCCGAATGCAATGGATTGGACCCGATGGCCTGCTCGGAACAGAAGATCTGGGGATATGAAACGAGCTGGGGCTCGTTCGCGCAATTCACCAAGGTGCAGGCGCAGCAACTATTGAAGAAGCCGAAGCAGCTCGATTGGCTTTCCGCGGCGTCCTATGGACTGACGTATTTCACCGCTTATCGAATGCTCGTGCACCAGGCGGAAGTGACCGCCGGTGACAACGTGCTGGTGTGGGGCGCGGCGGGCGGCCTGGGCGTCTTCGCCCTGCAGATCTGCCGCATGATGGGCGCAAATCCCATCGCGGTGGTGGGCGGGAAGGACAAGGTCGACCTGATCAAGTCACTGGGCGCGTCGGCCTGGATCGACCGCAGCGACTTCGCCGATCTCATGTACCAGCCGCCCGAGACGCCCGAGCGCACGCGCGCCCGCATGGAAGCGTGCAAGAGGTTCGGCAAGCGCGTGCGCGAGTTCACCGGCGGCAAGGACGTCGACGTGGTCTTCGAGCACGTGGGGCAGCAGACATTCCCCACCAGCGTATTTCTCGCCAAGCGCTTCGGAAAGATCGTCATCTGCGGGGCGACCACCGGCTTCAATCTCGAGTTCGACGTGCGGCACCTGTGGATGCGGCAGAAGCAGATCCTCGGCTCGCACTTCGCCAACGCCTACCAGGCGGAGCGGGCCAACCAACTGGTGCACGAGGGGAAGATCCGCCCCGTGCTGGACCAGGTGTTCCCCTTCGAAAAGACAGCCCACGCCCACGCGCTCATGGCGGCCAACAAGCACAAGGGCAAGATGGGCATCGCCGTCCAGGCCGCCGCCGCGAGCGCAGGTGTCCCGAACGCAGACGCCGCCTGACGTTCAGTCGCTGCAGGAACTTGTACGCATCATTCGAGAAGAGCCATTGCTGCGAGCTTGCGTAGCGAGCCGCGCGCGAGTTTGGTCGTCTAACAGCAGGGGCGCTCTGGAAGTACACAATCTGTACATGCGGCGGGTCGCGGTATCCTGTCGCCGCATGGTCACGAACCGGGCAATCGAACAGATACGCACGACTACGCACGACGCGAACCGTGCGGATCTCACCCAGCTTGCTGGCCGAGATCCGCGCGAACCCGGAGTTCGCCCGCTTTCCCGAGTTGATCACCGCGCTCAGTAACGGCGGGCGGGGGGCTTGAGCTATGGGGTGTGCTCGGCAACGCACGTGATCACGCGCATGGTGCAGGGCGGGCCGCCGCTGCGCTTCTAGATAATATATCCCCAATCAATGAAGCGATCGAGACAGCTCGCGTTGCCGCTGCCCGTCCGAGGCGGCCGTCGGCTCGGGGCCGGCCGCAAGCCGCGCGGTCCGAGGGCGGGTGTGTCGCACAAGGCGCGGGCGGGGTTCGACCGGCCCACGCCGGTGCACGTCACGCTGCGGGTGCGCAGGCATGTCTGGAACCTTCGCAGCCGCAGGTGTTTTCGGCGCATCGAGAACTGCTTCATGGCTGCGTGCGGCCGGTTCGGGGTGCGGCTGATCGAGTTCTCGATCCAGGGCAACCACGTGAACCTCATCGTCGAGGCGGACGACTCCGTTTCGCTCTCGCGCGCGCTGCAGGGGATGGCCATCCGCATCGCCAAGGCCCTCAACGACCTGATGGGCCGCGCCGGCGCGGTCTTCAGCGACCACTACCACTCTCGCCTGCTGCGCACGCCGACGGAACTCGTGCGCGCAATCCGCTACGTGTTGAGCAACAACCAACATCACTACGGCGCGTCCGCTGATGCGGACGCGTTCAGCTCGGCCGCTCTCCCGGAGGAGCGCAAGCGCCTCGTTCTCTGCATCCCCGTCGGCTGGCTCCTGCGCGAGGGCTGGAAACGCGCAGCGCCGCTCAGCGCGGGCCCATCAGGCTGATCGCAAAGCGGCGGGCGCTCCCATGAACCGGCCGTAGCGTTCGACGGCAGCCTCGAGGGCCCTCGCCTGGGCGCGGCCGAGCGGCTGGTAGAAATATGTTTCGATGAGGATCGACTTTCTCTCGAGCGCGGGTCTCCAATGACCGATGAGCCGGCCGTCGAGCAGCACGGCGTGGGTGAAGCCGATCTCGAGCCGCGGGATGGCATTTGCCGCCAGCGGCCCGAGAAGCACGTCCCTGCTTTCTCCATAGGACAAGATGCACTCGTCATATCCCTGCACCAGATCGATCACTCCGGACGGCCCCGCCTTCGCCTTCGCCGAAGAGGCCGCGAACCAATAGGTCCGGCCGTCGATGGTTTCGTGCTCGAGTCCCGACTTGACCATTTCCAGGCCGCTCTTCCCTTCTGCGGCCGTCAGATTGGACCACCTCAAATAATCCTTCAGCGTGGCCGGCCCGCGGGCGGTGAAGTAGCGCCTGGTCAACCCGGCCAACGCCTCATCCCGATTCATGCTCCTGGTCCGCGGCGCCCGTTCGTCGAGGGAAGCATACGTATGCCGCTTTCCCTTCGGCGCACCGCTGCAGATGACGGCGTCCAACTCGGCGTGCATCAAAATGTGGGCGAGTCGCTGACCGCTCGCCGCGATGCCCGCGCGGCCGAGCGTGATGGCCAGCTCTTCGCGGGTCGCGTGCCTCCCTTCCACGGCCCGGGCCAGGAGCGCATTGCTCCGTCCGAGGAGTTTTTCTTCGAGGCCGAGCTTCCGATCGTAGTAAGCGAGCCGCGCCTTGACGTGCGGTGCGCTGAGACGCAGGAGCCAACGGATGTCCTCGGGGAGGACGAAGTGCCAGGTCGGGCGGAGGACGTGTGTGCGGAGGATGACTCCATCGGCGAACGCGCGGTCCATGCCGGCGTTGGTGACCCCGCGGGTGCGCTGCGCCACCGACCACTTGGCAACGGGGTATTCCTGGGCCTGCATCGCCAGGAGCCAGCGGACGACGTCGTCCAGCCCCTTCAATGGAGGTCCCCAAAGGTGCTGGCCGTGCATCCGCCGGCCGGCGATCTCGCGGCTCTTCATCGATGAGCTCCCATGCTAGAACCCGCGCGTGCGAGGCGGAAGATGACCCCGGCCGAAACGAAAGAGCGGGTGCTGGCGTTCACCCGCAGGCCGATGGCACCCATCGTGGCCCTCGAGGACGACGACGGGCGCGGCGCGCGGCTGCTCGAACCGGGCAGCGGCAAGGAATTGCGCGTGCGCTGGGACGAGCTTTCGCAGGTGGAGGAGAAAAGCAGCCCGGTGCGGCCCGCGCCTTACCTGCTCCTGGTATTCAATGACGGGCGGCAGCTCGCGCTGGCCGACGTCGGTTTTGCATTTGCACCCTCGACAAACAATACCGGACCCTTGCCGGATCTCCCTGCCGTTTTTTGTTTCCGCGATTTTCGTCATTTGTCACAAGGTGTCGAATCCCTGCTCGCCGGAGAAGGCCGCGAGAAGGAGGCGCTGGGCGGAATCCTTCTCTGCATCGCGCTCCTCGACGGGGCGCGCGCCGCGGGGCTGGACGTCTCGCGCGAGGAGCGGCGGCTCGATCAATTGCTGCGTGCGCTGGAACAACGCGGCCTCAAAATATAGGCCTTTGGCACAAAGGCCGCCCCTCGTCTTGACAAGGAAAAAGCGCCCGCTATCGTGAGCGCCCGTTAATGAAGCTGGTTAACGAAGCCGGTTAACGATTCTACAATTGCTTGGAACTGGAGCCACGATGCCACGCGGACGCGGAAGGCCCTCCGGCATGGGGCAACGGCTGCAGAACCTGGGCGAGCAGATCGGCACCGAGCTGGGCCAGATCATCGCACAGAGCGTGCAGCGGGCGCTGGAGGGCGCGATCGACGTCAGGGAACTGGCGCGCAAGCTGGGCGCCGGCGCGGCAGGGAACTCGAGCGGGCGGCGCGGCCGCCGGCCGCTCTGGGGAGAGAAAGCGATTTGCAAGGAGCCGGGCTGCGGGCGTCAGGTGCTGGCGAAAGGATTGTGCCGCTCACACTATTATCGCGAACGATACAAGGCGCAGAAAGCCGGCACGCTGGTGCCCCGCGGCCGCAGCCGCAAGCCGGCCGGCCGGCGCGTTGCCGCCGAGGCGGGAAACAGCTGAAAATCCGCCGGGCGGCGCTTTTGGCGGGCTTTCCCCGACGCGAGACAACGGGTAAGGTTCAGCTTCAATGCAATTCAGTTGCGAGAGTTGCAAAACGGCGCTGCAGATCGCGGACGAGAAGTTGCGCGGCAAGCGCCTCGTCGTGCGCTGCACGCGGTGCGGCTAGAAGATCA
>Ga0209011_1000409_pt1 | contig 16647 bp, 13 predicted proteins | sample BlaSpr_A8_OM1_M3_FD_187986 | JGI IMG/M metagenome (GOLD analysis project Ga0209011, IMG submission 187986) | Forest soil microbial communities from Thunder Bay, Ontario, Canada - Black Spruce, Ontario site 2_A8_OM1_M3 (SPAdes) (version 2) | ecosystem: Environmental > Terrestrial > Soil > Boreal... | reverse complement strand
AGTTGGTAGAGCAGCGGTCTCCAAAACCGCGGGTCGGGCGTTCGAGTCGCTCCACCCCTGCCAGACTCAGGTATAACTACCATGGCCAAGGCCGTTCCCACCGATCCGAGGACGAACAGAGTGCAACGCCCGACTCCTGCGCCGCGCCGGGGCCTCATTCGGAACTTCGAGGACATCATCGGCGAGCTCCGCAAGGTGATCTGGCCCAGCTGGGGCGAGCTGCGCACAATGACGTTTGTCGTGATCGTGACCGTGGTAGTGGTATCCCTGTTGCTTGGACTGATCGACTACGTACTGACGCAAACCCTCGTGAAACTGGAGTTCCCCAAAGTTGGCTGAGGCAGAGTTGAGCGGCGCTCCGACCGGCACGCCGCAAGAGGCGAAGAGCACACCCGCCGCGCCGGCCAAGGCGCGCGGCCGCCGACCCGCTCCTAAAGAAGCGGCGGAAGCAGGCCGCGTCTGGACGGGCGAGCGAGTCACGGTCGGCGAAGGCCATCCAGCCCCGCCGGAAACGCCCTCATCGCCACCGGTCGCGATTGTCCCCGCCGGCGAGGCTAAGCCAGTTCCCGCCGAGGGCGAGGCACACTGGTACGTCGTCCATGCCTATTCCGGTCACGAAGAAAAGGTGCGCAACAACTTGATGAAGCGCGTCGACTCGATGGACATGCACGATCGGATCTTCGAGGTGTTGGTCCCCACGGAGGACGTGATCGAGATCAAAGACGGCCAGCGCCGTCACGTCGCCAAGCGGACCTTCCCCGGCTACATCCTGGTCAACATGATCATGTCGGACGAGTCCTGGTACGTCGTGCGGAACACGCCGGGCGTGACCAGCTTCGTCGGCTCCGGCAACAAGCCGGTGCCGCTGCAGGAGAAAGAGATCAAGTCGATCCAGAAGCAGATCAAGGCCGAGGCGCCCAAGGTTCGCGTCGAGTACCAGGTGGGCGAGAACGTCCGGGTTATCGATGGGCCGTTCTCAGACTTCCACGGCAAGGTCGATGAGATCAACGCCGACAAGGGCAAGCTCAAGGTGCTTGTCAACATGTTCGGCCGCGAGACGCCGGTCGAGCTGGACCTCCTCCAGGTGGAGCGCTTGAAGTAATGGGAAAGAAGAAAGTCAAGGCCATCGTCAAGATCCAGATGGAGGCGGGCAAGGCCACGCCCGCGCCGCCCGTCGGCACCGCACTCGGCCCGCACGGCGTCAACATCATGGAGTTCGTCAAGACCTACAACGACCGGACCGCGTCGATGGCCGGCCAGGTGATCCCCGTCGAGATCACGATCTTCGAGGACCGCAGCTTTATCTTTGTGACCAAGACCCCACCCGCCGCTGCGCTGTTGAAGAAGGCGGCCGGCGTCGAGAAGGGCTCGGCCAAGCCGAACAAGGAGAAGGTCGGCAAGGTCAGCAAGCAGCAGGTGCGTGAGATCGCGCAGCTCAAGCTCAAAGACCTCAACGCCTACGACGTGGAGGCGGCGATGAAAATGATCGAGGGCACCGCGCGCTCGCTCGGCATCGAGGTGTCTGCCTGATGCCGCAGGCGCGTGGCAAGAAATACAAGGAAGCCGCGAAGGCGATCGAGCGCACCGAGCAATACGCGCCCGACGATGCGGTACGCCTCGTGCTGAAGAGCTCGACGTCCAAATTCGACGGCTCGATCGAGGCGCACCTCCGGCTGGGCGTCGACCCGCGGCACGCCGACCAGATGGTCCGCGGCTCGGTGGTGTTGCCGCACGGCACCGGGAAGAAGCGCCGCGTCCTGGTCTTCGCCACGGGCGAGAAGGCCCGCGAGGCCACCGAGGCCGGCGCCGATTACGTCGGCGCCGAAGACCTGGTCAAGCGGATCCAGGAAGGCTGGCTCGACTTCGACGTCGCCCTGGCGACCCCCGACATGATGGGTCAGGTCGGCCGGCTGGGCAAGATCCTGGGGCCGCGTGGCCTGATGCCGAACCCGCGCGCGGGCAGCGTCACGTTCGACATCGGCCGGGCGGTGAAGGACATCCAGGGCGGCCGGATCGAGTATCGCGTCGATAAGACCGGCATCATCCACACCAACATCGGCAAGGCCTCCTACACCGAGGCGCAGCTGAAAGATAATTTCGCCGCCCTGATGGACGCCGTGGTGCGCGCCAAGCCGAGTTCCGCCAAGGGACAGTACCTGCGATCCGTCTACCTCTCGCCGACGATGGGGCCGAGTGTGCCCGTTGACCCGGCCGCCGCCGGTCGCATGAGCTAGCCAGAAACCGGCGGCCGATGGCTAACACGAAAACCGGCGATCCCGCGGTCGATACCTTCCTCAAGGGCTACACCCCGCAGGTGCGGGAGATCGCCGTCAAGGCGCGCGAGGCGATCCTCTCGGTGCTGCCGGATGCGACCGAGAAGGTCTTTGTGGGCTGGAAGGTGATCCAGTATGGCGCGGGGGCCGGTCGCGAAGACGTCTTTGCGGTCCTCTCGCTGCAGAAGGAGAGGGTCAATCTTGGTCTGGCCAACGGCGCCGGGCTGCCAGATCCGGACGGGCTGCTCGAAGGGACAGGGGTCGGCATCCGGCATGTCAAATTGACGTCGCCCGAAGCCGCGGGCGCCCCGGCGGTCAAAGAACTGATTCGCGGCGCCCTGTACGCAACGAAGAACGGCGCCTGATATACTCACGCTCCACAACTGAATAGCCGAAGACCGCTGGTGCCGGCCCGACCGGCTCAATGTCCAGCGCAGGCGAGCAGGATGCGATAACGGCCTCCTCGCCTGTTGAGCGAAGGAGGTTTTTTTATTGGCCACAGGACTCAAGAAGAAAGACGAGAAGATCGATAAGAAGGCGGAGAAGGCCGCGACTGTCGCGGACATCACCGCCCGGCTGAAGGCGACGTCGACCGCGGTGCTCGCCGACTATCGCGGCATGACGGTCGGCCAGATGCGAGACCTGCGTAGCAAGCTGCGCGGCGGCGGCATCGAGATGATCGTGGTGAAGAACACGCTGGCGCGCCGCGCCGCGAAGGCCGCCGGCTACGAATCGCTCAACGCGGAGCTGGTCGGGCCGATCGCGATGCTGTTCGCCGTGGACGACGTCTCGGCGCCGGCCCGCATCCTCAACGAGTTCATCCGCGCCAACCGCAAGATGGTAATCAAGGCCGGCCTGCTCGAAGGCCAGGTGATCAAGGCCGACGCCGTCACGGAGCTGGCCGACCTCCCCTCGCGCGAGGTTCTGCTCAGCCGCCTGCTGGGCGCGATGCAAGCTCCGCTCGGCAACCTGGCCAGCATCCTGCAGGCCCCGCTTTCCACCTTCGCGCGTACCCTCGATGCCGTTCGCACTCAAAAAGAATCGCAGTCACCGGCCCCAGCGCCGGCCACAAGTTAGGAGGAACCAATGGCAAAAGTCAGTGTCGACGATTTCGTATCCGCGTTGAAGGAGTGGACCGTGGTGGACGTCATGAACGCCATCAAGGCCATCGAAACCGAGTTTGGCGTGACGGCGGCGGCCCCGGTCGCGGCGGCGGCAGCGCCGGCTGCCGGTGGTGGGGCGGGTGCCGCGGCACCGGAAGCCGAGCAGACGGAGTTCCAGGTGGTGCTGACCTCGGCCGGCGACGCCAAGATCGGCGTGATCAAGGTCGTGCGCGAGATCACCGGCCTGGGCCTCAAGGAAGCCAAGGACCTGGTGGACCAGGCCCCCAAACCGGTCAAGCAGGGTGTCAACCGCGAAGAAGCCGAAGCCGTCCTGAAGAAGCTGAAGGACGCGGGCGCCGGCGCCGAGATCAAGTAGCGGGGAAGGGGATTGATCCCCTCCCCACCCTTCCCCCGGGGAAGCTGAGCTAGTGGCCAGGCACCTGATCGCGGCGCAGGGCCCGTTGGTCGAGGCTACGGCTGAGTCCATCGCAGCCTGCCTCGTGGAGGCCAAGCAGGGATTCTGGCTCGACATCGAGAGTCCAGATGATTCCGACTACGAGCTGCTCGAGAAGACCTTCAAGTTTCACCCCCTCGCGCTCGAGGACATCCGCCACCAGAATCAGCGACCGAAGCTCGACGAGTACACGGGTTACGTCTTCGTCGTCCTCTTCACTGCCGAGTTCGATGGCGAGCGGATCCAGATCCGCGAGCAGCACCTCTTTCTTTCACCCCAGTACCTGGTGAGTGTTCATCTCGAGCCCTCGCCGCCGCTCGATCGGCTCCGAGAGCGGATCACCGCAAATCCCGACCTGGCCCACCGCAACCTGCCGTTTCTGTTTTACCTGGTGGTTGATCAGCTGGTCGACTCGATCTTCCCCGTGATCGACCAGGTGGATGACGCCACCGAGCACCTCGAGGAGGCCATCGTGACGAAGGCTGATCCGGCCAGCCTTGGCAGTCTCACCAACCTGAAGCGGGCGGTGATCGACTTGCGCAAGGTCCTCGGAGCGCAGCGGGACGTCTTCCAGCGGCTGACCACCCACACGGTCGGGTTGGAAGGGGGCCAGGACATGACGATCTACTACCGCGACGTCTACGACCACATCATCCGCCAGTACGAGACGGTTGACTCGCTGCGCGATCTGCTCACCAGCGCGATGGACGTCTACCTGTCGACGGTGTCCAACCGTCTCAATCTTCGGATCACCCGCCTGACGGTTTTCGCGACACTCTTTCTCCCGCTGACCTTCCTGACGGGGTTCTTCGGGATGAACTTCGCCTGGCTGGTGGCCCACATCGCGCCGGCCTGGACTTTTTGGGTGCTGGCTGTCGGGGTGATGCTGGCAACGACGGCCCTCCAGCTCCTCTATTACCGCCGGCGAGGCTGGATCTGACCGACGGCCAGGTCGGTAATCCGGCAGGGAATGTCGGCGTCCTCATCGAGGTGGTAGCTCGCGCAGAGCCGGTGATAGCCGTCGGCGACGATCAGCGGGACCTCGGCGCTAACTGCCCCCGAACCAGCAGCACGGGCGACAGCTGCCTTCCGGATTTGACCTTTTTGAGATCGCGAGCGACGTGAGCGTTTTCAGGCGTGAGCGCCGGTAAGCGGCTGGCGCGAAGCAGATCCTTTGCCTTTCGGCGCACGAGCGGCGCCGCCCGGAGCCGGCGGACGACTCGCTTGGCGCTGGCCGGCGGCATGAGCAGGCTCAGATACGCCTCGGCCGCCGGGTAGTCGTGGTCGTCAGGCTCGTCCTTCCAGCTCTCCCGGGGCCCGCTGGGCATGCCGGGAGCGTACTACGGGCGCAGCCACCTACCTAAGCTTTGGCCGGCCGGGGGCGTTGTTCTTCCTGGAGGGCCGAGTATGTTCCGCTGGATGGTGTTCTTCGTTGTGATCCTGGCCGGGATTCTGGCCTTCGTGACCTGGGTCATGGGCGTGCCGATTCCGGGCCTTTCCCAGTTCGGGATCCAGCAGCCGACGTCGCCCTGGGGGCCCTGAAGGAGGGCCGGCCCGGAAGCCCAGGCGGACTTGGCGAAGGCCTTCCCCTTGGGGGAAGGGAGTGCTAGACTAACCGCCGATTAGTCTGACGGATCTCAGATCGGCGACCTGACCCGATTCCCGCCCCAGGGAACCCGCCCTGGGCCGCTCGCGAAGCTGTACCGGTTTCGCGGCGAACATGTTTGCGCGCTTGACAGCCTGGGTAGGCTACTGTTACTATTGCCGTTCGGTGCTTCCAGGGTTGCTCTTCCGCGTCCCTAGCACCATTAGCCTGCCCACCATTTTTTCCTGCTTCATCTGAAAGGAGAGTCTATGATTCAGCCTTCCTCTAACGGCTCTCGCATCACCTACGGTCGTATTCCGGACATGCTCCCGGTCGCCGAGTTGATCGAGACCCAGATCCGCTCGTTCAACTGGTTCAAGCGCGAGGGGCTCCGAGAGCTGTTCGAAGAGATCAACCCGATCACCGACTACACCGGCAAGAACTACGAGCTCAAATTCCTGGACTACGAGTTCGGCCAGCCGAAGTTTGACAAGGAGGAGTGCCGCAACCGCGACATGACCTTCGCGGCGCCCCTGCGCATCAACACCCGCCTGACGATCCGAACCGGCGAGAACGCGGGCGAGATCAAGGAATCGGAAGTCTTCATGGGTGACTTCCCGATCATGACCGAGGAAGGCACCTTCATCGTCAACGGCACCGAGCGGGTGGTCGTCTCCCAGCTGGTCCGTTCCCCTGGCATCTATTTCACCAGCAGTGAGGACCGGGCGTCGGGCCGGATGCTCTACGCCGCCAAGCTCATCCCCAACCGGGGCGCCTGGCTCGAGATCGAGACCTCGGGCAAGGACGTGTTGACGGTCAAGATCGACCGCAAGCGGAAGATTCCGGTGACGACATTGGTGCGCGCGCTCGGCTACGGCAGCAACAACGAGATCAAGGCGCTGTTCGCCGACGTCGACAGCAACGCCGAGCACAAGTTCATCCAGTCGACCCTGGAGAAGGACTCCTCGACCGACGTCAACGACGCCCTGGTCGAGATGTACAAGAAGATCCGCCCCGGTGACCCGCCAACCGTCGACAACGCGCGGGCGCTGATGACGGCGCTGTTCTTCAACCCGCGCCGCTTCGATCTCTCGAAGGTGGGTCGCTTCAAGCTGAACCGGCGACTGGGCCTGGGAACGGACATGAATGTCCGCACCCTCTCCAACGACGACTTCATCGCCATCATTCGAAAGCTGATCGAGCTGAACAATGGGACCGGCGAGCCGGACGACATCGACCACCTGGGCAACCGCCGGGTGCGCGCCGTCGGCGAGCTGCTGCAGAACCAGTTCCGCATGGGCTTGATCCGGATGGAGCGCATCATCAAGGAGCGCATGACGATCTGCGACGCGGCCACCGTGACCGCGGCGAGTTTGATCAACGCGCGGCCTGTGGTGGCGGCTATCAAGGAGTTCTTCGGGTCGAGCCAGCTCTCCCAGTTCATGGATCAGACGAATCCGCTGGCCGAGCTGACGCACAAGCGCCGCCTGTCGGCGTTGGGGCCCGGCGGTCTCTCGCGCGAACGCGCCGGGTTCGACGTCCGCGACGTCCACCATTCGCACTACGGCCGCATCTGCCCGATCGAAACGCCGGAAGGTCCGAACATCGGCCTGATCGGCTCCCTGGCGACCTTCGCGCGCGTCAACGAGTACGGCTTCATCGAGACGCCGTTCCGCCGCGTGTACAGCACCATGCCCGCCGACAAGGCGCACCGCGACAAGCTGGTGGGCCGGACGCTGCGCGATGACGTCCTGGATCCGGCCAACCGGAAGACCAAGCTCGCCAAGAAGGGCGATCTGCTCGACCGCGACATGGTCGAGTCGCTCGTCAAGGCGAAGGCCGGCGATGTTCCGATCAAGGCCTGGGTCTCCGACGAGGTCGAGTTCCTGTCAGCCGACGAAGAGGACCACTTTATCGTGGCGCAGGCGAATGCGCCGCTCGACAAGGAGAGTCACTTCACGGAGGAGCGGACCACCGCCCGCACCAAGAACCTCTTCCTGGTGGCGGACGTCAACCGCATCGAGTACATGGATGTGTCGCCGAAGCAGACGGTCAGTGTCGCGACCGCGCTCATTCCGTTCCTCGAGCACGACGATGCGAACCGCGCCCTGATGGGCTCGAACATGCAGCGCCAGGCGGTGCCGCTGGTCGTGACCGAGGCGCCGATCGTTGGTACCGGTATGGAGTGGGCCGCCGCGAAGGACTCCGGCGAGTTGATCGTGGCCAAGCTGGACGGCACGGTCGTGTCCTGCGCCGCGCCACCGCCGGCGGATTCGCCCGCGGCCAAGCTCGACAGTTTCAAGCGCGAGCTCGGCATCCTGCTGAAGCCGGATGACGGTTCGGCCGAGCAGTGGTACCCCGTCCACAAGTTCGAACGTTCCAACCAGGGCACCTGTCTCTCGCAGCGTGTCATCGTCAAGGCCGGCCAGCATGTCGCAGCCGGCACGCCGCTGGCGGACGGTCCGGCCACCTCCGAAGGTGAGCTGGCGCTGGGCCGCAACATCCTGGTGGCCTTCATGCCCTGGGAGGGTTACAACTACGAAGACGCGATCCTGATCTCTGAGTCGGTCGTCCGCGAGGACAAGTACACCTCGATCCATATCGAGGAGTACGAGATCGAAGCCCGCGACACCAAGCTGGGCCCGGAGGAGATCACGCGCGATATCCCCAATGTCAGCGATGAGACGCTGAAGAACCTCGACGAGCGCGGCATCGTCTATATCGGTGCCGAGGTCCACCCGGGCGACATCCTGGTGGGCAAGATCACGCCGAAGGGCGAGTCGGAACTCTCCGCCGAGGAACGGCTCCTGCGGGCCATCTTTGGCGAGAAGGCGCGCGAGGTGCGCGATTCCTCGCTGCGCGTGCCGCATGGTGAGCGCGGCATCGTGGTCGATGTCAAGATCTTCAGCCGCGAAACCAAGGACGAGCTCGCGCCCGGCGTCAACCAGTTGGTGCGGGTGTATGTCGCCCAGAAGCGCAAGATCGCACAGGGCGACAAGATGGCCGGTCGGCACGGGAACAAGGGCGTCATCGCCCGCATCCTTCCTGCCGAGGACATGCCCTACATGCCCGATGGCACGCCGGTCGAGCTGGTGCTGAACCCGCTGGGTGTGCCGAGCCGCATGAACCTGGGCCAGGTGCTGGAGACGCACCTGGGCTGGGCGGCGCACGCGCTGGGCTTGAAAGTTGCGACGCCCGTGTTCGACGGCGCGTCGGAGGAAACGATCGAGAAGGAGTTGGTGCGGGCGGGCCTGCCCCAGTCGGGCAAGATCATGCTTCGCGACGGCCGCACCGGTGAGCAGTTCGACCACGAAGTGACGGTCGGCTACATCTATATGTTGAAGCTGGCCCACCTGGTCGAGGACAAGATCCACGCCCGGTCGACGGGTCCCTACTCGCTGGTCACCCAGCAGCCGCTGGGCGGCAAGGCGCAGTTCGGCGGGCAGCGGTTTGGCGAGATGGAGGTCTGGGCGCTGGAAGCGTATGGCGCCTCGCACATCCTGCAGGAGATCCTGACGGTCAAGTCCGACGACATCGTGGGCCGCGTCAAGGCCTATGAGGCGATCGTCAAGGGCGAGAACACGCTCGAGGCAGGCATTCCGGAATCGTTCCGGGTGCTGGTCAAGGAACTCGAAGGCCTTGCGCTGGGTGTCGAGATCCAGTCCGACGGCGAGAAGCAGGTCATCCTTTCCGAAGACGACATGAGCGAGATGCCGCTCGACCTTGGCATCAACCTCGAGCGCGATGAGATCGATGAGTCGGACCAATGGGCGACCGGCGCGCCGCGCGCCGCGCAGAATCCGCTTGATTCTTTGAGGTAATCAATGACACTGAAACTGGAAAACTTCGACGCACTGAAGCTCTCTCTGGCATCGCCGGAGACCATCCTGTCATGGTCACACGGCGAGGTGACCAAGCCGGAGACGATCAACTACCGCACCCTGAAGCCAGAGCGCGACGGATTGTTCTGCGAGCGGATCTTCGGCCCGCAGCGCGACTGGGAATGCCATTGCGGCAAGTACAAGCGTTACCGCTACAAGGGGATCATCTGCGACAAATGCGGCGTAGAGGTCACCCGCTCGAAAGTACGGCGGGAGCGGATGGGGCACATCAAGTTGGCCTCACCGGTCAGCCACGTCTGGTATTTCAAGGGGATCCCGTCGCGGATGGGCCTGCTCCTCGACATGTCACCGCGCAACCTGGAGAAGGTCCTCTACTTCGCCAACTACATCGTGACCAACATCGATGAGGAGGCGCGCAAGGAATACCTCTCCAAGTCCTCACCTCAGCACAACGATCGGGTGATCAAGCTCCAGGAGGAGCGCGACACCGCGGTCAAGGAGCTGAAGGAGGAGCTGGACCAGCGGGTCAAGGCCAAGCAGGAAGACACCAAGGCCAAGATCAAGGACCTGGAGGAGTCGCTCGACGAGACCGTCGACGCGATGACCTCGCGTGCCAAGGAACTTGTCGAGAAGATCAAGGCCCAGAAGGGCAAGAAGGCCGCCACCAACTTCACGATCGGCGAAGGTGATGACGAACAGGTCATCATCGAGAAGGGCACCCTGTTCGAGGACAAGCTCGCCCGCGAGCTGCCCAAGCAGGTCGAGAAGAAAATCGACCAGGTCCAGGCTTCGACCAAGAAGCGCCAGCAGGAGCTGAAGAGCAAGTCCGACGAAGAGATCGCCAAGTGGCGAGAGGACTTCGAGCAGAAGGCCGCCACCCTCACCACCCAGCTGAAGAAGGATACCGAGGGCCTTTCGGGCGACATCGAGTCGTCCAAGACCCAGCTCGACTCGCTCTATGTCAAGCAGCTTCTCTCCGACCAGGAGTTCCGCGAGTTCACGGAAAAGTTCGGCAAGGTCTTCAAGGCGGGCATCGGCGCGCAGGCGATCCACGACCTGCTGGCCCGCATCGACCTGCTCCAGGAATCCGGCATCCTGCGCGAGGAGTCGAAGTCGAACTCCGGCCAGAAGCGGCAGAAGGCGATCAAGCGGCTCAAGGTGGTCGAGGCCTTCCGCAAGTCAGGCGCGTCCGCGACCTGGATGATCCTCGACGTGCTGCCGGTCATTCCGCCCGAACTGCGCCCTATGGTTCAGCTCGACGGTGGCCGCTTCGCGACCTCCGACCTGAACGACCTCTACCGTCGCGTCATCAACCGCAACAACCGCCTCAAGCGGCTGCTCGAGCTTGGCGCCCCTGAGATCATCGTGCGCAACGAGAAGCGCATGCTGCAGGAGGCCGTCGACGCCCTGATCGACAACGGCCGCCGCGGCCGGGCGATCACCGGCACCGGCAACCGCAAGTTGAAGTCGCTGTCCGACATGCTCAAGGGCAAGCAGGGCCGTTTCCGGCAGAACCTGCTCGGCAAGCGTGTCGACTACTCCGGCCGTTCCGTCATCGTCGTCGGCCCGGAGCTGAAGCTGCACGAATGCGGGCTCCCGAAGAAGATGGCGCTCGAGCTGTTCAAGCCATTCGTCATGCGAGAACTGGTCAGCAAGGGCTACACCCAGAACATCAAGTCCGCCAAGCGCATGGTGGAGCGCGTCCGCCCCGAGGTGTGGGACGTGCTCGATGAGGTGATCAAGGAGCATCCGGTGCTCCTCAACCGCGCGCCTACGCTGCACCGCCTCGGCATCCAGGCGTTCATGCCGGTGCTGGTGGAGGGATCCGCGATCCAGATCCACCCGCTGGTCTGCAGCGCCTTCAACGCTGACTTCGACGGCGACCAGATGGCCGTCCACGTGCCGCTCTTCAGCGGTGCCATCGCGGAAGCCAAGAATTTGATGATGTCGTCCAACAACATCCTGTCGGCCTCGGATGGCCACCCGGTCATCAGTCCGACCCAGGACATCGTGCTCGGCACCTACTACCTGACCATGATCAAGGCGACGCCCGACATCAAGGATCAGGAGCTGCCAACCTACGGCACGGCCGAGGAAGCGTTGCTCGCCCTCGACAACCGGCGCGTCCACGTCCAGCAGGAGGTCCGCGTCCGGATCGACGGCAAGCTGGTTCGCACGTCGCCGGGCCGCGTGCTCTTCAACCAGGTCCTGCCCATCGGGGTGCAGCCGGCCGAGGGGCATGGCGACGCGATGACCTTCCAGAACGGTGTCTTCGACAAGAAGGCACTGCGGGCAATCGTGGCCGAGTGTTTCCGCCTCCATGGCAACGAGCTGACCGCGCGGGTCGCCAACGACATCAAGCGGGTCGGCTTCGCCTACGCGACCAAGGCCGGCATCACGATCTCCGCCATGGACATCAAGACGCCGGCCGGCAAGGCCGCCATCCTGGCGGGCGCCGAGAAGAAGCTCGGCGACATCGATCTGCAGTTCAAGCGCGGCCTGATCACCGACGACGAGCGCTATACCCAGACCGTTGACCTCTGGACCCAGGCGACGGAGGAAGTGACGGCCGCCACGATGAAGAGCTTCGACGCCCTTCACCCGGTCTTCATGATGGCCAACTCCGGCGCTCGAGGGAACATCCAGCAGATCCGCCAGCTGGCCGGGATGCGAGGCTTGATGGCCGACCCGACCGGCCGGATCATCGACCTGCCGATCAAGGCGAACTTCTCTGAAGGGCTGACCGTGCTCGAGTACTTCATCTCGACCCACGGCGCCCGCAAGGGTCTCGCCGACACGGCACTCCGCACCGCGGACTCGGGCTACCTGACCCGCCGGCTGGTTGACGTCGCGCAGGACGTGATCGTCCGGACCGAGGACTGCGGCACGACTTCCGGCATTTGGGTGACGGACATTTCGGAGGAACGCGCGCTGACCGAGCCGCTCTTCGAGCGGGTCGCCGGTCGCGTGGCGGCCGCTGCGGTCCTGGACCCGAAGACGCAAGAGACCCTGGTCAAAGAAGGCACGGAAATCACCGACATCCAGGCGCGCCACCTGATCCAGGCGGGCGTGGCCCAGGTCAAGGTGCGTTCGGTGCTCACCTGCCAGGCGCGCGAGGGCGTCTGCCGTCTGTGCTATGGCCGCAACCTGGCGACCGGCAAGCTGGTCGAGATCGGTGAGGCGGTGGGCGTCATCGCCGCGCAGTCGATCGGCGAGCCTGGCACCCAGCTCACCATGCGGACGTTCCATACCGGTGGCGTCGCGGGCACGGACATCACGCAGGGCCTGCCGCGCGTCGAGGAGCTGTTCGAGGCCCGCATCCCGAAGGGCAAGTCGATCATCTCTGAGATCGATGGCGAGGTGGAGATCATCCGTACCGAGACCGCCCGCAAGGTCAAGGTCACCTCGCGCGACGTCTACGACATTCCATACATCCTCACGGACAAGATGCAGCCGCTGATCGAGTCGGGTGCGACCGTGCAGGAAGGCCAGGAGATTGCGCGGGGCGCGAGCGAGGACGGCACCGAGAAGGTCATCCAGTCGCGGGCGTCCGGCGTGGCCCGGGTCGAGCGCAACCAGATCGTGATCCGGAGCATGGATGAGGAGTGGCGCGAGTACCCCATCCCGCACGGCTCCCGGGTCAACGTCCAGAGCGGCCAGAAGATCAAGGCCGGACAGCAGATCACCGAAGGCTCGATCAGCCCGCAGGAACTGCTCCACATCCTTGGTCGCGAGGCGGTCCAGACCTACCTCGTCGATGAGGTCCAGAAGGTGTACCGCTCGCAGGGTGTCGACATCAACGACAAGCACATCGAGGTGATCATCCGGCAGATGATGCGGAAAGTCCGCGTCGATACCGCCGGCGACACCGACCTGCTGCCGGGCGAAATCGTCTCGCAGTGGGAGTACGAGGAAGCGAACGCCAAGGTGTTGGCCGAAGGCGGCGATCCGTCGGTGGCCCAGACCGTCCTGCTCGGCCTGATCAAGGCCGCGCTCAACACGGCGAGCTGGCTGTCGGCGGCCTCCTTCCAGGAGACGACGCGCGTGCTGACCGAAGCCGCGATTTCCGGCAAGGTCGATCGGCTTCGTGGCCTGAAGGAGAACGTGATCATCGGCAAGCTGATCCCCGCGGGGACCGGACTCGACTACTACCAGAAGCTGCGCGAGGAGTCGTTCAAGATGTTCGCGGAGCTCCCGCAACCGGTTCCCGCTACCAGCTAACGCGACCCGAGCACCAAGGGGCCACCCCGGCGGGTGGCCCTTTCTTTTTCCCCTACGCTCCCGAGGCCCCGGCTCTAGCGAGCTCCCCTTTGGGCCGCAGCGCCTCGGTCCGGATGTGAGAGATAAACCAGGCGACGATGTGCCGCAGACGGATGACGCGCGAGCGCGGATGGCCGCTGCGCGACAGGTCATGGGACTGGCCCTCGAAGCGGACCATTCTCACCTCGCGGCCAAGCAGCTTGAGCGCGGTGAACAGCTGCTCACCTTCGGAGATCGGGCAGCGGAGGTCGCGATCGCCATGCAGGATCAGCAGCGGCGTCGTCATCCGCTCCACGAAGGTGATCGGCGAGCGCTCCATCAGCCGGTCCAGGTCTTTCCAGGGGACCGCGTCCATGGTGTCAATCGTCAGGATCCAGTCGAGGTCGCCGGTACCGAAGATGGAGGCGAGGTTGCTCACGCACCGCATCGTGACGGCGGCCTTGAAGCGATCGGTATGACCGATCGCCCAGTTCGTCATGTAGCCGCCGTAACTGCCCCCGGCAACGCCGAGCCGGTCCGGATCGACCCAGCCGTTGGCGACCGCGGCGTCAACACCGGCCATGACGTCCTGGAAATCCTTGCCGCCCCAGTCTCCGTTGACCGCGGCCGAAAAGGCGCGGCCGTACCCGGTGCTGCCGCGGGGATTGGTGAGCACGACGGCATACCCGTGCGAGGCGAGCAGCTGAAACTCGAAGAAGAAGCTCCAGCTGTACATCGCCATCGGCCCCCCATGGACCTCGAGGATGGCCGGTGGCCTGCGCTCAGCTCCCTCCCCCGCTTGCGGGGGAGGGTTAGGGTGGGGGCTGGGTCGGACGATCCAGCCGTGAATGTCCCAGCCGTCCGCGCCTTTGAAGGTGAACTCCTCAGGAACGGCCAGCTCAACCTCGCCAAAGAGCGGCGCGTTCAGTTCCGTGAGGCGCGCATCCCGGCCACCGCCGTCCGTGTCGTGAAGGAAGAGGTCCCCGGGGGTCGATGGGTCGGAGCTGGCCAGCGCGACGCGGCGGCGCGCTCGGTCCATGCTCACCGCGTAGATGCGGCGCTGGCCTCCGATCACGAGACGCGGCGTTCCGCCGGCGGCGGGAACCGCATAGACGAGCGTCGAGCCTCGGCCGGCCGCTTGCGAATAGATCTCCTTGCCGTCCGTCGACCAGTACAGGTGCGGCCCACCGTGGCCGACCCGCTGGTCGTCGATAGCGGTATCGGAGAACGTCGGCAAAAAATCCTCGGTGAGCTTTCGCACCACGCCCGGCGCATCGGCATCGGCGACCATCAGATCGTTGTAGCCGTCCTCTTTGCGGCGGCGTGAGGCCACGAACGCCACGCGGCGCCCATCGGGCGACCACGCCGGCGGCCCGGCGAACACCGTCTCGTCGGTCAGGCGTATCAGCGCTTTCGACGGCAGATCCAGAACCCAGATGTCGTTGGCCGGCCAGCTCCAGCGCTCCGCCGTCCGGTCCGAGGTGAAGGCGATGCGGCGACCGTCGGGTGAAAAGGCGGGCGAGCCGTCGTCCCAATCGCCGTCAGTCAGTTGCTCCGGGTGGTCGCCCTCGCTCGAGATGCGGAAGAGATGTCGGCGGCGTTCGTAGATCCAGCCCTCGCCGTCCAGGCGATTCCAAAGACGGTCGATTCTGCGGACGGCCGGCACGCGCTTCTCGTGCAGGCCGGCGTCCTCAGCCTCAGGATCGTCAGGCTCGCCGACTTCCGCCGAGTAGACGATGAAGGTGCCGTCCGGCGACCAGACGGGATCGCTTACGCCCCATCGTGCCCAGGTGAGCTGGCGCGCCTCTCCGCCGTCCGCCGGCAACAACCACAGCTGCGCCTTCCCGACGCCGCGATCGCGCTCCTCGACATTCTTGGGCTTGACCTCGCCCGCGGGGGCGCGGATAAAGGCGAGCGATCGGCTGTCCGGTGACCACCGCGGGTTCGTGTCGTTGTCGCCGGCCGTGTAGCGGCGCGGCTGGCCCGGCTGCGTCGCCGCGACCCAGATGGAGCGGTGGTATTCGTAGGTCGTGCGGTCGATCTCGATGACGACGTAGGCGATCCGTCCGCCGTCGGGCGTGATCTGCGGATCGTCGACAAGCTTGATGGCATACAGGTCCTGTGGCTCGAGTCGACGTGTCATGGACTCCCTCCCATTTGATGACGGCGACAACTCAGGCTAGCAAAGGCTGCCGGGAGAGATTGGCCGCGGTGGCCCGTTGTACCGGGGTGCAGCTCGCCGCCACCCATCTTCCGGCCCGGTCACCCTCGCTCGTGGCCCAGCACGGTGATGCGCTCGTCCTGATCTTCCTCGGTCTGCCAACGGTGGCCATCGACTGGCAGATCGCCGTCACCTGGGCGGTCCCCGCCTGGATCCCGGGCGCCCTGGCCTGCCTGGTCGCGGCCCTGATTATCACCACGCTCGCCAGGCCGCAACTGAAAGCGTTCGCGGCCGGGGCGGTGGTCGGCGTGCTCTATGCGCTGCCGGTGGTGGGCGGCATCATCCGCTGGCACCTCGTCGCATCGCCGCGGGCCCTGATCGGTGATGGCGCGTATCAGACCCAGCTTGCCGGCGACTTCGTCCTGAACGGGACCGACCCGTACGGTGCCGACTACGGAAGCGCGGGCCTGGCGGCCGCGCCCTGGGGGGAGAGTTTCCCCAGCCCGGCGCTGCATCACCTCGTCACCTGGCCCGGTCAGTTCCTCTTTCCACTCCCACTCCAAACGGTGTCGAAGCTGGCCTTCGGCTGGTGGGATGAGCGCGTCTTTCTCCTGCTGGCCGCGGCGGCGGTCTGGTTCCTACTGGGCGCCCTCTTTCCGGGCACGCCGGGGCGGTTGGCGGCCGTCGCCCTCTTCCTCGTCCCCGGTCATAGCCTGCTGGCCGTCCTCGGTGACAACGACCTGCCGGTGGTGGCGCTCCTGCTTGCGGCGCTCCTCGCCGCGCAAGGTCGGCGCTTCTTCTTGATGGGCCTACTACTCGGATGCGCGATCGCAACCAAGCAGCACGCGCTGCTGGCCGTCCCGCTGATTGTGGTGTGGGCCGGGGTTCGCGGAGCCGACGCGCGGACCATCGCCCGCGCGGCCGTAGTGGGATCGGCGACGGTCGCGGCGTTCCTGCTGCCGTTCGTTTTGTGGGATGCGTCGGCCTTCA
>Ga0209011_1000408_pt1 | contig 16654 bp, 15 predicted proteins | sample BlaSpr_A8_OM1_M3_FD_187986 | JGI IMG/M metagenome (GOLD analysis project Ga0209011, IMG submission 187986) | Forest soil microbial communities from Thunder Bay, Ontario, Canada - Black Spruce, Ontario site 2_A8_OM1_M3 (SPAdes) (version 2) | ecosystem: Environmental > Terrestrial > Soil > Boreal... | reverse complement strand
CGCGTGGGCAGCAACAGAAGGTCGCCATCGCGCGCAGCTTCCTGACATCGCCGTCGCTGCTGCTGATGGACGAGCCGACCACCGGTCTGGATCCACGCTCCAAGCGCGAGGTCCAGGAGCTGGTGCGGTCGATCCGCCGGGATCGCGCGGCCACCGTGCTGCTCTGTACGCACGACCTGCAGGAGGCAGAGGTCTTGTGTGACCGCGTGGTCGTCATCGACCAGGGCCGGGTGCTGGCGGAGGGGACGCCCGCCGATCTCATCCGCATGCATGCCGGCACGCCCGACGGCAGCCTGGAGGATGCCTTCATGGCGCTGACCGGGAAGCGCCTCGAGGAAGACGAGGAGGAAAAAGAAGAATGACCGGAAATATGCTTCGCTGGGAGCTGAACGCGTTCGTCGGCTTCATCGAGAGGCAGAAGAACCTCTATCGGCGCTACTGGGCCTGGGAGGCGGTCTGGCTGCTTTACAACCTGGTCAGCGTGCTCAGCATCGGCTACCTCGCCGCGGGTCTGTCGACGCTCGGCCTCGAGCAGGGGCAGGCAAACTTGCACCAGACGCAGCTCTACCTGCTCGTCGGGGCGCTGCTCTGGACCTACCTGTCGCTGGTCTTTTTCGAAATCTCTTTCGCCATCACCTGGGAACGCTGGGAGGGGACGATCGAGTACACGTTCATGGCGCCGATCAAGCGCCTGACGCACCTGCTGGGCGTCTCGGCCGCCTCACTGCTCTATGGGATCGCGCGGACGGCGGTGATCGGCGTCGCGCTGATCTTCCTGTTCAAGCTCGACCTGTCGCATGCCAACTGGCTGACGGCGCTGGCGATCTGCGCGGCCGCGACACTGCCGCTACTTGGCCTGGGGATCTTCACCTCGATCCTGCCGCTGCTGTCGCCCGAGAAGGGTGAGCAAATGGCGTTCGCGGTTCAGGGCGTGCTGCTGCTGATCTCCGGCGTGTACTACCCGATCAGCGTCCTGCCGGCCCCCCTTCGCCTCGGCGGCATCCTCTCGCCGCTGACCTACACGCTCGACGGGGTCCGGGAGTCGCTGCTCCACGGGCTCTCATTGGCCGGTGCCCTACCCGACATCGGCATCCTGCTCCTGATGGGCGTGATCCTGGTGCCCGCATCCGTGTTCTTCTTCAGCCGAGCGGAGATCCGCGCTAAGCGCCTCGGACTTCTGAAGCGGAGCGGATAACCGCCAATGCTGCGATCATTCGATTGCGGTGAAGGCGCTGGCCGGCCGGCTTGGAGGGCAACGGCGGAATCTCGCGATCACCCTCGCCATCGCCCTGGCGCCGGTGCTCGTGCTCGGGCTCATCGCCTTCCAGCTGGTGCGGCCGCTGCCAACCATTGCGGCGACGACGTTCCTTCCCGCGACAAGCCGCCTCGGTGCGATCCCGCCGCCGCTGCCCTGGCCGACGACCGGTAGTGCCGCCGTCGCGGTGGCCGGGCTCGGCACGATTGGCACCTATGGTCCACAAACGTCACTCCCGCTAGCGAGCACCGCCAAGGTCATGACCGCCCTGGTCGTTCTGGCAGATCGTCCGCTGAGACTGACGGAGCAAGGCCCGATGGTCCCCGTGAGCGCTGCCGACGTTGCGACCTATGTGGCTGAGAAGAACCAGGGACAGTCCGTCTTTCCCGTCGCCGCCGGGGAAAAGCTCAGCGAATACCAGGCCTTACAGGCCCTGCTGGTCCCCTCTGGCAACAACATCGCCGAGCTGCTCGCCACCTGGGACGCCGGCTCGGTCGGAGCGTTTGTCGACAAGATGAACGCACGGGCGGCCACCCTCCAGCTCATCCACACGCACTACGTGGATGCCAGTGGCCTTTCTCCGCAGTCCGTTGGCTCACCAGGGGAACTAATCGCGCTCGCCGAGGCTGCGTTGCAGGACCCGGTGTTCGCGGAGATTGTTGCCCAGCCGGAGGCGACCCTACCCGTCGCCGGTCGCGTTTTCAACGTCGATGCCGTGATCGGACAGGACGGTATTGTCGGCGTGAAGACGGGCTCGAGCGGGGCGGCCGGCGCGTGCTTCGTTTTTGCCGCCGATGTCCGAGCGGATGGTCAGCCGGCGCGCCTATTCGGTGCCATCATGGGACTGCCCACGCTCGATGACGCCTTTACATCGACGAAGAGCCTGGTGCAGGCTGTCGGTTCCGCTCTACATTACCGGTCGGTTCTTTCGACAAATCAGGTGATCGCCGAATACGCGTCGCCTTGGGGTGACACCGCCACCGTGTTCGCCGAACAGGACGTGAATTGGGTCGCCTACGACGGGATGGTGGTCCGCCAGCGCACCGACGTGATCAGGGTCCGAGCTCCATTGCCTTCGGGTTCTCGCGTTGGAACCTTGACGCTCGAGCTCGGCGAGCAGCGAACTCAGCTTCCGATCAAGACGACCGAACCCATCTTCGAGCCAGACCCCTTCTGGCGCCTCACCCGCGTGCGGCTGGATCGACTGTTCCAGTAGACCTGCGATGCTTATCGGCATGTCAGAAATCTTCACGCCCACCCTGCACCCCCGGATCGAGCAACGCAAGAAGCAACGACCCATCAAAGTCGCCGACCTCATGCCGAGAGGGGACAATCCCATCACGCGCTTCAACCGGTGGTTGGCGGTCAAGGTGACCAATGGCGTCGGCACCATGTGGTGCGCCTATGCCTTCGCCGCCCTGGCCCTCCTCTCGCTTCCCGCCGCGATCATGTCTGGTAACGCCGTCCTGATCGTGTCGTGGATCAGCCAGACGTTCCTCCAGCTCGTCCTGCTCAGCATCATCATCGTCGGCCAGAACGTGCTGGCCGCCGCCAGCGACAAGCGGGCCGAGGCCACCTACGAGGATGCCGACGCCGTGCTGCACACCTCGCTCCAGATCCAGGACCATCTTCTCGCGCAGGATCGCGAAATCGAGAAGATCCTGGCCAGCTTTACGCCGCTGAAGGCTCAGTAAATGAAGCCCAGGACGCCACGCATCGAGGTCACCGTCCGGTAGTCGACGCGGTTCCAGCCGCCGCCCGGCACGCCCCACCAGTTCATTTCCGACACCACGAAAGAGCCGTCAGGATTGACGGACTCGACATAGGCGACGTGGCCCTGCGGCGACGTGCCGCTGATGCCCATCACCATGACGGCGCCCGCCCGCGGCGTTGGTCCCTCGGCGAAGCCGAAGGGCCGGGCGTTCCACCACCACTGGTAGGCATTCCCGCGCCACGGGATGTACCGCTTGTGCGCCACCCACCAGGTGCAGTAGCCGTAGCTAAAGCCGTTGGCGGTGCCCGACACTGGACCCGCGGCCGATGTCGGAACGCGTGCCGCAGAAAATGCCATGGTGCGCGTAGCCGGTGGCGCGGGCGGAGGAGTCGCTTCCGGCGTGGCGAGGACGTAGATCATGACGGCGGCACGGGCCTGGTGCGGCGTGGGCTCGTCGAGGTGGTCGATCGGATCTCCCGATGGCACAACGGCTGCGGCGGCCGCCGCCGTGATGGGGCGCTGCGTTATGGGCGCAACCGCGCCGAAACCAGATGCGAAGATCGCCCCTCCCCCCACGGATAGACACAAGGTCACACCAACGGTGCGATTCACGGTCCAACCTCCTTCCCTCAGTTGGATCAGTTGCGCCGTCTACGCTTGGCTGTAGAGGACGCCGAGTAAAGAGAGGGAGTCGGACCGTGACGTAACTAGCCGTGGTCAACCCTACTACAAAGGGTCCATACCTTGTCAAGCGGGCGAGGAAATCACGCGGCTTAGAATCAACGCCATGCTGAGCCGGATCGACCATGTCGGGATCGCTGTGCGCGATCTCGACGAGGCGATTCGGATCTACGAGCGCCGCCTGGGGTTGCGGTCGACCGGACGGGAGCGACTCGAGTCCGAAGGCATCGAGATCGCGATGATCCCGATCGGCGAGAGCCGGATCGAGCTGATCATGCCGCTCAATCCGGACTCTAAAGTGCAGAAGTTTCTCCAGGATCGCGGCGAAGCCGTTCACCACGTCGCCTATGCCACCGATGATGTCCGAGCATCGCTCGCGCAGGCCGGCGCCGCCGGCGCCCAGCTGCTCGACCAGGTGGCGCGTCCGGGGGCACACGGCACCCGGATCGGGTTCGTTCATCCCAAAAGCGTTTGCGGTGTGCTAACCGAGTTCGTGGAGGCGGATGGCGAGCCCGGCGCCTAAGCCCGCGGCCGACCCTCCGTCCGAGCCGGTCACCGATAGCGGCCTGCCGCTCAAGCCTGTCTACCAGGCGGCCGACGCCGGGCCGGAGGCACCACCACCCGGGCAGTACCCCTTTACCCGCGGCATCTATCCAGAGATGTACCGCCGCCGGCCCTGGACGATTCGTCAGTACGCCGGCTTCGGGAGCGCGGCCGAAACCAATCGCCGGTTCCGCTATCTGCTGGAGCAAGGCCAGACCGGGCTCTCGGTCGCTTTCGACCTTCCGACGCAAATCGGCCACGACGCCGACGCGCCGATCGCACGGGGCGAAGTCGGCAAAGTCGGCGTCTCCATCTCCTCGCTCAAGGACATGGAAACGCTGCTCGGCGGGATCCCCCTGGACAAGGTCAGCACGTCGATGACGATCAACGCGCCGGCCGCGCTCCTGCTCTTGCTCTACGAGCTGGTCGCCGAGCAGCAGGGGGTGGCGGGCAACCGGCTCAACGGCACGGTGCAGAACGATATCCTCAAGGAATACGCGGCCCGCGGCACGTACGTTTTTCCGCCTCGCCCGTCGATGCGATTGACCACCGACCTCTTCGCCTACTGCAACGAGCGGCTGCCCAACTGGAACACGATTTCGATTTCCGGCTACCACCTGCGGGAGGCCGGTGCGACGGCGGTCCAGGAGCTGGGATTCACCATGGCGCATGCCGTCGCCTACGTCGATGCCGCCCGCGCCGCGGGACTGGCGGTCGCGGACTTCGCGCCGCGCCTCTCCTTCTTCTTTGCCGTCTTCTCGGACTTCTTCGAAGAAGTGGCGAAGTTCCGCGCCGCCCGCCGCGTGTGGGCGCGGCTGATGAAGGAGCGTTACGGGGTCACCGATCCGCGGGCACAGACGCTCCGCTTCCACACCCAGACGGGCGGCAGTACGCTGACGGCGCAGCAGCCGCACAACAACATCGTGCGCGTGGCGCTGCAGGCGATGAGCGCGGTGCTCGGCGGCACACAGAGTTTGCACGCCAACTCGTTCGACGAGGCGCTCGGACTCCCGTCGGAGATGGCGGCGACCCTTTCCGTTCGAACCCAGCAGATCATCGCCCACGAGACCAACGTGGCAAGCGTCGCCGACCCGATGGGCGGCAGTTACCTGGTGGAAGCGCTCACCAGCGAACTGGACACGGGCGCGAGCGCCCTGATTGCCGAAGTCGACCGGCGCGGTGGCGCCATCGCGGCCATCGAGACCGGGTTCACCCAGGACGCCATCCAGGAGAGCGCCTACCGGTTTCAGCAGGCCGTTGAAACTGGCCGCCGCGTGGTGGTCGGAGTCAACCGCTTCCAGGGCGATGACGAGGTCGTGGAGATCGTCAAGATCAGTCCGCACCACGAGCGCGAGCAGGTCGAGGCGCTCAAGCGGCTGCGCGCGGAGCGTGATGCCAGGCGGGTCGAGACTTGCCTCCAGGAGGTGCGCCGGGCGGCCGAGGGTACACAGAACCTGTTGCCGCCGATGCGGAAGGCGTTGCAGGCCTATGCCACCATAGGAGAGGTGTGCGGAGTGCTGCGCGACGTGTTCGGTGAGTACCGGCCGGGGTCACGCAGCTAGAGCATGGCTACCCGGGCCCCCAAGGACGCCACGCCCTCACCCTCGGAACGCCAGATCAACATCCTGCGCAAGCGGAAATATGACGCCATGCACCGGGGCGGCGACCCGGACGACAAGCAGCACCCGAAGGGGAAGCTGACCGCGCGCGAGCGGATCGAGCTGCTCGTCGATCCGGGGACGTTCACCGAGCTCGATGCGTTTGCCGTCCATCGCACCGAGGCCTTCGGGATGGGGGAGAAGAAGATCGCCGGCGACGGCGTCGTGACCGGCTACGGCGCGGTCGATGGCCGGGAGCTGTTCATCTTCTCGCACGACGCGAGCGTCTTCGGTGGCTCGCTGGGCGAGGTGTTCGCCGAGAAGGTCTGCAAGGTCATGGACCTCGCCGTCCGCGCGGGCCGGCCCTGCGTGGGCATCAACGACTCGGGTGGCGCCCGGATCCAGGAAGGGGTCGTCAGCCTGGCCGGTTATGCCGACATCTTCTACCGCAATGTCCAGTCCTCCGGGGTGGTGCCGCAGATCTCGGTGATCGCCGGACCCTGTACCGGGGGCGCCGTCTACTCGCCGGCGATCACCGATTTCGTCTTCATGGTGGAGCACCTCGGCTACATGTTCATCACCGGGCCGGAGGTGGTCCGGGTGACAACCGGCGAGACGGTGGGCTTCGAGGAACTCGGCGGCGCCGAGGTCCACAACATCCGCAGCGGCGTCGCCCACTTCCTGGACGAGTCGGAGACCGAGGCCTTCAGCAGCGTGCGCCGGCTCCTCTCCTACCTGCCGGGAAGCAATCGGGAGCGGCCGCCCGCGATCACGCCGACTGATGACCCCCAGCGGCGTGACCGGATGCTGCAGTCGCTCATCCCGGAAAACCCGAACCAGCCCTACGACATCAAGGCGGCGATCGTAGCGGTGGTGGACCAGGGCAGCTTCATGGAGGTGCAGGAGCACTTCGCCCAGAACCTCGTCATCGGCTTTGCCCGGCTCGATGGGGAGGTGGTCGGGGTCGTCGGCAACCAGCCGCGCATCCTCGCCGGCGCGCTCGACATCAATGCCTCCGTCAAGGGGGCGCGGTTCGTTCGCTTCTGCGACGCCTTCAACATCCCGCTCGTCACCTTCGTCGATGTTCCCGGCTTTCTTCCCGGCACGGCGCAGGAGTACAACGGCATCATTCGTCACGGCGCCAAGCTGCTCTACGCCTTTGCCGAGGCGACGGTGCCCAAGCTGACCGTGATCACGCGCAAGGCCTACGGCGGCGCCTACGACGTCATGTCGTCGAAGCACATCGGCGGCGACTTCAACTACGCCTGGCCGGCGGCGGAGATCGCCGTGATGGGACCCCAGGCCGCGGTCAACATCATCTTCAAGCGGGAGATCGCCGCCGCCAAGGATCCGGCGAAGAAGGCGGAGGAGCTGGTCGACGACTACAAGGAAAAATTCGCCAACCCCTACATCGCGGCGGAGCGCGGCTTCCTGGATGACGTCATCGAGCCCCAGGACACCCGACCGACGCTGATCCGATCGCTCCACCTGCTCAAGGACAAGCAGGTCGAGCGGCCGAATCGCCGTCACGGAAACATTCCTTTATGAAGTTTCTCGAGTACCAGGTGAAGGAGCGCTTCCGCGCGGCCGGCGTTCCCGTCCCCGACGGGCGGCTGGCCCGAACCCCTGACGAGGCGGCCCTTGCCGCCGGAGCGCTCGGCCCGATCGCGGTCAAGGCGCAGGTCCCGGTTGGGGGACGCGGCAAGGCGGGCGGGATCAAGCTCGCTAGCACGCCGGCGGATGCCAAGCGCGTCGCCGGCGAGATCCTGGGCATGACGATCAAGGGCTACACCGTCAAGGAGGTCCTCTGCGAGACCGCGCAGGAAATCACCCGCGAGCTGTACCTGGGGCTGACCCTGGACCGCGATGCGCGCAAGCCCGTCCTGATTCTCAGCGCCCAGGGCGGCATGGAGATCGAAGACGTGGCGGAGACCCATCCCGAAGCGATCGCCAAGCTCCACCCCGACCCCTGGCGAGGGCCCTTGCCGTTCGAAGTGCGCGACCTGATCTTTCGGGCGGGGCTCGGTCCGCTGCAAGCCCAGCTGACGCCGCTGGTGGTCAAGCTTTATGCGCTGGCCCGCACCTATGACGCGCTGACGATCGAAATCAACCCGCTGGCGCTCACGCGTGACGGCGGCCTGGTGGCGGCGGACGGGAAGCTCGAGATCGACGAGAACGCCATGTTCCGCCACAAAGACCTGCACGGGGCGGATGACTCGGAGGAGGATCCGCTGGAAGCCGAGGCCAAGCGCCGCAAGCTCACCTACGTGCGCCTCGACGGCTCCATCGGCGTGATCGGCAACGGCGCCGGGCTGGTGATGAACACGCTCGACCTGGTGCAACGCGAAGGCGGTCGCGCCGCCAACTTCCTCGATATCGGCGGCGGCGCGAAGGCTGAGGTGGTGCACAGCGCGCTGGAGTTGCTGGCGAGCGATCCCCAGGTCAAGGGCATCCTGATCAACATCTTCGGCGGCATCACTCGCGGCGACGAGGTGGCCCACGGCATCATCGATGCCACGCGCGATCTCCGCCTCAAACTGCCGTTGGTGGTGCGGATGACCGGCACCAGGGAGGAGGAGGGACGGCGGCTGCTCGAGGAAGCGGGCATCACCCCGGCGGTGAGCGCGACCGCCGCCGCCCGGAGGATCGTGGAGCTGTCGAGTGGATCCGCCGCCCGATGAGTATCCTCCTGACCCGCGAGAGCCGCGTCATCGTGCAGGGCCTGACCGGGCGGGAAGGCAGCTTTCACACCGAGCAGATGAAGGCGTACGGGACCAACGTGGTCGCGGGTGTGAGTCCGGGCAAGGGCGGGACCACGCACCTCGCGCTCCCGGTCTTCGACACCGTGGCGGATGCGAAGCGCGAGACGGGGGCCGACGTCACCGGCATCTTCGTGCCGGCGCCCTTCGCGGGCGACGCCATCATGGAGGCCGCCGCCGCCGGCATCGGACTGATCGTCTGCATCACGGAGGGCATCCCGCTCTACGACATGGTCCGCGCGCGCGCCTTTGTCGTCGATGCCGGGGTCAAGCTGATCGGACCGAACTGCCCCGGATTGGCGACTGCGGGCGAGGCGAAGGTCGGCATCATCCCCAACCACATCACCAGCGTGGGATCCGTCGGCATCGTGTCACGCAGCGGCACGCTGACCTACGAGGTCATCCAGGGGTTGAGCCAGGCCGGCGTGGGGCAGACCACCTCGGTCGGGATCGGCGGCGATCCGATCCTCGGACTCTCCTTCAGCGAGGTGCTGCGGCTCTTCAAGGATGATCCCGCCACCCAGGCCGTGGTGATGATCGGCGAGATCGGCGGCAGCGACGAGGAAGCCGCTGCCGAGCAGGTGATCGGCCGGGGATTCGGAAAGCCGGTCATCGGCTTCATCAGCGGGCGCACCGCCCCGCCGGGAAAGCGCATGGGTCACGCGGGAGCCATCATCTCGGGGAACACCGGCACCGCGGCGTCGAAGCTGCAGGCACTGAAGCGGGCGGGTGCGCAGGTGTGCGACACCATCGAGGAGGTGGTGGCGGCCGCCGGGGCCGCCGTGGGCCAACCGTCAAGCGCCGCTCACCGCTAACCCGCCGGCGAACCGGGCGAACCCGGCCTCAACCGGCAGCCCGCGCCCCACGCCGCCGCCGCCGCTTTCGCCGGTTGCGGCGAGCCGGCCTGGTCCTGCTGATCATCATCATCAGCCTCACGGTCGTCGCGTACTTGCCAGCGGGCAGTATGACGGCGTCCGTCCCGCCGCCGCGCTATGGCGAGGTTGCGACAGCCTGGCTGCGGACCGACCAAGGACAGATCGTCGATGGCTACGGCCGCAAGGTGTTGCTCCGCGGTTTCAACGACGCGGCGCTGGTCTCGTATCCGAACGATCCACCAGCACCGCTGGACGAGATGGATGCGACATTGATGCAGCAGGCGGGCTTCGACGTCGTCCGCCTCGGCATCGACTGGTCGCAGCTCGAGCCGGAACGCGGCCGGATCAACCAGGTCTATCTCGACCGGGTCGCCGGCGCGGTCTCGATGCTCAACCGGCACGGCCTCTGGGTCATCCTCGACATGCATTTCCGCCTTGGATGGAGCCCCCGCTTCGGCTACTCCGGCGCGCCAGCGTGGGCGACGATCGGCATTCCCAACTGGAATCCCTTGCACCAATCCTGGAGCCCGGCTCTCTCGCCCGCCGCCTTCACGTCCGACACCTATTTCTGGCTGTCGTCCGACTGGAAGAAGGACTTTTACCTAACCTGGCAGGCGGTCGCGGCACGCTTCAAGGACAACGCCGGGGTGGCCGGTTACGACATCTTTAACGAGGCGCATCCGTTGCCGATCCCGCCTCGCATCTTCGAGAAGTATTACCTCTGGCCGATGTTCAAGGACGCGATCGAGGCCATCGGCAGAGTCGACTCGAATCACCTGTTCTTCATCGAGGGTATCCTCTTGCTCTCCCTGAACACGGCGGTCGTCAATCTAAAGGCGCCGAATGTGGTCTATGGCACCCACGTGTACGAGGGCTCCCTCGTGCCACCGCAATGGAACGGCGACCCGACCTATCTCCGGCAGCGGTTTCAGCAGCGCGTCAAGGAGGCCGCCGAGGTGCCGGCGCCGCTTTGGGTCGGGGAGCTAGGCTACGACCTCCGCGCGCCGGGGGCGACCTCCTACATCGACGCGGCCCTCGATGAGGCGGACGATCTCGGGATCGGCTGGGCCTGGTGGCAATGGCGTGAGAGCCGGTGGTGGGGCATGGTGGACCGGGGCGGCCAGCTCGTGAACATGGACGGGCTGCGCCACCTCGCGCGTCCCTACCTCATCGCGGCGCCCGCGGGTGTCCATCCCAGTCGCGGCGACGGTGTCCATGGAACCCTGACGATCCGGGTGGACGCGACGCATGCGGACCAGCCCATCCTGATCGGCTGGTCAGCCCTGACCCTGACGGCGCCAGTTGTTACCGGAAGCTGCCTGAACAGCTCGCAGTGGGATGCCACCACCGCCCGGCTCACGCTCCAGATCGATACTGGGAAGGGATGTCAGCTGGTGTTGCGGACGGCATAGCGCGAATCCCGGCCTGGGCTCGATATGGCCTGATTGCCGGCATCATCGCGTTCGCCTGGACGCTGGCCGCCAACCTGGCGATCAGCTGGCCATCGCCTGCCGACGTGTGCCGCATGGGCCCGCTCCCGATTGGGCTGTTGATGCTTTCTCCGCTGGTCATCTTCCTGGCGATGGCGGCCGCTGCGGGGTTCAAAACCGCACGGACCGGCACGCCCGCGCCCGATCCGACGCTCGCCGGATTGCTGGTCGGCGTGCTGGGGGGATGCGCCTTGGTCGTGCTAGTGCCGTTTGTCCCGAGCGTCGAGCATCGCTTCAAGGAGCTCGGCACGCTTTGCGCAGATACCGGTACTTTCAGCTCCGGCGGATCGTTCTCCTTCAACTTTGGACCGACACCGCCGCCAGGCATCGTCCTCCCAACACCGCCTCCTGAGTTCTTCGCCACGCCGCCGCCCGGGGCCTTCGCCACCCCGCCGCCGGGGGCCTTCGTTTTCCCGCCAGCGGCCCCTAGAGGCACGCTGGGACTGGTCCTCCAGATGCTGATCACGATTCTCATCGGAACGGGCGGCGCGGTGGGGATCGCGACGATCGCCGGTCAGGCGGGCACGGCGGCGCGATCCCGCGCCCGACAAAGAGGCCATAACTAAATTCGGCGGTAGGCGTCCTCGAATCGCTTGGCGATTACCGCATAGCCCTGGGTGCTCGGATGAAAGCCATCGGCGCTGATCCATTCAGGATGCTGCGTGATCTGGCTGTCATTGAGATTCAGGTCAACGAGCGTGGCCCCTTCCAGTTTGACGGCGTCGCTGATGGCGGCGTTATAGGCCGCGACCGCTGCAACGACTGCCTGTGGAGTCGGCATGAACCCAGCGGGGATCAGGCATGTAGGTCCGCCCGAGGGCGCGTTCGGCAGGCAGGCGCGGTAGGCGGGAAGCTGCGCGAGGTCCGGGGTGTTGGCCACCAGCACCCGAGCCTGACCACCACGGCGCACGGTGCGCAGCACCTGCCGGAGTTGTGCCTCGTAAGCCGGTGCCGCCACGCCGCTGATGAGGTCGTTGACGTTCAGCCAGACGGTCACCACCGTGGGATGAACCGCTACGGCGGCGGGGACTTCGTCATGCAGCGCCTGGGCCGTCGTGGCGCCGGGGATGCCGAAGTTGTAGAGGACCGCGGATCGCGGCAAGACGTCGTTGGAGAAGACCCGCGGCCATGCCTGGCGCGACCGGTCGTCGGCGCCGACCCCGATCGTCTCGCTGGCGCCGATCGCCGCATAGACGACCCTTGCGGGCGCGGACGGCGAGGGTCGCGTGCCCGCGGTCGGTGTCGCACCGCACGCGCTCAACGTCAGTGTCGCCAGCACCAGAGCGGTGACAACGCGCGCCGCGAGCAACGGTCGCATGGGAGATCGAGGCTATCAAAACCAGCCGGAAAAAGACCCGATTCTCATCCCTTTCTCAGGTTGTGACGATCGAGCTCCCTCCGTACGATCGCGGCTGTGATGCTGAAATCCGACAGGATGTGGACGGCGATACTCTCGCCCGCTACCAGGAGCGCCAGGAGGAGGTGCTCGGTCCCGACGGAGTCGGCGCCCGCGCTGTTCGCTTCCTGATAGGCGATGCGAATGACGTTCCTGACCCTAGTGGTGGGAATTATGGTGGATTGAACGTTGACGTCGTTGCGCTTGCCGATCGTCCGATCGATATGGGTCCAGACCCTTTCGTACCTGACTCGCCAGTGACTCAGGAGCTTGCCACCAGCCCCTTCCGTGTCCTTCAGCAAGCCGAGTAGTAGGTGCTCCGCACCGATGTAGGAGTGGTGCAGGGCTTCCGCCTCACGCTGTGCCCTGGCCAATACCAGTGTGGCGGGGTTTGACCAGCGATCAAATCCAACTGAGCGCCAACCGTTCGCCGTCTCCCAGAGATGATCGGCGAAGGCGTGATGCTGCGCCGGCCCTGGATGAAGGCCGTCGCTGGCGAGCCAGCCGCTCCCACGGTTGGTTTCACGGCTGATCCCGGTGATGTCGGCGGACTGGAAACCGCGAGAAGCGGCTTCTTCCCGGGCAACGTCATTGAATGCATCGATTCGCGCGCGCAGGTCGCTGGGCGAGCCGAACGGGGCCGAGCCCGGCAGCGGCGAGAAGTCCGGGATGGAGACGGCCAGGACTCGCTCCGCCGGCAATCCGAGTTCCTTGACGGCGTCGTAGATTTGAGCCAGCCTCGCGCGATAGGTCGCTTCGTCTGAGCCCTGCACGACATCGTTGGCGCCGATCAGTATGCTTACCAGCTCCGGTCGTACCGTGCGCGCCACCGGCAGTTCCTCGCGAATCAGATCGGTCGTCGTGTATCCGTTGACGCCGAGATTGGTCAGGGCGACGTCAATCCCGGTGTCTTGCCTGAGGCGGGCGGCCAGCAGGCTCGGAAAATTCTGCGCCTCATCCTGGAGCCCGGTGCCGATCGTGTAGGAATCGCCGAGCGCGAGGTATCGGATAGATTCCACAGGGCGATGTTAGGACCAAAGGCTGGGTCGATCGAACCATCGTATGGGGCGTTGCTCCGGGTGCCCGGCTTTGCGCGCGTGGTGCTGGGGACACTCCTGGCACGTCTGGGCGGCCAGATGTGGGAGATCGTCCTCGTGCTTTTCGTGCTGCAGCGCTATCAGTCACCCAGCCTGGCGGGCCTGACCGTGCTCCTCGCGATCCTTCCGGGGCTTGCCTTGAGCCCGGTCGCCGGCGCCCTGCTCGATCGCCAGGGGCGCGTTCGGCTCATGATCCTCGACTACGCGGTCACGGCCGTCCTCATGGCCACGATCGTGGCACTGTCGCTTGGGCATCGGCTGCCACCACCGCTGCTCTTGCTGATCGTGTCCGTCCTCGGTGTGAGCAACATCCTGAGCATCACGGGCGCCCGTTCGCTCTTTCCGCTCATGCTGCCGAGGGCGCTCTGGGACCGGGCGAACGGGCTCGACACCAGCATGTATTCACTAACGGCGGTCATCGGTCCGGCGATCGCCGGCATCGTGGTCGCCAGATTCGGTCCAGAGGCTGGCCTGCTCGCCACCGCGGGCGTGGCAGCGGTCGCCTCGCTCTCGCTGGTTGGCGTCCGCGAGCCGATCGCCCGCACGGACTCCGGGGAATCGTTGATCGCCGACGCGTGGGCGGCGCTGCTCTACGTCGTTCGCCACGCCAGTCTGCGCGGCCTGGCGATCACCCTGTTCCTTGCCAATCTCGGATTCGGCGTCATCCCGGTCGGGCTCCCCGTGCTGGTACTGCGACATCTCCACGGAAACGCCGCGAACGTGGGGCAGATCTTCGCTGTCGTCGGACTGGCCGGCCTCATCGCTGGATTATTGATCGGTCGCGTCAGTACCGAGGGGAAGGAGCGGCTGCTGATTGCCGCGAGCATCGCGATCCAGGTGCCCACGCTGGTGGTGCTGGCATTCACGGACAGTCTGACGATCGTATTTGCCACCGCCGTGATCGCCGGCGCGGCCGGATCCGCTATCAACGTTGGAATCTTCGCGCTCCGGCAGCGGCGCACGGATCCAGCCTGGTTTGGGCGCGCCTTCGCGGTATCCATGAGCCTCAACTTTGCCGGGGCGCCGATCGGTTCAGCGCTCTCCGGCCCGTTACTGGAGCAATCGATCGCCCTGCCACTGCTGCTCGGAGCGGCCATCACTGTGGTCGCGGTGGTGGCCGCGCTGGTCCTTATACCGAAGTCCCCATCGTCGAACCCTGGAGGAACGCGCGCAGCCGAGGATTGAACCCCGCAGCTTCGAGGTGCGGGTTATGGCCTGCGCTTGGAAACTGCGCCCACTCCGCGCCGGGAATCGTGGCAAGCTTCTCGCAGACCCGCCGGAATGCCAGCCTGCGGTTGTGGAATCGCTGCGTCGGCGCCTGCGACCCACCCGAAACGACCAGAAGCGGCAGGTGGGTCGCACTAAGGCCTTCCAGTGACACCGGTGCCTCGAGCAGCGGCGGCTCCTGAAAGCTCGCCGCAGTGTTCTTCCGCTCCATATCAGTGAGCGCTGACTCCAACGGTTCTGCGCCGATCCCTTCGAGAAATTTCGCGAACGCCAGATCAGGTCCCAGCCTGGCCGCTTCGCCAGCGGTTAGCGAGAACCCGACGAGTTGTTCTTCAACAGCTGCCTCTCCCCTGGCTAAGCTCCATGCGGGAGGCTCGATGACGGTTAGCGAGCGAATCCTGCGAGCCTCGCGCTGGGCCACGACCAGCGCCAGGACCGCGCCGTAGGAGCTGCCTACGAGGTGGGCCGATTTGCCCAACAAGTCCGCGATGTCATCAGCCTGCTCTTCGAAACCGCAGCGCCCGGTGTTGGGGCTGTGTCCGTGGCCACACCGGTCCACGACGAGTAGGCGGTAGTGATCGGCGAGCTCACGCTGTTGAGCCCAGGCTTCCTCGCCCCAGGTAAAGCTGCCGTGCACCAGCACGACCGGCGCTCCGTGGTCGCCCCACGTTGTGACGTGCAGAGGAGGTGGGTTTGACGCCGGTGTTCGGCTACGCGCCCTGCAAGACTCCGAGGAAGGTGCCGCTGATGCCGAGATCCCGCACCTCGGTTGGCCGAGCCAGGTCGATGATGCCCAGCGTGGTCGGCACAAAATCCGGCGGGCACCCCGAACACGTCACCTTCACCCCACCGCGGGCGCCGATGACGGTCTGATTGTCGAGCCACCCCTGAGGCTGGAATGACGATCCGAGACCGATGCGGACACCGTCGCGGCTGCGGATCACGCTGGAGTCGAAGGAATAGCAACACTTACTGTTGAGGTTGAACGCCACCCGCGATGCGTCGGGCGAGAGGGCGATTGCGCCATAGGAGAAGTCGTCGGTTGGGTCGAGCGCCTTCAACGACCAGAGCACCTTGCCGGTTGAGTCGCGGACCGTGGGTCGCTTCGGGTCGTGGCAGACCACGTTGCCGTCCTTCGTCTCTCCGAAGAGTGCCGAGCAATCCGCTCCGCCGATCGAGCCGCCCGCCGGTTGCCCGCGCAGATCGAGGTGCACGGCCGGGCCCCCCCATACCGTCCCCTCGATAAAGCCGATATACGCCATGTGGCTGTCTGGCACGGCGATTGGGCCGGTCCGATCCCAGCCGACCACGGACATGACGTGTTGGGGGTTGGTCTGGTCGCTTATGGTGGTCGTCGATCCCCCAGCCGTGGCGAGGTCGATCTCCTCGTAAACCCGACCGGGCTCATGGACTGGACATCCCTGCTGCGGATTCCACGACGGTGACAGGGGCGTGTACACCATGATGGCGGCCATCAGCTTGGTGCCATCGGGATTGACGGCGTACCAGACGACCTGTTGGCTCGTCCGGACGGGGAAATGGGCCACGTCCGTCACGGCACCTGACGCGCTGAGTCGCCGGACTGTTCCGCTGTCGTCCAGGTAATATGCCGCGTTACCGGCTACCTGGGTCGACGAGTAAATCCAGCTCCCCTCGCAGCCGACGACGGGCTGCGCTAGCTGCTTGAAGGTGCGCCGTGCATGTACGTGGCCGTCGGCGTCGACGATGGCGATGCTGCAAGGGCTGCCATAACAACGCGGGTTGCCTTCGACGATCACGAAGAGCCGCGTGGCGTTTCCGGAAGGAGACGTGAGAGTCGCGGTGGCCGTCGTGGTGGCAGTCGTCGTCGCGGACGTCGGACCGGAGTGCACCTGACCGCAACCCGTCAGAACCACCAGCAGGATGGCCGCCAATCGCTTCACATTGCTATAACGGGCGATCGACTGCGGGAGTTTCGCCCTAGACGGGGAAGACGCCGTGCTTGCGCTCGACCCGCGGGCGCCGGCTGGTCGCATAGGC
>Ga0209011_1000407_pt1 | contig 16683 bp, 22 predicted proteins | sample BlaSpr_A8_OM1_M3_FD_187986 | JGI IMG/M metagenome (GOLD analysis project Ga0209011, IMG submission 187986) | Forest soil microbial communities from Thunder Bay, Ontario, Canada - Black Spruce, Ontario site 2_A8_OM1_M3 (SPAdes) (version 2) | ecosystem: Environmental > Terrestrial > Soil > Boreal... | reverse complement strand
GCGTGATGCCGACGTCGATCACGATTGCGCCCGGCTTGACGTGCTCGCCGGTGATCAGGCCGCGTTTGCCCGTGGCGGCGACCAGGATATCGGCGGTCCTGGTGATGCTGGGCAGGTCGACGGAGTGCGAGTGCGCGATTGTGACGGTCGCATGGTTTTGAAGGAGGAGCAATGCCAGCGGACGCCCGACCAGGCGGGAGCGCCCAACAACGACGGCACGTTGGCCGGTCGGATCGATGCCCTCCCGCCGGAGCAGCTCGAGCACGCCGAGGGGTGTGGCCGGAATGAAGGTCGGGTTCCCTTGTGCCAGGCGGCCAGCATTGTAGGGATGGAGACCGTCTACATCTTTATGTGGGGGGATTTGCTCGAGCGCTTCATCGGGGTCGAGGAAGTCGGGCAGCGGCAGCTGGATGAGGATGCCGTCGATCTTTTGGTCGTTGGCAAGCCCCCGGATCCGTCTGTTCAGGTCGGCCTGGCTGATGTCGTGCAGATGCTCGATCGCGGATTTGAATCCGACCTCTTCCGCGGCCCTGGCTTTGCCGCGCACGTACGTCGTGGATGCAAGATCATCGCCGACCTGGATGACGGTAATCCCGGGCGGGCGCTGGTTGGGATGGCGCTCGACCGCGAGTTTCAACTCCTCGCGGATGGCGCGCGCGTGGGCGCGGCCGTCGATCAGGCGGGCAGGCACCGGTTGAGTTTAGTCAGCCGGCCTGGTGATCTCGACGGTAAAGGCGTTGAGATTCGGCAAGGGCGGGCGCTTGCTCACACGGACGGTGACCTGGATCACCTCGGGATGCTTTAGGAGGGCGGTCGCGATCCGTTCGGCGACGGTCTCCAGCAGGTTGGCGGGCTTCCCCTCGAGGATCTGGCGGGCGGTTTTCTCGAGCAGCGGGTAGCTGATGGTGTCCTCGATGCGGTCGGTCGCGGCGGCTTGGCGGGTGTCGATGGTGACCTCGAGGTCAGCTGTGAAGACCTGGCCCAGTTCTCGCTCGGCGGTCTTGTTGCCGTGATAGCCGAAGGCGGTTAGGCCAGACAGAATGAGACGGCCGGTTGGCCGCTGGGGAACCGGTTGACCTTTGTTAGACCTTTTTGTAGGCATGTCTTGACAAATATACGCGTCCGTGTGATGATGCCCAGATGAATGTCGAGGTTCGAGCGACGGGGCTGCGGGCGATGCGCGAGAAGAAGGGCCTGACACAGCGCGAGCTGGCGCACAACCTGGGCATTAGCCAGAACTATATTCCGGCACTCGAGTCCGGGGCACGCCGGCCAGGGCCGAAGTTGCGCCAGGCGCTGATCAAGTTTTTCAACGTGAACTTCGAGGACCTCTTCGAGGTGGTCATGGTCAACCCGGAGAGTTCCAGCGAGCAGGACTGGAACCGCGGCACGAGCGGTCTGCGCGTTGACGACACCGGGCACCGCTCTTTATCCGGGCGCGAGTCGAGCCGGAAGATATTGTCCGGGTCGAAGCGATCCTTTAGCGCCAGGAGGCGTCCGACTTTCTCCGGGCTAGAGGCCGCGGGTGCCTGCTCGCGTGGCTCCGCGCCGTGGCCGTGCCAGCCTTTACTCGGGGTCCACTCACCTGATCAGTAGTAGATGCCACTAGAGGTCAAGTACTGGTGCGCCATCCACCCCTTCCCTGCGAGATGCCACCAGAGCCGGTTCAGGTTCGCGGTTTCGGAAGCGGTCGCCTCCTGGACGAAGACGGGGCCGCCGTCGATCGTAACGGTCGTATCGACTGGCAAGCATGCAACGATCTTGTTGCTGTAGCCGGGATTAGCGCGCACGTTGATGCAGCCGCTTCCCAGAAACGTGGCCGAGACCGACTTGCCGGGCGCAGGGTACCTCCCGCAGTCGGCATTCAATGGATGCCAGCCGGACGTATCCTGAAAGACGTACACGCCACAGGTCACAACGTCGGTATTCGAGCCGGCTTGAGCCAGAAAGTAGGCCGACCGCACGCCGTCGTGTTTCTCCTGCACGGCGATGCAGGCCTCGTTAACCGGACATTGCTCGAACGCCCCGCTGAGAACCTTTGACGCCCCGGTTCCGAACTGCGCCTCGAAAGTGGCCGCCGCTTGGGCATCGAGGTAGCTCGCAGCCGGACTTACGGTTGGTGTCGCCGACGGAAAAGGCACCGGCACTAAGGGATAGTCGGCCCGATTGCTGTCGTACCAATCACTGACATTGATGTCGGTCACGGCCTGGCCAGACGCCACGATGACATCGATCGGGGTGTGATCGGTGCATTTGACAGAGAGCCCGCAAAGGACTGCCCTGGTATGAGCGGCACCGAAGCGCTGAGGCCCTTGACCGAAGCCACCGGTTGGCGTGGCAAAGAGGTGATACGTGCCAGGTGGAATCCCGCGGATTGTATAGACGCCCTGGTTCAAAATCGTGCGAACCACATAGAAGTCGGACGGCTTGCCGCCGACACGAATCGCGTAGATACTCATTGGTGGGATACCCTCGGCGGGATACCCAAAATGTCCGGCGATGCTGGCCGGGGGCACCGATGAATGAGATGGCGCCGGCGTTGGGCTTCCAGAGGAACTCGCGGCTGATCCGCCGCACGCCGCCGACAGCAGTGCCAGAATTGCGACCACGATAAGAAGACCCCCCACGCTAACCTTCTCCCGGGAGGGAGAAGGGAGCAGCAACGCGGGAGCGGTTATCCGCATGTTGCTACAACTCGAGTGAGAGAGCTGACGTTACGAAGCTCGCGACCTTGACCTCCCCCGCAATGGGATGGAATCAGGGGTAGATTATCAGTCTCCTTACTATTGCTCTAATAGGTACATCGAGCCACAAAGTGAGGAGCGCCATGAGCACGATGAAGGCAGTTCGAGCACACAAGCGTGGAGGGCCCGAAGTTCTCCGCTACGAGGACGCCCCCGTACCAGAGGTGGGGGCAAATGAGGTGCTCGTCGAGGTGAATGCAGCGGCGGTCACCCCGGGTGAGCTTGCGTGGGACGAGACCTGGCAATCAGCGGACGGGGCCGATCGCACGCCCATCATCCCATCGCACGAATTCTCGGGCGTGATCGCTCAGGTCGGCGGAGACGTGAGGTCCCTGACGCCTGGCACCCAGGTATACGGGCTCATCGACTTCAACCATGATGGCGCAGCGGCCGAGTACGTGTCGTTACCCCAAGAAGGGGTGGTCCCCCGGCCCGTACGTCTCTCCCATGTCGAATCGGCCGCATTGCCGCTGGCGGCCCTGACCGCGTGGCAGGCGCTCGCGGATCGTGCCCGCGTGCAGCCCGGCGAACGAGTGTTCATCCAGGGTGGCGCAGGAGGGGTGGGTTCTCTGGCGGTGCAGCTTGCGAAGGCTATGGGAGCAGAAGTGACGGCTACCGCGATCGACGACGATGAGCCCCTGGTCAAGACACTGGGTGCCGCCGGGGTCGTGCCCTCGGTGTCGGCTGCACGCTCCCCAGGTGAACCACTCTTCGACGTCCTCTTGAACACGTTCGGTGGACCAGTACCCGTGGAGTCGTACAGACTGGTACGGCCGGGAGGACGGCTCGTGACCTTGGCGCAACCGCTGGACCAATCAATGGCAGAGCGCCACGGAATCCAGGGAATCTTCTTCGTGGTGGCGTCTGATCCTGGCGAGTTGCGGCGCATCACCGACCTTGCCGAGCAGGGTAAGCTCCGCCCGGTCATCGCCCGGACGCTGCCACTCGCCGACGCGTCCATCGCCTATGGGCCGCCCCCCGCCCCTCGGCGACCCGGAAAGACCGTGTTGGTGGTCCGGCCGTGATTGCCCGCGAGGTGAGCGAACCAAACGCCCGGCCCGATCTCCGGCAGCGGTTCGGCAGGGGGTTCCTCCGCCTGAGCAACCCGGTCGTCCGCCGGATGATCTCCGCAGGGCTCCCAACCGGTGCCCCCAATATTCTCCTGGCGGTGAGGGGTCGGCGGTCGCTTAACCGCCGTCCCTCCTAATAATGCAAGCCCAACAGGAGATCGTATGGTCTCCGTCGCGGTGATGAAGGACTCGGACGGTTACTGCACGCCATTCGGAACCCAGCGGCGGCGGCCGCGACAGGCCCAAGCAACCTCATCCATATCGTTGTCTTCCGCCCTGCCTAGGGATACGAAGGCTCGGACTACGTCCTCTGGGATCACAAAGATGCGCAGCGAGCCGCGCCACAGGCTGCCTGCTTTGACAACAATTTGACAACAACGCCCGTGGCTCGCCGCGGCATGTGGCGGCACGCCGCGGACGATTCGCCGAACACAATATGCGGTGCGCCTGCATAGGTCAGTTGGTAGAGCAGCTGACTTTCTTAATCACGGCAGGCAGTAGACGTCAGTGGAGCTCCGCGGACGAACTGTCGTCTGATTGAGACCAGCTGAGGGGCTATGCAAATGGCAGCCACGCCTACGTATATAAGGATGTTTCCAGCGTCACGTTGTGCACGCTCGGCAACTGGTGTCTCGTTGCCGCGTTGCACTCGCTTGGCGGAGAGAAGCACCTAACGTCTGGGATCGATCACGACAACTCCCGGACTTCCTGCCACCGCTTCGGCTAACGCCGCCGATGCCTGACCAAGTCCGAACATGGCGGCGATTGGCAGGGTAAGGCCACGATTCGCAAAATCCGCAGCCAGTCGCTCGAGCGCAGCCCCGTCTGGCTTGACGTAGACATTGCTGATTCGAATACCGCGCTCACTTGGCGGCGGGTCGCCTGTTATCGTCGCCAGCCGTCCGTTGTCGGCGACTAGAGGTAGGACACTGGCCGTTGCGCCTCTGACGGCATTAACCACGGCAGGGAAGCTACCGCCCGCCAGTCGTCTGGCTGATTGCGGCCAAGTCGAGGCGCGGTCGAGGACAGTCGTTGCGCCGAAATGCTTAAGCCTTTCTTCGCTCCGGGCGCTGGCAATCGCTATGACGTTAGCACCCATCGCCGCCGCCACGGCCGTCAACAAGCTACCGGTTACACCTCCGCCGCCGTTTATGAGAACCGATTCGCCAGCCTGTACATCAAGCGTCGCACCAAGAACCTGATGAGCTGTGAGGGCGGGCACACAGAAGGCACCGGCAACCCCCATCTCCATTGTTAGCGGCTTGCGGGCAACGTGCCCTTCGGGAGCAACGAAACTCTCGGCCCAAGCGCCCTGGTTGCGCAGCGGTGCGGAATGGGTCAGGACCTCATCGCCGGGTTTGAATCGGGATCCTGCAGCGCCGACCTGGCGTATGGTGCCGGCCGCCTCCACGCCGAGAGCCATAGGAGGCGTGATTCCGACATCCCAGCCACCGGTGCGAATGAGGTCATCCCAGTTGGCGACGCCGGCTGCGTGAACCTCCATCAGTACCTCGTCCGACTTCAAGCTCGCCAGCTCCGGCAGGTCAACAAGCTGGACCCGGCCTCCAATCTCAAGGATCCCCGCCCCTTTCACCCAGAGCCCTCCTCCTCTGACATTAGCAATCGCTAAGTCCGCGAGGCGTGGCGGAATTCATGGAGCGCGTCCCGTTCGAGGAGTCTCCGGAAACTCCAGGAATTTGCCATTTTCGCCGCTCCGAGGTTTGACAACAATTTTGACAACAACGCCGGAGGACCTCTGTGACTCCGGCGACACGCAGAGGACGATTCGGCGAATACAATTACCGGTGCGCCTGCATAGCTCAGTTGGTAGAGCAGCTGACTCTTAATCAGTTGGTCCCGGGTTCGAATCCTGGTGCAGGCATTTCCCCTTCGTTTTCCCCCGGTTTTCAATTCGGTTTCGGTCCACTTTCGTCCCGCACAGAAACCCCGAAACCGCGGCCAAAATGGTCGAAGTCAAGTGATCTACAAGATTGCAAAAGTGCAAAAGGGTGATCTATCCATTGCTTCGACTCCCCGCAAACCGGTACTTGTCCAGACACACGTAACCCGTCGGGCGCCCGGACGACGAACCAGGTGGAACACAGCCTGCATCTGGCGTGGAAGGACCGGGACAAGAAGGCCGAGCGCGCGCTGCGCAACCTCTTGCCGGAGATTCGAGGCTACAAGCGCTAAGCGGTCAGCCGGTCGAGCCTGCTGTCGGCGCCTGTCGGGCCCGAAATGCGATGCCGCTGGTACATTTGCCCGTGTGACAGCGCTGATGGAGAAGATGCGGCGCTGGGAGATGACCGCGTCGTGGGCTGTATGGCCACCATCGCAGTCCTACGACCGCAGCAGCAACATCTCGTTTCCGGCCGGAAACCTCGGCACCGTGCTCCACGCTCGCTCGATCGTCCTAGGGCTCAACCGCGGAGTGACATCTGCCGAGCCGACGCCTTGGCGCAACTTCCACACTGGCCCGAGGCACAACGATCACTTTCTCGCCGAGGCGTTCAGGGACACGTCTCACTGGGGCGCCTACATGACCGACCTACTGACGGAGGTTAACTCGAAGTCGAAAACGCTCGACTTCAGCTATGCGACGATCCGCCGGGACGTTGAAGTCTTGGTCGAACAAGTGCAGGCCGTCGACGCGAACGACCCACTCTTTATCGTGATCGGCAAGAAGGCTGCGGACGCGTTCAAGAAGCACGAGGCTCTCCTTGCGACCGCCCTCCGACTGACCAAAGTGAGATGGGTGGAGATTCCGCATTACTCAGCCAGCAACGGTGCGACGCACAGGAATCGCCCAGCTGTCTACCGAGACCTCGTCCTCGAAGCGCTGGCGGGCAGGTAAGCTCACTCGTGGCGCCCCGAAGGGATGCTAGCCGAAGGCTTTAGTCAGGGGATTCCTCCCACGGTAGCGCTGGATCTTCGCGAAATCGCGGATGACCAGCCGCGAGTGCTCCTCCGCCCGATACGCGACCATGATTCCATCGCCGGCACACGCGAGCGCCGGCAATCAGCGGTGACCCTGATAGTTCAGGTGATAGGCCATCAGATGATCAAATCCGCGCGCCGGTATCGAAGCGGCGCGGGATACTACAGAGTCTTTGGCCCGCGGGCCGGGCCTTTAGGGAACCTGCTCGCCTCGTTCGTCCGTATTGCCCTCAGACCTCGCATGGCACCGCCGCTTGGTGCGACCGTTGGCCCTCCTATTGTTCGTTGCCTACCGGGGAGTTCCCGGCCCTGAGGGTTCGAAACCTTCGCCCGGCCACCACCGTTGCGCCTGAGATGACACCGAAGGTGGTCAAAAGTGGAAGGCGTATAGTTCAGCACCAAGAATGGGAACACTTGTTCAGGAGGCTACGAGGGTGAAAATTTCGGCCGCAACGGGAACCCGCGCGATCGATGTTGCCTCGCAGTTGGTCGAGCTGGCCGGCGCCGAGGAGGAGCCGGATTTCCTGACCCAGCTCCGCCTCCAGAAGCTCCTGTACTACGTCCAGGGTTGGTCTCTCGCAAGCCGCGGGAAGCCGATGTTCGACGACGTGATCGAGGCGTGGAGCCACGGGCCCGTCGTCCGGAAGGTCTATGCGGCGTTCCACGATGCCTCGGTCGGCGTCATCACCCGCAGCAACTTCCCTGCCGGGATCCGTCCGCTTTCGGAAGCGGACGCGAAGTTTGTCCGCCAGGTCTGGGACACCTACAAGGACTATTCCGCGGTCAGCCTGCGCAAGATGACGCACGAGGAGCGGCCCTGGCTCGATGCCCGAAAGAGCCTGCGTCCAGAGGAAGCGTCTCGCGCGGTGATCACGCACAACGCCATGAAGGAGTACTTCGAGAGCACCGGCGAGTAGCGCCCGCCGTCACGCTTTGACGATTTCGTGGTTCCGGTCAAACCACAAGACGAAGTAGACGTCCCGGGAGCGAACTCCGAAGATTCGGTATTTCTGGGACGCCCGGATGCCGATGATGCCCAGGTCGGCGCTGATTTCCGCCGGCCGCTTGACGTGCTTCAGGTCGTGGTCCTTGTAAGGCGTTGGAGCGAGGCCCGTCTTGTTGGGACCCTTTCCGCCTTGCTGAAACGCGGCATTCCAGGTGGTCGAGGTGAGCTTCCGGAGGGCCGCTAGCATGAGCTTGATCTCCTCTTTCTCGCAACGGCTGAGGCAGAACTCGTCGGGCGGCTGGTAGTGCTCGAACGACACTGAAATTTTTGGCTGAGGGGCGGCTGGAAGGACGCTGGATGGTCGGCTTTGGAGAGGCCGTGAGGCCTTGGGTTTGTGCCTCACGGTCTCGCCCGCTGCCCGCTATGCCTCGGTGCCCTTGGGAACCGCCTCGGTGGGCATTCCCAGGAGCCGTTCAATACGGTCGAGGATCTCCTTGTCGCCCTGGCCGTCGGTGCTCTTTTGCGCCTTCTCCACCAGGAGCTTGAAGTAGGCATCTTTCCGTTCCTCGTCAGATGAAGCTGGCGGGGCGGGCGGGCGCGGCGTCTCGGCGGCGGGCACCTCACCCCCGGCCTTCGTCGGGCGACCACGGCGCCGCGGCGGGCGGGGCCTCGAAGGAGCCGGCCCTTCGCTCCCGTTGGTGGAGGGCCGGTTGCCCTTGAAGAACGGGCTCAGCCTGATCCCCGCATACTCCGCCGCCTGTAGATAGAAGGTGATCGCCTTCTCGCGGGTGTTTGCGCCCAAACGCTCACCGTGGGCCTTGAAGGCATCATTGAGCTGAAGCTGGGTGGCGGTGGTCCCGAGTTCCAGCGCCCAGGGGTACAGCCGTTCGACGAGGGTCTTGAAGGTGACCTTCCGCTCACTCGGCTTCGTCACGATGTCGCGCAGCAGATCGCGCACCTCGTAGTTGGGGCCAATCAGATCCAGTGAGCGTAGCGCCAGCAGAACCTGACTCTGGTACCCACCGGCGAGGTTGCTCAAGTACGACTTGTCGATCTGGGTCGGGATGCCCTCCCGCTCCATCCTCTCGATCAGGTTGATGATCGTTCGGAAGCTTACGTACACCGGCGAGTTGTCCGGAGCCGCGGCGGTGGCGGTCTCGGTCGCGGCGTCGGTTACCCATTCTGCCATGTTCTTACCTCGGATTATTTTTGAGTGCGAGCCGAACTGTACCACCATTCCCATATGAGTGCAAGTGCGGGTGCGCATTTAATGCTTGCGAGTGCGACTCGCACTCGATAAGTTCGGATCATGACAAGAGGCATCCAGCCGGGCGATAGGGTGACGGTTCAAACGGCAACGGGCGATCGGGTTGAGAGGATCGCGACCTCAGGCGTATCGCCAGGCCATCGGTTCGACGTCGTTTGGGCGTGCCGCCCCGAGGAGTGGGAAGCGGCTCAGGGGGAAGGTCGAGCGCCTGACGCCGTACCGTGGCCGGCCAAGGACGTCCGGCTGGCTCAGGGAATTCTCAACCTCCGCAATAGCGGCCCTGTGCCCTCACCATGAAGCAGCCGTCGTGCTGTTCCTCAACCACTTTGCCGCAGTCAGCCCAACTTTGTCAGACGGAGGTGATTCAATGGCAGTGATCGTTGTGGCCGGAGGCCAGTATGGCTCTGAGGGCAAAGGCAAGCTCGTCTCCTACCTGGCCTGCGCCACAGCTGGCGATGTCTCGGTGGTTCGGTGCGGTGGAAGCAATGCCGGACATACTGCATGCGGTCACGGTATGAAATGGGTCCTTCGTCAAATCCCAAGCGGTGTCGTTTCCCCGGAGGCTGGCCTGTACATGGCGGCTGGCATGCTGCTTGACCTGCCAATCCTGTTGGATGAGATCGAATACTGTCAGGTCAGTCCAACGAGACTCATGATCGATCGAAATGCGATGGTCGTGAGCGATGCGGATCGGGTCGCCGAGGCGACGACCGGACTCCGTGATCGGATCGGGTCAACTTTGTCTGGCACTGGACATGCGACCGCTCGCAAGGTATTGCGTGAGCCAACGGTACAGCTCGCTTCGGCCGTCCCCGAACTTCGCACATACGTTGGGAATGTTTCCCGCGCCTTGAACGATCAGTTAGATCGGGGGGCGACGGTTATCGTCGAGGGAACACAGGGTTATGGACTTTCGCTTCATCACGTCGACTCTTATCCCTACGTGACTAGCCGAGACACCACTGCGTCAGCCTTCCTGTCGGAGGCCGGACTTTCGCCTTTGTCCGTAAAGGAGGTGTTCCTCGTGATGCGGACGTATCCCATTCGCGTGGCCGGCCATTCCGGACCTATGGGAGCGACCGAGATCTCTTGGAGCGACGTCCAGCGGCGCTCTGGTTATCCGACACCCCTTGCCGAATTCACGTCCGTTACCAAGAAGTTGCGCCGCGTCGCCGAGTTTGACTGGGATTTGGCGGCCGAGGCGGTACGGGTCAATCGGCCGACCGGCCTGGCTCTTCATGGCGTCGATTATCTGAACTACCACGATTACGGAAAGTCTCATTGGGACGACTTGAGCGTGGTCAGCCAGCATTTTGTCGAGGAGTTGGAGTACCGCCTAAATGTTCCTGTTGTCTTCGTCTTTACGGGGCCAGATGAAGGGCACATAGTAGATCGCCGCACAGATTTCTCCAGTTCGGTGGCCGCGCTGGATAAGAAGGCGCTCGTTAGGTCTAGTCACTAACCAAGGTACTTTCCACAGGGGGCCAGAATGTTGGAGCCAGAGCCGGTTGACTTCTGGAGAAATCCAGGGACCGCGACCCCGCAAACTCATTGGTTTGACCCTTTTCCAGACCTGCGCGGGATGCTGACGGCCGAGTACATCACCAGGTACGCGAGTGAACATCAGATGATCGAGGCCTTCCGTCCGGTGAACCTGAAGACATCAAGTTACCGGCTTACTCTCGGGCGATGGTGCCAGGTGGATGGCAAGGACATCAGCCTTAGCAGCGCCGAGCCGTTTCTGCTTGTTCCGCCGAACTCATTGGCCTTCGTCGCTGTGGCGGAGCGGTTGCGCCTGCCCCACTACATCGCCGCCCGCTTCAACCTGATGATTGACCTCGTCTATAAGGGCTTGCTCCTCGGGACCGGACCTCAGGTCGATCCTGGTTTTCAAGGCGTCCTGAGTTTTCCGCTCCATAACTTGTCGAGCAATGAGCTCAAGATGACTCTCGGCCAACATGTTGCGACCATCGATTTCGTAAGGACCTCGCCGCTGGCTAACGTCCTGACCGCTCCCACCATCACGACGGAAGACGAGCTCTATCGGGTAGCAGAGGAGCACCAAATCACACTTTTCGACCGACGGAAGCGCTGGAAGCAGCCCGTTGTTGGTTACCAGACCGGGGTGGTCAAGAGCTCGCTTCACGGGCTGGGCGAAAGGCTGGGACGAGTCGAACTCATCGACCGTATCGCGATCATTTCTTCATTAGTGGTCGCGGCCGGCATCGCGATTGGCGCCGTGGCCGTCACGTGGGCCGACATCACCGCTCAACGTGATCTCGGTAATGAGGTGAGAACTGAGGTTACTCAGCTGCAAACAATGGATGCGGCCATCAAGGATTGCTTGAAAAGACTTTCAGCCGCGTCCTCCTCCCCGCGACCCAGCCCTGTCGTCTGCCCTAGCATCTCCCCGTGATCATTGCAGTCGAGGGCTCGATTGGCAGCGGCAAGTCAACGACCGCGAGCTTACTCGCAAGAGAACTCTCATATGGGGTCTTGCTAGAGCAAACCGAAAGGCACCCCTTCCTCGCCGACTTTTATGCAGACCCTGAGCGCAACGCTTTGCAAACGGAGCTGGCTTTTCTCGTCATTCACTATCACCAACTAGTGTCACGACGAGAAACAGGTCAGCTGGTGATGGATTTCTCGCCGGGAAAGGATCTCGTATTTGGTCGGCTGAACCTCCACGACGGCGACCTACGGCTGTTTGAGCAAGTCAGTCAAAATCTGTATAAGCGCATCCGGATGCCAGATCTCGCTATATTCCTCGACCTGCCGTTGCGTACCCTTCAGCACCGCATTCGTCAGCGTGGTCGCCCGTATGAACAGCGCATTCCAGATTCGTACCTTGAAAGACTGCGTGAAAGCTACCTAGCCAACTTTGGCCTACTAGCTGCAGCTGTCGAAGTGCTCTCCGTGGGAGCCGACGATTCGGCGGACGTAGTAGCGGACCGTGCGTTGGCCCTTGTCACGCGTCATCTGAAGTCACGATCATGAAAAACCAGTACTTCGGAGACAAGCGGGACTACTTCAAGTACGGCCTGCTAGAGGCTCTCGCAACCGGTGTCTATGGCATCGAACAACTGACTTGCCTTTGGATGCTAACGCCTCCAGTGGCAAACAACGATGGCAGGAAGGCTTTTGTGCCCCACCCTAAACATGCTCGTCTTGCTGCCTTCTTCGAGGCGTGCCGAGCTGCGGGAATCGCAGATGTGGCAGAGATGAAGGCGTATTTTGGAAATCAAGGCTTTCGATTCTTCTCTTATGGCGATGGTAGCAACGGTTACTTCACGCTAAAGAGCCGGTCCGACTACTTTCGCGCGGTACCCGAGATAGCCCTTCGGAAATCGCTCGTATTTTTTGATCCCGACAACGGCCTGGAGCCTACGGGAAAAGCCACGATCGCTCACTTACGCTATGAGGAACTGGCGCACGTTTTCGCTCGCATGGACGCTGCCTCTATCGCCATCATCTATCAGCATCTTCCGCGAATCGAGGGATCTCGCTTCTGGCCCGAGGTCGCCGCTGCCCTTCGGCAAAAACTGGTCCGCTCCGTTGCTTATATCGCGGACGGTGATTTAGCCTTCTTCGTGATTCCAAGGAACCAATCCCGCATGAGCCGTATCATTTCGGTCCTCGAAGATCAAGCGCAGTTCGTCGCACCCGGGAAGCCACCCAAGCGAGTCGCCCGCACGGAGTAACCCGAACAAATGGGTTCGAGCGCGGGACCTGTCGGCTGAGGCTCGAACGGAAGGGCTGCGTCCACCACGTACGGCAAGGCCAGGGAACACTTAAAAGGGTTCGACGGCGGTCGTTCAGGGTCGATGATCCTTACCTATTGCGCTTCAGCCTCGGATCTGCTGTGCCGGCAATCGCGGCATCGGGAACCAAAGTGATGCGGGCGGTGTAGAAATGTTAGATGGCCGGCCGGTTCGGTATCGCTCTGCTTCTCGGCCTGAGCCTTGCCGCATGCAGCTTGGCAATTCCGGGTACGAGTAGTGCTACCGCGACACCCAAGCCGGGGGTAGTCGGAAGTCCTTTCGCAGCCCTCAGGGGGGTTCCCCTAAAGCTTCCTCGGCTTGGACCCGGACAATCCTGTCCAGTATCAATGCCGAGCCAGCTTGGCCCCGGGCTCGGGACGGGGTTAGGACGTGGTCCCGTGTATGTGTTGAGTGGCGAGATCGTGCGCAGCGATCCAGGACATTCGAACAAGGTTGCCTGGGGTGCCGACTCGAGCTACTCAGGCCCAATCAGAATCCGCGGCGGTCGAATCGATGGCGCCGGCCAGCTCCTTCTAGACACCTTCGACAATAACTGGCGTGGTGCGCCAGTCAAAACTCTCGACGGCACCGGGCTGATGCCGGAGTTGGACCTGTTGGAGTCGCATTCCACTTTCCCGAACGTGCCATCGGGTTGGCGGATCTGGCCAACTGGGACCTATGTCGCCACGCCCGGCTGCTACGCCTGGCAAGTCGATGGACTCGGTTTCACCGAGCTCATCATCTTTCACTCTCTTGACCTCCGGATGCTCCCAGCAGGTGCGGCCTGTCCCGTAAGCCCGCAACAGGTGGCGCATACCCTTTCGCCGGAGTTCGGCAGCGGACCAGCGGTGGGAACCGGGCCGATTTATGCGCTGATGGCGGAGATGCAGGGAGGTTCGCTCAAGTACAGCCAGTCGTACAACCAATCCCACTACAAAGCCGGCTGGGCGCACTCGAAGGTGCTCTGGATGGCGAAACCAGGGGCCACGGGAACAATCCTTATTCGCGGCCAGCAGATCGATGGGCCAGTCAATGGACCACAGTTGATCGGCTTTGGAATGGGCGACGTCCCCGAGCTCTCGCTGCACTGGGAGATCACGTCCCAAACGGGATGGGCTAACCTGCCTTCCGACGTTCGAATTAGCGCGCCCGGGTGCTACGCGTACCAGGTCGATAGTCAGGGCACGAGTGAAGTGATCGTCTTCCAGGTTGTCGGCATCGACTGACGATGCTGCCACCGATTTGTGGTTGCGTGCCAGCGGGCCAGAGCTAGATGGTGAAAGTGGATTTGAACCGCCGATCCATCCACTGTAAGTAATCGATAGGTCGATCTAATCGCCGGCTCCCACGCTGTTAAGAAGCGATCAAGCCCTCGTCCAGTCGATCATCTGGATCTGCCGGGTGACAGATGTTTGCCCCGCCGGCATCTCCGAGGGGGCGGTATCAAATCCGCTGGAACAGCTCCACGAGTGCTCGCGCCATGGGCGCATCATGCTCGGCTTTAAAGCGCTGCTCGGCAGCCGCATCATGCCAGCCACCGGTTCCCCAGCGGTAGTTTGTATTAGCGAAAGCATCTCGCTACTGCCCGAAGTTCACGATTGCTCGGCCGTTCTGACAGGTGTACGAATAGGACCCGGTCAGGAAGCCGCCGCCGCTCCCGCCGCCTGAGACTGCACCGGGTGGGCAGGCGATGATGCGTGCTGTGATTTCGAATCCAGCCATAAGAACGACCACGGCCGCCAGAATGCCCGCGATCGACACGCCGGCCGCCGCGCGGCGTGATTGGGCTCGCGTGATCTGACCCACGAGGATACCGACGGCGACCAGGCCCATCAGGAACAGTGGTAGGCCGATGGAAAAGAGCCCGAAAAAGCCGAGGACCAGAAGGCCGGCGGTCGCGGCTCCGATGAGGGCCAGGCGCCAGTTGCCGGCGGGGAGCGTCGCAGAAAGCAGCGCGCAGATCGCGATGGCGGCCAGATAAGACGCTACGAATGGCACCCGCCAGGGCTGATCGCTGGTCGCGCCCTGAACAAAGACGATGTACCGGACGTACAGGACGTCGACCACGACCACGAGGATCGCCACGACCACGCCGAGGCGGCGTATCACCCACCGCGATCGTAGGCCGTTCCCGGCCAACTCGCCATCGGGCGGTGCCACGATAAAGTTCGCGGACGTGTGGCGCCAAGATCTTGCGAATGGTATTCTGCACAGCTACACAAGCCACGAGGAGGTGATAGATAGATGACCTGATCATTCGTCAGTTGGTCTAAGCGACAGTTCGTATTCAGAAATCGATCGCTTGACTCTTAATCAGTTGTGCCGGGTTCGAATCCGGATGCAGGCACGAACCCTCAGATTTGTATTCAAACGGTGGTTGCATATCCCGTTGGGAAGCGGCCTAATCCCAGCCGATATACACAGCGTGCCTCTCCTTTGACGTCTAGGGTCATCCTGTGCTCAGGCTGCCGCTCGCCGGCTAAGCTCATGCATGTACCGGATAAGCCATTCTCCGATGGAGAGCGGATCGATCTCGTAGCGTGCCCACTTACCGGTTTTTCCAGCCATGAATGTGTATTGGGTGCGACCATTCCTTAATGCCGTCTTTGGCGCGAGGCGTCGAAAGTCTGAGGCAGGAATCACCCACATGCGCGTGAGGCTCATCGATTTGATGTCTAAGAAGGCAAATATGTAGACGAGCCGAGGGTCAGCCATGACCTTGTGGTTGGCGTACTCCACGCAGACCTCAACCATGCCGTGTTTACGCAGGTTGGCAGAACCTTTGACCTGCAGGTAAATCGTTTGGAAGCCCCCAAGGAGATCAACGATGAAGTCTTTATGATCGACATCGCTATCGGGCCTCGCCGTCGTTAGCCCGCCACGAGCCCCCAGAAGGATATAAGCCTCAACCAAACACTCGATCACGTAGCCCATGAGCTTGTTGGGCAAACCCTTGGAGCGACCGTGACCGCCCGTTCGTTTCTGCTGGACTAGATTAAGCACCAAACCCATGGCCCGATAACGCAACCCAGCCTCTCAGCATGCTCGGGCGGTGCTCCTCATTGATTTTTGCCGTTCCACGCCCAATAATTAACGGCTGAATTGCGCTTACCGTCACCTTAGGGGTACGGGGCGCGCGTGGCTGGGCGGGAGCCACGCAAAGGGGAAAAGACGTGCAGGACCTCACTGAGCGTCGCAATGAGGAGGCCCGCGAGGTTCGGGATCTGCTAGCGGCCAAGCTCAAGATGCATCCGATCTGGCTCGGTGGCCTCGACACGCAGGCGGCCCGCCACATCTACCTATTCATTCAGGCGCTCGAGGGGCGCAAGCCGTTCGGCCGGGTCCGCCGGCAGCGGGCGCCGAACTTGACCCTCGACTGACAGCGAGCTAGGGGGATTGGCCAACCGTCCGAGCGAGCCAGGCCGCGATCAGATCCCAAAAACCGCTCGCCAGCCTGGTGGCTTTCGCTTCGTCCGGCTCCAGCCCGGTCGGATTCTCGAATAGCCCGTGGTCGACGCCGGGCAGAATCTCGATGTCCCAGTTCGAATGATGGAGGCTCCGAAGGATCTCCGCATTGACTGTGGTCGGGACCTGGCGGTCGGCCGCGCCGTTGGCCCACAGCATCGGCTGCTGGATGGTCGCCAGCACGGTAGCCGGCACGTAGCCGGAGCTCGTTGTCGCGCGGACCGCGGCATCCATCGCTTCCGGTGATGCCGAAGGCAGGACGTTTGAGCTGGCGCTGAAGGCTGCCCAGACCCCTTGCTGGTCGACGGACACCGCCGGTCCCGATACGAGAATGGCGAAGGCCGCAGGCGCCTGGTGACGTCCGATTGCGAGCGGGACGGTCCAGCCGCCCTGGCTACCGCCATGAAATCCCACGCGCTTCGGGTCGACGCCCGGCCAGGAGGCTAGGAAACGCAGCACGGTTGCCGCGTCAGCGGCGTAGATCGCAAGATTG
>Ga0209011_1000405_pt1 | contig 16735 bp, 14 predicted proteins | sample BlaSpr_A8_OM1_M3_FD_187986 | JGI IMG/M metagenome (GOLD analysis project Ga0209011, IMG submission 187986) | Forest soil microbial communities from Thunder Bay, Ontario, Canada - Black Spruce, Ontario site 2_A8_OM1_M3 (SPAdes) (version 2) | ecosystem: Environmental > Terrestrial > Soil > Boreal... | reverse complement strand
GCCCGACGGCCCGACCAGGACCATGAACTCCTTGTCCTTGATGTCGACGTTGAAGTCCTTGACGACGGTCAGGTCTGCCGTGTACCGCTTGACTACGTGGTCGAATGTGACGGATGCCATTCTTCTAATCCCTATTCATCTTTGTGGACGCCTTAGCCGCCGACGTGGAACCACGAACCACCAGGTGCGTACGCAAGGGCGACGGTGAGTCGACCGTCTTGCCTTTGATCAGCTGAATCAACAGCCGCGCCGCGAGCCGGCCCTTCTCGATGATCGGCTGGTGCACGGTGGTGAGCGCGGGGTTGGTCAACGCGGCCATCGGGAGGTCGTCGAAACCGACCACTGACAGGTCGTCCGGCACGCGAAGGCCTGCGGCCAGGGCGGCGGACATCACGCCGATCGCGACCATGTCGCTCATCGCGAGGACGGCGGTGGCACGCCGCTTGCCCTTGGGCAGTGACTCGAAAGCCCGCATCCCGGCGGCGACGGAGATGCCCGCGGTGACCGTGTGCGGAGCCGGCGCGCCGGCGCTGTCCAGCGCGGCCTGGTAACCCGCCATGCGCCGCGCCGCGCTGGGCGTGTTGCCGACCTGGGAACGGGTCGGTGGCAGCACGATGACGGCGAGCTGGCGGTGTCCGAGCTCGAGCAGGTGCCGGGCCGCCGCCTGCGCCCCGCCGTAGTCGTCGATGTTCACGGCCGGGCGCGAAGAAGAGATGGCGGAGTCGACGAGCACAGTCGGAATTCCAATCCGGTCGAGCACCTCGAGCGCGTGATCGTCAAGGCTCAGGCCGATGCTGATGAAGCCGTCCACGGACGCCTGCCTGATGGCGCCCTCGAGCGAGCCGTCGAGCGGCGGCACGAGCAGCAGAGTCAGGTCGTGCTCCTCGCACTGCTCGCCGAGTCCCTGGATGAGCTCACCCAGGAAGGGATTGGCGAACACCGTCGACAGGCGCTGTGGGATGAGGATGCCGATCGTGCCGCTGCGGCGCATCGACAGCGCGCGCGCCGCGGGATGTGGCGTATAGCCGAGGCCGTGCGCGACGCCGAGCACGCGCTCGAGGGTCGCCTGCCCCAGCCGCTCGGGGTTGTTGAAAGCGAACGACACGGCCGTCTTCGAGACGCCTGCCGCGCCGGCCACGTCGGCGATGGTCACCCTAGACACCGAGCCATGCTCCGGATACCGTCATGCCGCCCCCTGGCTAAACGGATAAACCGCTTTAGTAAAGCGGTTTAGGGCGGATCGTATGCGCTGTTTGATGCGCTGTCAAGAGTGCAGTTGGGCGGAGGTTGGTCCTTCTTCCCTCGCCCCTCTCCCCGACCCTCTCCCCTGAAGGGGAGAGGGAGAAATGTGGAACACTCCGCCGGATGACGGACACGACTCGGTTCCCCGACGGCTTTCTGTTTGGCGCCGCGGTCTCAGCCCACCAGGTCGAGGGCGGCAACACGAACAGCGACTGGTGGTGGTGGGAACACCTCGAGGCCACGCCGTGCCGCGAGCCGTCGGGCGACGCCTGCGACTTCTATCACCGCTATCGCGACGACATCGCGATGCTGTCCGGCTCCGGGCTGAACGCCTTCCGGTTCGGCATCGAGTGGGCGCGGATCGAGCCGGCGCAGGGGGAGTTCTCCCTCGCCGCGCTCGCGCACTACCGGCGGGTCCTCGATGCTTGCCACGAGCATCACGTCGTGCCGCTCGTCACCTTTCACCACTTCACGGTCCCGAGGTGGTTGCACGAGCTGGGCGGGCTGGCGTACGAGGGCTTCCCGGCCCTGTTCGAGCGGTACTGCGGACGCACGGCGGCCGCGCTGGGTGACCGGATCGGATACGCGTGCACGATCAACGAGCCGCAGGGTTTGGGGTCCAGCGGCTGGCTGCTCGGCATCAATCCGCCGGGACACACGGACGACCGAGACGGGGCGCAGCGCGCTGTCGACAACCTGCTGGACGGTCACCGGCTCGGCGCCGCCGCGATCAGGTCCCAGGCGGGCATCCCGGCGGGCGTGACCCTCGCCATGCCGGACATCCAGTACGAGGATGGGGCTCAGCCTGGTGAGAGCTCGCTCGAGCTGGAGTCGCGCGTCAACGACTGGTTTCTCGAGCTTGCGCGGAGCGACGACTTCATCGGGGTGCAGACCTACACGCGCTTTCGAATCGGTCCCGAGGGCCCGCGCAGCCCTGGGCACGATTGGAGCGACCTGACGCGAGAGCTCGTGGAGACGGACCAGACGACTCAGATGGGGTACGAGTACTACCCGCAGGCTCTGGGCGGAGCCATCCGGCGCGCGGCGAAGAGCTGCCCCGGGATTCCGATCTTCGTCACCGAGAGCGGGATCGCGACCGCGAACGACGCCAAGCGCATCGCTTACATCGATTCCGCGATCCGGGAGGTTCAGGCGTGCCTGGCCGAGGGCGTCGACGTGCGCAGCTACCTGTACTGGTCGTGGCTCGACAACTTCGAGTGGGCGTTCGGCTACGCGCCGAAGTTCGGCCTGGTGGGTGTCGACCGGCAGACCTTCACGCGCCATCCAAAGCCGAGCGCTGAGTGGCTTGGAGCGGTGGCGCGGAACCGAAGCCTCCCTCAGGGATAGTTCCAACTCCATCCACCCCCTCCCTGCCCTCCCCCTGAAGGGGGAGGGGATCTGCCGCTTATGATCGGCAGGGGAATTGATGCGGCCGCAGGTTGAGAGCAACTCCGGTCTGTCCGCGGTGCTTCGCGGCGTGGTCGCGGACCTGCAGCACGCCTCGGGGGCGGACATCGTTTCGATCTTCCTTTATGAGGAGTCGACCCACACCTATTACGCGCCGTTTGCCACGGGCCAGCCGCAGGAGAGCCTGCTCGACTCGCTGACCGACATGCGCGAGCAGCTCGCCCGCTACTTGAACGACGCCGACCAGGGCAAGGTCCCGGACGACCTCGGCGTGCACCAGTACGGCTCGACTGTCTGGCTCACCGTGACGCGGCAGCGCCTGGTGGCGAAAGACGCGCCGTCGGAGATCGACAGCACGTTCATCCGGCGCTACCAGGTCCAGTCGACCATCGGGCTGCCTCTCCTTGACGGAGAGCGCCTGCTGGGCATCGCGTACCTCAACTACCGGTCGCGCGACCAGGCCCCCGACGACGACAGGCTGCGCGAGCTCGAGCGTCGCGCGGCCGCCGCGGCCGCCGTGATACAGGCGGTGCTCGCCGGCGCCGAGCGCACGGCCCTCGAGGGCCTCGCGCGCCTGACCTCATTGCTCACCACCCCCGTGGGAGACGCGAGGACGGGCATCAAGGAGCTCCGCCGGCTGCTGTCCATCGCGCTCGCGGACCTGATGATGGCGAGCAACCTGGATGGCGCCGCCATCTACCAGTTCGGTCCGCAGCGCAACAGCCTCGACCTCGTCACCGCCCATCTTCGCGTCGCGGCTCCAATGCGGATCGAGCGTCCCGATCCGGCCGCGACGTGGGAGTCGACGGTGAGCAAGGGCGTCGGCGCCGCCACGGCGGAGGCGGACCTGCACCCGGTCTCGACCTACGCGCTTGGGAATGTCGACGAGCCGCACGGCTATCTGGTCGTCCTCAGCCGCGACCGGCTGGCGACGGTGCGCCGCGCGCCTCCGACGGAGTTGATGCTGCAGGCCGGAGCCGACCTGATCGGCGGCGCAGTCGCCAGCCAGCGGCTCATCGCCGAGCTCGAGAACAGCAACCGCCTGCTGGGCGCGCTCGGTGACATGACCAGCGCCATGCTGCAGCCCGGGTCGACGCGACACCAGGTCATCGACGCCGTCGTCGGGCACCTGACCGACGCGGAGGTGCCGGAGTTCGATTTCAACTTCGCGACGGTGTACCTGCTCGAGGAGGGCGAGGACATCGGAGTGCTCGTGCGCATGGCAGCCGGAGCCGCGGCCGCTGCAGCCGGGGCCAAACAAGCTCCACGCCCCCATCCGCCTGCTGTGCCGGCGACTTCCCCGGCGAGCGGGGAAGCGTTCAATCCCTGGGCGCTTGACGAGGGCAGATCATTGGCCGAGGACGACGTGCTGGTGTATGTCGCGCGCGCCTGGCAGCCCGTGATCGTCGGACCGTTTCCGGCAGGTGACCGGGCGGACGTCATCGCTGGAGGCATCCCGGTGCCCGCGACATGGACCGAGGTGCCCATCGTGCGCACCGATGGCACCGTGCTCGGCCAGGTCCTTGCGTGCCTCATCGGCGAGACGAAGCGGTTTGAGACCGCACCGTTCACGCTGGCGGGCGAGGTGTTCGAGAAGGGCGGTCACAAGGACCTGATCCGCATCTTCCTGCCGTTCGGCACGGACCAGGGCCGGCGCGCCACGGGCGTGCTCGAGGTCGGGTATCAGCGGTCGTTCGAGCGCCGTCCCGACTGGGGCCAGGTGGAGGCGCTGCGCGCCGCGGCGGCGCAGATCGCGGGCGCGGTCGACAGCGCGCGGCTCTACGAGGACGCGCAGCGACACGCCGAGCAGCTCGAGCTCGTCAATGACGTCAGCAAGGCGATCGCGAGCTCGATCGACCTCGACCAGACGCTGCGCCTCGTCGCGCAGAACCTGGCCCGCCTCGTCGACGCGTCGCTGTGCCAGATCGCGCTGCTCGAGGAGGACCGCGAGGGATGGTTCGGCGCCGCCGCCTCCGACAACGAGGAGCTGTGGCGCAGGCAGCACGCGGAACGGTCGCAGCCGTCGTTCCTCTTTGACGTGCTCGACCATGGTGAGCCGGTCGTCATCGACGACACCGCGGCCAGCGGCCAGGTCGACCCCGCCTACGTCAAGGCCTTCGGCGTGCGTTCCCTCATGGCCCTGCCGCTCGTCGCCGACGATCAGCCGATCGGAGCGGTCGTGCTCGCTGAGCGCGAACGAAGGCGCAGGTTCACCCCCGAAGAGGTGCGGCGCGCGCAGGCTCTCGCTCTGCAGGCGGCGGTGGCGATCAAGAACGCCCGGCTCCACGCCCGGGCCGAAGAGGAACGGCACCTGCAGAAGGACTTCGTGCTGATCGGCTTCGGCCAGTGGGGACAGAAGGCGTACCAGCACCTGCTGACCCTCAAGCAGTTCTTCAACTTCCGGACGCACGTCGTGGAGCAGGACTCGCCTGGCGCGCGTGACCGCCTGGGCGTCAAGGAGGAGGAGGTTCGCGCCCATGGGGATTCCTTCTACTGGGACAGCCACTCGACGCCCGCGCACGACCAGCTCGAGCGCGAGCTCGAGTCGAGCTCGTACGTCATCACCTATATCGCGACGCCCGCGGCGACTCACCTGCCAACGCTCGCCCTGTACTACGACCTGAGCGACGTCGTGCTCATCGAGAAGCCGCTCGGCGCGCCGCCGGAGCAGTACCGCGAGTTTCTCGACCAGGCCCCCGGCGGGGTCGAGATCGTGGCGGCCGACCACTACTACTTCAAGCTCGAGGTCCGCCTGCTGCAGCTGCTGCTCACCGAGGAGCGGACGCTGCGCAACTTTCTCGACACCGTCGAAGAGATCCGCATCGAGATACTCGAGGAGCAGCCGCTCGTCGGAGCCGCCGCGGACATCGGCGTCATCGCGGACCTCATCCCGCATGCCTTCGCGATCATCTCGCTGCTCACGCCGATCGACCGGATCAAGCTCGACGCAGAATCGCCACTCCTCGTCGGCCGGCACGAGGGACTCACCGGTCAGCGCGAGAGCTACGCGCGCATGAACTCGACCTTCCACCACCAGGGCCGGCCGGTAAAGCTCGTGATCGACGTCGGCAAGGGCGCGGACAACGCCAAGTGGATCAAGCTCAGCGGCGAGCGCCGCGCCGCCGGCCGCAGCCCGAGCTACAAGTTCGACTTCGGCAAAGGGGAGGCCATCGACGGAACGCAGGCGACGGTGCGCGCGGCGGTGCGCAGGATTCGCGAGCCGGGCGTGCCCGACAACGCGCATCTCAACATGCTTCGGCACGTGATCGAGAAGCGGCACCCGGCGGTCGGCATCCTCTCGATCCGCGAGGCCATCCGCGCCAACCAGCGGGTGCGCGAGCTGGAAGCGGTCGCCGTCGAGCTGCTCGCGCGCGGCGAATGGACCAGCTACGCGGTCGGGTCCAGGCCGGCGTTCGAAACAGGAGCACAGCAGGCAACACAGCAAGCGATCGGCACGACGCGCTGAGCGGCACCAGCGTCGTCGACCGCGTCATCGTCAAGCACGATCGCTTCTTCGCGGTCTCGGCTCAAGACGGCTCGATGCGCGCACCCGCCGACATAGGAGACGGCGTGTGGTTCGCCGACATCAGACTCCTTTCGGAGTTCCGCATTTTGGTCGGCGGGGCAGAGCCGGAGCCGGTCGAGGTGCGGATGGACGACGGCGCGGCCACTTTCGAGCTGACCGCCGGCGACCTGCATGTGACGCGCACCAGGTACATGGACGGCGGTCTGCGCGAACGGATCACGATCTCAAACCCCGGGCCCGGGACCGTCGAGCAGGAGGTGGAGCTGGTCGTCGCCGCCGACTTCGCCGCCATGCTGGCGGTCCGCGGGAACGTGCCGCTGCCCCCGCCCGTCCCGGCTCCCGGGATCGAGACCCCGGACGGCCTGCTCATCACGCGGCAGGATTGGCCCGGGCAGTCGGCGCTCGTGATCGTACGGCCGGCCGGCTTCAAGCGGCGCACGCGGCTCGGCCCTGGCAAGGAGCTGACCATCTTCGTCGACGTCGTTCCCGGCGCCATCGGCTCCACGGTGACGGATTTCGACGAGGGCCTGGTCCGGACCAAGGCGACCTACCCACGATGGATGGCTGAGTCTGCCTCGATACGCACGGACAACCCGGCGGTGAACGAGCTGCTGCAGCGAAGCCTGAGCGACCTGCGGATGCTGTGCGACCGGTATCCGACGGGCCTCTACCCCACCGCCGGCCTGCCGTGGTACGCGGTCCCGTTCGGCCGCGACCAGCTGATCACGTCGATGATGATGCTGCCGGTGAACCCGGAGATCTCGCGCGGCGTGCTGCGCTATCTCGCGGCGAGGCAGGGCCGGCGCAACGATCCCGGCAGCGAGGAGCAGCCGGGCAAGATCCTGCACGAGGTCCGTACCGGTGAAGTGGTGGACCGCGGGCTGTGGCCGCATCACCTGTATGGCACGATCGACGCCACTCCTCTATTTCTATGCGCGCTCGCTGAAACGGTCGACTGGACGGGCGATGAATCGTTCCTCGATGAGCTCTGGACCCACGCTGAAGCCGCGATCGAGTGGTGCGCGAAGTACGGCGATCTCGACGAGGATGAATATATCGAGTACTGGGGGGCGCGAGCGCGCAACCAGGGATGGAAGGACTCGGACGGCTCGCTGACCAACGTCGACGGCACCGATCCGCAGCGGCCCGTCGCCCTGTGCGAGGTTCAGGCCTACCTGTACAGCGGAATGCTCAGCATGGCTCGCAAACGTCCGGAGCTGAAGGAGCGAGCCAAGGAGCTGCGCGAGCGGTTCAATCGCGACTTCTGGATACCCGGTGAAAAATTCGGCGCGCAGGCGTTGGACGGCTCGAAGCGCCGCGTTGAAGCGATCAGCTCCAACCCGGGTCACTGCCTGTGGGCGGGCATCCTGCCGGACGACCAGGCCGCGAGCGTCGCCGACCGCCTCGTCTCGCCGGAGCTGTTCAACGGCTGGGGCATCCGGACCCTTTCGACACGCGCGATCAACTACGACCCGGCCAGCTATCACAACGGGTCGGTGTGGGCGTTCGACACCGCCCTGGCCGCCGCCGGGTTGAGGTCGTACGGGTTCAGCGCGCACGCCGAGACGGTCGCTCGCTCGCTGCTGGAGGGAGGGATGGCGATGCCGCTGCGGCGGCTGCCCGAGCTGTGGTGCGGGGACGAGAGGGAGCCGGGCCGGCCGCCCGTCGACTACCCGAACACATGCACTCCTCAGGCGTGGTCGGCTGCGTCCGCATTCCTTTTGGTGAGCACGCTGCTGGGCCTGAGGGCGGACGCGCCCGCCGGCCGGCTGACCATCGCGCCCCTCGAGACGCCGCTGTGGAGGCGGGTGGAGGTGACCGGCCTGCACTTCGCCGGGCACCGAATCGACTTCGCAGTGGACGGGACTGAAGTGAAGGTCGCGAAGCTGCCCAGCGGAATTTCTGTCACGACAGCTGACTCTTAAGCCCCTCGCCCTGGCCCTCTCCCCGAAGGGGAGAGGGGACCGTTCTCTTTCCTAAAGCTTCTCTCGGTAATAAGACTCCTCTATCGCGCGCTCGTAAACAGACTGATAGCCGTCCGCCATCTGGGCCGGCCCGAATCGCTCGCCGGCCCGCTTGACGCACCGCTCGAGGTCGATGTCGCCGATGCGTGAGTAGGCATCGACAAAGCCGTCCACGTCACTGGCCAGCCAGCCGGTGATGCCAGGCTCGACGACCTCGTTGGCGGCGCCGCGCGCCATCGCGATGACCGGCGTGCCGCTGACCATCGCCTCGACCATCGCGATGCCGAACGGCTCTTCCCACTGGATCGGAAACAGCATCGCGCGCGCCCGCGCCAGGAGGTGCTGCTTCTCCTGGCCCTGGATGTTTTCGTGCCAGGTTACGCCGTGGCCGAGATGCGGCTTGATTTCCTTGTCGAAGTAGTCGCACGAGTCACTGTCGACCTTGCCGGCAAGGACGAGGGGCACGCCTACCCGCCGCGCAACCTCGATCGCGAGGTGCTGCCCCTTGGTGGGCGAGATCCGCGCCAGCTGGAGGACGTAATCGTGCTTCTCGTCCAGTTTCGTGACGGGCGCGTAGTCAGCGGGGTCGACCGCGTTGTAAACGACGCGCCGCCAGTCGACGCCCGCGACCAGCGCTTCCTGCGCGCGGCTGATCGCAACGAGGTGGACGCGACGATCGACCGCGGCCAGGAACTCACCCTCCGCCTCGGTGAGGTCGCCGTGCAGGGTCGCGACCACGGGTGTCTGCAGGCGTGAGGTCGCCGCGAGCAGGATCCCGGTCAGCCCCGAATGGTCGTGAACCACGTCGAAGGAGCGCCGCCGGACTAGCTCGTAGGCCCGGTAGAGGAACAGACTTTCTCGTGAAGCCTGGTCGCGCGTGCCGAGCTGGCCCGACCAGCTCTCAGGCGCGATCGCGATCGTCTCAAAAGGCCCCTTCGAGCCCTGCTGCCCGATCACGCTGACCTCGTGCCCGCGCAGCTGGAGCTCGCGCGCCAGGTGGTACGCCATCAGCTCGATGCCCCCGTAGCCGATCGGAGGCACCGGGTACCAAGGAGACACGATCATCGCTATCCGGCGGCGATCCACATCCTTAGAACACCCGGTTCGGGGGTGTCACCCTGGTTGCAACCTGGACGGGGTTACCCGCAACGTACCCAATCGCGTTAAAGACTTGACTTTCCTTCCGGGCCGCTGCGACAGTAGTGCACGTTTCGAGAGGTGTGTGGCTGCACCTCGATTCGGGTGCTTTTACTCGGTGGAGAGGAATATGGGGAAGGGTTTGGTTGGCTATTTCAGCGGTAGACGCGCGCTCGTTTTGGTTTCGATCGCCGCCGTCGTCGGAGGAGTGTTCACGGCAGTGCCGGCCTCGGCTGCACCCGCCTCGAATACCCGGTCGATCTCGTCCTCCGGGACCACCTCGTTCGCCTCGAACCTGGATACCACCGGCGGAGTTCAGAGTCCTGAGCTCAGCCCGGGCGCGGGTAGTGACGCCGGAACAGCGGCGGCCAACCCTTCGAGCGTACCCTCGCTTACAGACCGCAGCAAGTCCACCGGCAAGAGCTCCGAGGGTGAGAATGCCGGTGGATCGAATCGAGACGGGGAGAACCTCAAGCAACTCGCCAGCTTCGACGGCCTCAACCACAACGCCCAGCGCTTCGCCAACGGCGGCAACCAGTTCTCCGTCGAGCCCCCGGACCAGGGCCTGTGCGTCGGTAACGGCTACGTGCTCGAAACGGTCAACGACGTCCTTGCCGTGTACAACCAGTCTGGCGGCCTGCTGAAAGGCCCCGTCGACCTCAACACGTTTTACGGCTACCCCGCGGCGGTCAACCGGTCGACGTTCGTGTTTGGACAAGGGGTGACAGACCCCAGCTGCTACTTCGACAAGGCCACGCAGCGCTGGTTCCACGTGGTGCTGACACTGGAAGTCGACCCGAACATCGGCCGCAACCAGGGGCCGAATCACCTCGACATCGCCGTGAGCCAGAGCTCCAGCCCGCTGGGCACCTGGAAGATCTACAAGCTTCCTGTCCAGGATGACGGAACGCAGGGCACCCCCAACCACCACTGCTCGGCAGACCCCATAGTTCGCCCATGGCGGACCAACCTCAACGCGTGCATCGGAGACTACCCGCACATCGGCGCCGACGCGAACGGGTTCTACATCACCACCAACGAGTACTCCTTCTTCGGCCCTGAGTACAAGGCGGCCCAGGTCTACGCCTTCTCCAAGTCGGCGCTGGCCGCCGGCGCGGCGACCGTGGACGTGACGCAGATCGACACCACGAACGCGGTCCAGGGCAACCAGGCCGGCTTCACCCTCTGGCCGGCGGTCTCACCCAACGGCCAGTTTCAGCGGGCGAATGGCGGCACCGAGTACTTCCTGAGCTCCAACGCCGCGGACGAGGTCAACCCGCTTTTGAACGGGACCTCCAACCACATCGTCCTCTGGGCGCTCGCCAACACGAAGTCTCTCCGCACGTCGCACCCGAGCGTCGAATTGACCAACTCCGTCCTCGGCGTGGGTCGATACGCAGTGCCACCCATGTCACAGCAGAAGGCCGGGTCTACGCCCCTGGCCGACTGCCTCAACGACACGTCGCTCCAGGTCACGGCCACTCTCAAAGGCTGCTGGCGCCTTGTGCTCGCGGCTCAGCCGGCTCACAACCAGGTCGAGGGCCAGACCATCGACACCAACGACACGCGGATGCAGCAGGTGACGTACGCCAACGGCATGGTGTTCGGCGCCCTTGACACCGCACTCAAGGTCGAAGGCAAGACTCAGGCCGGCATCGAGTGGTTCGCGGTCCGGCCGAACGCGGGAAACGGCGGCGGCGACAACGGCGGCGGCGGCAACGGCGGCGGCGACCATGGCGACGGAGCCAGGGTCGTCAACCAGGGATACCTTGGATTGGCCAACACCAACCTCAGCTACCCTGCGCTGGCGGTCAACCAGGCCGGCGTCGGAGCCATCGCCTTTACGCTGGTCGGTCCTAACGACTACCCGTCCGCGGCCTACGCCTCGTTCGACGCGGGATCAGGCACAGGCGCCATCCACGTCGCGGCCGCCGGCCTGGGCCCGGACGACGGCTTCACCAACTACCACGCGGCTTTCGCCCTCGATCGCACCCGCTGGGGCGACTACGGGGCGGCCGTGATCGACGGTTCGAATCTCTGGATGGCTTCGGAGTACATCGGCCAGACCTGCACGTACGCGCAGTTCATCACACCACCAATCGGGCGCTGCGGCGGCACGAGGTCTGCTCTCGCCAACTGGGACACCCGCATCACCGGGATCGCTCTGGGCGGCGACTGAGCACCGTCAGCGGTTAGCAAAAGGCCGGTCGCCACGCGACCGGCCTTTCTCTTTGGCTATGGAACCCGGCATGGAAGCCCGCTGCCCGGCTCCGCAGGGCATTGGGCTGAGCTCGGAGGCGGTGGTTGCTGCTGGCCTGTCGGGGGGGCCGCCGGCGGCTCAGCGGCGGGGGTGGAGACCGGAATGGTTCGCTGCGAGATCGCGCTTGACCCCGCGGTTGAGTCCGCGGCCGGAGTGGACGCCTGGCCTTGCACGGTCGATGACGCCGGCAGGTGAGCCGGGGCGGGAGCCAGGACCGTCCGTGGCTGCGCCACGACGGCGACCAGCAGAAGAGCCCCCACCAGGAGCACCCATAGGGGCAGCCTGAGCGCCGTATTCGTTCTGACCATTGGTTCAATTTACCGCTTGCCGGGGCACAGGTACTGCCCGTCCGGCGTGGGTTCTACGTTCTGTGAAGCAACGTAAATACCTCGCCCCGCCCGGCGAAGGCGCGGCGCTCGCGGCTTCGAGCGTGCCCGACGGCGATGGGAGCGGAGACCCTGGTGGCGATCCGATTCGGATCCTCATCGTCGAGGACCACCGCGTCGTTGCCGAGGGCCTGGCCGCGCTGATCAATCACCAGGCCGACATGAAAGTCGTCGGGGAAGCCGGTTCGGTGGCCGACAGCGTCCCGGCGGCCGCCGCGCTCGGACCGGACGTGGTGCTGCTCGACTTCCGCCTGCCGGACGGCACTGGGGCTGACGCCGCTGCCGCGATCCGCGACATTCGCCCCGAGGCAAAGCTGATCTTTCTCACTCGAGAGGACAGCGATGCCGCGCGATTTGCCGCGGTGCAGGCAGGCGCAAGCGCGTTCATACACAAGTCGAAGGCGGCAACGGAGGTGGTCGCGGCGATCCGGGACGTTGCTCGCGGCCGCATGCTGATCACGCCGCGCACGATCGCCACGCTGCTCGCCAAGCGCCGCGGGATCGAAGCCCAGCTCCACAGCCTGACGCCGCGGGAGAAAGAGGTGCTGCGCCTCATGGCCGACGGCCTGTCGAGCCGATCGGTCGCGGCGAAGATGGGGATCAGCTACACGACGGTGCGCACGCACATCCGCAGCCTGGGCAGCAAGCTCGGTGTGCACTCGAAGCTGGAAGCGATCGTCAAGGCGCGCGAGCTGGGACTGGTCAACTAGGGGATCGAGATTCGCCGGCGGGCTTGGCGCGGCGAGGCCTCGGCGCCCTTTTCGCCCTGTGGGGCAGATACGAGCGGTCCCCGATCCACTGCGCCGGCGGGATCGCGAGCCACAGCGCCATCTGGTTGAGGCCGGTCGCATACCTCGCACGCAGCTCGGCGAACTTCTTCCAGCCCGCCTCGACGTCCTTGATGTGGTAACCCACCTTGATCAGTCGCTGCACCGCAGCCTCGTACTCGGCCCGTTCCACGATGGGGTCGTCCGAGGTCTTGATGTTGAACACCCAGCTCATGTCCTCCACGAGATGGTTGCCGACCGTGAACATCAGATGCGCCGGGCCCTCCGAGTCGTCGTCGATGGTGCTGAGGGTGAGGACCGCCGCGTCCATCACCGCACCGAACGAGTTGATCCAGGCCTCGTTGTCGTGGCTCGATCGAAAATAGACGAGCAGCGGATAAGCGAGGTGGCTTTCCAGGACCATTGCCGACCACTTGCGCCACTCCTCGAACGTGTCGTCGAGCGGTGGGCGCATGTGGTGCTTGGCGGTGGTCTCGAGAAGCTGGACAGCCGTCGGCGGGGCGCCCGCCAGTGCGTCGAGCGAGACGACGAGCTCCTCCCGGGCACGGAACGATTCATACAGCGAAAAGAGCAGCGTGATCGCCAGCGCGGCCAGGACGACGCCGGTCGCGCTTTCGGCGATGATCACCATCCGCGCCAGGAAGCCTTCCGGGACGAAGTCGCCATAGGCGAGGGGGACCAGGGTGCTGGCCGAGATGTAGACGGAAGTGATGAAGTCCGGCGGCGCCGGACGAATTTGCTCGGCCAATCCGTTGAGGAGCAGCCCGTAGCCGAGGATCAGGGCCGCCGCCCAGACCAGGAACAAGGTGAGCAGCGCGACCGGTGCGAATGCCGCCAGGCGGGCCTCGCTCCGCTCGAGTCGAGAGCTGCGCTGGCTGACCCAGCGCCACACGAGCCACATCGGTCGGACGACCTTGCGCGCCAACTGCATCTTCCCCACCGCGGGACGCGGCAGGACGACGGTCTGGAAAAGGTCGTAGAAGACGACGGCGATCATGATCAGCCCGGCCACCGCCCCAAGAACCTGCTCGGTAGTCACAGCAGGGATCGTAGGAGAATCACACCCATGACCAACGCCGTCTTCGAAACCGTGCGCACCGTGCTGGCCGTCCGCGAGTTCCAGGACAAACCAATACCCGACGAGGTGCTGCGCCGGATCGTGGAGGCGGGCCATCTGTCCGCCAGCGCGAGCAACCTCCAGCCGTGGCACTTCGTGCTGGTGACCCAGCGCGAGAGCCTGCGCGAGCTGGGTGGGCTGGTCGCACACGGTCCCTACATCGCCGGCGCGGCCGCGGCGGTCGTGGTGGCGTGCGACAAGAAGAGCGCGTTCGGCATCTCCGACGCCAGCCGCGCCATCCAGTCGATGATCCTGGTCGCCTGGGGCGACGGGGTCGGATCCAACTGGACCGGGTTCGGCGGTCTGGACGGCGTGCGCAAGAGGGTAGGGTTGCCGGACGCGTATGAGGTGCTCGCGGTCGTGCCCTTCGGCTATCCGAAGCGGAAGCTCGGCCTCGGGAAGAAGAAGCGGAAACCGCTTGCCCAGGTCATTTCAGCCGAACGGTTTGGCAACCCTCTCGCCTGAGCTTGCGAGGTTTTCTCCTTGGGCTGATCTTGATCGTGGGCCTCAGCACATCGATCCTCTCGCTGCGCCCGGGAGGCCTCCGGCGCCAGCTTCGGTTTGCTGCCCGGCGGTTCCGGATCACGCTCATTCTCGGCGGGGTGTTCCTGGTCGGATCCGGGGTCATGCGCCTCACCTTTCCTGAGGGTCCGGTGGCGGATTTCGGGCCTCCCGCGCTCGCCCTCGTGCTGGCGGGCATCTTCCTGGTGATCGGCAGGGACCCGGTGCTGGCGCGGTCGGACCAGAATTAGAGGTATGGAAGAGAAAAGCGAGGAGCAGATCATCACCCGCCTGTTCGAGCTCGAGAACAGCGGCCAGGCGGCGCGCCGGGCGGAGCTCAGCGACGAGCGGTTCCTCTCCTTGATCCAGGAGCCTGACACCGGGAAGGCCTACGTCTTCAGGCACGGCCTCGATGAGACGGAGGGCGTGGAGGTGCCGCCTGACACCGAGCTCTGGGAGTACCCGACGTGGGAAGAGGCTTCGACGGCCTTCGATCAGCTGCTCGCGGAGTCCCGGCAGGCCGGCGAGCTGGTCGAGGACGACAGCGAAGAGGGGATCGGCGATTCAGAGTCAGGTGGCGCGGAGGTGCGGGACAGGTACTCGGCGAGCGACGAGGACGACCTGGTCAACGTCGATGAGCCGGAGGGCTCCGAAACCGCCTCCTGAGGTCCGTGGCGGCCAAATTCAGCCAATTCTCAGTCGACTGTGAGTAAATAGCTGGGCAAACTCAGAGAAAGCCCGATGGCGAATGGGGTCTTCGCTTTACAGTTGCGGTTAACAATGCACACCAGCAGCCTGGACGGCCGATGCTGTTGCCCGACCGGGTAACGGATAGCGGAAGAGTGCGCAATCTCGAACCTTCCGGCCACGGCGAGCCCGCCCCGCGGCAGGTCCAGGTCCTGATCGTCCAGGACCATCCCCTGCTCGCCTCGGCCATCGCTCGGGTGCTCGAGGGTGAGCCGGACCTCGCCGTGTCCGGAGTCTCCGCCTCCGGGGCGGACGCGGTTGAGGCGGCCGCCAAGAAGCGGCCGGACGTCGTGCTGATGGACTTCCGCCTGCCGGACGTGACCGGACCTGCGGCCGCCCGCTAGCTCAAGAACGCGCACGCGGCCGCGGCGATCGTGTTTCACAGCGCCGACGAGTCCGAGACCGCGCTGCTCGATGCGATCGACGCGGGCGCCACCGCCTACCTGACCAAGGACGCAACCGCCGACCAGATCATCGAGGCGGTCCGCCGAGCGTCGCGGGGCGAGGTGCTCATACCGGTCGAGCTGTTCGCGCGCGCGATCGCGCGTCAGCGGGGGGTCGTCAGCCGGAAGCGCGAGCGCGAGCAGCTGCTGGCCGAGTTCACTCCCCGGGAGCTGGACATCCTGAACCTGCTTGCGGAGGGACTGGATACAGGCGCGATGTCCCTGCGGCTCGGTATCGCCCCTCACACCGTCGAATGGCACGTCCGCCACGTGATCGAGAAGCTGCAGGTCCACTCCAAGCTGCAGGCAGTAATCTCGGCTGCGCGCAAGGGACTGATCCAGCTCTAGCCCCGCGCCGCCATCGCTTCCCATGGGGTCCCAGCCATCTTGATACAGGGCGACAAGCCGCACGCCGTCGCGTAGTAAAGAGCGACACATGGCGACCAGAAATCCAATGCTCGTCCTCCTGACCATCCTCGTCGCCGCCGCATGTGGAGGCCAGTCGACCGCCGCCACACCGACGCCGGCGGTCAACTTCACGATGGCGGCTCAAAACGCCAGCCTCGTCACCGGCACGGGCGAGGTCGTCAAGAGCGCGGCTTCGTTCACCCTCACTCTGAAGCTGACGGGCATGCCGCCGGGGTCGATCCACGTGTCGCATGTGCACGCAGGCCAGTGCCTCGCCCAGGGTGGCATCGTATACGCGCTGCAGGCGGTCATCGCCGACTCATCGGGCACCGCGACGACTGTCAGCACCATCCCGGCGGCGTACGCGATTCCAGCCTCCGGTTGGTACGTCAACGTCCACCACGGCCCGGATTTCACCGAGCCCGGGTACGCGCCCAGCGATTCGTGTGGAGATCTTCCCGCGAAGTAACCGCGTCTAAGGCCATCCCCTTACAGGGGCAAGCCGCCGTGCCCACCCATGGCGACAAGACAGGCCGCCCGGCGTAGTACTGGGGCATGCAGCTGCGAAGGGGGCCGCCGGAGGTTCGTCCGCTCGACGCCCGGATGACGCCGCTTCGCCTGGTCAAGGCACCCATGGCTCCCCGCGCGCGGCGCGGTTGGCAGCGCTGGATTCCATTCGACGGCTACTCGGTACGGATCGTGGCCGGGCTGCTGCTGGTTTCCGTCCCCACCTCCATCATCCTCGGCTTCGTGATGGCCAACTGGAGCGCCCAGACGAGCATCGACCAGTCGAAGGCACGCGCGGAGAC
>Ga0209011_1000404_pt1 | contig 16746 bp, 14 predicted proteins | sample BlaSpr_A8_OM1_M3_FD_187986 | JGI IMG/M metagenome (GOLD analysis project Ga0209011, IMG submission 187986) | Forest soil microbial communities from Thunder Bay, Ontario, Canada - Black Spruce, Ontario site 2_A8_OM1_M3 (SPAdes) (version 2) | ecosystem: Environmental > Terrestrial > Soil > Boreal... | reverse complement strand
AACCCGGGGAGCGGAAACACCCGCTCAAGCGCTTAGCAGGCGCTCGCATTCGACCACTCTGCCACCTCCCCGCGGAGGCGGTAGCCAGTTTACCCTGTTCGCATGAAAGCTTCCGTCGATGCGCAATGGTCCCAGTACGGTCGGGCGCTGATCGGCTCGATGAGCGAGGTCCTGGCGGAGACGCCGGACGAGGTCCACGCGAATTTGCTCGAAACCGCCGACTACTGGCTGTCGCTCGGACTGGTCCTCGGACTTCGCGACCCGGCCCAGGCGCAGCAACTCCTGCAGGTGATCGAGGCGCACGAGGCGGAGCGAGGCGAGCTCGAACGCGATGCTGCCGGGCTGATCGGCCAGGTCTTTGGATGAGGCGTCGTGGGCTGGTCTCGCAGATGTACGCGGCAGCCCGGCTCGCCAACGATGTCTCGACGCTGGCCTCGGGCGACCCGCGTCGGATCGCCCGCCGCGCAAAGAACAAGATCGTGGGCCGCGCGCTCGGCCGCGCCGGCCTCTGGCGATTGCTCTGGCGCTGACCTAGCGCTGGAGGTACTGCGCGATGCGCTTGAGATCCTGCACGAAGGCGCGCAGCTCGAGCTCGCGGGTCTCTTCATCGGGCGCGCGGAGGATCGACGAGGGATGCACGGTCGCCATCATCGGCGGCAGACCGGGTCGCTCGATCAGCTGGCCGCGCTGCAGGCTCACCCGGAAGTCGCGACCGAGGAGCGCCTGGGCGGCGGTCGCCCCGAGCAGGACAAGGAGGTGCGGTTTCACCGCCGCGATCTCGGCATCCAGCCAGGGGCGGCAGGCGTTGACCTCGGCCGCGTTCGGCTTCTGGTGTAAGCGGCGCTTTCCCTGCGGCTTCCACTTGAAATGCTTGACGGCGTTCGTGACGTAGACCTGGCTGCGATCGATCCTCGCCTCCTCGAGCGCCGCATCGAGCACACGCCCGGCCGGACCGACGAACGGCTTGCCTTCGATGTCCTCCCGATCGCCGGGCTGCTCTCCTACGAACATGACCTGCGCGTGTTCCGATCCCTCACCGAACACCGTCTGGGTTCCGGTTTTGTAGAGATCACAGGCGCGGCAGCTCGCCGCCGCCACGCGCAGCGCCTCCAGTGTCAGCTGCTTATCTGCTGGCAGGCTCACGTGGGAGGCTCAGGACGAACTCGCTCCCTTCGCCGGGTTTCGACACCGCAACGATTTCGCCCTTGTGCAGGCGGGCCAGCTCTCTCGCCAGGTAGAGGCCCAGCCCGGTGCCGGGCACATCGTTGAGGGTCGAGAGCCGGCTGAAGCGCACGAACAGCCGATCCATGTCCTCGGGAGCGATCCCGATGCCCTGGTCCCGTACCTTCAGGACAGCGACATCGCCGGACGTCGACAGGTGCACGGTGACATCGCCCCCTTTTGGCGAGTACTTGATGGCGTTGTCGAGCAGGTTGGCGATGATGATCTCCAGGCGCAGGACGTCGCCGAGCACCCATAGCTCACCGCCGACGCGGTCGTCAAAACGCACCCGATGCCGCGGCGTGGCTGTCGTTTCCGCCGCGCCGACACTTCGACGGACAATCTGGCCGAGGTCGACCCGCTTGCGCTTCAGCTGCACCCGGCCATCCTCGAGCCGCGCTGCTTCCACCATCTCGTTGGCGAGGAGATTGATCTGGGCCGCCTTCGCTTTCAACATCGGCAGCACCGGGCGCAACCGCTGCGGGATCGGCCCCAACGATTCGTCTTCGATCATCGAGAGGTAACCACCAAGCGTGGCCGCCGGTCCGCGAAGCTCGTGAGACGCCAGCCGCAAGAATTCCGACTTCGCCTTCTCCAGTCCGGCCAACTGGTCCGCCTTCTTTCGGAGCCGGTTGGCTTCGAGTTGCTGCCGGTGCCGCGCCTGCAGCTTCTCCTGCGTCTGTTCGACCAGGACCAGGACGTGACTCACCCGACCGACCTTCAGCAGCGGGTAGGCATCGATATTCAAGATCCGGTTCGTGGTCGGGCCTTCCCCGCCCTGCGCCGCGAAGTAGCTCTGCGGTTCGCGACTGACCCGGACGAGCCGGAAGAGCTCGATGATCGCGTCGTGCTCGTCCCGATTGAACACCTCACCGAGCGGCTTCCCGTCGTCGGGCAGTCCGTCCAGATCCAGCACCCGGGCGAACACCTGGTTGCCGTATCGGAACCGGAATTCGTCACCCCCCAGCTCGAACAGCGCAATTCCGACCGGCAGCACCTCGAGCACACGGGGCAACAGCTCGTTCGCCTGGCGTGACTTTCCGCGGTTGGGGAGGGGGCGCTCCGCCGGAGCCGCGTCTGGGTGGATCATCGTACTCAATACCTGATATCGCTATTCTACGATTCTCGTATAGTCCCACGGAATCTCGAAGCGCCGCAATACGACCGCCGGTACACTGTCGTGAATGACGGACGCCTCGGCCCCCCAGCGGCTTGCTCCCACCACTGACGGAGGCCCGGTCGGGCCGGTCATGGTCATCGGCGGCGCCGAGGACAAGTTGGGTGAGCGGGTCATCCTGTCGCGCTTCGTCCAGCTTGCGGGCGGCGATCAGGCCCGCATCGCGGTGATCAGCACCGCCTCCGCCCTCGGCGACGCCGCGACGGAGCTGTACCGCCAGATCTTCGCCCGCGTTGGCGTCGGCAAAGTCACCGGACTACGCCCGGAGACTCGCGAAGAGGCAAACGATCCGCGGACGATCGACGCGCTCAAGGACGTGACCGGGATCTTCATGACCGGCGGGAACCAGCTGCGGCTGTCCTCCGTGATCGGCGGAACCAAGCTGGGCGGCGCCATCCTCGACGCCCACGGCCGCGGGGTCGTCGTGGCTGGAACATCCGCCGGCGCGAGTGCGGTCGCCACCCACATGATGGCGTTCGGCAGCTCGGGCGCCACGCCGAAACATCGAATGGCGAACGTCTCGGTCGGCCTGGGGCTGCTGGTCAACGTGGTGGTCGATCAGCACTTCGAGCAGCGCACGCGCCTCGGCCGGCTGCTCGCCGTCGTGGCGCAATCGCCCTCACTGATCGGATTGGGCCTCGACGAGGACACCGCCGCCATCATCGACGCCAACGACGTCCTCGAGGTGATCGGCCGCGGCTCGGTGACGATCATCGATGGCTCCGATGTGGTCACCGACGCATTCCAGACGACGGGTCACAAGCCGATGATGGTGTCGAACGCCCGCCTCCACTCCCTTCCCTCCGGTTACCGATTCGACTTGCGCGCGCGCCGCGTCCTGCCCCTGGTCGTCGCCAAGAACGAGCACATCGCGCAGTTGGCGCAGGGCCGCATCAGGAAGATGGTGCGCCGCCTCGAGGATCGCAAGGCGTCGGAGTGAGCAAGTCGCGCATGGAGACGCGAGTCGAGCGCGACGAGGATGCCAAGCACGAGCCTGTCGAGAACAAACCGCCGATAAGACCCGACCTCAAGATCCTCGAAAGCCAGGTGCTTCGCGGCCCCAACTTCTGGTCGTACGACCCGGCGATCCGCCTGCTCGTCGATCTCGGCTCGCTCGAGCACTGGCCGTCGAACACCGTGCCGGCCTTCAACGGCGCGTTGATCGACCTGCTGCCGGGCCTCAAGGATCACGGGTGCTCGCTCCACCGGCCCGGCGGTTTCATCGAGCGCCTCCGCGACGGGACGTGGCTGGGCCACGTCGCCGAGCATGTCGCGCTCGAGCTCCAGCGCGAAACCGGTGCGACCACGACCCGCGGCAAGACCAGGCGGGCTGGCACCCCCGGCACCTACAACGTGATCTACGGCTACAACGAGGAGCAGGTCGGGCTGGCGGCCGGGAAGCTCGCCGTTCGACTGCTCAATCACCTGGTGCAGGTGAACCCCACCTTCGACTTCATCGCGGAGTTGGAGAGCCTGGTGCTGCTCGCAGACGAGGCGGCCTTCGGCCCCTCGACGCAATCGATTCTCGACGAGGCCGCTCGTCGGGACATCCCCTTCATCCGGCTCAACGACCAGTCATTCGTCCAGCTCGGCCAGGGCAAGTACCAGCAGCGGATCCGCGCTACCATGACCTCCCGCACGTCGGCGCTGGGCGTCGACATCGCCGGGGACAAGAAGCTGACCACGTCGCTGCTCGCCTCCGCCGGGCTGCCGGTGCCGAGAAGCGATACCGTGCGGTCGGCGGACGAGGCCGTCGCGGCCGCCGTCCGCATCGGTTACCCGGTGGTCCTGAAGCCACTCGACGGCAACCACGGGCGCGGCGTGAGCCTCGACCTGCGCACGGAGGATGACGTGCGGCGCGGCTACGAGCGGGCGATCCGCCAGACGCGCAGCGGCGTCGTCGTGGTGGAGAGCTTCATCAAGGGCAATGACTATCGCGTGCTCGTCATCGACGGTCACATGGTCGCGGTTGCCGAGCGCGTCCCGGCGCACGTCATCGGTGACGGCGAGCACACCGTGCGCGCGCTGGTCGACATCACCAACCGCGACCCGCGGCGCGGCATCGGTCACGAAAAGGTGTTGACCCGGATCAAGATCGATGAGGCCGCCGAGGAGCTGGCCAAACGGCAGGGATTCGGCCTCGACGAGATTCCGCCCAAGGACGCCGTCGTCAAGCTGGCGGCCACCGCCAACATGTCCACCGGCGGCATCTCGATCGACCGCACCATGGAGGCGGACCATGACAACGTCGAGATCGCCGAAGAGGCGGCACGGGTCGTCGGCCTCGACGTGGCGGGCATCGACTTCCTGACGCCCGACATCTCCCAGCCGGTACGGGAGACCGGCGGGGCGATCGTCGAGGTGAACGCCGCTCCAGGCTTTCGGATGCACACCCACCCCACGGAAGGCGAGCCGCAGTACGTCGCCAAGGCGGTCATCGACCTGCTCTTCCCCCAGGGAACGCCGTCGCGCATCCCGATCATCGCGGTCACCGGCTCGAACGGCAAGACGACCACCGCCCGGATCATCGCCCACATCGTCAGAGGCCTCGGCTACAAGGTCGGGATGACGACCACCGACGGCATCTATATCGACGGCCGGCTGGTCAAGCAGGCCGATGCCAGCGGCCCGCGCTCCGCGCGCATGGTGCTCCAGAATCCCCGCGTCGACTTCGCCGTCTTCGAGGTCGCCCGCGGCGGCATCCTGCGCGAGGGGCTTGGCTACAGCGCCAACGATGTCGCGGTCGTGTTGAACGTCACCGGCGACCACCTCGGGCTGAAGGAGGTCAACTCCTTGCGGCAGCTGGCGGCGATCAAGCGGGTGATCGTCGAGGCCGTCCCGCGCAGCGGCACCGCCGTGCTCAACGCCGATGACGAGCTCGTCGCCGAGATGCGGACGCACTGCAGCGGGTCGGTGATTCTCTTCTCGATGCGCGACGACAACCCGCTGGTGGAGCGCTGGGTGGGCCGCGGCCGCAAGGCGTTCGTCATCCAGAAGCAAGCCGGCGGCGGCGAGATGATAATGCTGCGCGAGGGTCGGCGGAGCACCCAGATCGCCTGGGTGCACTTGATCCCGGCGACCTTCGAGGGTCGGGCGCGGGCGAACGTCCAGAACGCGCTCGCCGCGGCGGCGGCCGCTCACGCCGCGGGCGCCCACCTCCACGACATCCGCCAGGGGCTGCGCAGCTTCCATCCGTCGTTCCACGAAGCACCCGGCCGGCTCAACATGTTCGAGCTGCACGGCGTGAAGGTGATCGTCGACTACGCGCACAACCCGCATGGCCTCGCGCTCGCCGGCGACTTCGTGGAACGGCTGACCGCGCCGGGCGTCAATGGGCCGGAGCCGGGCCGACGCATCGCCGTGATTGCCACGCCGGGCGATCGCCGGGACGAGGACATGCGCGAGCTCGGACGGGTGGCGGCGCGTGTCTTCGACATCCTGATCGTGCGCGAAGACGCGAACCCGCGGGGCCGGCAGCGGGGCGAGATCGCCGACCACGTGATGGAGGGGATCAAGACCGCCGCCGAAAGTCGTGTGCAAAGCGCCGAAATCATCATCGACGAGGGGCCGGCCATCGATGCCGCGCTCGGCCGCGCCACCCCCGGCGATGTCGTCCTGCTCTGCGTCGACAAGCCGGCCGACACCTGGCGCAACCTGGAAGCACGCCGGGCGCTGCCCGTCTCGCCCGGGACTTAACTCCGGGCGCGCTGGACCAATTCCCGGATGCGGGATGGCCCGATCGTCGCCCCGCCCCGGTTGCGCAGGTACTGGAAGATCTCAGGGCGCTGCCCCAGCGCGGTGATCGCGATCACATCGTTGGGTGCCGAGCTGTCCAACATCCACTCGAGCGCCTCGAGCTCGTTTGGAAACACGGGCACCTGCGGCTTGCCGCCGTCCTTGAGTCCCGCCTGCAGCCGGGCGACCAGGTCCTGCGGTTCGCGGCCACGCAGGTAGCGGTGCAGCTGCGCGATCGCAACCTGGTCGGGGCCGCGCGCCGCCGTGTATCCGAGTCGGTGAAGGATGCCATTGGTCCGGTCACCGGCCGAGCCAAACGCCAGGAAAATGCGGCCACCGGGCGCTCGCAGCCCCTGGCAGATCTCGATCAGACCGTGCATACCGTCTTCGTTGTGCGCGTAATCGATGACGACCACCCGTCGATCGGCCTCGAAAACGTTGGCCCGGCCGGGATTGCGCTCCGGGTCCAGCACGAAGGTGCGAAGCCCCTCGATGACGGCACCCTCGGGGATCCCCGCGCCGAGGGCCGCGGCCGCCGCGGCCATCGCGTTGCGCAGGTTATGGCTCGAGATCCCAGCCAGCGTGACGGGCACGTCACCGACCGGGAGGAGCCGGTGAGCGTGGCGTCGAGACGTCATGATCACTAAGGCGCCGTCGAGAACCGAGATCGCGCGCCCACCTTCGGCCAGGGTCGTGCGGATCGCCGGGTGGTCCGCGTCCAGCGAGAAAAGCCAGGGCTGACCCGACGCCAGTCGCCGCATCGCCAACACTCGCGGATCGTCGGCGTTGAGCACATCCCAGCCCTGCGGCCTCGTGATCTTCGTGATCGTGGCCTTGACTTCCGCCAGCTGGTCGAGCGTGCGGATCCCGTACTGATCGAGGTGATCCTCGGTCACATTGGTCACGACCGCCACATCGTTGTGATCGGTGCCCATTCCACGCAGCAGGATCCCGCCGCGCGCCGTCTCCAGGACCGCGAGGTCGATGCCGGGCTGCGCCAGCGCCTTGGCCGCCCCGCTGAACCCGGAGTAGTCGCCCGCCTCTACCAGCTCGTCATCGCGATAGACCCCGTCCGTCGTCGTGTAAGCGACGGTGTGCCCGGCCGCGCGCGCCAGCTGCGCGATCAGGCGCACCGTGGTGGTTTTGCCGTTGGTTCCCGTGACCTGAATGATGGGGATGGTGGGGCGCAGCACCGTCGGCGCCGGGCCGGGCTCCATCCTGTCGAGGCGATCCGCCGCCGCGGCGATAGCGCGTTCCAACGATCGTCGCGCGTCGAGGCACAGCTCGAGCAGCGGGGAAAGCTCCCGCGCAAACCCTTCCGCGGCTCGCTGCCGGCGCCACACGAAGGCGACGACGATCTGCCCGGCGCCCGGACCAGGCCGGCCTCGAATCGCGAGATGGGTCTCGGTCGCGTCAGCCAGGCGACGGGCGATGTGCACGGCGAAGCGGGCGACGTAGCGGCGTCGCTGGTCGCTGTTCGGCGCGCCCACGGTGGCCACGGGCGTGAAGCCGGCCCGCCTGGTGAGCCGCTGGGCCCCTTCGTCCGGAAGGGCGAGCCACGGCGCGACGTCCAGCGTCAGCTTGATCGCGGGTCGCGTGAAATAGAGGTTGGGTCCGTCGAGCACCCGCAACTCGACGACGGTCACGGCTTCAGCAGTTAGCTGGGTGTTTCCCCGGCGCCGCTGACGTGCTCGTGCGCTTCCGACACGCGCGCGTGAAGTCGCTCCAGCAAGAGGCGATACTCCGTCATCAGGTGGCGGGTGCGATCCCGCACGCGACGGTAGTCGCCCAAGGCCGGTCGTGCCGCCGGCGTTTGCTCGACAAATGGCTGAAGCGCTGACCCGAGCTCTCGGGTTTTCTGAGCCATGACCTGGAGGATCTGCTTCTTCAGCTCCGGGGACAGGCCCTCCATGATATCGGCATATCCCTGCAACAGCGACAGCTGGGTGCGGACTCTGATGGCCATCTGGGACGCCGACTCGTCGGCAACCGGGCGCCGTGGTCGAAGTTGGAGGACCTTATTCCGTTGTGGCATCGAGCTGCTCACGCGGTGAATACCAGCCCGTAGCCACGGCGGGGTTCGCTGACCAGCCGTGCTGGGACCCCCGTGGTCGCGAGGTGGCGTCGCAGCCGAACGATGTAGGTGCGAAGTTGCTCGGCGGAAAGCTCAGGGGCCGCCCAGGCAAGGCTGACCAGCTGCGGCGCCGAGAAGAACTGACCGGGCCGTCGGGCGAGGAAGGAAAGCAACTCCGCCTCGCGACGGGTTAGGGTCAGCCGCCGCCCCGCATACGTGAGCACGCGCCGCCGGATGTCGAGGTCGAGGCCCGCGAGCTCCCACAAGCGCCGCTCCCAGAAATCGAGGCGCGACTGCAAGCGCCGCAGGTGACCTGCCATCCCGCGTTCATCTGCGTCGCTGGCGTCCGATCCATTGGCGTCCGCGCTACCGCCGGCTTCTCGCCGCAGCCGGTTCAGGGTCCGATCGGCGAAGGTGACCAGCTCGCGATAGATCGTGACCCATTGGCGTGCGTCATCCAGGTCTCTGGTGTCCGGCACCTCGCCCTGGATGAGGTAGAGCTCCGTCATCGACTGCGTGGGCGTGCTGACGCGGACCATAGCCCGATACTACGCTTCCCCACCCGGCAGCACCTATATACGCAACAACGGGACGGGGGTAGCATGGGCCCAAGGAGGGGCAAGTTGGTCCAGCAAGTGCCACCGTCAGCCGAGCCTGACGATCTCGACACGCCGAAACCCGCCCAGCGGTTTCCCCGAGCGGAGTTCGACGTGGTCGCCATGGCCTCGTCTGCGGGTGGCATCGCGGCGGTCGGCCACATCCTGGAGAGTCTCCCGGCAGGCTTTCCGGCGGCGATTGTCGTGGTCCAGCATCTCGATCCGCGTCATCGCAGCCTGATGGCCGAGATCCTTCGGCGGCGGACCGCTCTCGAAGTCCTGCAGGCAACCGAAGGTGACCGGATTCGGCCGGGAACCGTGCACATCGCGCCGCCCGACCGCCACCTGCTGGTCAACCGGGACGGAAGCCTGTCGCTCACGCAATCCGAGTTGGTGCATTTCGTCCGGCCGAGCGCCGATCTGCTCTTCGAATCGGTAGCGGCCAGCTACAGGGAGCGGGCGATTGCCGTGGTCCTCACCGGAACCGGAAGCGACGGATCGCTCGGCATCGGGGCGATCAAGAAGATGGGTGGCACGGTGATCGCCCAGGACCAGGAGTCCGCGGAGTTTTTCGGCATGCCGGCCGCGGCGATCAAGTCGGGCCATGCTGACTTCGTCCTTCGGCTGGAAGAGATCCCCTCGGCGCTCACGACCCTGGTGATGGAAGGATTGGCCCGGTGACCGACGATCCGGCAGGTCCCGACTTCACGCGGCTTCTGGACCACATCCGCGAGAGCCGCGGCTTCGACTTTGGCGGCTACAAACGGACGACGCTGCTTCGCCGGATCGCCAAGCGGATGACGCAGGTCGGCGTCCATGACTATGCCGCCTATCTCGAATACCTGGAGGCGCAGCCTGACGAGTTCGTTGCCCTCTTCAACACCATCCTTATCAATGTGACCAGTTACTTTCGAGATGCCCCGGCCTGGGAATACCTCCAACAGGAGATCCTTCCCAGGGTCATCGAGAGCAAGGAACGCTACGAGCCGATCCGAGTATGGAGCGCGGGCGTCGCCTCGGGTGAAGAGGCCTACAGCATCGCCATGCTCCTCTGCGAGGCGCTCGGCGCATCGGAGTATCGGCAACGCGCCAAGATCTACGCCACCGACGTCGACGACGAGGCGCTGGCCCATGCGCGCCAGGGAAGAGCCGAGGTGAAGGAACTGGAAGAGGTTCCGGCCACCCTCCGCGAGAAATACTTCGAGGCCGAGGGGAGCCATTACCTGCTGCGGGGCGACCTGCGACGTTCGCTCATCTTTGGGCGCCACGACCTCTTGCAGGATGCGCCGATCTCCCGCATCGATCTGCTGATTTGCCGGAATACGCTGATGTACTTCGAGTCGGAGGCGCAGGCTAGGATCCTGGCTCGTCTCCATTACGCGCTCACCGAGAAGGGCTACCTGTTCCTGGGGAAGGCCGAGATGTTGTTACGGCGAAGTGAGCTCTTCACGCCCGTCGACCTCAAGACACGGGTGTTCAGCAAGGTCCCGAAAGACACGCTCCGCGAGCGCCTCGTCATCCTCGCCCAGGCTGGCAACCCCGACCCGACCGCCCAGTTGACGCGACACGGTCGTGTCCGGGAGCTGGTGGCGGACGCACTGCCGCTCGCCCACCTGGTGGTCGACCCAGTCGGGTTCGTCATCTCGATCAATGAGCGGGCGCGCGCGGCCTTTGGCCTGGTCGCCGCCGACGTGGGCCGGCCGCTGCAGGATCTCGAGATCTCCTACCGTCCTCTGGATCTGCGTTCGATGCTCGACGAAGCGTACCGAAACCGCTTGCCGGTGACAATCCGCGACGTCGAGCGACCAGGGCCGAAAGGCGAGCCTCAGTATTTCGACGTGGAGGTCGTCCCCTTGCTCGACAAGGCCGCGACCACCCTCGGCGCCAGCATCTCGTTTACCGACGTCAGCGGATACAACCGCATCTACCGGGACCTCGAGCAGTCAAAGCATGATCTCGAAACCGCCTCCGAGGAATTGCAGTCGACAAACGAAGAGCTCGAGACCACCAACGAAGAGCTGCAGTCGACCGTCGAAGAGTTGGAAACCACCAACGAGGAGCTCCAATCGAGCAACGAGGAACTCGAGACGATGAACGAGGAGCTCGAGTCGACGAACACCGAGTTGCAGACGATCAACAACGAATTGCAGGAACGCAGCATCCAGTTGGACCGCGTCAATACCTTTATGGAGCAGATCCTGGCCAACCTTCAGCTGGGTGTGGCCGTGCTCGACAGGGACCTACGGGTCCAGCTCTGGAACAAGCGCGCCGTAGACCTGTGGGGCATTCAGGCTGACGAGACCGTCGGCCAACCATTGCTCGGACTCGATATCGGCCTGCCCCTGGCAGAGCTGGCGAACCCGCTCAAAAAATGCCTCAACGGCAGCGACGGGTTCCAGGAATTGACGGTGCAGGCGACCAACCGGCGCGGGAAGAGCTTCACGTGCCGTGTGCAGTGCACCGCCATGGGCGGCCTCGACGGAGCCCGCAGTGTGATCTTGTTGATGGAGGCCGTCGAGTAACTCCCGCCGGCAGGGTGACCTTGACCCTCCCGTGGGGGAGGGTTGTATCGTGCCAGGCGGATGGGTGATGCGTTAATGACGATCGGCCAGATGGCGGAGGCCAGCGGACTCGGCGTCAAGGCGTTGCGCGAGTACGACCGGCTGGGGATCCTGAAGCCCGACCGCAAACGAACGGGGTCGCGCTACCGGCTCTACGCGAAGGAGCAACTCACGGTGGCGCGGAAGATCGCCTGGTACCGACAGCTTGGCCTCCCACTCCGGCAGATCCTTCGGCTGCTCGAGTCAGGCGATCCCGACGTGGAACGTCAGGTCCTGGCCACGGTTCGCGGACGGACCGAGGCACGGCTGTGGGGCGGCCAGACCGCCCTTCATCGGCTCGACCGCGCACTAGCAGGAGACAAGGAGGGTGTTATGACAACGGAAAAGCCGGTCGTCCTCGACCGGGAAGCGGAGCGGCGTCTCGCCGCGGAGCTGTTCAACCAAACGTGGCGGCTGCTCGAGATGGAAACCCGGACACAAGAGCAAGACGACGAGATGATGCACTGCGCTCACGCCTCCCGATACCACTGGGGGCGCGTCGGGCAGCCCGTGCATCTCGCCCGCGGCGAATGGCAAATATCACGCGTCTATGCAGTTCTCGGGCGTGGCGAACCCGCCGCCTTTCATGCGAGCCGCTGTCTCGCCATCGTCCAGAGGCATCAGCTGAGCGCGTTCGACCTCGCTGAAGCCTACGAGGCGCTCGCCCGTGCTGCGCTGGTTCGAGGCGATCGGACCGAAGCCAAGCGTTTTGCCGATGTCGCGCGCAGTGCGGGCGCGACCATTTCGGACGCGGAGGACTCCCGCATCTTCAGCTGCGACCTGGCAACGCTGGCGGTTTAGAGCGCTCGCTAGGGAATCGTGACGTCCTGCAAGGTCACCGGGTTGTGGAGCGTGTAGTCGAGCTCGTTTGACTGCGAAACGCCCGCGGGCGTGATCACGTCCATGGCTTTCGGCACCTTGTTGGGATCGAACGTACAGTGCGCGCCACCGCTGGCGGCGGCGCAGACGCCGAAGTTGTAGGGCTGGGGCGTCGGCGCGAAACTGCGCGCCTGATCCGGGCTGAAGCCGTCCTGGCCGGTGAGGACCACGGTGAAACCCCAGCCGGACGCCGGCGCTCCGCCCAGGCTGGCGGTCGGCACGCTGAACGTGATGAAGCGTGAGATCGCGTTGGCGCTGATGGTCACCGTTCCCTTGGTGGTGCCGTTCGCATCGATGTAGCGCTGGCCGAACCCCTGGACCTCGACCAGCCGGCTCCACGCCGAACCGGGATCGATGACGTAATTGCGTTGCGGGAAGGACGCGGCGGTCGACGTGTTCGCGGCGGCTGCGGCCGGATCGTGGATGTAGACGTCGACCAGCTGCGCGCCGAGCGGGCTGCCGAATGTCGGCGAGAGATCCCGGACCTTCAGTTTGAACGTGGTGGTCGCGCCGTCAAGGCTTTCGATGACACGGAACTCCTGGATGTCGAATGCGCCGGCATGGAAGTCGCCGGCGGTCGGATAGGCGTAGTTCCCGGGCCCGTTGTCATCGTTGTTCGGGTCGGTGACGTCGAGGAGCACCGTCCCGGGCGTGAAGTCGAACACCACGCTGCGCTGCACATGGGCCGTCGCGCCCGACGGACTCACGGCCACGACGTTCAAGACGGTCGTGCCTCCGCTGACCGTCACGGTCAGACTGAAGCTGCCATCCGGCTGGACCGCGGTCGTCGCCGTCGTGGTCTGACTGTTGTTATCCGTATTGGTCGCCGTGACGTAGATCGTGTTGCCCGGCACGGAGGTGCCCGCCACGGTGACGGGCGACCCGGCGACCGAGCTGTTGTCGGCCGGCTGGGTGACGGTCAGGCTGGTCAAGCCCTGCTGATGCGTGACATAGCGGTTGGCCACAGCGGCCGGTTGCTCGAGCACCTTGCCCGCACTCAGATCTCGCATCAGGCGAACGTATTGGGCGTCCGACCACGTCAGCGGCGACGCGGATCCTGCCGGCCCGCCGTTGCGGAACCCGATCGAGGCGACGGTCGGATCCGTTCCGAAGGGTGAGGCCGCGAGGTCGGGCAGTTCCCAGACCTGCTCCGGGATCAGACCCGGACCCGAAGCGCCACCCAGCATCGCGATCAGACGCTGCCACCCAGCGGCGGCATTGCCGGTCGCCAACTCGTACTCGCCACGCTCACCGGCAAGCGCCGGCCAGAGGTGGCCAGTGCCTTTGCCAGACGGGGCCCATGGGTGCCCATCGCCGGCACCGTCGCCGTACCCATCACCGTTGTAGCGATGGAACCCGGCGCCGGTCGACGTGACGCTCTTGATGGTGGCGTCGACGACCGGGAGGGACTGGACGATTGTCGGATCTGACGCCGGCGTCAGGCCGAGACGCACCATTTCCAGGAACCCCTGGTCGATGATCGCGCGCTGGTCGAGCGTTGGGCCGCCATTACCAACGCCGTAGGAGATCGCCGCGTTGGGATCGCCCGTCTTGGAAAGACGGATGTAGTAAGGATGGCTCGCGAGCGGACCGTTGGTCGTGACGGCCCAACCCGGAAGGCTCCGCTGCCAGTCATCGGCCACGCCCCGCGCCACATTCGCCGTTACCGTATCGCCATTGGCATCGGCAATCGTCGCGCCGGCCACCAGTCCGGCGACTTCGGCGGCGATCGTCGAGGGTGAGAAGCCGCCCTGCTCTTCCCAGCGCTCGGGACCGAAGGACGGGCCGTGCGCGATCAAGAAGTCGATGGCGGATCGGATGTGGTTCTGATACAAGGCCGAGTCGGTCATGCCGAGCTGATAGGCCATCACGATCGGGTAGCTCACTTCGTCGAGCTGCGTGTTGAAGGAGTCGGGCGCCACCCTGCCATTGAGCAGGCTGTTGCGCGGCATCGACCCATCGGGCAGCTGCTGCCGCTCCAGGAGGAACCTCGCGGCGTCGCGCGCGGTCTGCACATCACCATCCACCCTGAGCGCGGTCCAAGCCTCGTAGAGATCGCGGGCAAAGACTTCGCGGTACGACCCGAAATAGAGATTGTTGGGATCGCCGGCCGAGACCGCCTGGCCCCAGGGGGACGCGAGGCTGGCCACGATCGCGCCCGGGAACGTCTTATCCTCGCTGGCTTTGACCACGTTGGCGCTGAGGTAGTACCCGTTCACCAGTTGTCGCCACTGGGATCTCGTCGTACCGGCCATCCTGGTGGGTGGCTTGATCAGCGAGGCGTCGTAGGCGTGCCAGCCGGCCTCGAAGGATTGGCGCACGCTGTCGAACTCGGCCCGCAGTGAGCCGGCGGCGGCCGAGACAGCCTCGGCCTGGGTCGTGCCGAAGCCGAGCGCGACGGTGACCTCGCTTTCCTCGGCGAGGTCGAGCCGCGCCGTCTGGACCAGGTTGCCGTTGCTTGCCGTGTCGTTGGTCGAGGTCAGTGCGTGTGACGCCTCGAGCTGCACCAGCCCGTCGCTGGCGGCGCCGACGAAGCCATTGCTGACCTGGCTGAAGGGGCGTGACGCGTTGAGCGCACTGAAGACCGGGACCGCGTAGGTCCGGTTGACCGCCTCACTCGTCGTCCTGGTGTCGAAGGCGACGGGCACCGCGTGCCCGGTCGAGGTGTCGATGAGGCCCGAGTCACCGCCGCCGTTACCCGATCCACCACCGCCGTTACCGTTGATGCTCGGGTCGTACCGCAGATACACGTGGTAGTCGGCATTGTCGCCCTCTTGCGGCTCGAACTTGATGCGCATCAGGACCGTGTTGCGCCCGGGATCGGTGAGGTAGTCGGTCGTGACCCGGTAGCGTCCACTCTTCGCCGTGCTGGTCACGCGGCAATCGAGCGACCGCGCATCCGGAGCCTGGACCGTGTACGTCATGTCGCGCGTCTGCAGGTCCGTGAAGGTGTGCCCGTCGGTCACGACGAGCTGGAGAGTCTCGACGTTGGTGTTATCAGCGGTCGGGTAATAGACGTCGCTCAGCACGCCGTTCGCGACGGTGTACCAGACCTTCGAGGTGGTGTTCCGGGCGGTGCCGAGGCAGTCCTTGCGCGCCAGGTCGAAATGCGAAAGATTTCCCGGTCCGTCCGCGGCCGCGCGCGAAGCCCATCCGCTGATTGGGGAAAGCCCGGCCGGCAGCGACGCCATCGTCAGGCCGACCATGACGCCCAACCCGCGAAGTCGCCATGCGCGCTGTGGAATCACGGCCTCTCCCTCCCTGGTGGCTGCCGGAAACCCGCATAGACTATCAGGCGGGGCGACGGTCATCAAGGGCGGGATCGACTCGACGTTTGTCGATTTGCCGGATCCGCGTTCGACGTCTAGTTAGAGCCGAAAATCGAGACGCAATTGGAGGACACAACCATGCGATTCATGATCCTGATCAAAGCCAGCAAAGAGAGCGAGGCGGGCGTTCTCCCCAGCGAGCAGCTTCTGACCGAGATGGGCCAGTTCAACGAGGAACTGGTGAAAGCCGGCGTGATGCTCGCAGGCGAGGGCCTTCAGCCGAGCTCGAAAGGCGCGCGCGTCAAATTCGGGGGCAGCAAGCGGACCGTCGTCGATGGGCCATTCGCCGAGACCAAGGAGCTGATCGCAGGCTTCTGGCTTTGGCAGGTCAAATCAATGGACGAGGCGATCGAATGGGTCAAGCGCATTCCCAATCCCACCGGCGAGGCAGGTGAAGTCGAGATTCGCCAGGTGTTCGAGGCCGACGACTTCGGTGCCGAATTCACTCCGGAGCTGAGGGCGCAGGAGGAGCGCCTGCGGTCGCAGGCGGCCGCGAGGCAGTAGCCACAACGGCGACCGACGCCCATCGCACGATTGACGCGGTCTGGAGGATCGAGTCCGCGCGGTTGATCGCCGGCCTCGCGCGGATCGTGCGCGACGTCGGCCTCGCCGAGGAGCTCGCTCAGGATGCCCTGGTTGCTGCGCTCGAACAGTGGCCCGAGTCGGGCATTCCGGACAAACCGGGCGCCTGGCTCATGGGCACCGCGAAGCATCGCGCCATCGATCTGCTTCGTCGACGGAAACGGCTCGAGCTCAAGTACGACGAAATGGGCCACGAGTTGCTGGGAGCCCAGCGCGAGATCTCCGAGCGCGAATTCGAGGCCGCGATCGACGATGACGTGGGGGACGATCTGCTCCGCCTCATCTTCGTCGCCTGTCACCCCGTTCTCTCGACGGAGGCGCGGGTCGCCCTTACGCTCCGTCTCCTTGGCGGCCTGACGACGGAAGAGATCGCGCGAGCGTTTCTCGTTTCTGAGCCGGCCGTGGCCCAACGGATCGTCCGGGCCAAGCGGGCGCTGAGCGACGCCCACGTCCCATTCGAGGTCCCACAGGGGGCGGAGCTCGCTACCCGACTGTCGTCGGTCCTCGAAGTGATCTACCTCATCTTCAATGAGGGGTACGCGGCGACGGCGGG
>Ga0209011_1000401_pt1 | contig 16867 bp, 17 predicted proteins | sample BlaSpr_A8_OM1_M3_FD_187986 | JGI IMG/M metagenome (GOLD analysis project Ga0209011, IMG submission 187986) | Forest soil microbial communities from Thunder Bay, Ontario, Canada - Black Spruce, Ontario site 2_A8_OM1_M3 (SPAdes) (version 2) | ecosystem: Environmental > Terrestrial > Soil > Boreal... | reverse complement strand
TGATCGACGAGCCGACGCCAGCGAGCGTGCGCGGCATCCTTCCCATGGGCGGCACCATCCTTGGGACCTCGCGCACGAACCCACTGAAGGAAAAGGACGGTATCGCGCGGGTCATCCGCGCGCTTGGGCACAACGGGATCGACGCCCTCGTGGCGATCGGCGGCGACGACACGCTGAGCGTCGCGGCGGCGCTGCACGAAGCCGGCTTTCCGACCGTCGGCGTGCCCAAGACGATCGACAACGATCTCTCGGTGACCGAGTTCTGCATCGGGTTCGACACCGCTGTCGGAGTCGTGACCGAGGCGCTCGACCGGCTGCACACCACCGCCTCCGCCCACCATCGGGCGATGGTGGTCGAGGTCATGGGACGCGACGCCGGCTGGGTGGCGTTGATGGGTGGAGTCGCGGGCGGTGCGGACCTGATCCTCATCCCGGAGTTCGAGGTCAGCCTGAAAGAGGTCGTGGCCCACATGTACCGCCGCCGGGGTGAGGGCAAGCTCTTCAGCATCATCGTCGTCGCGGAGGGCGCGAAGATCCCCGAGCTGGAGGCGCAGAGCGGCGGCCAGGCCGAGAAGGATGCCTTCGGCCATGTGCGGCTCGCCAAGCGAGGAATCGGCGACCTCCTGGCGGCGAACATCGAACGCGAAACCGGGTTCGAGACTCGCGTCACGGTGCTCGGGCACCTCCAGCGAGGCGGAACCCCGTCGCCGACCGACCGGATCTGGGCGACCAGGCTTGGCGTCGAGGCGGTCCAGCTGATCCTCGCCGGGCAGAGCGGTGTGATTCCGATCCGGCGCAACGGCAACGTCGAGGTGGTGCCGCTCGCGGACGTCGTCAGGGAAACCCGACGTGTGCCCAAGGAGCTCTACGACCTGAGCCGGGTCTTCGAGTAACCGTCGCGTGGCCGGCCGCAAGAAGAAGATGCTCGACCTTGCGGGTTCAGGAGACGACGGGTCGACCGGGCTCCTGGGCGGCGGCAGGGCGTCCAAGGACGAGCCTCGAATCGAGGCCTACGGCACGATCGACGAGGCCTCGAGCGCGGTCGGGCTCGCGAAATCCCTGAGCCCGCATCCTCGGGTGCAGTCGATCTGTGAAGAGCTCCAGCGAGGGCTCTACTCACTCGGCGCGGAGGTCGCGACGAATCCCGGCGTCGAGACCTCTTTTGCGCGCGCCACCGAAGAGGGTGTCCAGCGCCTCGACGCGTTGATCGCCGAGCTCGAGGGGTCGGTGACCATGCCGGACGGCTTCATCCTGCCGGGCGCCACGCCGGCCTCGGGGGCGCTCGACCTCGCCCGCGCCATCGCGCGCCGCGCTGAACGCCGCTGCGTCACTCTCGAGCGCGCGGGTGGACTCGACAACCAGCATGTACGCAGGTGGCTCAACCGGCTCAGCCTGCTGCTGTTCGTCCTCGGTCGGTATGAGGAGTCGCTCGCCGGTCGGACCGCGTCGCCCGCGAAGTCTCGCCCGCGAAATTAGGCCTAAGCTTTGGATTGGGTGAGCTCAATGGGGTACCTCGCCGTCATCGCCGCGGTCGTGCTGGTGCTGTACATCGCCCTGTCCTACCAGCTATACCGGCGGGCTTTCGTGCCCGATCCCCCCTCCGCTCTCGACGATTTCACGTTCACGCCCTTCGAGTTCCAGGCCGACTCTGAGGAGGTTGAGCTCGCCACGGCCGATGGTGTGAGCTTCGGCGCGTGGCACTTCCGTCAGCCCGGCTCGCCGCAGACCGTCATCGTCTCGGGAGGACATAAGGGCCAGCGCCAGGGCACGCTTGGCATCTCGGCCGCGCTGTGGCGCAAGGGATTCAACGTGATCCTGTACTCGTACCGCGGCATGCCGGGAAGCGACCGGGCGCCGATCACGTTCGGCATCAAGGAGGTCCTCGAGCTCCAGGCGGTGATCGCCTTTGCCCGCAAGCGAATCCCCAACGCCCGAATCGGGCTGCTCGGTTACTCGATGGGCGCGGTCGTCTCGATGCTCGGCGCCGCCGGCGAACCCGGCGTGCAGGCACTCGTGCTCGACAGCCCGTTCAGCGACCTGCGCGCTTCGTTGATCGAAAACGTGCGCCGCGCATCGAAGCTTCCTGGCTCACCCTTCGTCTGGCTGGCGGGCGTCATGTTCTTCATGCGCACGCGCCATCGCATCTCGGAGTGCAGCCCGCGCGACGTGCTGAGCTCTCTCGAGCCGCGGCCTCTGTTCTTCATCCACGGCGGCGCCGACGACATCACCTCGGTGAATCACAGCCGGCGTCTCTATGACGCGTATCGCGGGCCACGCGAGATCTGGATCGTCCAGGGCGCGCCGCACACAGGCGCGTATTTCGCGGACCGCCCGCTTTACGTCGAGCGAGTGGCGGGCTTCTTCGCGCGCCACCTGGGCCTTGACGTCAGCGGCCACCTGCGCCTGGTGGAGGAAGAAGAAGTCTCTTAGGTCAGCCCGCCAGGGTGCTGGACAGCAAGATGCCGTTCGCCCAGTAGGTGCCGGTGGGTCCGGCGGGAAGAAGGTCGTAGGTCCTGCCGCCGAAGTAGGGCACCTGTTCCCAGCGCGTGATCGTGGAGCCGTCCAGCGCGTCGCCCACAGCAAGCGAGCCGAGCGCGCGACCGTCCGCGGTGCGGTGACCCGGCGACGCGAGCAGCTCGCGCCCGTCGGCCAGCACGAGGTGGACCATCTGGTGGCCGGTGGGCGCTTCCATGCTGCCCACCTCGAGCACGGGCGCCACGAACCTCGAGCCGTCCGCGCTTGCCGTCCAGACCAACATCCCCTGCTTGACGTCCGTGACGCGCACGTCGCCATTCGGAGTGGAGATCAGAGTCGCGGCCGCCAGGCAGATCGGGCAGTTGGGCGCGCCGGTCGGAGTGCGGCCGGTCACGGTGACCACTCCATCCACGCGGACCGTACCGGTCGCCAGCAGATACGAGGCGGTGCCGCTCTTCGACAGCACTCGGTAAGAGAAGGAGTAGCCGCTGCCGGAAGGCGCCAGCGCCACGGCGCCCAGCAGCTTCCAGGCCCGGTAGAGCACGAGCTTTTGCTCGACGTTGAGCTCGCCAGATGGAAGGTGCTCGTGCGCGACGATGGCCGCGTAGACCTCGGCGTCGGCGCGGATCAGCGGGTACTGCGCCCCGGCGCTTGCCTGCTCACCGTCGGGGCGGGCGATGGGGTAGAAGTCGCGATCGCAGTAGCTGGGCGTGCCGACGGCGTCCATCGCCGCGAACTTGAGCTGGCTGATGCTCAGAGGAGTGCCGGCGGGCGACGCCACGGACGCGGCCGAGCCGCACGCGGCGAGGGCGAGCAAAGCGACACCGGCAAGGAGGACCTTCATCTCTATATAGGAGACGCTGAGAGTCTGAGCCGAGTAACGCGAACCGGAACCAAACGTACCTTGCGAGCGTATTGAACTGCGATGGGACCGGCTCGGGACGAACCTATAATCGCGGGAGTGGGGGCGGCCGAAGTCGTAACACGCGTCGCAGAAGCGGTCATGTCGAACGTCGGCCGCGCCATCGTCAACAAGGAAGACGAGGTCCGGCTCTGCCTCGTGACGCTGCTCTGCGAGGGCCACCTGCTCATCGAGGACGTGCCAGGCGTCGGCAAGACGATGCTCGCCAAGGCGCTCGCCCGGTCATTCGACTGCACATTTCGCCGCATCCAGTTCACGCCCGACCTGCTGCCGTCCGACGTGACCGGGGTGCGGGCCTTCAACCAGAAGCTCGACGACTTCGAGTTCCGGCCGGGGCCGGTATTCGCCCAGGTCCTCCTCGCCGACGAGATCAACCGCGCGAGCCCGAAGACCCAGGCTGCGCTGCTGGAGGCGATGGAGGAGCGCCAGGTCACGATCGACGGCGACACGCATCCGCTGCCCAAGCCCTTCATGGTCATGGCGACCCAGAACCCGGTCGAATACTCGGGCACGTTCCCGCTCCCCGAAGCACAGCTCGACCGGTTCTTGATGAAGGTGAGGCTCGGATACCTGTCGGAGAAGGAGGAGGCCAACCTGCTCAACCAGCACAAGGTCGAGTCACCGATGACCGAGCTCCAGCCGGTCGTCTCGCCCAACGAGCTCAAGGCCGCACAATCCGCCGTGCGAGAGGTGTTCGTCAAGCCCGAGCTTCGCGAATACATCGCCCGGCTGGTCGGCCGCACGCGCGGCAACCCCGAAGTCGCATTGGGCGCCAGCACTCGAGGGACGCTCAACCTCTTCCACGCGAGCCAGGCGCTGGCCGCCGTGCAGGGACGCAGCTACGTGCTGCCGGACGACATCAAGGCCCTCGCTGAGCCGGTGCTCGCGCACCGGATAATCTTGAGGCCGAACGCCGAGATGCAGGGCCAGAGCGCCAGCAAGCTGGTCGCCGGGCTCCTGGAGCGCGAGCATGTTCCCCAGATGGCGTACGACGGGTAACACCCACACCTAGGCTGGGGTCATGAGCAAGTTCGCCCTCGCCGCCACGATTGGCCTGCTCCTCTTCTTCACGTACCTCACAGGGTTCAAGGTCGCGTACACGTTCGTTTATGCGCTCTTGCTCCTCTTCGCCATCTCGTGGGCGTGGCCGCGAAGCGCCATCCGCGGAATCTCCTTCTCGCGAAAGCTCGACCCGGGGACGCCAACCGTGGGTGAGTCTTACGAGGAGACGATCGAGGTGCGCCGCCGTGGTTGGGTGCCGGCTCCGTGGGTCGAGGTCCGCGACCTCAGCCAGATTCCGGACTACCAGCCGGGCCGCGTGATCTCGGTCGGGAGCGAGGTCGTGAGGTGGAAGGCTCGTGGCATCTATCGGCGCCGCGGCTGGATGGCTTTCGGGCCGGCGTCGCTGCGCGTGCGGGAGCCGTTCGGCCTGTTCGACCAGGAGATCAAGCTCAATCAGCGCACGTCGGTGCTCGTTTATCCGCGCGTCAGGGGTATCCCGGACCTGCTCACGCCGAGCGCGCAGCAGGTCGGCAACTCGCCGACGTTTGGCGCGTGGGCCGACTACCCGCCGGAGACCGGTGGCGTGCGTGACTACACCACCGGGGACAGCTTCGGCCGCATCCACTGGCCGCTTTCCACCAAGCACGGCAGGCTCATGTCGAAGACGTTCGAGCAGCCGCTGACGACCGACCTCTGGATCCTGTTGGACCTGGATCGCAACGTGCATTTCGGCGAGGGCGAGGAATCGACGGTCGAGTACGCGGTGAGCCTCGCGGCGTCGATGGCATCGCAGGTCCACACCCGCGGCCGTCAGGTCGGGCTGATCGCCAACGACTCGAAGGGCACGATCCTCGAGCCGCACCGCGCAGTCCGCCAGGACCGGCTGATCCTCGACTACCTCGCCGTCGCACAGGCCGACGGCCGCACAGCGCTCACCCAAACGCTCGCGTGGGACAAGATTCGAAGGCTGCCCCGCAGGGCAATTGCCGTGATCACTCCCAGCGCAGACGAAGCGTGGGTGCGCCTGCTGCAGTCGGTGCGCGGCCGCCGCTCGACGCTGATCGTCTTCTACCTGGACGTCGCGAGCTTTGGCGGCCCAGACCAGAACCCGAGCTTCGACCTGGGCCAGGACGTGGACCTGTACGTCGTGCGCAAAGGCGACGACTTCGCGCGCCTGGTGAGAACGAGAGATGCAATCCGCATCGCTTAGCACCCGCATTCAGCTCGCTCCGGGCAGGGCCTGGGATCACGCGCGCTCTTCGACCAAAGACGGGATGCTGTGGTCGGCGCTGATCGTCTTTCTCCTGGTGTTCACCATCGCGCGCTCGACCGCCGCGGCGGGGTGGACGGCCGGAATCGACGTCATCCCATCAGTCGCTCTCGGTGGGGCGCTGCTGATGGCGGTGCTCGCCGTCTTGCCCGTGCCCTGGCCGGCGGCGTTGGGGGTGGGCATGATTCTCAGCCCGGTCGTCGCCGTCGCGGCGGCGTGGCCGGCGATCCACGCGCGATGGCCGAAGGATGTGCTGGAACCGGCGCTTGCCGGCACCTGGTGGAACCGGATCCTGGATGGTTCGGCCGCGCTCGAACCATCCGTCTACCTGGTCTTGATCTGCTGGCTGATGTGGATCACCGGCGCCTGGCTGAGCTGGTGCGTGCTGCGCTGGCGCAAACCGATGCTCGGGCTCATCCCAGGCGCGGCGGCCTTCGCCACCAACCTGCTGAACCTCCCGCGAGACCAGAACGGCTACACGCTGGCGGTGCTCGTGCTGACGCTGGCCCTCCTCCTCTGGACCAACTACACGACGTCGATCGCGAACGCCACGCGGGCGAAGGTCAAGCTCACGGGCGACGCGAGGTGGGACTTCTGGGAGAGCGGGCTGGTCGCCATGGCCGCGCTGATCGTGCTGGCCATCCTGCTGCCGCCCCTCTCGACGAACGACATCACGACCCAGGTCGAATCAAACCTGTTCTCGAACTGGGCCGAGCTGCAGGCGCGGCTCAACCACCCGGGTGCCGCGGGGACCGGGGCTGGCGGCATCGGGACCACCGGCTTCGTGACCAACGTCCCGCTGGGCGGGCCGCTGACCCGCACCAAGGACACCGTGTTCACGTATTCGGTCGTCGGCGATACCACTGGACCGAAGTATTTCCGCGGCGTGAACGTCACCTCGACGACAAGCGGGGAGTGGAGGTACCCAAGCAGGTCTTCGCCTCTGACCGATGTGCAGCAGCAGGTCCACAAGAACCAGAACCAGACCTATCCCGAGGACTACCAACAGCTGGCGCTCGAGGGATTCGCTGTGCGGATGCAGCGCCCACCGAGCGGTAACGCGGACATCATCTTCTACCCCGGCCAGCTGTATCGAGTCGACCGCGAGGCGATCGCGACAGAGGTGGTCGGACGGGACCAGCCGCCCAGCGGCCTGCTGACGACGATCGACCGGCTGGGCAGCGTTCAGCCGGCGACCTCGGCGGGGACCTACACCGTGACGGTTGAATACTCGATCGCCACGGAGGCACAGCTGCGAGGCGCAGGCCTCCGGTACCCGGATTGGGTGCGGCAGTATGCGAGCCTGCCCGCAACCGGGTATCGCAGCCGTGACGTCCTCAGTCGGATTCACGACCTGGCGTTGAGCATCGCGAACGACCGCGGCGCGACCAATCCATACGACGCCGCGACCGCGATCCAGGATTACCTTCGCCAGTTCTACACGTACGACCTCGCCGTGGTCAATGCCCCGCCTGGGGTGGACAAGCTGGCTTACTTCCTCTTCGATTCCAAGCGCGGTTACTGCGAGTTCTTCGCGACTGCGATGGGAGACATGCTTCGCACACTGGGCATCCCGACCCGGCTGGTCAATGGTTTCGGGTCGGGCTCATTCAGCAATCAGACCCACCAGTGGACCGTTCGCGGCGAAGATGCGCACACGTGGGTCGAGGCTTACTTCCCCACTTACGGCTGGATTCCCTTTGAGCCGACTCCTGACACCAACAACGGCTATCAAACCATTCCTCGAGGGTCTCAGGGCCAGGCACCATGCCTTCCTGGCACAAGCTGCGATCCCGGCAGTACCGTGGCCCCGCCGGTCGGCGGGTTGGTGCCCACGCCATCCCCCCGCGGGGGCCGCCTGCCGAACGACCCCACCGGGACTACGTCCGGATTCACGTTCCGGCCGCCGGACGCCGGGACGTTGACGGAGATCGCCGGAGTGCTCGTTGCCATCGTCCTGCTGCTGCTGGCCGCGGCGGCGAGGTATCTCAGGCCGCGCAGCGTGATGGGCGTCTGGAAACGCATGCACGCGCTCTCAGGCCTGGCCGGGCTGAGTCCCAGGCCCGGCGACACTCCATTAGAGCTCGGCAGGCGGATGCAGAAGAGCTTCCCGGAGGCGTCCGGTCCCGCCGGCGCCCTCGCCGGAGCGTTTGCAGTCGCGGCTTACGCGCCGCCGGAGGTGGCCGGCTCGACGCGCTCCTCGATCATGGACGCGTGGACTGAGCTTCGCCCGCTGCTACTCCGCCGAATCAGGGCGCGGCTTCGACGGAACAGGGCCTAGTCAAGGGGTCCCGGCAAACTCAAGGCGAATCCTCCGAGTTGGTGGGGAATTAACCTTTACGCCGTGTCATCGGCGCGCGAGATAGGACCCGGTGCGAACGGTGTGGCCGGGCGGACCTACCCGCCCGTCGAGTTTCCGATCGAGGCTGAACGAGCGGCCGCGTTTGCCAGGGCCATCGGCGCCGACCCTGAGGACGGTGTGCCGCCCACGTTTGCGGCCGTCTATTCGCTCGGCGTGACCGCGCCTCAGCTTTTCGGCGACCCCGACGCCGCGGTGGACTTCTCGCGCCTACTGCACGCCGAGCAGGAGTTCACGTGGTCGCGCCACCCGCGGGCGGGTGAGACGGTCACCTCGCGGGGGCGCGTCGAGTCGGACGTCAACCGCCGCGGCATGCGCTTGGTCAGCTTCGAGACCCAGACGACCGACCGAGAAGGGCAACCGCTTTGCCGGTCGAAGGCTCTCTTCGTGATCCGGTCTTGAGCGTTCGCTCCGTCACTTTCACGAGGGACCAGGTCGCCACGTACGCGGAGACTTCGGGCGACCACAATCCGATCCATCTCGACGACGACTTCGCGCGCACCGTCGGGCTGCCAGGCGTGATCGCGCACGGCATGCTGCAGATGGGGATCATGGGGACTGTCGCGGCCGAGGCTGCCGGGGGGCCCGAAAAGCTGCGCCGCCTCTACTGCCGCTTTGCCGGCATGGTCGTCCCAGGAGACACGGTGACGTTCACCGCCGAGCCGGCCGGCCCTGGCAAGCTCGAGCTGCGCGCCGTCAACCAGCGGGGCGAGGCGGTGCTGACCAAGTCGGTCGCGGAGATCGAGTCGTGACGCTCGACTTCTCGCTCAGCCCAGAGCAGAAGGAGATCCGCCAGCTCGCCCACGACTTTGCGGAGAGGGAGATGCGGCCGGTCGCCGCTCACTTCGACGAGACGGAGGAGTTTCCATACGAGGTCGTCAAGAAGGCGCACCGGCTTGGCCTCAGCCCCGCAGGCTTCCTGCCCGAGGAGTATGGGGGCCAGGGCCTCGACTTCCTGACCGAGCTCATCCTCAATGAGGAGCTCAGCTGGGGCTGCGCCGGCATCGGCGTGTGCATCCAGTCGATGGGCCTCGCCATCGCCGGCATCCGGGCGAGCGGCACCGAAGAGCAGAAGAAGCGGTGGCTGCCCGAGTTCACGAACCCGGACAAGCTGGTGCTGGGCGGGCTCGGGCTGACCGAGCCTGATTCAGGCTCGGATGCGCTGGCGATGAAGACTCGTGCGACGAGGGTCAGCGACGGCTACGTCCTGAACGGCACCAAGCAGTTCTGCACGAACGGCGGGATCGCCGACTATCACGTCATTTACGCCAACACGGATCCATCGAAGGGACCGGCGGGCATCGCGTCTTTCCTCGTGCCGAAGGGCACGACCGGCCTGCGCATGGGGCGCAAGGAGCAGAAGCTCGGGGTCCGCGCGAGCCACACAGCGCAGGTCATCCTCGAGGACTGCCACATTCCGCTCGACCACCGCCTGGGCGGCGAGCCGGATGCGGAAAACGCCGGCCCTGGCGCGTTGGGCGCGCTGATGACCCTTGAGGCGACACGGCCGGGAGTGGCGGCGGGCGCCCTGGGCATCGCGCGCGCGGCGTACGAGTTCGCCCTGGACTACGCGCAGGATCGCAAGCAGTTCGGGAAGCCGCTGTGGCAGCACGAGGCGATCGGTTTCAAGCTCGCCGACATGGCGATGAAGATCGACGCGGCGCGGCTCTTGATCTGGCGTGCAGGTTGGATGGCGACGCAGGGTCTGCCGTTCGAGCGCGCGGAGGGATCCATGGCGAAGTGCTTCGCCGGCGACGTCGCGATGGAGGTGACGACCGATGCGATACAGGTCCTGGGCGGATACGGGTACATCAAGGAGTACCCGGTCGAGAAGTGGTTTCGCGACGCGAAGATCTACCAGATCTGGGAGGGCACGGCGGAGATCCAGAGGCTGGTCATCTCACGCGCGATCGCGGGTTCGCGCGGCACGATTCACTTGAGGGGGTAGGGGCGGATGTTCGATCTAACGGGGAGAGTCGCCGTGGTCACCGGCGCGTCGCGCGGCCTGGGCCGGCAGGATGCGCTCACGCTCGCGCGCCAGGGCGCCGATGTCGTCATTACCGACGTGCTGGTGGAGGACGACCCCGACCTGCAGCAGACCGCGGAGGCGCAGGGCAGCATGCTCGCGCAGGTCGCCGTCTCGCAGGGCTGGGTGCATTCCAACAGCACCGCCGACGAGATTCGCAAGATGGGACGCAAGTCGCTCGCGATCAAGATGGACGTGACCAATCGAGAGCAGATCCGCGATGTGTTCAAGAAGGTCAAGGAGGAGTTCGGCAAGATCGACATCCTGATCAACAACGCCGCGACCCTCGACCACGCGGCGCAGATCCCGAACCAGTCGTATGAGCTGTGGGATCGCGACGTGCGGGTGAACCTCACCGGCGCTTTCAACTGCACCAAGGAGGTATGGCCCTACCTGGTGGAGAACAAGTTCGGCCGCCTGATCTTCATGTCGTCAATCGCGGGCACGCTGGGCGGGTTCGGCCAGGCGAGCTATTCGTCGACCAAGGCGGCGCTCATCGGGCTCGCGAAGACCGCCGCGCTGGAGGGTGGGCGGCACAACATCACCTCCAACGCGATCGCGCCGGGCATCATCGAATCGGAGGCGGGCAAGGCGGCGGCCGAAACCAACCCGCTGTACGAGCGGTTCAAGGCCCGCACCGTGTTCAAGCGGTTCGGACAGCCCGAGGACATCGCGAGCACGATCGCGTTCCTCTGCTCCAACGAAGCCGGCTACATCACCGGCGCGGTGATCGAGGTCGCAGGCGGCATTCCCCTGTTCACAGCCTGATGGGTGAGTGTGTCGACGTCAGGCGCGACGGCAGCACCGCCACCGTCGTCATGCATCGCAAAGGACTCAACGCCATCGCCGCCGACCTGATGGAAGAGCTCGGCGCGGCGTTCACCGAGCTGGGCAAGGACCCGGAGGTTCGGGTGGTCGTGCTCGCCTCTGAATATCCAAAGTACTTCAGCGTCGGCGCCGACCTGACGCAGCTCGGGACGATCGACCGCAGCTCCCCGGACGCCGCCGACCAGATCGCGGCTTTCATGAAGCAGACGAACGTGCACTACAACACGATCGAGACATGCCCGAAGCCCGTGATCGCCGCGATCAACGGCCACGCCCAGGGTGGAGGCAGCGAGCTGGCCCTGTGCTGCGACTTCAGGATCATGGTCGAGGACTGGCGATCTCGGATCGGGCAGACCGAGTCGGCTCTCGGCATCATCCCGGGCGCCGGCGGCACGCAGCGCCTGCCGCGCCTGGTCGGCAAGGCAAAGGCGATACGCTACCTGATCGAGTCGACGCGCCTGTCCGCGCGCGAGGCGGAGGCGGTGGGCTGGGTGGATGTGGCGGCTGTGCCGGAGGAATTCCAGGCTGTGGTCGACGCCATGGCGGGCAGGCTGGCCAAGGCGGCGACCTTCGCGATCGCGATGATCAAGGACGCCGTGCGGCGCGGCTACGACCTGCCGCTGGATGAGGCTTTGGAGATCGAAGCCCAGAACTTTGCCCGCGCCGCGCTCAGCACCGACGCCGCGATCGGGATCATGTCCTTCCTGTCCAAGCAGGAGCCAGAGTTCACGGGCTCTTGAGCATGTCGAAATCACCGGCGGCCGTTCGTCGTATATATGCAGCGGCGCCCTGGACCGCTCCGCCTGGAGGTGGCGAATGAAGTACGTCTTGTTGTTCGGCGGCACGATGGAAGAGCAGGCGCAGTGGGACGCTCAGACCCGGGAACAGATGATGGCCTCCTACGCGAAAGTCGAGGGATGGTTCGAGGAGAACACGCGAAACGGGAAGATCGTCAGCGCTGAAGAGCTCAGCGGGCCAGGCACTGCTACCACGGTCACCTTCAAGAATGGAAAACCGATCGTCACGGATGGCCCTTTCATCGAGGCCAAGGAGGTCATCGGTGGCTTTGCGGTCGTCGACGTGAAGGATCTGGACGAAGCGCTGGCGCTTGCCAAGAGCTGGCCGGGCGGGAGCGCCGTCGAAGTCCGGCCGGTCGTGGACCATACCCCGCGCTGAAGGAAGAGCGAGCCGCCACCGACGCTGTCGTCGCCGTCTTCCGCGAGGAGGCGGGCCGGCTCACCGGCGCCCTGGTCCGGATGCTCGGAGACTTCGACCTCGCCGAGGAGGTCGTCCAGGACAGCATCGTCGCGGCGCTGGAAAGATGGCCCGAACAGGGCGTTCCCGACAAGCCTGGGGCCTGGCTCATGACCACCGCGAAGCGCAAGGCCATCGATATTCTTCGGCGCGACCAGCGTCACCAGGAAAAGATCGCGCTGTTGGAGCGTTCGACCTTGCCGCCTGAGCATATTCACGAGGCGGACGACCGGCTCAGGCTGATCTTCACGTGCTGCCACCCGGCGCTTGCCCAGGAGGCGCAGGTCGCGCTGACTCTGCGCGCGGTGGCCGGTTTCACGACCCCGGAGATAGCGGCCGCATTCCTGGTGTCGGAGGCCACGATGGCGCAGCGGATCGTCCGCGCCAAGCGCAAGATCGTGACCGCCAACATCCCTTACCGCATGCCGCAGGGCCCCGAGGTGAGTGAGCGGCTCGACGCGGTGCTGACCGTGCTCTACCTCATGTTCAACGAGGGTTACCTCAGTCGCGGAGCGCACGTTGCGATGCGGCGCGACCTGGCTGACGACGCCATCTGGCTCGCGCGGCTGGTCGCCCAGCTCATGCCGGACCAGCCCGAGGTGCTCGGGCTCCTGGCCCTGATGAAGCTCAATGCCGCGCGGTCGAGAGCGCGTTTCGACGAGTCCGGCGAGATGGTCCTGTTGCCGGACCAGGACCGAGATCTGTGGGACCGGCCGGCCATCGACGAGGCGGTCAGGATGCTGGAGCAGGCGGGAGCCATGCGCGCCTCCGGCCCGTACCAGCTCCAGGGGGCGATCGCGGCGCTGCACTCCGAGGCGCGGTCATGGGAGGAGACCGACTGGCACCAGATCGTGCTGCTGTACGACGCGCTCCTGGGGTTCACCGACACCCCGGTGGTCCGGTTGAACAGGGCGGTCGCGCTCAGTCACTTCGCCGGTCCAGAGGTCGCCCTGGGAGAGGTCAACGACCTCGCGATCTCGCTGGCTGGCTATCACCTGTTTCACTCGACGCGCGCCGAGCTGCTCGACCGTCAGGGCGAGCCCGCGCTCGCCCGTGAGGCGCGGATTCGCGCGCTGGAGCTCTGCCAGAACCCGGCGGAGCGCTCGCTCCTGGAACGGAAGCTGAGGAGCTAGCCGGCTTTCATGCCCAGCTGCGCGGAGCGGCGGCGCACGACCTCGATGACCTCGTCGACTCGCGTAGGGTTGGCGCCGAGGCACCGGATCACGAGCTCCTTGGTCTCGAAGTTCGGGTACGAGCCGACGGACACGTCAGGGAAGCTCTCCTCGAGCTCTCTCATCAGCGGATAGAAGCGAGCTTCGACCGCGAACGTGAAGCGAAGCTCCCGCACCGTCGCGGCGGAGCCTTCGGAGAGGAACTGGGGCTCGAGCTCCTCGGTGAAGATGCTCTTCATCTCCATCGGGACACCTGGCAGCACGAAGATTCGCTTTCCGTTCGCCTCATACACGACGCCGGGCGCCATGCCGCGGCGGTTCTTGAAAACCTGTGACGGCCCGGCCGGGATGCGCGCCATGCGGAGGTTCCCTTCGGTGACCTCCGGCGAATCGAGCAGGCCGGCTTCGTGCATCCTCTTGACACGGCGCTCGATGCGAGCGCGAGTCTCATCCCACACCACGAGCTCGCGGCCCAGCGCCTCGGCGAGCGCCGCAAACGTGCGGTCGTCCGGGGTGGGGCCGAGCCCACCGGACATGAATATGTGGGTCACGTCGTCATCCGCAAGCTCCCGCCGCACCTGCTCGACGATCTCCTGCGGGCGGTCGCGAATCGCGGTCATGCGCTTGACGGGAAAGCCGAGCAGCCTCAGGCGTTCGGCGAGCCAGTGCGAGTTCGTGTCGAGGGTGAAGCCGCCAACCAGCTCGTCACCGATGGCCACGATGCTGGAAGCCGACACTGGGGCAACATATAACCTCGACAAGGTGGAGCGCTTGCATGGCGTGATCCGTGGCGATGTGCACGGTGTCGGCTTTCGCTACTTCCTGATGCGGGAGGCCCAGCGGCTGGGCCTGCGCGGATGGGTCCGCAACCGAGACGATGGGACGGTGGAGTTCGTCGCCGAGGGGAGGCGGACCGAGCTCGAAAAGCTGCAAAAGGCCGCAGAACGCGGACCCCAGATGGCGCAGGTCGAGAGGATGGACGCCGAGTGGTCGGCAGCCGCGGGCGGCCTCGACAGCTTCGACCTGACAGGCTGAGCGCCCACCCGATAGCGAAACCCCGGTTCGTTTAACCTAACTGACGCAGCAGGGCGCTGCGCGCGGCGGGCTCGCGAGGAGAGGGCGGCCTGCAAGGGCGCAATATTTGAGAGAGGGCTAGTGGATTCCAACACTGTTCTGTTCGGCGTGGCCGGCGGTCTTGCCGCAGTTTTGTTCGCCGTCGCGCTCATCTTCCTAGTCCTTCGCATGCCGACAGGCAACGACCGCATGCGAGAGATCGCGGCGGCGATCCAGGAGGGCGCGTCCGCTTACCTGAACCGGCAGTACACGGTAATCGCGATCATCGGCGTGATCATCGCCGTGGTGATCGGATTGTTCATCAACTGGACGACCGCGGTCCTCTTCGTCATCGGCGCGGTGCTTTCCGCCTCCGCGGGCTATGTCGGGATGAACATCGCGGTGCGCTCGAACCTCCGCACGGCTGAGGCCGCACGCGGAGGAGTCGACAGAGCGCTCCAGGTCGCGTTTCGGGGCGGGGCGGTGACCGGCTTCATGGTCGTCGGCCTCGGTCTGCTTGGCGTGTCGGCCGCTTACTGGGTGTTCAAGAACCCGGACGCGCTGGTGGGCCTGGCCTTCGGCGCCAGCCTGGTCTCCGTGTTCGCCCGGCTTGGTGGCGGAATCTACACGAAGGCGGCCGATGTTGGCGCGGACCTGGTGGGCAAGGTCGAGGCGGGGATCCCGGAGGACGATCCACGCAACCCCGCTGTGATCGCGGACAACGTGGGCGACAACGTCGGCGACTGCGCCGGCATGGCCGCCGACCTGTTCGAGACGTATGCGGTGACGATGATCGCGGCCATGCTCCTGGGCTCGCTGCTCTTCAAGGACCAGGCAGGCTGGGTGATCTACCCTCTCCTGCTCGGCGCGGTGAGCGTGGTGGGCTCGATCGTCGGCACGTTCTTCGTGCGGATCTTCAACCCGAAATGGATCATGGGCGCGCTGTACGCGGGCCTGCTGGTCGCGGTGGGAGTCGCGATCGTGGGTTTCTATTTCGTCACGCAGTACATGATTGGGAACAAGTACCTCCATTCCGGCGGAGGCGTGGGCGACCCCAACAACCTCTTCTTCGCGGCCCTGATCGGCGTGGTGACCACAGTGCTGATCGTCGCCATCACCGAGTTCTTCACGGAGACCGCTTACTGGCCGGTGCACCTGATCGCGAAGGCCTCGGTCACGGGCCACGCGACCAACATCATCGCCGGGCAGGCGATCGGCATGATGGCGACCGCCTTGCCGGTGCTCGTGATCGGGATCAGCATCCTGGCCAGCTACGGGCTTGGCGGCCTCTACGGCATCGCGATCGCCGCGACGGCAATGCTGTCGATGACCGGGATCATCGTGGCCATCGACTCCTACGGTCCGATCACCGACAACGCCGGTGGCATCGCCGAGATGGCCAACCTGCCGCCCGAGGTCCGCACGGTCACCGACCGCCTCGACGCCGTGGGCAACACGACCAAAGCCGTGACGAAGGGCTACGCGATCGGGTCGGCCGGCCTGGCGGCGCTCGTCCTTTTCTCCTCCTACACGCAGGAGCTCGCGCGCGCGGGGCACCCGACGAAGTTCGAGCTGTCGGATCCCCTGGTCATCGTCGGCCTCTTCCTCGGCGGCATCCTGCCGTTCCTGTTCGGCTCGCTCGCCATGCTCGCGGTGGGCCGTGCGGGTGGCCTTGTCGTCGAAGAGGTGCGCCGCCAGTTCCGTGAGATCAAGGGGATCATGGAGGGCACCGCCAAGCCTGAGTACGGCACCGCGGTGCGCATCGTCACCGCCGCGGCTCAGCGCGAGATGATCCTGCCGGGCATCATCCCGGTGGTGGCGCCGCTCGCAGTGGGCTTCATCCTCGGCCCGCGAGCGCTCGGCGGGATGCTGCTCGGAGCCATCGTGACCGGACTCTTCCTCGCCATCCAGATGACCAGCGGCGGCGCTGCATGGGACAACGCCAAGAAGTACATCGAGGAAGGACACCTGGGTGGCAAGGGGTCGGAGGCGCACAAGGCGGCGGTCACGGGCGACACGGTCGGAGACCCCAACAAGGACACCGCCGGGCCGGCCATCAACCCGATGATCAAGGTGGTCAACATCATCGCCATCCTCGTCGCCGGGTCGGTCGCGACGAGCTACCTCATCCACTAGCGAAACCGGGGGTAGACTCGTCCATGAGGGTGGACGACTACCAGAAGGAGATCGCCGACCTCGAAACCCAGGTCGACCGGCTGGTGGAGGAGGAGGGCGACGCCAGGACGATCGCGGAGCTGTCGATGCAGCTCGAGATCTTGAGGGCGATCTATGCTCGGGCGACGGACCTGTACCAGCGCGGGGCGAAGGACGAAGGCCTGCGGTATGGTCTGCGCATTCAGGGCTATGGCGACTGGAACATCGACAACGTGTACGCGTTCGTCTACGAGCGGTCGGTCGAGCTCGAACCGAGGGTGCACAGCGCATTCGTCGGTGGCATCAAGAACGCGGACTTCGCCCTGATGCTGAATCCGTGATCGAGGGTAGG
>Ga0209011_1000399_pt1 | contig 16892 bp, 12 predicted proteins | sample BlaSpr_A8_OM1_M3_FD_187986 | JGI IMG/M metagenome (GOLD analysis project Ga0209011, IMG submission 187986) | Forest soil microbial communities from Thunder Bay, Ontario, Canada - Black Spruce, Ontario site 2_A8_OM1_M3 (SPAdes) (version 2) | ecosystem: Environmental > Terrestrial > Soil > Boreal... | reverse complement strand
CCGCCGCCGCGGCCCCGTCCGCCGCGCTGGTCATATTGTCCAGCTCGCCGGAGATCACCAGCACGGGAACTTCCGGGTAGCGGGTGCCGGCGGGCACCAGCCGCACGGCCGGCGCGCCGGGCGCCGCGGCCGGCCACTGCACGCACTCATCGATGAAGGCATAGTCGAGTGGCATGCCGCGATATTCATCGATCGTGAACGGCGCATAGGTGTCGGGCACCTCGGTCTTGCGCCTGGTGATCTGCGCATCGCGTGCGATCAGGCGCTGGGCAGGCGCGAGGCTCATGTCGAAGATCTGCGGCGGGTCCTGGCAGAACACGGCGGCCGCCAGCCCCGCGCTGAACTGGCGCGGCGAGTGCGTCGGATCGCGTGAGTCCACGCTGGCCAGCGTTTCCGCCATCAGTCTGAGCAGCGGTAACCGGTCCCCGTCGCTGAAAGCGCGCGCCGCCGCATCCAGCTCGCGCACCGTCGCATGGGCCGGCGAGCCTCCGAACATGACGATCGCCAACTGGCTTGCATCGGCGGTGAACCGCATGGATCGCCCGTCGCCATAACGCACCTCTGCGCTGAACGGCGCGGCGCGCAGCAGCTCGAGCGCCCGGGCGATGTGCTCGAGCGAGCCTCCCGCGATTGCCTGGCAAGCGGGTGCGCGCTCGCAAGCCCGGTTGAATTTGTCGCGCATCGCGGGTGCGTAATGCGGGTACCAGGCGTAGTCGGGACCGTCCAGAGGATAGGCTCCATCGAGCACCAGGGAGCGCAGCCGGTCCGGGTGTCGCAGCGCAAAGACCTGCGCGAAATAGGTGCCGTATGAGTCGCCGTACAGGTTGATGCGCCCGATCGCCAGCGCCTCCAGGATCGCAGCCAGGTCATCGGTTGCCAGCGCGGTGCTGTAGAGCGACGCCGCTCGCCCGAGCGAGCGCCCGCAGGAGCCGATATTGGCCTCGGTGAGCACCGCTGCGGTCTGCAACGGCTCGCAGTCGACAGCGGCCGAGCGTCCCGTTCCCCGATTGTCCATGATCAACACATCGTGGTTCGGTCGCAGGGGCCCGAACAGAGCCAGGTACTCGCTGCGTGACCCCGTGGCGGGATAGCCGGGGCCGCCCTCGGTCCCCACCAGGGTGCCGGCGGCAGGACCTCTGGCAGTATGCGGGTAATACTCGAAGTAGATCGATAGGGTCCCGGGGACTGCGCCGCTGGGATCAAGGCGACGGTACAGGCTCCCACACCAGGGCGCCCGCGTGTCGCAGCGGTGCAGAGTCAATCCTCCCACCTGCAGTGCCGCCATTGGGCGTGCATCCGATCCGGGTGCGCTGACAGCAGCCAGCAGCAGCATGCCCCGGATCAGGAAGCGACGGTAACGGCCGTATGCCATGGACGGGACGCGCGCAGCGCTGGTTGCTGATGAACGGTCGGGACGCTCTCGCCCCCGGTGCGTCGCTCTTATTGAACGCTTGTATTATAAGGATCCCAGCCCATGATGCGCCACTGGCCCCCAAGCCTGCCGCGAGCTGACTCGAGCAGGATGCCAAGGTGGCATAGGAGCTGAATGATGTTGCCTCGGATTGCCTCTCGGGCCGGCGGGTGTGCTCTGCTTCTGGCACTGACCGTGTTGCAGCCTGCCGCGCGCGCGCAGACGGCGACCCCGCCGAAGACGCACAACGTCGTACTCATCGTCAGCGATGGTGTTCGCTGGCAGGAGGTTTTCACCGGCGCCGACCCCACCTTGATGAACGCGAAAAACGGCGGCATCTGGGACAAGGAGCAGGACCTGCGCCGCGAATTCTGGCGCGCAAACGCGGACGAACGCCGCAAGGCCCTGTTTCCTTTCTTGTGGACGACGGTCGCGGCGCGCGGCCAGATCTTCGGCAACCAGACCAAAGGCAGCGTCGCCCGTGTCACCAACGGGTTCGCCTTCTCTTACCCCGGATACAATGAAATGCTGACCGGGCATCCCGATCCGCGGATCAACTCGAACGAGTTCGGCCCGAATCCCAACCCTACGGTGTTCGAATGGTTGAACGGTCGGCCGGATCTGCACGGGCTCGTCAGCGTGTACGCAACGTGGGAGACGTTCAAGGATATCTTCAACGTTCGACGCAGCAATCTTCCGCTGCAGGTCGGATGGGACCTGCCCTATCGCGGTAAGCTCACCCCCCGGCAGGAGCTGCTGAACCAACTCTACCGGTTCACGACCAGGCTGGACGACGGGGATGTCTACAACGCGTTCCTGCAGATCCCGTTGCTCGACTCGTTTCGCGAACACCAACCGCGTGTACTGTTCGTCGGCTACGGCGAGACTGACAACTGGGCGCACGCCGGCCGCTACGACCTGGTGCTCCACAGCGCGCACGTCTTCGATCACTTCGTCGAGGAACTTTGGAATACCCTGCAGGGCCTGCCGGCGTATCGCGATCAGACTACGTTCATCATCACGACGGATCATGGCCGCGGAAGCGGACCGATCGATTGGAAAGAGCACGGTGTCGAGCAGCCAGGCTCGGAAAACATCTGGATCGCCGTGCTGGGCCCGGACACTCGAGCGCTCGGCGAGCGCACTCACACCGCGCAGGTCAGCCAGGCCCAGATTGCGGCAACCGTGGCGGCGCTGCTGGGCAAGGACTACCGGCAGGCCGTGCCGGCCGCCGCCGTCCCCATCGCAGAGGTCTTGAGCAAGCGCCCGTAAGGAGCGGTCAGTCGCGCAACGCTCCGGCGCTGGTCATCGGGGCGTGCCCACTACCCTGGCAAGCACGTCGATGAGCTGCCCGGGATCAACGGGCTTTGGTACGTGCTCATCGAAGCCCGCCTCAAGCGCGCGCCGGCGATCATCGTCTCGGGCGAACGCCGTGACTGCCACCGCACCCACGCGCGCTGTGTGCCATTCGCCCTCATGTTTGCGAATGCTGCCCAATAGCTGGTAGCCATCTTCGCCGGGAAGTCCGATATCGCAGACCATCAGATCCGGGCAGTGAAGTGCCAGTGCCTCTCTTGCCGAGGCCGCCGAGGTCGCGACGCGCACGCGTGCTCCGGCGGCCTCGATGAACTGCCGCATCGCCTCCGCCGCTGCCGATTCATCTTCGACGATCAGCACCTGCCTCCCCGCGAGCTTCGCGTCGCTGCTCTCACCCGTGTCGCCGTTCGCAACAGGCAGCTCCTGTCGTCTTGCGAGCGGCAATCGCACGATAAAGGTCGAGCCGCGTCCCTCCCCGTCACTGTGCGCGACGATAGCGCCGCCATGCAGCTCCACCAGCTCCCGGGCGATGGCCAGTCCCAGGCCCAGCCCCGCATGCTGTCGGCTGGTCACCGCTTCAGCCTGCTTGAACCGATCGAACACCAGCGGCAAAAAGTCGGGGCGAATACCGATGCCGTTGTCGCGAACCATGATCTGCACAGCGCTGCCATCCCGGGACAACTCGAGCTCGATGGCGCCGCCCGAGGGCGTGAACTTCACAGCATTGCTCAACAGATTCAGGATCACCTGTTGAATCCGATCCGGATCGGCGCGCACCACTCCCACCTCGTCACTGAGTCGCGATTCCAGCTTGATGCTGCGGGAGGTCGCATTGGGCAGCACGGCGTCAATCGCGCCCTGTACGACGTCCGCAAGACGGGTCTCGCGCAGCGCCAGACGCAGCTTTCCTGAGGCCATCCGCGAGGCGTCCAGCAGATCATCGATGAGCGCCTGCTGGGCCCTGGCCGCGCGATCGATGGCCTGAAAACCGGAATCGATGTTCTTGGCGGTCACCTTTCCGCCCAGGAACAGCCCCGACCAGAGGCGGATGGTGTTGAGCGGGGTACGCAGCTCGTGGCTGACCGTCGAGATGAAATCGTCCTTGGCGTGGTTGGCGCTCTCTGCGCTCAGGCGCAGTTCCTCGGAGGTCCGCAGTGCCTCGTGAAGATACTCCCGCGCCTGTGTGAGTTCGGTGTGATCACGCATGACACACGCAAATCCCGGAACGGCGCCGGTTGAGTCGCGAATCGCCGTCAGTGTGGCGCTTGCCCAGAAGCGGCTGGCATCCTTTCTCATGTAGGCACGCTCGTCACTCGCTTTCTCGTTGTCGAGCGCCGTACGCAACTGCCGCTCGGGCAATCCCAGCAGGCGATCTTCGGGCGTGTACAGCATCGCTGCGGGGCGGCCGATTGCCTCGCTCTCGCTCCAACCGAGCAGGCGCTCCGCCCCGCTGTTCCACGTCGTGATTTGGCCTCGGAAGTCGATCATGAAAATCGCGTAGTCGGCCGTGCTCTCCAGCAGCAGTCTGGAGCGCTGCTCGTTTTCGCGCAGGGTCGCCTCCATGCGTTTGCGCTCGCTGATGTCCCAGAAGGTCGCGACCGCTGCGACCATTTCGCCCGAGCGGCTCCGAATCGGCGCCGAGCTGACCGAAAGCGAACCTCGCGTGCTATCCGCGCGCAGAAAATCGAGTTCCTCGTCGCTGACCGTCGCGCCCGATGCGAGCGTGCGGGCCAGGGGCCAGTCCTCCGGCCCATAGACCTGACCGTTCGCATGCAGACCTTTCAAGGTGACCGAAGCCGAGCTCCACGGCGCCCCGAGCATCGGCAGCGGGAAGGGCTGACCGAACAGCTTTGCCGCGCGTCGATTGCCGTAAGTGACCGTACCGGAAGGGGCATCCACCATCAGCATGGCGGCCGGCATCTGGTCGATGGCCGCCTGCAGGCGCGCCTGGGCCGCATCGACCGCCTGCTCCGCGCGCTTGCGCGCCGTGATGTCGACGAAGGTGATGACAACGCCCTCGATGCGATTGTCGGTGGTGCGATAAGGGACCGTACGCCGCAGGTACCATGCGCCGCTATGAGTGCATGTTTCGGCCTCCGAGGGGATCAGGGTTGCGAGCACCAGGCGCGCTTCCTCGGTGAGATCGCCGTCGCTGAATTTGGGCTGGAAGTGATCGATCGGTCGCCCGATGTCAGACGGACGCAGCGCGATCAGCTCGCTCATCGCAGGAGTGAAGCGCCGTACCTGGAGCTGAGTATCCAGGAACACGACCCCGATACTGGTGCTGCCCCATAGGTTCGACAGGTCATTATTGGCGGCCTCGAGTTCTGCGATCTTCGACTGCAGCTGTCCATTGACGGTGATCAGCTCCTCGTTCATCGACTGGAGCTCTTCCTTGCTGGTCTCCAGCTCCTCGTTGGCGCTTTGCAGCTCCTCGTTGATCGAGATGACTTCTTCGTTAGAAGCCTTCAGCTCCTCGTTGCTGGACTCGAACGCCTCGACGGTGCTCTGCAGCTCGCGGCGCGCGATGCGCAGTTCGTCCTGCAGCAGCGCGTCGTTGGCGGAATCTTTCGTCACGCCCTCAGATGGCCCGGTCGGCGCGGCCGAGTCCGGCGCACCGGATGGTGCGCGCGACCGCTCAGGCTCGAAGCTCACTCTGATGTATCCCGGGCCACCCGCTGCAAGCAGCGGTGCGACCGTAATGCGAGCCCGCGGCGCACCGTTGTGCATTTCGGCAGCGTCGATCACGATGCGTCCGCCGCCGGCACGCGCCTGATGCAAAGCCTCCCGTATCGTGGGCCGGACGCCGAGGTGCAGCACCTCGAACAGAGCGCGCGTCGGTTCGCCAAGCGGCTGGATCAGAAATGGCGTCGTGTCACCATGAAAATAGACGATACGATCTTCCGCATCCACGACGACGGTGGGCGGCCCGAACTGCTCAAAAAGCGCCTGTTGCACGGCAAACGTCGTTGCGGGACGCGGACCGTACGATGCGAGCCGAGGCGCCGCGGCGATCATGCGCGCAGCGAATGCGGGAAGCTCCGGATGACGATGGCTGTGCGGCCCGATGCGGCGGTAAATGCGATGCTTGGAGTCAACCGTCTCGAACACGCCGTTCAGCGAGCCCGGAGTTTCCGCAGTGCCGAGGAACAGCGTGCCACCATGCTTGAGCGCGAAATGCAGCAGCGCCAGCACGCGCTCCTGGACGTCGGGCTCGAGATAAATGAGCAGATTGCGGCAGGTGCAGAGGTCGACGTGTGAGAACGGCGGGTCACGCAACACGTTCTGCGGAGCGAACACCACCATGTCGCGGATCGGCTTGCGGATCCGGTATACGTGGTCGTCCTTCTCAAAGAACCGATCGAGGCGCTCGAGTGACACATCCCCCTCGATGCCTCCCGGATACACACCTGCGCGCGCCAATTCCAGCGACTTGACCGACGCATCGGTGGCAAAGATCTTCACCTCGATGCTCTTGCCGCAGCTATGGATTTCCTCGGCGAGGAGCATGGCGAGGGAGTAGGCCTCTTCGCCGCTCGAACACGCCGACACCCAGGCGCGAATTGGTATATTGCTTTGCCACCCGGTCACGAGCGGCCGTACCACCAGTTCGCGCAGCGCCTCCCACGACTGCAAATCGCGAAAGAAACCGGTGACGTTGATCATCATGTCGTTGGCCAGCCCGCGTACCTCTTCCTCGCTGTCACGCAGGCGCGCCGCGTAGTCAGCCAGCGTAAACAGCGACGCGAGTCCCATGCGCCGCTGCAGACGGCGCAGCACGGTAGGTTTCTTGTAGCCGCTGAAATCGTGACCCGTGTGCGTTCGCAGGATCGCGAGAATCTCGCTCAGATGCTGGCGCTCGCGCTGCAGGATCTCCTGCGCGCGCGCCGCGGCCGAGCCGCCGGCGTCGAGGCTCGAATACTTCACGTATTGAACGATGGCCTGCCCGATCTCGCGGGGCGCCAGCACCTGATCCGCGTAGCCGGCGTGGATCAGACTCATGGGCATCGCGGGAAATTCGGCGCTCTCGGGTGATTGCGCGAAGCACACGCCGCCAGCGGCCTTGATCGCCCGGGCGCCCGCGGTGCCGTTCGAGCCCATTCCCGAGAGCACGACGGCGATCGCCTTCTCATGCTGCATGTCCGCCAGGGAGCGAAAGAAGTCATCGACCGGACGGCGATGGCCGCGCTTCTCGACGGGCTCGCCGAGCTGAAAGACGCCGTGCTCGAGGGTGACCGTGAAGCCGGGGCGGGTGACGTAGACGTGGCCGGCTTGCAGCGCCAGTCCCGCCATCACCTGCAGCACCGGCAAGTGCGTGTGACGCGCGAGGATCTCCGCCATCAGGCTGTCACGCTCGGGGGGCAGATGCTGAACGACCACGAACGCCATGGCGCATTCCCGCGGCAGTGCGTCGAAGAACGCCTTGAGCGCTTCGATTCCCCCGGCCGACGCGCCGACTCCCACCACCGGGAACGGCAAGAAAGCCCGGTCGACGAAATCATCCGGAGCGGGAACCTCCGGGGGTTCGGAGGCTGATTCGTCGGGCTGAGCGGACTTGGAGCCTTCGGGCGTCATGTAAGCGCGTGACGAGCACGGACGGCATGCCGTGTCATGATGCTGCGCTCAACCGTGCTGCGAGTGGGATTTTTTTTCCCCGCATCGCAACACCGCGGCACTCCGTCGGCCGATCTCGGCAGCCTTTGAATCGCCGCAGTTCGGATTGTGTCTGAGTGCCGAAGAGGAGTGATGCGTTAGCCTCAGCTATGCGATTCGCGACGCCCTGCGCCGGGCGTGCGCAGCCGTCCCGCAGGCATATAATCGCGGGCACTTGTTCCAGTTCCGCGTCAACGAAGCTCATGTCCGAGCCAATGACCGGGCGTTCGGCTCAGCCAGGTAAGCCGCTCGAGCCCCTGGTGCCGCTCGAGGTGGTCACGTCCACCGCCGAATTGGCGTGGCGCACATGCCGCGCACCGCAGTACGAAGCGGAGAGTCAGGTCCTGGTCGAGCTCGCCGGGCAAATGATCCGATCGCCTGCCAGCATTCTGGAGCATCTGGTCAAAGCGGTCATGAGAGTGTGCCAGGGCGGCTCCGCTGGCGTGAGCATCCTCGAGGAGCACCGGGGCGAGGCGCTGTTCCGCTCGCGTGCGTTGAGCGGCGAGATGGCTTCGCACCCCTGGGGCACGACGCCTCGCCACTTCAGTCCCTGCGCAATGGTGGTCGACAGCAACTCCCTGCAGTTGATGTCGGACCCGCAGCTGCACTACAGATACCTCGCGGAAGTGCGCCCGAAGATCTTCGAGGCGCTGCTGATTCCTTTCACTTCGGGCGCGCGAACCCTCGGAACGATCTGGGTCGTGACGCACGATGCTACGCAGCACTTCGATGCCGAGGATGGGCGCCTCCTTGCGGACCTCGGGAAATTTGCATCGGCTTCCTACCAGGCGTATGTCACGCATTCGCGCGCGAACCTTAGCGAGCACGGTGCGCGCGCAGATGAGAGCTCAGAGATGACCGCCGTCGCGGCTCTGGATGCCGCAGCGCGCGAGCTGCGTGAGGAGCTGGGGCAGGAACTTCACTGGCATGCACAAGCTCTCAGCGATGCCAACAAAGAGAGATTGAGATCGCTGATCGGGCTGATGGATGGATTACCCGCGGTGGCGCGGAACATAGCCTAGCACCCCCGGGGCGTCAGTCAGCTACGCCAGCGCCGTCTTGAACAGCGCCAGCATCCGGCTCCAGGCCTTTTCCGCCTGATCGTGGTTGTAGACGCGCGAGTCGGTCGGGCACCAGCCGTGAATGGTACCGGCGTACACCTCGATCTCAGCAGGTAACTTCGCTGTAGCGAATGCTGCACGCAGCACTTCCTTCGTCTCGGGCTGGCGCTGGTCGTCGCTCTCCGCGATGGCGAAGAGATATTGTGCTTTCATCTTCGGTACCAGCAGGTGCGGGCTGTCCGGTTTGTCAGTCACCAGACTGCCGCCATGAAAGGACGCACCCGCGCCGACGCGCTCAGGGAACGCTGCCGCCGTACGCAGCGTAAACGGCCCGCCCATGCAGTAACCGCTCGTCCCCATCTTGCGCTTGCGGTCGACCGACGGTTGGCCGTCCAGCCAAGCAACAAAAGCCTTCGCGTCCGTCACGGCGGTCTGCGGCGTCAGCGAGCCGGCCAGCGCCATGAGCGCTGCGCGTGTGGCAGGATCCTCGAAATCGGCGTGCTCGGGAGCGGTGGGCGCCCGCTTCGTCCGGTAGAAAGGGTTGACGACCAGGACCGAGTAGCCTGATTCGGCCAGTCTCTTGCCCATCTGCCTGAAGGCCGGACGCAGGCCGTAGATATCCGGCCACATCAACACACCGGGATACGTGCCCCTGGAAGGATGCGCGAAGTAAGCATCCGCGGTGCCGTCGGGCGTTTTGAGGTCGACTTCCGATTCCTTCACCTCGGCCGCGGCACCTGCGACAGATGGCAGGAGCGAGACCACGCCGGCGCCGAGGCTCAGCGCTCCAAACTGTCGCCGCGACAGCCCGGCCGACCTGAGCCGATATTCGATCATGTCCCCGAGCGAGTCGTTGTCGCACATGGTCCCTCCGCGGAAGCACGATAGAGGCATGCGTAGGTTGCACGCAAGGCACTCTTCTGCACCTTGCCCATCGCATTTCTGGGCAGCTCCGCGACCAGCAGTACGCGCTTTGGGACCTTGTAGCGAGCGAGGCGTGCGTTGAGGAACTCGATGATCTGCGCTTCCGACAGCACCGCTCCGGCCTCGGGCACAATGACGGCAGTAACCCCCTCGCCAAAATCCGGATGCGGAGCGCCGAAGACGGCACTTTCCGCGACGCCCGGCAGCGCATCCAACTCCGACTCGACTTCCCTGGGATAGACATTGCAGCCGCCGCTGATGACGAGATCCTTGACTCGACCTGCGATGTGGACGTAGCCACTGCGATCGATGCGGGCAAGATCGCCCGTCTTGAACCAGCCGTCGGCGGTGAACTCGGCGCTGGTTTTTTCGGGATCCCTCCAGTAACCCGCAAAGACGTTCGGTCCGGCGATCTCGAGTGTACCGATCACATCCGATTGGTGTTCCACGGCGCCACTGTCGCGGTTGGTCACGCGGACCGCGATGCCCGGCAGCGCAGGCCCGACCGAGCCTGGGACCCGGGGACCGTCGTAAGGATTCGAGGTGTTGATCAGCGTCTCGGTCATGCCGTAGCGTTCGAGAATCACGTGACCGGTGCGCCGGAGGAATTCCTGGTGGGTGTCGACAGCCAAGGGCGCCGACCCCGAGACGAACAGCCGCAGGTGCGCGGTCGCCTCGCGATTCAGCTTCCGGTCCTGCAGCAGGCGCGTGTAGTGGGTCGGCACACCCATGAAAACCGTGACTTCGGACATGTGTTTCAATGCTGACCGGAGTTCGAATTTTGGCAGCAGCAGGATGCCCGAAGCTGACGCAAGTACGGTATTGATCGCTGCAAACAGCCCGTGTATGTGAAACAGCGGCAAGGTGTGCATCAGCACGTCCTGGCCGGTGAAACGCCACGCCTCGGCCAGCACTGTCGCGTTGGATGCAAGATTCGCACGCGTCAGGATCGCGCCTTTTGACTGACCCGTGGTTCCGGAGGTGTACACGATCGCCGCCGGCGAACGTGCGTCATAAGGCCCCATCGATTTGCGCTCCGGATTGCAGAGCCGTGTGAGCTCCGACAGCGAGCCCTCCCCGTCCGCCCCGAGCGTCTCGACGCACTGGATGCCTGCACGATCGGCCAGCGGTGCGAGCACGGCTCTCTCGCCCGGAGCCACAATGGCGATGCGCGGGCTCGAGTCGCGCAGCAGGTAGTCAACTTCGTGGGGCGAGCTGGCGACATTGATCGGCACAAACACCGCGCCCATGCGCAGGCAGGCGACATAAAGCAGTACCGCTTCCAGGGACTTTTCGACTCGAACCGCAACACGATCGCCCCGGGCCACGCCGCGCCGCATCAGTGCGGATGCGAGACGCGCGGATTGTTCGCGCAGAGCCTCATAGCTGAGTTGTCGACCCGCCGGGGTCCTGAGGAACAATCGCTGAGGGTGCTCGCGCGCGGCGTATTCGACCCAGTCGGCAGGATCGATGATGGACGACGCGCTGGTTTGCGAATTCACGCCCATGACCGTTCAGGGCATCATGCCATAGTGCTGCCTGATCGCCGCCGGGACGGCGGGTATAACCCTCGCCCCCGGCATATGATCCGGTGCGCAGTCTGCCCGCCGAGCCGACTGTCCAATTCTGGAGTAGAGTGTTGCTGAGCTGCGCGCCGACCACGACCTCTTCGTGCGCAAGCCCATGCCGTCCCGTGGAGCCTGCCCCGGGGCTTCCACTTCAGCGACACAGGAGAGCCTCGTGGCCAAGCCGAATTACCATCAGGCAAGAAAACAGAAGGAACTGGCGCGCAAGGCGCGCCAGCAGGAGAAGCAGCAACGTCGGTCCGCTCGCCCGGGCGCTCGCGGCGAGAACCCCGAGACCAGCCAGGTGGAAGCTTCGGCCACTCCGCGCGATCCGACTACCGGGAGCGCAACGTGAACCCCGCACGTTTCAGCGCCGCTGCCCGCCAGGAGCGCATGGACCGGTTGCGTCGCGACCGGGCAGCCGCGCTGGCGCTGCGGGTCGCCTTCCCAGCCGTCCAACATCTGCGTCTCGAGCTGAAGTTCGAGAGTACGACCTCGAGCACACCGACACTGCAGTCGCACGTACTGCATCCGCCGGCGCGGGCGTTCTTCGAGTTCCCCTGTCCTTATGCCGACTGCGACGGACAGTTCGATCTCACCAGTGCCGTCAAAGCAGCCCTCGCGGACCCGGCGCATCAGGCAGAAGGGGTACTGGAGTGCTCCGGTCTGCGTGTACGGGATTACGCCTCAAAGCGACCTTGTCAGTTGCACCTGATCTACACGGTCACGGCAACGTATCACGCCGACACCTGAACGCGTTGGCTAGGACGGCAGTGCAGTCCGGCATTCACACTGCCAGATCTCGAAGCAGGCGCGATGAAATCGGATCGTCTCCGGAGTTACGCCTGGCGTAAAGTCTATCGTATACGACGCTTGCGCTGACGTAATGCGCTCGCCACATCCACCGCACGAACCTCCGCCGGTGTACTCGCCCAGGCGGCGCCACAACTCACCGTGCGGCAGAGTTCGCTGCCTCAGTCGCCTGCGGATGGCGAGCGTCGCTGCAGCATGGTCCATGGGGGTCCTCCTCGCTCGCGCCGGGCGGCAGATCGTCGGGCGGATACCTCACCCTGCACCTTCTGCCTGGTGAGCGCAATGCTCACGCACGCAGGCCAGTGCGCGTTTTATCCCCTCTCGCCTGCGCATATTTTGAGCATGGGTGCCGCCGGCTACGCCCGCCAGTCTGGCGCTAAAGCCGCGCGCGGCCACGCCAGCCCCTGACGCGCATTCAGGACAGGAAAGATGGCGGCGTTGCAGAAAAACCTGTAATCTGCCTGCCGGCTCGTAACTTTCGGCTTGTCTGCCTTGGCCCCCGTGCGCAACCGACGCTCCATCCGGCCAATCTCTCACCCTCGCAAAGCTTGACGAACCAGGAGGCAGGACCTATCTGCCGGTGTTTTTCTATTCTCTCGTGAGTACTCTGCAAATGACCAAACTATATGTCGGAAATCTCCCTTTCACCGCAACCGATGAGGCCGTCCGCGCCCTGTTTTCCAAGCACGGAACCGTCGAGAAGGTCTCTCTGATCACCGATCGCGACACGGGTCGCCCGCGCGGCTTCGGCTTCGTGGAGATGTCGAATGCCGACGCATCCCGCGCCATGCAGGCGCTGAACGGCACCGACTTCGATGGCCGCCCCCTCAAAGTCAACGAAGCGCAGGATCGCGAGCGGCCGGGCGGCGGCAACCGCGGCGGGCCGCGCCGCTACTAAGAACGCATGTTCCATCGACACCGCTCCCGGCCGTGCTCTGTGGCCGGGAGCGGTGTTTTGGTCGGCATCCAAGTCCCGGTCGACCTGAGCAGGCAGCGGACAGCCTCGGCGGCGCGCTCCTGAATTCAACGGGCAATTCCATGAGCGAATACGAATTCACCATTTCGCTTCGGATCCGCCATCCCAGCGTCGACCCGCGCACGATCACGGAGACGCTCGGCATCGAACCGCAATACACCTGGAAAGCCGGCGATCCGCGCCGCGGCGCTGCGGGTGAGGCACGCGAGGGCGCCTATCGGGAGAGTTACTGGATGGGAAGACTGATGCATGAGCCGGAACTCTCTTCTGGCCAGCTTTCGGTGGAGAGCGTGCTGCTGCAAACGCTCGCTCAGCTGCGCCGATCACACGCATTCCTGCAGCAGCTCACTGGCGGTGGAGGCGTAGCAGAGCTTCATGTCAGTCTGTTTGTCCGCGAGAATTTCCGACTGGACCTGACGCCTGAGACGCTGGGCCTGCTCGGCCGACTCGGATTGGCGGTAGCGCTCGAAATCCATCCGCACTCGCCGCACGAGGCCGGCCCTGTAACGGCGAGCTGAGGTCGTTGACGGCCCCATCCCCTCGTCGGTGAGTTGAGTCGTTAGATTCGCCTGGGTGGTGCGCGCAGGCGCCGCGGGGTACCGCGACTGCCCGATCGCTCGGATATCGTAGACTCCTCACTATCCATGAACCGCCTGCTCATCACTCTGGGTGCGAGCCTCATTTTCCTGGGCCTTGCCTGGTCCTGGATCAAACGCCTGCCGCTGTTTCGCCTGCCAGGCGATATCGTCATCGACCGGCCCGGGTTCAAATTTTTCTTTCCGATCACGACGATGCTGCTCATCAGCGCGGTGATCTCGATCATCGCATGGGCTCTTCGCAAGTAATTGGGCATCGTCGCGCTGCCCGCGACGCCCCGAGCATGTGCGATTACAGACCGTCGGGAACTGACCGCTGAGCCCAAGTGTGAGTTGGTGAAGGGCTTGCTACGCGCACAGGAGCCGCGGTCAGAAATTTAACCTGTACCATGGTGTATCGATAATACGTGGGATTTCGCCAGTCTCCGGCCACGGCGATAAAAGCCTGAAGGTCCTGACCTGCCGGCGATTGGAATTTGGCCAATACTCTCGGGATATACCAGCCCTGTGGCTGGATCAGAATAGTCTTGATCTTTTTCCACGGTCCCCAGGGCTTCGCGGATTCGTAAAACGCGAACTCGGTCGCCTCGATTTTGCCGGCATGACCGTTGCCGATCGGATAATACCAGGCCGCCATGACATAGCGTTTGAGAGCGGGCAGATACGTCACCCCGGTTTCGCCGCACTGTCCAGGCGCCTCGATGAGGATGGCGGCCTTGGTCATATCTGCGCTCCAACTCGAATCGAGCATCCCGTCACCGCCTTGGTAGAAGGTCCAGTCCGCCGCTTTCAGCGCACCGATTTTCGATCTCAAGACACGGCCCAGAATGTAGTCGTCGCCGTTGTCCCAAAACCCGTTGTTGGACGTCGCATAGACATAGCGATCCGCGTGGTCCACTGTCGCCGCCGCATATTCTTTGCCGTAGTGAATAAAAAACGGCGTGGCAAACCGCATGCCCGGGAACATCGGACGGTCGAGGTTGTCCTGCATCGCGCGAGCCCAGTGCAGACCATGGTCGCTGGATTTGATGATGCTCGCGTTGATCCGGGTCTGCCTTCCGCCATAGTTGGGGTCGACATACCGATCCATGCCGACCGACATGTACAGCACGCCATCGATGGAAATACTGCCGCCGCTTTTCCAGTTGCGGCCATCGGTCGCGACCGGCGCGTTCATTTCGCCATAGTCATCCATGAGGTTTTGCAATTGTCCGGTCAGCGTTAGCGGATCGCTTCCCGATATCTGGTTGAACCCGATATTTCGTTTCAGCGTGCCGAAGCCGGCGCCATCGTTGACCGCGGCGTAGAGTCGATCGTCCTGCGCCCAGGTGGGGTCCCAGGAATCGCCTCCGTAGTCGTAGTAAATCGGCGCCCCGAGCTGTACGTCCACGATTGGGCGCGAGGCCTGTGGCGAAGCAGCCTGAATATCGGCCAGCGCCGAAAATGAACAAAGCAAGAAAAAGATCGCCGCCGCATCGATTTGCAGGATTTTGGGAAAACGCTGCGTGGCATTCGGCATTGCGGTACTTCGAAGAAAGCGCGGTGTTTGAGCAGTTATTTGCGCTGAGGCCAATCGGACAGCGAAGACGCTCGGCGACGCTATCTTCCTGACCAGAGGGAAAGCGGGCCCGCCGCCGGACGCGAGCCCGCTATGATCGAGTCTGATAACACTCAACCGCAGCGGCGTTTGAAAACCGCCGGCGGATGGAACTCAGTCGGACTTGACTGCTTTCGCTTTCGCTCTTACTGCATCCAGATGGGCGTTTGCCTTGTCTTTGCACGCTTTTTGAGCATCACCTTCCAGCGCCTCGCACTTCGCCAGAGCGACTTTTGTTTCGCCCTCAGCTTGAGTAACCGCAGAGTCCGCTATAGCGCCGACACTCTTGTCGGCCGCCTTGGCTGCCGCATCCGCCCGGTCTTTCGCGGCCTCGGCCTCGACTTGCCTCCGTTTCTCGTCCGCCTTGACGTTCTCCGCGGCCGCATCGCTCTGGGCTTTGGCGACGTCCGCTTGAACCTTGTCGGGAGATTCGGCCTTGTTGCAGGCAGACAGTCCCAGTAATGCGCTGGCGAGCACCGCGCAGCTTAACGCTAGTCTCATTTGAGTCCTCCGATTTTCCACTCGACGCGGTGGAATGTTAATGGCGGAGCATACGCCTGTTGGGTCGCTGGCGCATTCGACGTCCCGACGGGTGCACCGCGCCTCAACAGCGAGAAAACGATCTCGCAGCCGGCTCAGACCCGGCTGTATGTACACACCGCGGAAGCGCGGGACAGCGAACAGGAACCCGAGCCAGTTCTTCGCCACATTTGCCGAAACCGGGCCAGCTGAGCGTGCCGCGCAGGTTCAGATCGCAGCCACTCGACAACGTCCTACTTCAGCAAGCTGAATGCGTGTCCACTGGTTACGCATCGGCAAGCGTGCGCGCTCGGGCGGAAGACGCTGCTCGTTGCGCACTGAGTTGGGCCGCAATGATCGCGTGGGTGATCAGGTAAAACGGCACCAATACAGTAGGTACCAGGCAAAATGGTAAGTACTGCATCGCCTCCGACCCTACGCCAGCATGAATCAGCTGTAGTGGGCTTCCGGCTGCTGAGGTGATGCCGAGCCCAACGGCGGCAAAGAGGTCGAGTGTCCCAAAAATATTCCAACACATGATCGCGCCCACCGGGGGCTTTTGAGACCGAGCCACGCTCAATGCGAGCGGAATTGCGAACGCGCCGGTGATGATGTCTCCCCAGCCGGCAGAAAAACGGGAAGGGTCCGCCGAGACGCCCTGTTGCTGCCAGTAATAGAAACAGCACGCCGAGCAGGCGCAGCGCATTAATGCCAATCAATAACGGCATGGGAATTGCCATCAAGGTGAATCGCATTCTGGGATACTTCAGCGCGAGCGCACCTACGGTAAGCAACGGCACGGTGAACAGTACTCCCACGAGCGGCACGGGATGGTCTGGAGAGAAAACCAACCTTCCGGCCGCGCCAAGCCCTGTCGCTTCATGAGGCCAAAGGGCAGTGCTTTGAGCTGATTGGTGGAAAGGGAGGGACTCGAACCCTCGACCCCGGCATTATGAGTGCCGGGCCGAAGGATCGGGCTCTCGCCGCTTAGTGGTAGGTACCTGATTGTAGGCACATCTTTTTACTACGGATCCGCTGGACGGGACGGCGTAGCACCCACTTGGGCACCAAAGAGCACGGTTGGGCACAGGAGAATCACGCGAAATTCACGCGCGCTTGTGCAGCCCGGGGAAAGTCTTCTTGGGCAGTTGTTCAAAGACCCTGCTCAAACGCGAGACCTGGACTTGACCCGGTTCGGTACACCACCCAACAGTTTGTGTTCGAGGTCAAGAAATCGTCATCGGGAAACCCGCCCTCACCTCAGGTTTTCGCGCAAACGCGCTCGAAACTCGAGCAGACGGGCTCAAGGTACTTGCTTCATAGGGCGGTCCCCGCTCTATGACGCACATTTGATCGCAATACTTCGAATTAATTCTGTGTTCTGAGCATACGATCGACTGATCGGCTCATTTGTTTCAAAATAAATCCAGGCGCCAAGCGATTCATCATTTTGAGCTGAT
>Ga0209011_1000398_pt1 | contig 16910 bp, 15 predicted proteins | sample BlaSpr_A8_OM1_M3_FD_187986 | JGI IMG/M metagenome (GOLD analysis project Ga0209011, IMG submission 187986) | Forest soil microbial communities from Thunder Bay, Ontario, Canada - Black Spruce, Ontario site 2_A8_OM1_M3 (SPAdes) (version 2) | ecosystem: Environmental > Terrestrial > Soil > Boreal... | reverse complement strand
CCGTCGCGTATTACACAACTCCCTACGAAATTGTCTCGCGACTGCTTGTCTTGCCTGCCGCACTGGTTGCTGTGCTCTTCCCGGTATTTACCTCCGGACTCCGCGGTGACATTGATGCGGTGGCGCGCACGTATTCGCGAGCCGTAAGGTGGACGTTTCTGATACTATTTCCTTTGGTTCTTTCCATCGTTCTGCTTGCGAGACCGCTGCTCGGTGCGTGGCTCGGTAGCGAATTCGCCGAGCACAGCTCCCTTGCGCTCCAGCTCCTCGCATGCGGCGTTCTCTTCAATGCGCTCGCCTATCTGCCTGCTGTGTTGCTGCAGGCTGCTGGACACCCGGATATCCCCGCTAAACTCAACGCACTTGAGTTGGTGGGGTATCTTCCGCTGTTATGGTGCATCTTGCCTCGCTGGGGCGTCGAAGGTGCCGCGCTATTGTGGATGGCTCGAATGGCAATCGACGCCTTGTTGCTCCTCTTGGCCGCGCACCGGATGATGGGTGTCGGCGAAGCAAGGTGGCGCGTCGTGTTCTTCCATGCCGCACTTGCGGGAGGGTTGATTGCGGCCGGACTATTGCCCGGACCGTTGTGGATTCATTTGTTGTTTCTGGTAGGTTCACTCGCCGCGTGGATGCCACTCGCATGGGCCACGCTCTTAGACGACTTAGATCGGCGGCAAATCGTGGGCCAGTTCCGCCTGAGAAGTACCGCATGATGCCGGTATCCGATCGTCTCCGTGTCGTGATCTTGAACTATGGCAACGCTGCCGCGACCGGTGCGTGCGCAAGGGCCGTGCTGTCGCAAAGCTATCGGCCGCTCGATGTCGTCGTCGTAGATAACTTTTCCAGTGACGCGGTCCGGGATGAACTGAGAAGGATCCTACCCGCCGGGGTCCACCTCTTATGCAACCCGTGCAACACGGGTTACGCTGCTGGGAACAATGCCGGGTGTCGGACGACTACACTGCCGCGCCCGGAGTACTTTGCAATTCTCAACAACGATGTAATGCTGACCGATCAGGAGTGCCTCCGCAAGCTCGTCGATGCCTTTGCGGAAAAGGAAGTAGTCGCCGTTTCTCCCCTCGTCGACACTCGATCGGCTCGGCTGCCCTCAACTGAGCAGGCTCAGGTCAGACGCATTCCTGATTACGCCACCTGTCTCGTAGCATATAGTTGGTGGCTAAGCCGCATTCCGATGTTATCTAGATACTATAGCCGTCACATATATGAATCGCGGTTTCCGTGGCAACGAAATAGTGTTTACGATTGTGAGTCCATCAATGGCAGCTGTTTCGTGGTGCGCGCCGATTTTCTGGAGTCCATAGGCTACTTGGACGAAGGTACGTTCCTGTATTTCGAGGAGGTCATCCTTGGATCCCAGATCCGACGGCGCGGGAGACGGTGTGCGTTGGTGACAGCTGTGTCCGTCGAGCATTACCAAGGGCTCGCCACCGGGCAGCGGGGAGCGGTGCTTCGTTGGTCCATGTATCAGCACTCCATGAAGAGTCAGTTGCATTATTGTCGGCATCATCTCGGCGTAGGCTCGTTGGCTTGTCTCCTATTACGAATGGTGAGATTGATAGACTACGGAAGTAAGCTATTGGTGCGGGGTGTCTTGCGTGTAGTGCGCATGGGTCGTGTTCGCGTCTCCGAGGCGCGACCTAAATTGTCGGACGAAAAGCCGTGACCACTGCGGAACTCGACGTGTGCCTCCTCACGGTTGGTTTTCTGGGCGCGTTCATTCTGTTGCGTTGGATAGCAGCATTGTGCCGAGGTTCCTGGCTTACGCATGCGCACGCGTTCTCGATGTCGTGGGCTCTCACCTTGCTCATGAGTCAGTTCGCTCTGGGCGGTCGGCTAGCACCCTCCACATCGACAATCGGCGTGATGGTGCTCGCTTGGTGGAGCTTTCTGGCTGGGTGCATTGCAGTTCTCGTGCGATGGGGTGGACGGGCGAACTCGTCTGGGCTCAGGGGAATACCCTTACGACTCGGACGGGTTGCCTTGGCCTCACTCATCGCATTGCAGATTGCCGCCACCTGGCTGGACCTCCGCCTCATATTCGTCTCCGGAGTTCTGCCTACATCTGCCGAAGATTGGGCGACGATGCGGATCGCTGGAGACCTGTCCGGGGAAGAACCTATCCAGTTTCCGCTCGGCCTGTTCCGTTTCGCGAGTGTCCTGTACATGCCTCTCTCTCTGGCGCTTCATGCACAGGGCTCGCTGCCGGGAATCGGAGTCTTCATTGCGATGGCGTGTGCGATCCTGTGTGGCGCAGCCCGATTCACCCGCGCGCCGATCATGCAGGTGTTGATCGTCTCCATTACGTCCTGGATTCTCATCGCGAAGCCGCGCCCGCGGAATGTACTGCGGCTCATTGCCGTGGGCGCGGCTGTGTTTGGGTTTGCCTTCCTGTCTTCACAAGACACTCTCATATCCGCTGATGCGCACGCGACGAGTAACACGAATGAAGCGGTATGGGTCTACTTTGCAGCTTCTCCCAAGGCTCTTGGAGCACTCCTGTCGAATCCCGCATTGTTCGATGAGAAGGGTTGGTATTCGCTCGATTTCGTAAATGTGTTTCTCGCGAAGCTGGGACTGATCCATGCATATCCTAATCTGGTTCGACCTACGGTCGAGGTTCCGTTGATTACAAATGTGTTCACGTTCCTGGATGCCTACTTTGCCGACGGAGGCATGATTGGCGTTCTGTTGGGATCATTCGTCACCGGGGCCTTCGTCTCAGCTGTTTATACTTGGGTAATGGAACGTGGGACCTTGGCGGGTCTCATCACCTACGCATATTTGCTCTACTGCTGCGTGATGGCGCCAGCTAATAACGAGTTCATCAGAGCAGCGGTTCCGATCACTATCGGGCTAGCGTTGATACTGGACAGAGCATTGCGGACCTTCAGCGAGCGAGCAAGGGTATCCAAACTGACGGACAGTCCATCCGAGCAAGGTCTCCGACTACATGGCCTGTGAACGCCACATGCTTTTCGCTATCGACAGTGTAGTGCGGAAGCTCGTCTGTGACGAGGCGCAAGCAGGTGTCGAGTCGTGAGGCAGCGGGGTGTACAGTACGCAATCAAGGTCATGACGGATCGGATTGGCGCTCTCGCAGGTCTCATCCTCATCGCCCCAATCCTGCTCGCCCTGCCGTTTCTCATTTGGGCTTTGCTCGGTCCACCAGTCTTCTTCCGCCAGGAGCGCCCAGGTCGTGATGGGCGGATCTTCCAGCTCGTGAAGTTCAGAACAATGACAGACGCGCGCGGCCGTGACGGCGCCCTACTTCCAGATGATCAGCGCCTCACATGGTTGGGACGTCTCTTGCGGTCGACCAGCCTTGACGAGCTCCCGCAGCTCTGGAATGTTTTCCGTGGGGATCTGAGCTTCGTGGGACCTCGACCGCTCTTGAGGGCGTATCTCGAACGCTACAGTAAGGAACAGGCCCGGCGCCACGAGGTGAAGCCGGGAATTACAGGGTGGGCTCAAGTTAACGGACGAAACGCCTTGACGTGGGAAGAGAAATTCGCGCTCGATGTTTGGTACGTCGACAATTGGAGTTTGCTTGTTGACGCGAAAATCATTGGGCTGACGATCTGGAAGGTGATGCGTCGAGAAGGCGTTTCTCCACAAGGCTCCGCGACGATGGCCGAGTTTCTCGGAACTCGCCGGGATGAAGAACTGTGAGCACGCTAAGTATCCTCGTGACTTCGGCAGGAAGGCGTGTCGCGCTCCTCACCTGCATACGCGAGAGCGCGAAGCGCCTCGGTGTCGAGGTCAAGCTGTTGGCCGTGGATGCCCGACCGGAGTCCTCTGCCGCGTGCTACATCGCGGACAATGCCTTCACTGTGCCAAGCTGCGCTAGCCCGGACTTCGAGTCCGTCTTCATCGAGCTTTGCTCTCGAGAGCGTGTGGGCCTTGTTATCCCCACGATTGATACCGAGCTTCAGGTGCTCGCGCGCCTGGCGCCGAGACTCGCCCTGACCGGCACGCAGATCGCGATCTCTGACGTCTCGACAATCGATTTGCTCAGAAACAAGCAGCGCGCGACCGAGCACATCCGTTCGCGTGGGCTTTCTGTCCCGCGTACGGTGATGGCCGCGTCGGTTCTTGACGACCCTGCTGCATGGTCTTGGCCACTGTACGTCAAGCCGATCGCCGGCAGCAGCTCGGTTGGGGCCATGCCGGTGACGGATGCTGCAACGCTCGACACGCTCGTGCGTCAGCGTGGTGATCTCATTGCCCAGGAGCTGGTGCCTGGTGACGAGTACACCATTAATCTCTACTTCGACAGGGCCGGGACATTGCGGTCGGTCGTTCCTCACCAGCGTCTCGAGGTGCGTGCTGGCGAGGTAAGCAAGGGAATCACGCGCAAAGATCCGCGGTTAATAGAGCTGGGGCGCGCGTTCGCGCGAGCGGTAAGCGGTCTACGCGGTGCGATTTGCATTCAAGCATTTCTGGGGAGTGAGGAGAACGCGATCGCAAAGGTGACGGATTTTAATGCCAGATTCGGAGGCGGCTATCCGATCGCTCATGCAGCGGGAGCCGAGTTCACGACGTGGCTTATCGATGAAGCGCTCGGAAAGACCCGGTCGTGGGGCAAGCTGGACTCGTTTCAAGACGGACTGCTTATGCTCCGGTACGACGAGGCTGTTTTTGTTAGTGGGAACCGGAAGTGTTGATCGTCTTCGATCTCGACGACACTCTATATTTGGAGCGTGATTACGCGTTCTCCGGTTTCCGAGCTGTTGATCGATACCTGGAAGCTCGCGGAACGAAAGGGCTCTACTCGTATGCCACGGCGCTCTTTCTCGATGGCGTGCGCGGAACGATATTCGATGGGGCGCTCAAGGCACTTCGGGTCGAAATCGCCGAAGAGCTCATTCAGGAATTGGTTCGAGTGTATCGAGAGCACGTGCCAACCATTCAACTCGCCCCGGATGCAATAGCGTGCCTGTCGGCGCTGAAGGATAGACATGAACTCGCCTTGATCACCGATGGACCTTCCGCTTCCCAGTGGCGCAAAATTGAAGCGCTTGGCCTCGGCAGGTTCATAAGCAAGATCATTGTGACGGACGACTTGGGGTCGGACTACTGGAAGCCTTCTAGGAAGCCGTTCGAGATGGCGCAGGGCAGACGGGATCCTCGGGATTGCGTCTATGTTGGCGACAATCCCGGTAAGGATTTCGTCGCGCCGCGAGCACTTGGTTGGCGGAGCATTCGGATCTGCCGTAAAGACGGACTACACACCCTCACGGAAGACGACGTGGCTGCGCCGGCGCATGTGAAGCTCACGTCGCTTGTAGACCTTTCGGCAGCACTCGATCCAAGAAGTAGATGAACAATACGTTGCGCATGATGGACCCTTCACGGTGCGGTCTTTATGAGAACAGCCTGTCCCGTCGGCATGACAAGGGGTTGATCGATTTCTTTCGCAAAAAACTCATCCACCGCGGCGCGGGCGGCGAGGCGATAGGGGTAAAAGCCATAATCATCGAAGACCATGATGCCTCCGGGACTGAGGCGAGGCCAAAACCATCGGCAGCAGTCCATGACCGCCGGATAGATGTCCACGTCGACGTGTACGAAGGCATAGCTAGCGATCTTGGAGACGTCAGCCAATGTGTCCGGAATCAACCCGGGATGAAAATCGCAGAGCGTGACATGATGTCCGAGGCGCCCGCGTACATAATCTACCGACGTGTCCCCGAAGTCGCCGGGAGAGTGGTAATCCCGGGCAGCAATAACGTCATCTGGCATGCCGCGGAATGTATCAAAGAGATGAAGGCGACGCCCTCGTGTGTGCTCGGATGACAACACCCACGCGAGAAGTTGCGCGGTACTTCCCTTGTACACTCCACATTCGGCGACATCACCCGGTACCGTCAGAGACCGCCGTGCGAGTTGGTAGAGCATGTAGCATCGATCGGGCGAAACCGTCAGTGGACCTGACGAGCGGATGACGTGCATCGCACGCGTGAAATCTGACTCGCGATTCACGTCAAACCAGGGGGTGTATATCCGTTGGCCATACGGAACATGGAGCGTGTAGCTGCGGCCCGTGTAGAGCATGTTCTCGATAAGCCGCCACAAGGCAAACCAAGGCCTTCTCAGCGCTCGAGTCGTTCTTGACAGTGCGACCCCTTCCATCTCTAGACCCTCCTGGCATCGAAGGCATCGTGGCCGGCTTCCTTCATCGGCATCGATAGGCCTCCTTGGAGCTTTTCCATGGTGGCATGGTCGGGCTCGCGATCCCGAATGTCTTGTAAGCGCGTCGTTGGTGGCTATGACTGAGTGTTTGTGTATCCCAGGGCGCGCGAGTAAACAGTCTGAGAAAATACGATCCGCTGAAGGCCGGCCTCAGACATCATTTGCTTCAGCTGATCCACGCTGCATCGCTTCTCCAGCGGCATTGCGAACCGGTAAGCGCCATCGCGCAGACGCCTGAAGCTCCCTCGTCTATAGCTGGAGAGGGGAAAGCCATCGACATCAAGGCCAAGTGTCTCAAGCAGGAGGGCGAACCTGGCAAGGGGCAAATAAACCCCGAATGCGATCGCGGATACCGCCGCTTCGCGAACCGGCCGCGGTTGTCTAGAAACAATGCGGCGGATCAGATCGGCGGCGCCCCCAAGGGCGCGAAACCAGAGGGGGCGGTTTTCCAATGTGTACGCGGCGGTCAACAGGAAGGGGGCGTTCGGTTTGAGCTTTTCCACACACGACTTGAGCCCATTTAGCGGATCGGGAAGATACGGGAGGACACCCATGCAATAACCAAAATCCATCGTTGCATCTGGTATCGGCATGGCGTCGATGGCGGCCACATGGAATTCGCAGTTTCCGACGCCGTCAAGGAGTCGCTTGGCGTTCTCCACCGCAGCATTGCTGGGATCAATGCACACGAGCTTTCCAACTCGAGGCGCGACGAACTGTGCCATTTCCCCACCGCCGCACCCAATGTCAAAGCCTACCGCATCGCGAGGCAAGCTATCCCACGGAAACAATTCAAACTGTTCCTCAAACAATTCTCGTAACTCGCCTTGCGGAAGTGCGTCATGACCGTAACTCGTCCACTCATTCTCGTATGCCTCCACGACCCTTGGATCCAGATTTCCCATTGAAGAGTCCTTCCTCGTTGTTTGCCAGATCCTTCTCCATTCACTTCAATATGCTTGCACTTACGGACCACGGCTGTCAATGAGAGCAGAACCCGTCCCGGGGATCTCTGGCCAGCGCTGATCCCACCCAGGTACCGAGGTCGCCCGGACGGCCATAATGACCTGCGCTGCGGCCGCGCGTTGCTCTTCGGGCAAGTAGGAACTACGGCGTCGTAGCAGGATTGGTTGCCAAGCTGGGATGACGGTCGCAGCCCGATAGACCCACTCCTTGCATATGGTTTTCAGAAGGACGCGCCAGCTCGCCAGTCGGCCAATGCTCGCGGGCCCATACTTCCGCACGATCTGGCGTTTTGATCTGCAGCTCTTCAAGTACGCATCGACGTTGATCGGAAGCGGTTCCCGGTAAAATAGCAACGGCGTGGCGATGCTCGAAATCCGGGCCCAGGAACACACGCGGCACCACAATTCGTGGTCCTCGGCCCTTGGAAAGTTCAGCGAGTACTGATTTGCGCGAGCCCAAGCAGTTCGCATCATCACGGTGGGGTGAATCAAGAGTCCCCGCTCGAGAACCGACTCTAAGCGCTGGTCGACCGGCTGTTGACCTCGGATACCAACCGGTTGGGCATTGTCGTAGATGGTAAAGGTGGCCGTGCCGACCACATCGACTCGCGGGTTCTCCGACAGAAAGTCTAGCTGGCGGGCTAGGCGTTCGGGATGCATGAGATCGTCCGCGTCCATGCGAGCGACGAACGGACCTTGGGCGAGCCCAGTGATTTGATTGAGCCGATGCGCCAATCCGCGATTATGACCATCGGAAACGACTCGCACGCGATCGTCCATGACTGTTCGTGCGATGGTCAGCGAGTGGTCTGTCGATCCGTCGTCGACAAGCACGAGCTCCCAATCTTGAAAGGACTGAGCAAAGACGGATCGGATCGCGTCGGGAAGAGTATGAGCGGCATTGTAAAAAGGGATCCCAACCGTTACGTGGGAGGGGCCCGTCATTAGGAGACTCCGCTTCCAACGGGCTTCACGGAAGTGCTCGCGACCATCAAGGGAGGTCGTCTTTCAGGTATATTCATAGAACATCCGGCCCGGCCAACCCGCAGCGCCAAAGGTCCTCTTTCCGGCGAGTCGCCAGCAGACCTCGAAAGCTGCTCGCCGCGCAGCTCGTGGGCCTCGGCGGGGCCCCCAGATCATCTTTCCGGCCCATATCATCACGGTGCGAATCGCTGACAGCGCGAGGCCCATCCGATGAGCTTCGAAGGGGACCTTCGGTGGCTTCGCCACGCCGTCCGGGATCCCGACAGCTCCGCGACGCCACCCCTCCAAAGCACACCTCAGCACCGCTTCGAGACGTACCGCATACGTGTGTTCGCGCCGGGTACGCTCGTGTCCAGCAATGGCGATGCTGTCCCGGACAGAAGGATTGGCCAAGTAGTACTGAACCTTCTTCGCCAACTCGGCGTCGTCCCTGAAGACTTCGATCTCGCGGCCGCGCTCAAACCAACGATCTAGGTGCGGCGCTTCCTCCGTCAGCAGGAATCCGCCGGCACCGGGGACCTCGAACGTACGTGCCTTGATTTGATTATGGCCAGACGAATTCGCGAAGTTCAAGCTGATGACAGACGTCTGCATGATCTCCGGGATACGCTCGACTGCGATTGGACCAGACGGCCACCCGTTCCCAAAACATTCGATCTCCACGCCAGCTTCGCGGAGCCTTGCCACTCTCTCCCTGCGGTTTCCATGGGCCGCACCAACGAAGGTGACGGCGTGCTTACAGGCTTGCGCAGGAATCGGTGCAAGCAATGAGTCGTCCCTTGCCGCCCATTGGGACAAGAGTACCCCTTCGATCCCGTCTCGATGATATGCGGGAATTACGTCCGGATCGGTAGTCACCATTGCGTGGTAATGGGGACCGATGAATCGCGAGACCTCGCGGTACTTCCACGAGTCGTCCGTGCACCAATTGATCGTGACGAGATCGTTGCGCGCCTTTAGGGCTGCCAGCGTTTCCGTCCATATCTCGTATAGCTGGTGGCTAGCAAAGAGCACTTGGGGTCGCTCCCGGTCGACGGCTGCCAGCAGTGCACGATTAAGGTCCGCGAAGTCTTTGTAGCGCGCACGGTTCCAGCTTTCAAAGTGAACGACATCGTGTCCGAGCTTACGGAGTGCCGGAATGAACGCCGCGAACTCAGTGCCGACCCCGAGCGAGGGCTTGCCGTACTGATGCTCTCCAAACACGCAAAGAATCTTCACTGTCGCATCCGTGTGACAACGATCCGCTAGTTAAAAATGAGTTCGTTCATCGATGGGTCACTGTGTATACAAGCGCAGTCGTGCCGACGGCGAGGTTGGCAAAGATTAGCGCCAGGTTGATCCAATCCGCCGTTGCCAATTTCGCCTCAGGAACCGAAATAACGTCGCCAGGCTCGATCTCTTGAACGTCTCCGATATCTGCTGACTGGCCGCTTCGGCGTACGACGCGCGCCGACTGGGGCAGCCCGGTGCGGGTGGCGCCTCCCGCCAGCGTCACGTAGTCGAGCGGCTTGAGCCCGCGACTGTACGCGTAGACGCCGGGGTGATAGACGGCGCCTCCGACCACCACGGCCTCGCGGCGGCTGGGAATGACCAGGGTATCGCCCGGCTCGATGGGGGTGTCGGCCTTCTGGCCGCCGGTGATGGCCGCGACGTCCACCGGGATGCGCTTGCGGGTTCCGTCGGACCCTATCCGCAAGAGGTACGCAGCGCTCGCGTCCGCCCATGCCTGCAGACCTCCGACCTTCACGATGAGGTCGCGAACGCCGACTCCCTCGATGTACGGGAGTCGGACCGAAACCGTGCGGGGAGTCGCCAGTGCCTCGAGCGCCTGCCCTGTAGAGCTCTCCCGCTGCTCCACGTCGGGGAGCGCCTGGCCGAGACGGATGGCCCCTTCCACCGTGATCGTCCGCTGCAGATCCGCCAGGGACGGGAAATGCACCTGGTCGCCAGGCCTCAGCCCAGCGCCCATTGCTTCAGCCAGCGTCGACAGCGAAGTGACCACCATGCGGTCTCCGGGGCCGCGCGTCGTCAGTCGCAAGGGGATCCCGACGGCAGCCTCGGTGGACACGCCTCCAGCAAGCTCGATCAACTCCTTGACCGTGCGATCTCCCACCAGCTCGTAACGGCCCGGCCGTTTCACCGCCCCCGTCGCTTCGACCTCGTAGTCCCGCAAAGGAACATAGATGGTGTCGCCATCGAGCAGCGTCGGATCCGCCGATGTCTCTCCGAATAGAGAGAAGCGCACCAGGTCGGCCTTCGCTCGTCGGTCCGCCGATTTCCCCCGGATTTCCACCCTTCGCGTGGAGGCGTTTGCCAGAGGGTTCGTGCGCGGAAGCAGGTCGCTGATGCGGGTGAGAGGGGTAGCCGGATAGCTGCCAGGCCGGCCGACCGCGCCGACCACGTAGACCGAGAACGTCCGCAGCCGCGACAGCGTGAGGTTCGTGTTCAGCCGCGGGTAGACGGCCTTCAGCCGCTGGACCACCTCGTCATGAAGGGCAGCAAGCGTCTTGCCGGCGGCGGCAAACATCCCGATCCTGGGGACCAGCAGCCGGCCCTCGGCGTTGACCTCCACTTCCTTGCTTTCCTCCTGCAGGCCCCAGACCTCGACGGTGAGCTTGTCGCCCGGACCAACGATATAGGTCTTCGGATCGACGGCCCCGGAAAAGATCAGCCTCGATTCCGAGGCGTCGGTAGGCGCGGCGGACACGGGCTCTGACGCTCGCTGCTGAGCGCTGGCGAGCGCGGGCAAGAGGGCGAAGAGGGCCAGACAGGCTCGAGGAGTCGTTGCTTTCATCGGTAGGGTCTTCAGCCGTGGGTTGGCACAACTTCGCCGGGAGCCGGCCTGGCGCCGGACCTCAATCTGTCGAGGACCCAGACCAAGGCGGCGGCGAGCAGGCCCCCCAGGGCCACGAGAGCGGCCCGGTTTGGGCGCGCGCGCGTGTGCGATTCAATCGGTTCCTCAATCACGTCCACGCGCGCCAGCGACCGGCCTTCCGCGCTGCGGAGCTGCTCGATCTGCCGGAGGAGCATGTCATGGCTGGCCGCGCCGGTATCGATGGCCCGCTTGAGGCGGGCGTGCTCGATCTCGAGGGTGGGAAGCGCGCCCAGCGAGGGCAGCAGGCCGTGGCGGTCGCCGTACTCGAGGGAGGCGAGCTCCTGCTCCGCGCTCTTGCTCTCGCTCCGGCCCCGCGTCACCTCCGGGGAGCTGCCGGTCCCGAACCTCTGCGCAAAGCGCACGACCATGTTCTTTTCGATGCGCACTTTCTCCAGCGCTGCCGCCTGGGCGACGGAGGCTCGCCGCTGCTCCTCGAAATCCACGATGCCCGTGCGCTCGCGGAACTCCCCCATGTCCAGCTCGGCGCGCGCCAGCTTTTTGGACACCTCGTCCAGCCGCGTCTCGAGCTGCTCCCGGTGACCTCGCAGGCCGCCAGACCAGAGCTCGGCGATCCGCCGGACGCCGTAGCTGGTCAGGGCCGCGGCGATGTCGCGGGCCCGCACCGGATCGCGGTCCTCGGCGCTGATCCGCACGATGCTCGAGCGCCGGTCGGAGCTCACCGAGACATGGCCCCAGAACGCCGAGCGGCCCTCAGCTTTGGATCGGGTGCGGTACACCTCTGCGAGCCCCAAGGCCTCGATGGTCGCGTCGGCAGCCGGTCCGGACTGCAGCAGGGCGCTCAGCATCGGCAGAGCGGCGGCGGCCCCTTCGACAGGATTGCCAGGCTGTGTCGGGTCCTCCACCGGGACGACGGCGATCTGCGCCGAAGACTCGTACCAGTTTCCCATCGCCGCGGCCGCGACCAGGCCGAGAGCACCACCAGCGGCCGCGGCGACAGCAAGTCGCACCAAAGGGTGCCTGAACGGCCTCGACGCGCCAACCCATTGCGCAAGGCGGTGGGTCGCGCTGCCCGAGTCCGTCTGCCGTGCTGCCAACGCATCCATCTCCAAAATACTCTCCTCAAAATGAAGCTTCACGTCTGGGTGGTCCCCAGGTCAAGCGACGGTGGCGTGCCGGGCCGGCAGCGATCAGCGTTTTGGGACGCCGACCGCTGCGTCGGAGCCCGCAGGGCGACGCGGACCGCCTGCAGCGGTGCCGCCATCTGCAGCGCCGTCGCGACAGACTCGGCCGACTGGCACGGGGCGGTCTGGCCGGAAAGGATCAGAAGGGTGCGGCGCTGGAAATCCATCTCGCTGAGGCAAGCCAGCGCGGCGGCGTCGCCAAGCAACTCACTGGACAGCGTTCGATAAAGCTTCTCGCCGAGCCGCCCGACCGCGTAGCTGCCTCGAGAGGTCTGCACGGTCACTTCCGAAAACCCATACCTCGCATGCAGCACATCGGCCTGGGGAAGTCCGCGCACGATTGCCCGGCCCGGCTTGCCAGGCGGGAGGGGCGCGGTCCACCAGCCGACCTTGCCGGTCTCACGCAGGCCCAGCCTTTCGTACCAGCGTCGCGCCCGGTCGTTGTCCGCGAAGACTTCGAGGGTCAGCAAGGTCTCGGGATCCGTGGCCGGGAGTGCATCGAGGGCGGCCGCCAGCAGGCGGGCGCCGGCGCCGTGAGCTTGCATCCCAGGCACGACGGCGATGTAGTTCAGGTGCACCCGCGCCGGCGCTCGCCTCAGTTCGCACGCGCCCAGCACCTCCCCCTCGCCACGGGCCACGAGATAAGTGGTGTCTTTGTGCGAGCTGTCCGAGGCGAGCTGATCCCCCAGGAATCGTTCGATGCCGGGACAGCCGTAGATGGTGAGCGGCGCCACCCGCGGCGGAATGCTCTCGCGAAACACCCGGGCGATGGCGGCCGCCTCACCGGATCCGGGCGACTGGTGCTCGACGCGGGTCACGATGGATGCGAACCGAGCTGGGGCGCGGGATGTGAGCGTGCTCGGTCGAGGCTCACCATGATGGATGAAGGATCCGGCGCGATGTCTTTCGCCAGCAATGCTTGCCACACCGTCCGGACCAGAATCCGCAGATCCAGCGACAAGCTCCAGTGCTCGACGTACCAGACGTCCTTTCCCAGCCGGTCATCCCATCCCGAGAAGTTCCGTCCGTTCACCTGCGCCCAGCCCGTGATTCCGGGCAGGACGGCGAATCGCAGCCGCTCCCTCTCGCTGAAGTACGGCTGATACACCGCCGGCAGCGGGCGCGGGCCCACCAGGCTCATGTCCCCGCGCACGACGTTCCAGAGCTGTGGCAGCTCGTCGAGGCTGGTGCGGCGGAGCGCCCGACCCATCGGTGTGAGCCGGTCCTTGTCGCTGGTCGGATCCCAGTCGGGGCCCGCAGCCGGACGCATGGTCCGAAATTTCCAGAAAATGAATCGCCGCTCGCCCCGTCCGACCCGCTCCTGCCGGAAGAGGACGGGTCTCCCCATGGTGAGGAGGATCAACAAGGCGACGAGCGCGGCGACGAGCAAGGCCACGGGCAGCACCAGCAGCACGAGCGCCAAGTCCAGGGCGCGCTTGCGCGGCCCCTGCGTCCGGGAATGGACGTCGATCGTTGGTGCTGCCATCTCTTCTCGCCCTCTCACGACCCTAGCACCGTGCGTTAGGAACCGGCAAACGGCGGATGCCTCGATTCAAGGATAGCCCCCGTCATCGCAGAAATGTTCAATGGCCATGTTCCGGCGCTGCACCGCGAAATCCACCAGCGCCTGCTCACGCCGGATGCAGCTCCCCTTGATGACGTAGCCGTTGCCCAGAGGCGGGGCGGGGTTCTCCGGCCCGGACACCGTGACCGCCCAGGGAGTGTCCAGCGAGGGGTCGGGAGTGAGGATGGCGCGAGGATGGCTGCAGGGAGCCACCACGCCTGTTTCATTCCAGCCGACGTCGTTGGGAATGGCCTTGTAGACACGCGTGAGCGAATCGACCAGCTTGCGCGGCGCATCCGGTTTGTAGAGGAAGATCACGCCGCCGTGCTCCAGGTTGTGGACGTAGTTTCCGCGGGGGACAGTCACCGTGTACATCTGCCAGCGCGCCCAGACGACCCAGTGCGGGCCGGACACGGGCGGGTTGGCGGCGTAGGTGGGCGTCTGGCTCTGCGGGATGTGGCTCCTCGGCTCGAGCGGGACGGCCACCACCGCGTTGTCCTCCATGCAGGAGGGATCGTCGCGGAGCTGGTCGGAGGCGTGGCTCCCGCACCCGGTCATTAGGAAGGCGACGCCGAGAAGGCTTTTCAGTCCAATGCGTCCAGCTGTCAGCATTCGATTCCGGCGGCCTTTTCTGAACTTTGTGAGCGGACTTTCACGGTGTCATCTCGGGATGGAATCGGGTCCGACCGCTCATCGCGTGGCGGCGTACTCTCGCGGCGGGGCTTCGGCTTTCTGAACGGGTAGCTCGACCGGAAGTTGGTTGGCCGAGATCGGGATCTCCGGCGGCGCATCGACGCTCGACTTCTCGTTCTGCAAGACCGCGACAGCAGCCGAGCGTCGCAAGGTGGCTTCCGGAACGAGGGCAGCGAGGAGCCTGCGCACGTCTGGCTCATCTCCCGCGACGGCAGCTGCGCGCAGAGCGGTGAGACGCTCCAGCAAGCCCGTCCCCGGCGGCTGCACGTGGCCGACCTTGATCTTGGGATGGGGCGTCTTGTCGTAGCTCTCGCCGTCCAGCAGCAGCTCCTCGAAAAGCTTCTCTCCCGGCCGCAGGCCAGTGAACTCGATCTCGATGTCCAGGTCCGGCCGCAGCCCGGAGAGCTCGATGAAGTCCCGGGCAAGGTCGATGATCCGGATGGGCTGGCCCATGTCGAGCACGAAGATCTGCCCGGTGCCCCCGAGCGCGCCTGCCTGCAGCACCAGCTGCGTCGCCTCCGGTATGGTCATGAAGTACCGCGTCATCTCCGGATGCGTCACGGTGAGCGGCCCGCCCTTGGCGATCTGCTCCCGGAACAAGGGAAGCACGCTTCCCGCGCTGTCGAGGACGTTCCCGAAGCGGACCGCCGCGCAGCGCGTGGTGCTCGACCGGGAGCGGGACTGCAGGACCATCTCGGCGACTCTCTTTGTTGCCCCCATCACGGAGGTCGGGTTCACCGCCTTGTCGCTCGAGATGAGGACGAAGGCGCCGGCGTGGAAAAGCTCCGCGGCGTCGTAGAGCACCATGCTCCCGAAGACGTTGTTCTTGACCGCCTCGCACGGGTTGCATTCCATCATCGGCACGTGCTTGTGGGCGGCGGCGTGGAAGACCACCTCCGGCCCGAAGCGGCGGAAGATCTCGTTCACACGCGCGCGGTCGGTGATGTCCGCAATGAGCGGATGGATGACGCTGTTGGGATGGGCGCTCCGCAGCTCGCGCTCGACGAAGAAGAGCGCGTTCTCGTCGTGGTCCAGCAGGAAGATCTGCGCGGGCGAGAAACGCAACGTCTGGCGCGCCAGCTCGCTGCCGATGCTGCCGCCTGCGCCGGTGATCAGCACGCGCTTGCCCTGGAGGAACTGGGAGACCGCGGTCGCGTCGAGGCGTACGGGCTCCCTCCGCAAGAGATCCTCCATCTCCACTCCGCGCAGGCTCGAGACGGAGCTACCGCCATCCATGCTCTGCGGGACGCTGGGGATGATCTTCAGCTGCACCTGGAGCCTGCGGCAAACCCGGGCGATCTCGCGCGTGCGCGCCCCGTCGACGCGCGCATCCGCGATCACCACCAGGCCGGCGCCGGAGCCGGCGATGACTTTCGCGAGCGTCGGTTCGTCGATCGGGCCGACGACCGGAACGCCGTGCACCAGGATGCCGGCCTTGAGCGGATCGTCGTCGAGCAGGCCCACCACTTCCCAGCGGCCGTCCAGGGTGCGCTGCACGTCGCGCAAGAGGCTCTCCGCGGCGTCGCCGGCACCGATGATCAGCGTCCGCGTTCCCTGCGCCTTGCACCGGCGCCATTCGCCGGCGATGCGGACCGCGAGGTGCAGGCCGCCGATGGAGACGATGGCGCCGAGCCAGTCGACGACGTACACCGACCTCGGAAGGCGGAAGTCGGAGATCGAAGACAGGGCGTACAGCCCGCCCGAGGTCAGCGTCGTCGCCGCGATTACCCTGCGCAGCTCAGTGACCCCCGCGTAGCGGGAGAGCACTCGAAACAGCCCGAGCAGATGGAAAACGACGGTCCGGCTGCAGAGCAGCGGGATCAGCGCCAGCTCGCCCGCTCGCAGCCAGCGCGCAGGGACCGCGCCGTCGAAGCGCAAGAGCAGGGCGGTGAAGAGGCTTCCTGCCCAGAGAGCGTCGTGCAGACCGAGAACGACGATCCACCGGATCGCCTTACGCATTCGTGCGCGAAACATTGCCCCCCCCCGGCTACCGTGCGTGCATCCACAAGCACGCTTCGAGTGCGGGAAGGTGGCAGAGTGTGTCGAATTGTGTCAATGGCCTCGGCCTAAAGTCTTACAATCCGGACGGATTTAAGTCGGACGCGACGTTTGTCCTGGCTTGATATTTACAATCAGCAGGCCGCTGGCGAGGCGCCAGCCAGCAGCCAGAACCATGGCATCGCCGCCTAGCCCCATGCGGGCGGCCTCGATCTGCATGGCCGGTCCCTCGAGGAAGCGCAACCAGGCGCTGGCGGCAGCGCGCTGCTCGGGCGTCACCCAGTCCCCGCGCAGCACGACGGCGGGCTGGTCGCTCCAGAGGGTGTGGCGGGGATAGTAGAGGCGCAGCGGCTGACCCCAGCGATCGCCGAGTGATTGCACCAGCTCGATGGCAAGCCGGACCAGGTCCGTGATAGGCGCCGACATGGCCGCGCCGTTGACACGACATTCGCGCCGTCTCACCATTCGCGGCCGAT
>Ga0209011_1000397_pt1 | contig 16920 bp, 20 predicted proteins | sample BlaSpr_A8_OM1_M3_FD_187986 | JGI IMG/M metagenome (GOLD analysis project Ga0209011, IMG submission 187986) | Forest soil microbial communities from Thunder Bay, Ontario, Canada - Black Spruce, Ontario site 2_A8_OM1_M3 (SPAdes) (version 2) | ecosystem: Environmental > Terrestrial > Soil > Boreal... | reverse complement strand
CCAGCCTGGGTGGCCGCCGACGTCTGCAAGGCGTGCCACATTTCGAATCCGAGCAAGGCGGTCGCATCGCTTGATGCAGATCAGAAGGGTATATCCAGTGGATATACCCTTGGCGGAAGTCAAAGCCTGCTCGTGGTTAACGAATCGGGTCTCTGGGCGATTGTGCTGAAGAGCCGTCGGCCTGAGGCGAAGAGGTTCCAGAAATTCTTGACCTCGGAGGTCATCCCGGCCCTCCGCAAGACAGGCACCTACTCGATGCCAAGCGCGGCGCCGGCTCAGATTGATCTGACTCCTTTCCTCGAGGAGTCTAGGAAGCAGACGAGGGAAATGCAGCGGCTGGCCATGTCGGTTGAGACTGTCGAGGTCAGGCTCTCCGGGCGGATCTCTGAGCTTGAGAAGTGGCGGGCCGACTTCGAGGCGAACAAGGCCGAGGCGTCCCTGGAGACGATCTGGGGCTATTGTCGCAGGAACGGGATCAAGACGACCACGCAGGTCTCCAGCGCCCACACTCGCCGCATCCGATTGGCTTGCGAGCGCGAGGGACTGGGGGTCTCCCCAGTGTTCAAGAAAGTCCCCGGGACCGGGGGCTGGCCCGTCGCCCACTGGCCGACCGCCGTCCTGGACCGCTACTTCTCCCACCAGCGGAATCGTGATCTCGGCGACCCGAACAAGAAGATGGCCTACCCCTTGTTCGAGAAGGCAGACTAGACCGATCGAGGCCGTCGCCATCGTGGTGACGGCCTTTCTTTTTGCGTAGATTACGGAAGGAGGTCTTGCGACATGGGATCGAACATCATCGAGGGTTCGAAGGGCACGCCGACCTACGTCGACTTCGTCATGCCGAAGGTCAAGCTCGGCAGGATCGTGCTCTGGAGCTACACGCCGGATGGGGAGAAGTCCCCGGCGGTGGTCGTGAAGGTGGGCGCGAGGTCGATCGCGCTGAACGTCATCGTCGACGGGGTCAAGGACCATGTCCTGAAGACCGGGACGCGGCACAAGGACGACCCGTTCATCATCAAGTTCCCCCAGCACGAAGGTGGCTGCTGGTGCGACACCGAGGACTGGGAGAGGACCGAGAGGCTCCTGCTCAACTTCGAAGTCGACGACGACAAGTGACCAGGTTCTGGTTCTTCATCCAGGACACGACGTGGCTCGTCTTCCACCCCGGAGATTTCTTCAGGTTGTGGGACGAGATCGGAAAGATGAGACAATGATCAGCATCAACGAATTCATTGACCTCGTCCATAGCATGAGGTCGATGCAGAAGCGGTACTTCAAGATGAAGACAAAGGACATGTTAGTGAAGGCCAAGGCGCTCGAGGCCCAGGTGGACGAGGCCCTCGAGAAGATCGAGAAACAGGAGATCCGCGACCGTGCCTGACGAGACAGCGTATCCCAAGATCTACATGGACAAAGAGATCTACGAGAGACTCGTCGACTCCATGCCGTCCTACGCGGCCGGCTACGACGTGTACGACGTCTACGAAGCGGGAGCGGGGAGCGTCGGACTGCTCAAGCCTGCGTACCCCCTGGAGACGCCCTACGGTCGTCCCGAGGGCGTGCACCAGCCGGTCGCCCCGACCGGCGGCCGTCAGCCGATCGTCCCGACCAAGGGGACCTACGTCCCCGAGAAGAACGCCGTCGCCCCCGACAAGCCGGCGGAGACCTGGAGAGACCGGGCGATCAGAGATCCGATCTTCTAGGGTCGTCGTGACCGACAGGGATGTAGAAAGCCACATGCCGTGGTGTCACCGGATGTCCAGGTCCAAGAAGTTCGACGACCTGGACCCCGATGACATTTTCAGCGCGGCGATGGACAGTGCCTGGGTGGCTTGCACGTCGGCGCCGGACGTGGCGATCGGCCAGTGGAAGCGGAAGCTCTTCAAGCGAAGGGTCTTCGACCTGCGGAACAGGAACAAGTCGGTCAGGATGAGGCGCATGTGCCGGGCCTTCGGACATGAGCCTGCCGACAAGAGGGAGCCGGAACCCCTGGAAATAGTCTGCGCGATCGAGACCGTCGAGCGTCTCCTGGAGGTCCAAGAGGCCGCCGGCGACAACTACGCCGAGCCGTGCTCCGCCTGCGGCACGACGGGAGGTCATGGACGCAGCGGCGGACTCAAGCCTAGACGCACGCATGGCATGTGCCACTCATGCTATAACAAGAAGCGGCTCTCGGAGATCGCGATCTCCAAACAGGCTTCACGTCTCTTCGAGGGAGGAGTCCCCTAGTGTCACAAGGCGGTGATCCTCACGGCATGGACATGGCCAGCCCGCCGTTCGGCAAGGGCGACTCCACGCTCGCCGGCTTGTGCCAGCTCTGGGTCGACAAGATCAAGCGCGCCTCCGAATACAAGAAGAAGGTCTTCCAGGACGACGCCGACGAGGCGATGAAGTTCTACCGTCCCGACGAGGACGGCTACGGCTTCGTCTACAAAGGCGACCTCGACAAGAGCAAGGGCTTGGGCCTGGACCAGGAGCGGCCGCCGTTCGAGATGACCTTGAACAAGGTCGCCGAGCTGGTCGCCGTGTTCGGTCCGATCCTCTACTCGAAGAACCCCAACCGCCAGGTGAACCCCAGGGAACAGGTCGAGATCCCACCGACCGCCATCCCCGACCCCTACCTCGCCCAGTACCTGGTCCAGCAAGAGGCCGTCAGGGGCCAGCACGACCAGCTCAAGTGCCTGCTCCTGTCGGCCTACCTCAACTGGACGCCGAACGAACTGCACCTGAAGAACGACGTAGAAAAAGGCATAGATGAGGCGATCATAAAAGGGAGAGCCTGTTTATGGACCGGTACGTACGCGCCACCGGGCCTCAATACGACATACGTCGGCTCATTTTACGACTCGGTGGACTTCCTCTATATCGACCCAGATGCGGAGGACATAAAGCATGCATGGTGGATCGCGAGGAAGCTATGCCAGCCGGTCTGGGAGGTGGAGCGCCGCTTTGGGTTGAAGCCAGGCTCCGTGAAGGGGGCCTACGAGTCGGCGAATATGCAAGTCGAGGTGGACAGCCAGAAGAAAGAGTCCGATCGCCAGAGGGGTTTGAGTAACGACCTGATCACCTATTACGAGATCTACTCGAGGATGGGATGTGGGGGACGGCTTTCCGGGGCTACCAAGACTCGTGACGTCTCTGTTCTTCCTGGCGATCTGTCTGCTTTCGCGAAGGCACTGGATCCTCTGGCTGGAGACCACGTGTTCCTTTGCGTGGCTCCGGGGGTGCAGTACCCGCTCAATCTACCGCCCGACATCCAGGATCTGCCGATCACGAACACTGGAGGCCCGGAGGACGGGGGCCCCATCGTCAAGGAGCGGCTCTCCTGGCCGGTCCCGTACTACGGCATGGGGCTCTGGCCGGTCAGCGTGCTCGACTTCCATCCAGTTCCACGTTGCGCATGGCCGATGTCGCACGTGAAGCCGGCGCTCGGGGAGCTGCGGTTCCTGTGCTGGGCGTACTCGTTCGTCGCCGGCAAGATCAAGAGCACGCTGCGGGACATCGTCGCCATCCTGCAGGAGATGGCCGAGGAGTTCAAGGTAACGGTCCTCGAGGGCGTCGACTTGAGCGTGGTCGAGCTGAACCCCGGCAACAAGAATATCCACGAGTGCGTCCAGGTCCTGCAGTTCCCGCAGATGAACGCGGACATCTGGAAGATCGTGGAGAAGGTCGAGGCCAACTTCGACAAGCGGGTTGGCCTGGACGAGGTGTTCGGGAGCAAGCCGGACACCGAGCCGAGGTCCGCGACCGAGAGCAACATCAAGTCGCAGAAGCAGAACATCCGCCCCGACGACATGTCCGAGAAGGTCGAGGAGTGGATGACCGAGGCCGCCAAGAAGGAGGCCATCGCCGCGCGGATGCTGCTCCAGCCGAAGGACGTCCTCCCGATGCTCGGCCTGACGAGCGCGGCCCTGTGGTCGCAGTACGTCATGACCAAGGACATCGGGGTCGTCAGGGAGTTGGAGTACCGCATCGAGTCCGGCAGCACCCGCAAGCCCAACCGGGACCGCGACCAGGCGAACGCGGACTCCGCGATGCAGATCCTGCTCCCGGTCCTGAACGGATTCGCCCAGACGACTGGGCAATTGGGACCAGTGAATGCGCTATTGGGGATGTGGTGCAAAACTCGCGACCTACCCCCTGGTCCCTTTCAGTTGATTCCTCCTCCCCCGCCGCCCATGGCCGCCCCGCCAGGTCAACCCGGCGCCGCACCCGCCCAGCCCGGCGCGCCCCATCCCGCAGGAGCATCGGTTTGACATACGACGAGCACTACGACCTCGCGATCGCCAACGGCTGTTCCCCGGCCCTGGCCGACATGCTGGCCAGCAGGACTTTCCCCGGGACCAAGGGGACGGACCGCTCCTTCATGCAGGGCAGGAAACTGGACGGCAGCCAGTTCCAGGATGTCCCCCTGGTCGGCGAGCATCACCTGGCCAAGGCGAGAGAGGCCGGCGTCTCCACGACCGGGAAGTACTACTGCGGCTCCCTGGCGGCATTCCCTGGCGATCCCAGGGCCTGGGTCGATGGATTGCACGACGTCAAGGAAGTATGCGAGGAGAGGGGCTGGGAGGCCAACGGCGCCATCAAGGTGGAGTCGCCGAAATACGCCGGCGCGGAGCCGGGCCCCTACCGGGTGGCCGATGACATCGTAGACGACCATCTAGTCCAGGTCCTGGAGCAAAAGCCGGACCTGATCCCCAGGGCCGCCGAGGTGCGCGAAGAGATCCAGGGACGCCTCTCCGGAGTCCACGGCTGATGGCCAACACCGCGACCTTCCTCGGCGTGGACACGACGACCCTTGGCAATTGGGTTGGCGTCTACGGGTCGGACGGTTACCAGGTCTACAACGGGACGACGTCCCTTCCTGCGTATGTCTCGGTGGCGATTACGACCGGTTCCCCTTTCGTCGCGAGCCCAACGTCGACCGACCCGAGGGCGGTTTTCACCTCTTCCGTGAGCGGGATTCGCACTCTGGCGTGGTGGGGATGGCCGCAAAATGGCGGCAGCCTGCTCTACACGCTCGCGATGACGTTCACGGTGAACGACGGCAACTCCCACAATCTAGCCATCTACTCTTGCGACTATACGAATTCCGGCTACGTAGGTTCGATCACCATGGTGGACGCCGCCACGGGGCTGACGCTGACGAGCCAGTCGGTGACCCCGGGCGGTGTGAATGGCGGCGTCTACTTCCTCTATCAGATTTCCGGGACGGTGAAATTCTACTGCACCGCGATACCTCCGCAGAACTATGGCCTGTTTAGCGGCATCTTTTTCGGGGCGTTCACGCCGCCCGCCTCTTCGACCATTCCGATGTCGGATGTGACGAACACCGGGAATTGGCAGTTCATTCCCAGCGTCAGCGACGACTTCTCCGGAAATTCTCTCGACGGGACCAAATGGTTCTATCCTCCATTCGTAGCAAATGGCGCTTTTTATGGAAATTACAGCCCCGGGAACGCATCGTCTTGTTACATGCCGCCGTCGAACTTCTCGTTTTCAAATAGCATCTTGACGACCCCATGCACCTATCTGGGGGCCAACGGCACGACGGGGATGCCCCCGGCCGCCATCGCCATAGGGTTCAAGGCATACACTGGGAGCAGCTTCCAGAGCCTCCAGACCTTCCTGTACGGCTATTTCGAGTGCCGTTGCCAGATGCCGAATACGGCGTATGACAGCGGTCCATGGATGAGGTCTGTAGGCGCAGACGGGTCGCTTTCGACCGGAGACGTGTTCGAGCTGGACGTCTGCGAAATCTCGGCCAAGCAAGGGACCGGAGGCGCGATCACGGCGAACACGCTTTACAACACGATTCATCCTTTAAATCAAAGCCAGGTACAGTCGACGTGGGTCCTCCCTTCGGATTGCTCCCAAGGATTTAACGTCTATGGCATGAGCTGGAATCCGACGACCGTCAATTTCTATTTCAACGGGATCCAGATTTCGACCCACGCGGCGACCGCAAATATTCCCCTCGCTTTCCTCTGGGCTGCGGGGACGAATGGCACCTGGACGGGGACGCCGCTGACCGCGGACTTCCCGACGTCCGCCCAGATCGATTACATGCGGGTGTGGCAACAGGCCCCCTATCTCCAGAATTTCGGGGGCACCTCCACGACTACGCTCGCCCTCTCCAGCTCCGGGCGGACGGCCTACGGCAACACGACGACCCCAGGCTCATTCTCCGGCACGCTTGCCTACTCGCAGGTCTCCGCGACGCAGGGGCGGCTCGCGATCACCATCCAGAACACCACCGACCCATCCCGGCGAGGTTCGATCGTAGGCGTCGGCTTCGTCCAACCGTCTGGCGCCTCCATCTCCGCCGTTGCAATTACATACAACAACACGAATTTCGACGTCGTCGGAGGCCCGACCTACAGCGGCGCCGTGACGTGCGACGCCGGGACTCCCGTCTCCAACTTCGGCAACGCCGACTTCGGCCTGGCGATCGGCGGGCGGACGTGGAATTGCCCGGGAGTCTCCGCGGGGGGGATGCGTGCAGGATTGCGTCCCACGCAGATGGGCACGGTCGTCATGACCCTGACCGGGACCAACATGAACGCATGGACCGCCGGCAGTTGGCACAACACTACGAGCGGGTCCACGCCGGTGACTTTTCCCGTCAAATTCCGCTGGCTGAACGACGCCGGAGTCCAATCGGCGACGGACGTCGGCGGAGATTGCTATATCAGCTCGAGCTAACCCCTCGTTGGGGATTGGAAGCCCTTGAAGCCGGCGAGTTTCTTACTGGCTTCTCGCCGGCCAAAGGGTGCCTTGCGGTAAATTAGAGATGGAGATACATCTATGCCGCCGCAAGCGACCACGCTTCCATTCACGACTGTTTCTGATCTGGTAGTCCACGCTCTGGATTATCTTGGCGGAACGTCCGACCAGCAGGCCAACCGGGACTGCCTACGCTGCGTCCTGCAGTCGTACCGAGAGGTGACCAACGCCCGGACCTGGTCCTACCTGAGCACCCATGGACGCGTCCTGGTGAACGCCCCGTTCCAGGCGGGGACGATCCAGTACGTCCACGCGGGGTTCACCTCCGGTGGAGTCGTCTATCCGCGCGCAGTCATCCTGAGCGGATCGAGTTGGCCCGCGAACGTCGGCCCGGGATGGCAGATCCGGGCCGGCGTGGTCGCAGGGGCGGTCGAGCGCCAGGTGTCGACTACCCTGCTCACCCTGTCGGAGGACGTTAATTTCAAGCAGGACCTGGCCGCCGGGACGACCTACGTCGCCTACGACGACGAGTACCTGCTGCCGTCGGACTTCATCAAGACCGACACGATGATCTACGAGCAGAACTACGGGGGCCTCGAGTTCGAGGAGCCGACCCAGGCACTCTGGTGGCAGAGGTTCAACTTCACCTCGGGGCCGCCCCGGTTCTACAGCATCCTGGGTTCCAGGCTCTTCCCGGGGCGACTGATCGTCAAGTACTACCCATACCCCGACCAGACCAAGACCGTCGATTTCGTCTACATTCGCCGACCTCGGGACATCCTGATCCCCACCATCACCGCCGGGACGGTGTCGACCGTGGCCGGCAGCACGACCGTCGTCGGCAACGGCGTCGCGTTCCCCTCCGGGGTCAACGGATGCGTCCTCAGGACCGGCTCCAGCTCGGTCCTCCCGGGGACCTGGCTCGACCAGACGCTCCCGACCTGGGAGACCGTGGTCTACGACTGGTCGAACAAGACGACCTTGCAGGCCTCAACGCCGGCGCCAACCACGGGCACGTGGATGTACAGGATTTCCGACCCGATCGACGTCGAACCGCAGTCGATGATGACCGCGATCCTGAGAGGGGTCGAGAAGTACTTGCATGTTGCCAGAAACATCCAAGGCAAGCCGGACGCCTTCGGCCAGTTCGCCGAAGCCCTCAAGTTGGCCATGTCCGACGACTCGAGGTCGTTCCAGGGCAAGGCGATGGGCGACAGCGGTCGCATGAGCCGACGTCAACTCGTCAAGCGAATGCCGGCCAACTTCTTCCCATGAGGCGACAATGGCGGTAACAAGCACGTTTTCCAACGGCGGATTCGAGTCGAGCGTGGTCCCTGCCACGGGCTACGCCGTGGGCGTCGGCGCGGACTCCGTCGGCAAGTGGGCGTTCACGCAGGGCGCCGGCGTCTACAAGACGGGCAACCAGTTCGACGGGGCCAACCTCGCCCCCCAGGCCGGCTCGAACGCGGGCTTCATCTTCGAGTCCAACGACCCGACCTACGCCGAGCAGTCGATCACCCAAGGCTTCAACGTCTCCGTCGCCGGCACGGCCACGCTGACCTTCTACTCGGCACAGACGAACACGTCCACCAGTGCGTTCACCTTGATGGTGAACCTGCGCGGCGCCAACAACACGATCAACCAGGACTTCTCGATCGTCCCGACGACGAGCTACGTGCAGTCCACGATGGTGTTCGGCAATCTCCCGGTCGGCACCTACGTCCTGACCTTCAGCCCCTACGAGCCGCCCCAGGGCGGCACGACGCAGATCGGCTACGTGACGGGACTCGTTTACATCGACACGGTCGTACTGACATGAGGTCTTACGATGAGCGACGCAGTCGTCATCCAGGTCGCGACCGGGGCGTTCTCGCTCTTGGGGACGATCTTCACCGGGGTCATGGCATTCCTGATGGCCCGGATGGACAATCGGCTCAATGATGCCTCGGTGGCCGTAGGCCAGGTCAAGGACGACCTCGTCCTGGCCGGTGACACGGCGAGGCATCACGCCGAGAAGGTCCAGGCGACCTTGGAAAAGTCCGACGCCGTCTTCTCGAATAAGCTGAACGAAATCGGAAGCGTCGGCGAGAAGACCAATGCGAACGTCAAGATCGTCCACGCTTTGGTGAACAGCGCCCTCCTAGATCAGGAGATGGTCTCCTGCATCGCCCTGCGTCGCGTCGCAGAACTGACGGGGCATCCGGACGACGTATCCGCCGCCGTTCTCGCCGAAAAAGTCTGCGTGGATCACAAGAATAGACAGGACGAGATCGACGCCGACAAGAAGGACTCGCTACCTTCAGTATGACAGGTTACTTACCGGCTAGCCTCGCGTCCAGGATCTCGCAGAGCCATCGGTTCGTCATAAGATACATTCCTCCAAGGCTTTGACTCGCTCTTCGAGGGACAGGATCTGTTCCAAGAGGGCCTTTGGCGAGTACTTGCCCGTGTCGAGGTCGTCGACGTATGCCTCGGCGACCTCGGGGATGGCCCAGGTGCAGGCACCGCGCCGCCCTCCTCGGACGTCCCACACGGCCTCTCGGGCCAGTCCGCGCTGGGATTCCAGGGTCCGGAACAGCTTCCTGGCGCGCGCCGTCCTGGCCCACTCGGCGGGCGACTTGTTGCCGTTCCTGCAGGAGCCCGCGACCTCGGAAATGTTGACGAAGCCAGTCTCGTCCACCGAGAGCGCTATGCCCGAGATGGTGATCGTTTTGGGGATGCTCACGGCCGTCCTTTTTTGGGTGATTTACGTAGATTATACGCAGAAGACCGAGGGAGAACCAGGGAGCAGGACCATGTCCCTTCAGATCGAAGCCGTCTCGGTGTGTATAGGATATGCAGATTTCTTGAACGAGACGGCATTCCACAATCGTAAGTTCTTCAACCGCTGGGTGATCGTCACCTCGCCAGAAGATAAGGCGACCCTGTCGGTCTGCCACCGGCACAATCTCGACTCGATCGTCACGGAGGATTACGCGAGGAACGGCGGCGCCAAGCACCTGGACAAGGTGTTCAACAAGGGGCGCGCGATCCAACGCGGCTTCGACGCGATCGGCGCCAAGGACTGGGTGCTGCACCTCGACGCCGACGTCGTCCTGCCCCCGGAGTTCTCGCACGCCCTCGAGATGGCGCACCTGGTGGAGAATAAGATCTACGGATGCGACAGGCAAATGGTCGTCGGCTGGGACGCTTGGAACGCGGTGAAGACGTCCGGGTACATGCAGCACGGGATGCACTGCTACGTCCTGCCGTACAATAAGCCATGGATCGGGGCCAGGTGGGCCAGCCCCAGGAACGGCTACGTGCCGATCGGGTTCTTCCAGCTCATGCACGGGTCGAACCTGGTCCGCGACGGCATCTGGGGCAAGCCGTACCCGGCCCACCACGGGGACGCCGCGAGGAGCGACGTCCAATTCGGCCTCCAGTGGGATCGCCGCAATCGCGAGCTGATCCCCGAGCTGATCGTCTGGCACCTCGAGTCCGAGCACAAGACTCTCGGCGAGAATTGGTATGGCCGCACGTCAAAGCCGTTCTCCGATCCCCACACCAAGTCCATGGACGCCAAAACCGCGACGACCGGGGGTTCCTGAGCCATGCCGCCTCAAGCCGGTGGATCGCAGAAGCCGAATCAGGTCGTGATCAAGGACTTCACCGGCCTGTTCACCAACTACGACCCCGCCGACATCCAGGTCGGCGCCGCCAGGGATCAGGTCAACGTCATCGGCGAGAAGGTAGGTTCCTTCCAGGTCCGCGCCGGCTACGTCAGGGTCAAGGTCAGGAGCTAGGGAAAGAAGGGTAATCACATTTTCGTCGGATTTTTTGAGTTAGAATCGACTCTGAAGGCCCCGCTCCTGGTCCTCGATGCCGGACTCTCCCCGCAGGACTCGGACGCGGCCCCCGTCTATCGCGTCTACGGGCCGGACGGGGTCTTGCTCGGCGTCACCGGGTCGTGCACGTTCCTGGAATCGGGGGTTGTCACCGGCGCCACGAACGCCGCGCCCGTCGTCTACACGGCGGCGAATCACGGCCTGGCCAGCGGCTTCGTGATCACCGTGGCGGGGGTGACGGGGAACGCCGGCGCCAACGCGAGCGGCGTCGTCACCGTGCTCACGGCCAACACGTTCTCGATCGCCGGGTCGATAGGGACCGGGGCCTATGTCTCCGGCGGAATATGGCATATGACCGGCCTCTACACCTACACCTTCGCCGTCGCCTCGGCCTCCGGATTCGAGTCCGGCACCATCTACGTGTCCGTCCTCGAAGGCACGTCGGGCGGCATCTCTTTCAGTTATACAGAAACTTTTCAAGTGAATTAGGCATTACATGACCACGCCATTTGCTGCTCCGGCGAACAATCTGGTGACCGTCGTAGGGGCGGGCGGCTACGTGGCCGGGTCTACCGTCTTGGCGCTCGCCGCGGGTCAGGGGGCGCTTTACCCGGTGCTCACCGGCAATCAGACCTACCGTCTTACGGTCATCACGGCCGCCCTGGCATACTCGCCGACGGTGACGTCGGCGAACCTGACGATCTTCAAGGCGACCAGCCTGACCACGGACACGTTCCACGGTGTCGTGGCCATCGAGGGGACGACCGACAGGAACTACTTCTCGGGCGACGTCGTCGACATCAGGGTGACGGCCGGGACGATTTCCGACATCCAGGTAGCCGTCAACACCCTGGAGTACATTTCGAACCAGCCCTCGATCACGGGGGATACGGTCCTCACGTCGGCCGCGTTCGGGACGACGCAGTCCTGTTTCGGGACGTCGGCCAACTTCGCGGTCACGCTGCCGTCGGTGTCGGGCAACTCGGGCAAGATCATCGGGTTCACGATGCAGCCTGGGCTCACCAAATTCGTCACCCTGGTGCGCAATGCCGGCGACCTCATCGACGGCGCGGTCAGCCGGATAATGTGGGCCAACGAGACGGCGACCCTCTACTGCACCGGCACGAACTGGATCAAGATCTCCGGCAAGTCGATCCCGATGACCTGCACCATATACCGCGCAACAAATCAATCTATCTCTAACAACGTACAGACGAACGTCGCTTTCGACTCGCTCTTGAACGACAACACGGGACTTATGGCAAGTCTGTCCAACAACCGCATAATCATGTACAGGCCAAGCAACTACATTTTGACCACTTCGATACTCTGGAATCCGTTCACGGCCACGTCCACGAACACGCAGATTCGCCTGCAATTCAATGGGGTCACCGGTTTTCTCTCCATAGCGCTGGCATCAATCGGGTCATACGTCTCGTCCTCGGGGACGTTCGTGCAGAAGTTCGCGCTGAACGACTATGTGCAGACGGCCCTCTTGCATTTGAGTGGCGGTACGGAGACGATTCTCGGCGGCCCGGCCACGGCCACATTGACTGCCCAGGAGGTCGCGACCTGGTGAATACTCACGCGATCAATGTCGCCGGGTTTGACGGCACTCTCCCGTCCGGAGGATGGGTCCATCCGGTCACGGCCACGTTCAATTTCCTGTTCGGGATACAGGCTTACACGAGGCCGAAATGGCTCACCGATAGGCAGCCGGCGAGGTATGTGGGGAGATATCAGATCGGGGAGAAGGTGTCGGTCTTCGCGAAGTGTGTCCCGGGAGGCAAGTCGATCCAGCCCACGGTCGCCGGGTTGATGAGGGTATACGGAGGATCTTCGATCGTCAGGAACGCGATCCTGCCGGTCGAATCCACGGACCAGCGGTCTGTCGGCCTATTCAGGGGCAGGTTCACCCCGGACAACACGGACTCTCCCGGTCGGTATTTCGCGCTCCTGTCGTTCTTCGCGGATGGACGGCCGAGGGCCGAGGTCCTCGCGTTCGAGCTGTTGCCGGGCGGCAACGCGCTGGGAGCGATCATGTCGGTTTTCTCGACGACGCGGCCCGACAACTCGGTCTTGCTGGCGCACACCGAGGCGGGCAAGGTCACGACGGGTCGAGGAGCATACTTGGACGAAGGGGTGTAATCGAAGATGTCCGAAGAGTATATCGAGCAGCCTGGCGCCATGGGCGCCTATGTCAGGATCGTCAAGGGAGGAAACAGGATGTTCGAGATCAGGGCGCACGTCGTCTGTCGCGACAGCAACGGGAACGTGAAGTGGGAAGATGACGCAGTCTGCAGGGTGGCGCTCCCCTACGGCAGCGACGTCCCGGACGTCAAGTGCGAGGACGTCAAGGCCGTCTTGCTGGGTAGGCACGTGGACTTCTTAGAGAATCCGCCAGCCAAGGGGGACTGATGGGCATCACGAACCAGGGGATCAACACGAGCCTGACCCTGATCTTCCCGGTGAGCCCGGCATGGTTCGTCGGGCTGATCAACAACACGCCATCTCCGGTCCTCGATCCGAACGACACCATGGCGAGTCACCCGTTGTGGGCCGAGGTCGCCTACGTGACCGCGTACACCGGCAACCGTCCGTCCTGGACGAACGGCGCGGTCTCCGGGCAGAAGATCACGAACGCAAGCTACGTCCAGTTCCCGATCCTCGTGAACTTCACCACCTACGGGATCTTGCTGTGCAGCTCGTCGACGGGGGCGAGCACCACCCTTTTCGGGACGACTCAGTTCGTCGGCGGTCCCCAGACCGTCGCCGCCGGTGACACGATCGATGTCACTCTCAACGTCATTGGGGCAAGCTCGTAAGCCATGGCGACCACCTACCACGTCACCGCGCAGATGACCTTCGTGTTCGCCATGAGGGCGACGGCCAGGATCGTGGTGCCGGCGAACCCCGGCGACATGAACGCGGTCATCGGGTCCGGCTTCTCGACCAAGACCCCATTCTGGTACACGGAAGTCCCAGGGTCGGTCGCCCTGCTGACGAACGGCATCGACCCGATGCAGCGGTGGGACGCGGCGACGGGGGTCATGGAGGTGGCCGGAGTGCCTCCCCCGACGACTCCGATGACGGTCAGGATCGCCGGCGACTACTCGGCCCAAGCTGGCGGCGCGCTCATCTACGGGCTGGTCCGGTTCTACGACGCCAACGGCAACTACTCGGACTTGTCGCCGATCGGGATCGGATCGTACGGCGCCAGCGTCATCCATTCGGTCACCAGGAATCCCGACACCAACGGTGTGACCCCAGCCGTCATCTACGGAGAGGTTCCTAACCAGATCACGAACGCTGACCAGACTCTCGGCCTGGGATCTCTCGATATTGGAATCGCGAGCCCGGTCCCCAAGCCCGCCGGGGCGTTCGCCTTGAAGGTGGTCGGGCGACAACTCTTGAGGAACACGCCGGGCCAGGCGACCACGTTCTACGTGGACATCGACACGCGTGACCTGACGAGCACGAAGTTCAACTCCTACTTGAACGACGGACAGCTCCAGACGCAGCAGGCGGTCCCGCTTCTCGACACGGGCGGCGGCATCCTGGCGAACACGCACGGGTTCCCGCCAAGCTGGAAGGCGGTCACGGCCTCGTACTTGGGTCGAGTCTTCGCGACGACCGACGTGGTCTACAGCACGGGGAACGTGGTCGTCACGTCCTACTCGAAGACGGTCCAGGGCGTCGGCACGAGCTGGCCCGGCAACTTCGCCGGCCGCAGCCTCTTCCTGTCGAACCCGCCGGCCGAGTACGAGATCGCGTCCGTAGACGTCGTTGGCCAAATCATCACCCTCACCAACACTTACAACGGCCCCACCGACCAGTTCGCGGTCTACGGCATCAGGGCGAACGTGACCGAGTGGCGCAACATCTACTACACGCCTTCGGGTAGTCCAGAGTCTTGGCCGCCGACTTATGCGTTGTCGCTCCAGGACGACGGGGACGAGATCACGGGGCTGATGCAGCTCGGCTCGTTCCTCTACATCCTCGAGCACAGGCACATCTACCGCCTCACGTTCCTGACCGACCCCGCGGTGGACGGGGCCATCTTCCTCTCCAGCAGGCGCGGCTGCCTGAATCAGCGGATGTGGGTGCAGGCCGAGAATACCGCATACACATTCGACGAACTCGGGGTCCACGCCTTCACCGGAGGCACCAGCCTGCCGATCTCCGACCCGATCCAGGACCTGTGGCGCGACAACTCGAGGAGCCGACTCGTCATCAATTGGAACGCCGACACGAGCCTCTGGTCTTCATCCTACAGCGCGACCCACACGACGGTGAGGTTCTTCGTGGCGATGTCCGGATCTCGATATCCGCACCATGCCTTGTGTTTCAATTACCGCCAGAACAGGTGGTGGATCGAGGAGTACCCGAGGCCGATCTGCTCGACCAACCTCATGCAGATCAACGCGACCACCAGGACGATCGCCGGCCTCGACGCCGACACCCTGGTCGCGCTCGACGTCGGCTATCTCGACGGATCCAGGGGGATCGTCCCGACCACGACCGGGACCGTCTCGAAGACCACGCCTTGCTCGCTCACCGACCCGATGGCCTCCTTCACCGACGAGGTGGTCAACATGCCGGTGGCCATCACTCGTGGCCGCGCCAAGGGCCAGATGAGGCGCATCGTCAAGCAGACGGCCGGCGGGACCAGGCTGATAACCGACACCCCTTGGAACGTCAAACCCGAGGTCGGGGATACTTACCAGGTCGGCGCGATCAACTGGCACTGGAAGCCGGGGTGGTTCCGGTTCGCCGACGACGCGGAGACCTCGAACGCCCGCGACATCGAGGTCCTGTTCCAGCCGCAAGACTCCGGCATCGCCGACCTCGAGGTGTTCTTCGACAGGTCCGAGGACCCGCGGGTCTGGCAGAACAGCCGCAGTGGGACGGCGACCGTCACCGCCGGCCGGCCGGAAGTGGAGATCGACCTCACAAATCCGAGCGGCAGGGGCATCTTCCGCGCAGATGGACATTCGGAAAGGTTTATAGGCGGTGACGTGTACTTTTCACCTCAATTGTCTGGATTCCAGCACCGCGAACCTGTTCGTATCTACAGACTCACTCTGTCCGGTTGTTCTTCAGAAGGCTAGGAAATTTCCTTCCATGTAGCCCCCCTGGCGACGCATGCGATGGTTGACGGGCTGACGTTGAATATCTTTGCGAGACGAACGTGTTCCCCGTATTTTCCGCGATGCTGAGCGCGAATGTTTCGAACATCCTCTTCGGTCAGCCTGGCCAGAGGACATCTTGCGCCCCTGAAATCCGTCCCATGAGTGACTCGATCGGCATGGTTCTCCATCTTTGTTCCCCAGCACAAGTTGGAGAGCCGGTTGTTCGTGGGATCTCCATCGAGATGACGGCACTCCATTCCTTCGGGACAAGGACCGACGAACGCCTCGAGGACCAATCGGTGGACGAGCATGTGTTTGAGGCGACCTTCGCGAAGGAGACCAACCCGGGCGTAGGAATGCTTTCCTGGCTTGACGTTGAGCCACAGCAAGTTCCATCGGTCCGTCAAGATCCATCGGATTCCTCGGCCCGGCTTTTCATAGGTAGGGCCCTTGCACGACCAGACAGACCCGTCGTCGCCGACTCTGTAGCCGGGGTGGCCTGGGATCTCGCGGTATTCAACGGTAGAATCGGAAGCAGGCATGCTCGTCTCCTGTAAAGGCGAGTGTGGACTAGGCCGGCAGGAGTTGATGGCTCTTGCCGGCTATTTATCGTAGCGAGGTAGCCCGTGGCCTGGAAGAGCGCTTTACTGAATGTCCTGTGGGTGATCCCATTATGGGGAATGTCTAACATATTCTTTTTTGGACAACAAGCCATACGTCTCCTCAGAGAATCTTGGGAGGGCGTGATCCCGGTCACGACGGACCCGCTCACGAACCAGCAGCAGGTGAGGCCGGTGGGTGCGGACCTGCTGGCCCAAGAGCTATTCGCGACGCTCAACGACAACACGCCGCAGACGCAGAATGCCCCCGTCACGATCAACCAGAAGGGCGGCGCGCACGGGCTGGTCTTGAATTCGTCCGGATCGGGCGCAGACCCGCCCGTGCTCAACGTCACGGGCGGCAACGTCATCTTGGCGGGCACCGGAGGCATCACGGTCGGCACCCCGTCGTCGTCGCAGCACGCCGGCGCCGACATCATCCTCACCGGGAACAGCATCTCGATACCTCCGATCGGCGTCCTGAATCTGCCGGCCACCTCCTGGAATCCGATCTCCGGGACGCCCCTGCCCACCATCAAGCTCCCGACGCTCGGCACGCCGAGCCCCGGCCAGGCGTACATGGGCAAGGTGGTAGGGGGCAGCGGCAGCACTTACACGGTGTCCTTGGACGGCATC
>Ga0209011_1000396_pt1 | contig 16926 bp, 20 predicted proteins | sample BlaSpr_A8_OM1_M3_FD_187986 | JGI IMG/M metagenome (GOLD analysis project Ga0209011, IMG submission 187986) | Forest soil microbial communities from Thunder Bay, Ontario, Canada - Black Spruce, Ontario site 2_A8_OM1_M3 (SPAdes) (version 2) | ecosystem: Environmental > Terrestrial > Soil > Boreal... | reverse complement strand
CCGCATCCTGCAGTAATCGGCGTACGTCATCTCTTTCGATGCCGGCTCTGGACGGAGAAGCCACTCTTTCCCTGCGTGTCTGCCTGGTGGCAAACCCCCCTGAGCTATAGAGTATGGAGTTAGTCTCGTCCATTGATTTGGACGCGCGTCCGAGATCACGCCCAGATCGAACATGCCGTCAAAGTCCGGATTTGGGTTCGCATTCTGAATCAGAAAAAGCGCCCACATCGCGTTGACGAATTCCTCGTGCTGCTCTTGTGCTGTTTCATCGAGCGTACGGTTCGCCATTTTCAGTTCACCACCGTTTTTGGTTTAGGCTCATCATCTTCGCGCACAACTTCTTCCGGTTTTTCTTCTCTGTGCCAAAATTGATCCCCGAAGAGTTCTTCGAGCGTTCTGCACGTGCATGTATATGTGCCGATGTAGTTCAGATGGCCGACGAGCAAATGCGTCAAGGTGACAAGTTGAAACAGGCTCTTATCCTTCAGCGCGTCCTCGGTCAAATCGAAAGCTCGGAGGCGTTCATAAAGAGCCTGTCGAACTTTTTGCATGGGATTCTTATCCATAGTTTCCCTCTCGGGCGCATCTGCCAGTGCGGCGTCCCACCGTGACCCCTGGGGCTCGGTTGGTGCGAGCGAAGTTTGCTCGCGTCTTGATGCGAAATAAGAATACCACGAAACCTCCGCATCGCGCCGGAGGATATATAGAGATGCAAACGTGATCTAGGGGGAGGGCACTATGTGTCGAGAACGGGCGCTGAAGGTTGCGTTGGTGTTGGTGGGATTGCTCTTTTCGGCTGGCATTTATCCCTTGGTGACGTCTGTGCGGGACGGCTGGCAAGCGAATAAGGAGGACGCTTTACCGATGATGCTTAGCCTCTATGTCACGCTTGGGATTTTCTTGCTACTGGCAGCGCGTAACCCATCGGCGAATCGCAGCGTGATCGCTTTCGCCGCATGGTCGAGCTTTGCCCACGCCTCTGTTATGGCTGTCATGGCACTTCACCTTGCGAATGAACACGGAGTTCTGCTGATGGCCGCGGCTTTTTTTAGTATCATCGGTGCGGCTCTGATCGTGCTCGCTCCGGCGAAGCAATCAGTCGGGCAGGTATCGGCAGCCGGTGCGTAGGCTCCTTGGAACCAAACCATCCGAGGGACGAACGAACAGAATGCGGAGCGACAGATGCCCCGCTCTGCTTAACGCGTGCCTTCCGAAAGAACTAACCCTGATCCCCGTTAGCCCAGATGCGCTCGGCGTCGCTAGTGGTCGCGAATCCAGGATTCGTTACAACAGTGTGGATGTGATTGCCGGATTGGCTTACTAGGATCGCCAAGTGGAGTGTCGGTTGGCCTGTGCTAATCAGGGTCATGGTTCCTGTGCAATCCGGGTTCACTGTATAGCTACCCGTGCCGGGATGCCAGATCTCAGTAATGTTGCCGTTTATAGCGACTGTGTCCAGTTGGGTCACATTGCCGTCCCCGTCGAATGTAGTTTTGGCAATGCCATCAACGAGGAGCGGCGGCCCGTTGGGTGGCAAAATTTGACCGTGAATGGTAAAAGCGTAGTCTCCCTTGATGATCGAATTTGTACAATTGTCAGGGGCGCTTACCGCTGAAGACGCGGCTAAAGCCATCACCAGTAGAATAATAGGGATGCGGAATCTCATGTTGCCTCCAAAGCTCGTCGGGTGGCGTTCAGCCTCACCCGGTTTCGAGCCCGTATCCTACTGCTTAGTCATGCAGGACACAATGGATAGCGCCTGTAGTAACGCACGCCCGCCAACCCGCCAGTGCCACCCACCCAGCCGCCCCTCCTACCAGTCCCAAGTCAACCCCAGCGACCCAGAGGACGGGCTTACGGAGCGAAAGGCGAGTGCCAAGAAAAATAACCAAAAGAGGACAAAGAGAAGCGGTAGTATCCTTTCCAATAGGTTTAGGTTCGACACGGCGAACCACTCCTGTAATGATTTTGGTATTCGGTCCATCAAGAATAGACTAACTCTGTTAGGTTTTAATTTTTCGGGATGGATGGGCGAGCGTGCCTCTCGCTCATGAAGTACTGCGAACAGCAAGTCGTTGTGCGCTTTCAGCCATTTGGTCTCGTATTTAAATATCCAGTGATCCCACCCGTCAACGAATAGTTTTTTCCCCAGAACCGCAAAGCCTAGCCAAATAACAGCAAGAACTATACCCCCACATCCTATTGCCACCAAGATGCTAGTCGAAGCTGGCGCTGGCCCTTTAGCCGCCGCCAATCCGCCTGCAGCGGCTCCTGTATTAATTGCCGCCTGAACGTTATAACGGGTGGCATAGACGGTCAGCTCCGTGTTCCTAAAGGCGGCAAGCGCGGAATAGAGATGTTCACGTTGTTCTGCCATGACGCGACCGCAACCCGGACACTGCCGGGCAGTTGACGACAGCTTGTGTTGACAATCGGGACAAGAAACAAGGCTATCCATATGACCCCCTCTCGAACCTCAAGGCGACGACCTTTTCATACAAACACGCGCACCAAGAACGGGGTTATGGGGTCCCATCTTACGTCAATCAACCGGCTTCCATCCATAAGGGGAAACGTGGTCCTCAGTACTTTCTTGTTTAATGGGGCCAGGATGCATGCGTACGATTGACTACACCACAATAGGTGTATAATATATTCACAATGCTTAGACGACTTAACATCTGGCTAGATGCTCGTGATCAAAGACGGCTCTCCGCTTTAGCTAAGGAGATGACTCCAGGCGCTAAGGTATCGATGCTGATTCGTCAGGCGATCTCAGAGTATCTAGACAGGAACGAGCAAGAAGAACCGCAGACGATGATGATCGACGTTAAATTTGAAGATGTTAGCGGACGGAAGTGGCCACTCTACACTGTCAGACCAGACGGTCGCGGGAGCTTTATTGTTGTCGACAAGGTGCGGAACGTTGTGGTGGCCGGTGACTTCAGCTCGCGAGACGAAGCCTGGCAGTACTTGAAAACGACCACAGATCAATAAGAAGCGGGATGAAACATCCAACCAAGCGCGTAACGCGATTGTATTTCTGGTGGATCGAGTTATATGAGAGGAACCACATTCTTAAGACGCAGGGGGAACTTGTCCAGGGTGCCGAGCGTAATGCTTAAAGACGTAACGCACTTTATTCTCAAGATCGTGGCCTTCCCCGCCTACGACCGCCGCTATCTTCAATCATTTATAATCTCGAATCCCTGAAACGCGATCAACGAGCTTTCTCGAAACGAGCCAGTTGGCAAAGCACTTATCAGTCCTTTTACGATTCCGGCGGCTGTGTTGCACGCCCATCTACTCATGGCCTTGGTGCTAACGTGATCTACCCAATTGAACGACACAGCTCCACCAGCCGAAATCGCCTCTTCAAACAGGGGATGAGTTCCGAGTGCACCTGTCCCTGCTAAGCGTTTAATTATGGATGGTTCTATCGTGACGAGGTCGCCCTCCTGCGTCTCTTGAACTGTCTCAAAAGGTTTCAGGTGAACAATCTCATTACGTAGGCGCACGAGCGTATCGAAGTCTTGGAATGGTGCAGCCGATCTCTTGAAAGGTTTGCCGGAGATTACGAGCATTGCTAACTGGAACTTGGAAGTGATAGTGGCTCTGTTATTCTCGGCTTCGCCTAGTACCTCCGCAAGAGTAGTTAACCAACCGGGAGCACCCTTAATCGTGGCGTCGATCGCTGCCGTCCCTCCGAATTCGTTGATGAATGCCTCCAGCGAAATCGCAGCGAGAACAATTGACACCAGAGCTTCTTGGCAGCCGGGAAAACGATCGGCCGACCACTCGGGAGTTAGTATGAGCAGTGACTCCCAGGTGCCCAATGGCCCTCTCAATTCAAGACCGCCACTTCCACGGGTAGCCGGTTAACGTTCAGATTCCAAAAGAGCGGGCATAGAAGTCCTCGAGAGTGAAACTTTTTAGGCTATTGTGACGTATTCCCTGCCGGTCTCTTGAAAGGAGCCAGAATGATCTTCCTCTCCAATCCCAAATTCCTGACGGTGTACTCGGGTGTTCTCACTGTTACTTTCGCAGTCTTCGTACTCGGCGCTGCGTCCAGCATTCGCAATCAGAAATTCGGTATTATCACCGCTCGGCGAATCAATATCGTTGAACCTGACGGGACAGTCCGCTTGACAATTTCCAATCGTGCTGATTTTCCTGGCGCTTGGAATAGAAAGAAGGAATATCCGCGACCAGATCGGCGGGAAGCGGCGGGGATGTTATTTATGAGTGAGGAAGGAACCGAACAGGGCGGCTTTATATGGGGCGCGAGCCAACTTCCTGACGGCACCATCCAAAATCATGGTCACCTGAGCCTCGATCAATATGAGGAGAACCAGATCTTTGCAATTGATGCAGGGCAGGAAGGAAACGACAAGTTCTCCCACATTACCATGACAGATCAAGGTGACTTTCCAATTGAAGAGAAGAGGAAAGCCAACGAGGAGATTGATAAGCTGCCACCGGATAAACAAGACGCCGCCTGGGACAAGTTCTTCTCAAGTCATCGCCACGATGTGCAAAGACTCGCCTTGGGACGGTCGCCAGACGGTTCCGTTGGTCTCAAACTTCGTGATGGGGCGGGAAGGGTTCGCATTGTCTTGGCTGTACAGGCTGATGGGAAACCAGTGCTCCAGCTCTTGAACGACCAAGGAACGGTGATCAGAGAGTTTGCCACAACAGAAAAGTGAAGCCGTATTAGCTACCGGCATGCTGCGCCTGGATGCCTCAAACAGCTGAGTAGTCCGCAGTGCCTGTTGGGATGTGCCCGGATCACGGGCAACTCTGACGTAACCAGATTAGGTAAGGCTTGCCGACCATCCACCAAGGAAACGATCAAAGCAGTCTGTCGTGAGTGTAATGGCGATTTTTCGCCAACAATCCTTATTGAGATACCGCCAACTCCACAGCTTTCATTGACTTGCCTGTTTCACATGTTGCTCTGCAAGCGTTCCGGGAACAAGCTTAGTCATTCTTGGTTGAGTGCCCAAAAGCCGGGCCTTGGTGGCACGGCTGAAGCCGTGCCCTTTCACCAGAGTCGCTCAACCCAAACCCTACGCCACTCCCTCAACAATCGAATCCCCGGCCGCCGTGGGAATGATCCGCGAGAGTTTCCATCCCGACGCTTCCAACAATTTGCGGAATTCTGGTTCAGTGCGTTCGCGTCCGCTGGGGAAAATCAGCATTTGCAAATCCAGAAATTTTCCGGGAGAGAAGTCGTTGCCCGGCTGAATCACGCAATCTACCACCAACAACTTTCCGCCGGGATTTACGCCTTGGCGGCAGGCTTTTAGAATTTTGACGCAGGCATCATCCGGCCAATCATGAATGATGTGTTTCATAATGTAGGCATCGGCGCCTGCAGGGACCGAAGAGAACATATCGCCGGAGGCCAGCGTACACCGGTCCATATATGGCTTGAGGGCACCTGTTTTAGCTCCCTCCAGCACATGGGGTACCTCGTAGAGCGTGCCTTTCAAGTGCGGATTCCGCCCGAGCAGCGTGGCCAGCAGAAGGCCGTGGCCGCCGGCGACATCGACAATGTTTTGTACGCCGGCAAAGTTGTAGGCATCGGCCACAGCGGGGCCATCAATGCTGGAAAGCCCGGTCATGGCATTGTCAAAAATCCGCGATTCCTCGGGATTGTGCTTCAGATACTCGAAGATGGTCATGCCGTAAATCTCGTCGAGTGCCTGCTTTCCGGTGCGCACGCAATATTCCAGCCTGGACCATCCCCGCTCGTGCCATTCCCGGCCGGTCATGATGGCGAGCCCTCGTAGGCTGGGGTGCGCGTTGGTGCGCAGAACGGCCGACATGGGCGTCTGTGAGAATTTCTTGTCCGACCCTTCCGCTAGGACTCCAACGCAAGCGGTGGCGCGCATGAGGCGGTAGAGCGCGTCCGGTTGAGCGCCGGTTTGGGCAGCTAATTCCTCAGCTGATTTCGCCCCGTTTTCGAGCAAGTCGGGGATTCCAAGCTGCGCCAGGCACGACACCGCGCCGGCAACATACGCACCGTTCACGATCTGCAGGATGCCAGAGTGGGCTGGAGGATCTTGGTTCGGTGTAGTCGGGTTCTGAGTCATCAACCGGAATCTCCTTTTTGAATTCAAAAGCGGCGAGATTGTACACCCATCCTGCCTGGTCGCACTCTCTCACGCGAGCCTGATCGGCGGCCTTTAGACAGATGATGAAGGGCGTCCAGTTCGCAGTTGACGTAATCAGGCCATTACACTCATAGTACCGACCGACCCTATTTTGGGCGTATCACGAGCAACCCTTCCGTAATCCGGTAAGGTAAGGGTTGCCGAGGCCACTCGGCTGACCGGTTCTCCGGCCTTCCATAACGGTGTTGTGTTTGTTCCCGCTGCGTCGTGGGAAGAGACTCGATCGATTTCTCCCGACTACCCTTGTTGTACCTTTCGCGGGAGTATCACTGCCCTCCGTGCCTCAGATGGTTCGCCGATTTGGAAGACATACCTGGTTGATACCCCGCGGAAGACCGGCGCCACGCTAGCAGGCAAGCCGACCTTCGGACCTTCTGGTGCCCCAGTGTGGTCCACCCCGACGGTGGACGAAAAGCGGGGGGCGCTTTACGTGACTACAGGTGACAACTATTCCCTCCCGGCAACATCCAACAGCGATGCCGTTGTTGCCCAGCAACTGAAAACCGGTCAGATCCTCTGGTCGCAACAAACCAGGTCGGGTGACGCCTGGAATAATTCCTGCACCGTCCGAGGCCCGAATTGTCCGTTCGATGGTGGGCCTGATTTTGACTTTGGTTCTTCGGCCCTCTTGGTAAACGCCAGGGGACGGGAAATCCTCATCGCTGGTCAAAAGTCTGGACTCGTATACGCGTTTGACCTAGATCAGAAGGGAAAGATTCTTTGGCAGGCGCGTGTGGGCAAAGGAGGAATCAATGGCGGTGTCCAGTGGGGAATGACGAGCGATGAGAAAAACATCTATGCCTCCGTCTCGGATGCGGTCAAAAATCAATTGATCACGGCTGCCAAAGTCGGTGGGGCAGATTTCGACCCGATCCAGGGAGGCGGCCTCACAGCGTTGCAGCTAACAGACGGCAACAAGGTTTGGTTTGCACCCAGTTATCCGTGTACTCCTCCACGACCGGGCTGCAGCCCAGCTCAGTCGGCAGCGTTATCGTCCATCTATGGTGCCGTTTTCTCTGGGTCCATCGACGGACATCTCCGAGCGTTCTCGACGGAGGACGGCCGCCTCCTTTGGGACTTTGACACCGTGAGCGACTACCACACGGTGAACGGCGTTCCAGGTAGGGGTGGTTCACTTGATGGTGCAGGTCCTGTAATCGTGGATGGTGTGCTCTACGTTAATTCCGGCTACCCACGCCTCGGCGGCATGCCGGGAAACGTATTACTTGCCTTTTCCGTGGACGGCAAATAAAGAATGGCCAAATATTCCACATCTTGACGAGTCTCGAGAAAGGAACAGAATATGACCGACCTGCGTCTGACCCTCGGTGCACTGATCGCGGTGATGATCGTGACTGGCATTGCCAGCAGCGCCCTCGCCCACCACCAGTCGGAGACACCGCCACTCATCGGTACCTGGATCCTCGTCTCCCTGTATAACATACGCGAGGATGGCAGCCGGTTCAGTCCCGTGGGCTCAAATCCGAAGGGCATTCTCATCTACGATGCGACAGGCCGGATGTCTGTTCAGATCATGGGCTCCGAGCGCGCAAGATTTGCGGCGGGGAACTTTCTCGAAGGCACTGCCGAGGAAAACAAGGCTGCGGTCCACGGGACGATCTCCTATTTCGGCACGTACGTCGTCGATGAGGCAAGCCACATCGTCACACACCACATTGAAGGCAGCCTCTTCCCGAACTGGGATGGTACTGATCAAAGGCGCACCTATACGTTCGTTGGCGATGAGTTAAAGCTGACCACGCCACCTGTCGCCTTCCCAGGCGGGTCGTCCGTTGGCCATCTGGTTTGGAAACGAGCCAAGTAGTACTCGGCGCGCCGTCACGGTCACCGCCACAATGCTGACCTCCGCCGCGGCCGATGAGGGGCGCCCTCCCGGGATCGTGCCCGAGTGACGCCAGTGCTCTATCGGAGGCGCGTTTTTGCGAATAAGTTAAGGCGGGCGCGGTGCTCTGCGCGCGTTCGATAGAGCCGTTTGAACGAAGCCGCCCGTGGTTTGCGGCGGACGCGGGCCCTATGCAAATTCAATGGAGGGAAGGTGCGGTGTGGAGATGCGCGGGAGCTTTGCGGCAGAGCACAGCAACGGGCGCTGAGGGAGAAAAGACGGACGTAGGTGTAAGGGGCGAGCGCTCGGGAAGGCGGGATGACATGGTTTGTAGAACGGCAGGGCACAGAGAGACTGAGCGCGCTGAGGCACGCAAAGGTTTCGTGTTGGAGAGAGTCGATTCATGCGGCAGCAGTGACGAGAGTGGGAGGAGAACGAAGTTGAATTTCGGCAGCAGTAAGTCTTTCGATGACCATCATCGGTCCACCGCACTTGGGGCAGAGCCGAGGATTGTTGGCGTCATTGGCGGTAGATAGCTCTTGCTTGGTTTGCTGCGGCGAGCCGAGCAAGTGAAAACAAAGCGGCAGGAGTGTGGCGCGTCGGCGATTGGCGAGGAATCCGAAGTTGCGGATGCGCACGAAGCCTTTGGGAAGCACGTGCAAGAGGAAGCAGCGCAGGAATTCATCGACAGTAAGAGTCAGCAACTTCTGTTCGTTGTTGTGAGCGGAGTCGCGCCAACGAAAAGTGACGTTGCCATCCACAAAAGAAACTAGACGATGGTTGGAGATGGCCACGCGATGGGTGTAGCGGCCCAGATACTGGAGCACATACTGGGGGCCACCGAACGGTGGTTTCGCATAGACCACCCAGTCCTTTCGGAACAGTGGCCGCAGCCAGGCGGCGAAGGTCTTGGGGTGAGCGAGTAGTGTCATCTCTCCATGGAAATTGAGTTGGCCTTCCTGGAAGGCCCGCTGGAGACCGGCAACGAACTTGCCGCGGAAGACGCGACGGAGCACGTTAATGGGGAGAAAGAACTGATAGCGTGATTTAAGCCAGTGGGTGTGATCGAGCGACAGGCCGCCGGCGGGAATGACGCAATGGACATGGGGATGAAGCCCGAGCTTCTGACTCCAAGTGTGCAGCACGGTGAAGAAGCCGAGTTCCGCGCCGAGGTGTCTGGGATCGCGAGCGACTTCGAGAAGAGTTTCCGCACTGGCGCGGAACAACAGATCATAGAGGATCTTCTTGTTCTGCAGGGCCAGTGGCGCCAACCGGTGAGGTAGTGTGAAGACCACATGGACGTAGCGTGTCGGGAGAAGTTCTCTTTGCCGAGCGGCGATCCAGCGTTCCCGGGCCGCGGTCTGACACTTCGGGCAGTGGCGATTGCGGCAGCTGTTGTAGGAGATGGTGGCGCGATGCCCGCAGCGGGTGCATTCATCGAGATGACCGCCGAGTGCGGCGGTGCGACAGCGCGCAATGGCCAGCAGCACTTTGATGTGCTTCCAGCTGATCCACTGGCGATTTCGTTCGATGAAGGCAGCTCCTGCGCTGCGGATGAGATCGGCCACCTCGAGGGGCGGCCGGCTCATCTACTCCTCCTGCGTTGACCTATCTTTGAGCTTCAGCGAGTCCAGAGGACTGGCGGTCGCGTGGAGGTGACGTTCGGAGAGATGCAGGTAGAGGGTGGTCTCTTTCAGATCGCGGTGGCCTAACAGGATCTGAATGCGGCGGAGATCTGCACCAGCTTCGAGAAGGTGAGTGGCGAAGCAGTGGCGCAGGGTGTGGGGATGGGCACCTTTCTTGATGCCCGCCCGCTTGGCGGCTTCCTTACACGCATACCAAACCGTTTTCGTATCGATGGGCTGATCACCGTTATGGTGGTGGTTGCCTGGAAACAACCAGGTGCTGGGTTTTCGCCGCAAGCGGTGCCCATGTGCACGCAGTTCCTCGAGCAACTTTGCGCTGAGCATGACATCGCGATCTCGGCGTCCCTTGCCGCCTTGAATGTGAATCACCATGCGCTTGCTATCGATGTCGCTGACTTTCAAGTGTGTCAACTCGGCGTTCCGCGCACCCGTGGCGTAGAGCGTCATCAGCAGAATGCGATGGAAGGGAGTGAGCGCAGAATCGATGAGTCGTGTGACTTCTTCCTGGCTCAGGATCGACGGAAGGTGAAATGCTCTTTTCGGGTAGGGAGTCTCGGCGATACTCCAGGCCCTTTTGAGAGTCTTGGTATAGAAAAACCTGAGAGCCGCCAGATGTTGCGTAACGGAGCCCGGAGACAACTTCCGCTTCTGAAACAACTCGGCTTGGTATTCGCGAATGTGGCGCGGCCCCAAGCGGTCAGGCGCACGGTTGAAGCGTCGAGAGAAATCTTCGACTGTGCGGATGTAATGGCGTGTGGTAGTCTCTGCGTAGTTACGACGCTGGAGTTCCTCCAGCATCATTTTGCGTAAATGGGTCACAGGGGTGCCTCCTTGTGACCCAAACTTATCTCAGCCGCTAGGCAACCACCGCTCCTTCACCTCACGCGAAGCGTCCGCCGCACGGGCGGCTTTGTTCTAACGGGCAAACCTGAAGTTATCGCCTTGTCTCTAATCGCTTCGGAGAACTGGAAACTGTGATGGCAACTAGCGCGATACGTTCTTGAAGGATAGCGAATAAAAAGCGAATATGATATTTTCTGGCTATGCCAGTCCGATCTTGCCGAGTAACAATCCAAGACATGGACGGCGTCTCGCACACTGTCGAGGTAACGGCGGCCACGCTGTATGAGGCCGTAGCCCAAGGGCTTGCCGCGATTCGGGGCAACGAATGGGTTGCTGGGATCGCCCAAGGCCTCAACACCGTTAAGGTGTCGGTCGCGGACGTGCGCGTCGAGCACAAAGTGAAGCTGATAGATTTTACGAATGGGTGGATCGGACGGGTGGCTCGCCGCGAGAGATTAATGACCGTCAACGTATTCGGTCGATCTTGGGGATGCCGGTTTCACGATAGAATCGAAACCCTGAAATCTTCCGGTTCGAAAATGTCTATCATCCTTAGATACGAAGAGCACACTAAACGTTTGGCTAATGTCGCTGTTCTCATCCGTTTCACGATGGGAGCAATAGACCGACTCGAACGCGACCTTCCGAATGATGAGAACTATATACGAGCCAAAGAGGGCGTCGTTGAGGGTTTCGGTAGGGTTTGAACTCATCGGCGACGCTCTGGGGCTTCTCAGAAACCGGCCTCATGAGGCGAATTTTGTCAGCATTTCAAAAACGTTGATTCCACTAGCTAATGACCGCGTTCTCGTCTTTGAATTGGACCGCCTGATCGAAGCTTTTGTATGAGTTGCGGCACCGCGACCTGAGACCGGCTGCTAGGGAATTCAGCTGCTAACCGGTAGACCGGCTACTCGCCGGCCTCCCAGCCATTGTTCGGAGTTCGGCTAGTAGAGCTTAATGCTTCCGCCGAGTAGACGCCCGCTGTTGCTGTAGCCGTTGCTCAGCGTGATGCTGAACAACCCTGGCGGCACCAGGGAGCTATCCGCAGCAACGATCGTGAACACCACCGGCAAGCCGTTGTTAGTGCCTAAGCCCGCGATCGTCATTGTATGTGCGACGTCGTCATAGGCCACCGAATTGACCTGCGTGGAATGGAAATCGGTTCCCGAATTCGGATCACTGAAATCCGCGCTGTCCCCCTGCCGATTGCAATCGTTCTCATGGATGCGGAAGTGGGCACTCCCTCCGTTCTTGCCGGGTTCGTCGCCCTCCCCGTCTGCTTGGTGGCAGCTGCCTGCACATGCGCCCGTGGTGACGATGCCCTGGGTTGCCTTCTTCTGCCGTGTGAAGTACGTGACAGACGTGCCCGCGTGGTTATCCGCGTAGGCAACGTTGACGAGATGATTGGTCGGGTCAATCGCGATCTGGAAAAAGTCAGCAAGGCTGCGGTCGGAGCTGCCAAGTAGGCCACCGGTGGAGATCTGCCCCGTGTGGTTGACGTGGTCGGTCGCCAGGCTTTGCGTGAAAGCCGGCGCGGTAGCGTGGCCGTTGACGGTCTCCGCAACGTAGACATTCCAGTGTGTGGTGGCCGCCGGGACCGTGTTCGAATCGCCAGCTACATCGGCGCCATACCACGCGACGGCCACGTGGCCGTTGGCGTCGGCCGCGACCCAAGGGAACACGTTCGACTTTCCGGCTTGGGGCGTGTTCTGAGTTAGCTTGATGGCCGGAGACCAGCTCTTCCCCTGGTGCTGCGAGAACGAGTAATAGATGTTGCTGTTGTCCGACCAGGCGGCATACACGTAGCCGAAGTTGTCTACTGCCAGCGCGGGGAACAGATTGCCGAGCCCGAGCCCAGTAGGACAGGTCGAACCCGCGCCGCAACTGAAGATCTTGTAGTCATTGAACGGTATCGTGGAACTCGTGAGACTCACGTTCGAGGCCACGCCAACATAGGCGGCGTTGATGAAGCTGGCGCTGTTTTGCAGGTTGTCCGTCGCGTTGTCGGGGCCCACAAAGATCTGGTACAGGTTGCCGTGGCTTGGACAACTACTGTGGTCCACCTTGATCTGGCCGGCGATGTTACCGGTAGGAGGCCCGACAGCCGGTTGCAACGCAGCCGAAACTACGGGACTAGGGAGGCTGTCGGTGTAGGTCTGGCCTCCATCGATCGAGCGTTGCACAAAGATTTGGGAGGTTGTTCCAAAATCGTGATATTCCATGTAGACGTGGTTCGGATCGTCCAAGCCGTCGATCCACATGCGATCGTCGAAGGGAATGTGGGCGGTGGCCGGGTTCGGGAGAGAGAAGGTATCCGCGCGGTCGGTGGAATGGCTGCCTGTAATTTCCAATGCGGACAGACTGACTACGGCCAGATTGGGAACGTTCAAGGGGTTCGGCGCGTTCACGGCGACATCCCCATCGCCTCCTCCCGGCGCCACCCCGGCCATTGTGCAGAATTTGTTTAGGGGGAAGATGCCGCAATCAGGCTGACCTTCGTACTTGAATGGCAGGGTTCCGTCGGCATTCGGTCCTCCGTCGGGGGTGTTCGGTCCTAGGGCTCGATCCCAACGCCATAGGTCAAGGCCTCCTGGGACTCCGCGGATGGACTCGACGTAGATTGTGCCCTGCGAGTCCACGGTCATGCTGGGCTCGACGGCTTGGCCTGCCCCCGCAGGCAGACACAGACTCTCATTGGGGGTGTAATTCGCGGTTCCCGGACCAACGAATGCCGGCACGGCCTGACCATTCGGGCAGTTGTGCTGACCGGTTGGGTTGCTGGGGGCTGCAGCCGCAGCCACATTGATTCGAATCGCGAAGTTGGAGACTTTCGTCCCCGCATTGAACCCGACGGTATTCCTCAGAAAGTCGCCGTTCGTCGTTGATATCGTAAATACCGGGATAGTCGATGGGGCAGTGACTGCACTGTCACGTATGAGCAGGAGAGCGCGGCCTCCCTTGAGCTGACAGTTTGTGGCTATTTGGCCGAACAGTGTAGTCCCGGTAAGATCACGGGTATCGGCCAGGCAGATTTGCCCGATCGTTGCAGCCGGAAAGTCGGTAGCTAAAGCCCCACCGTTGGGAACGAATACGAAGTTCGCCGTGATCGCTGTGGCGATGTCCATCCCCCCGTTGGAGGTCGTGGACCACGTCGCCGGAATACAATTTGGGTTCATGGTGCAGCCGACCGTGTTCGCCGGTTGTGGCGATCCGGTCCCGAGGACATCAACGCTGTTCTGGGCGGCGAGGGGAGCGACACCCAGCAGCAACGTACTTCCCAACAAGAACAACATCCGTAGCTTTTTCATCGCTTCTCTCTCCTTGCCACTTCGGCCCGATCCGGGTCTCGGGAGCATCAAAATTGATGCACCGCCACAGTGTGTCGGAAGTATTACGCTGCCGAGAAATCGTTGCATAACAACCGCGGCATCGGCTGATACCGTACATAGAGAGAATAAAAATCACAAATACAGTAAATTCTGTAGAAAAAACAGCAGCGTACTGTATGAAGACACCGGCGAGATTATGCTCACTCAGAAACTCGGGGATGATGTTGCAACACGCGGTCTCGGAAGTTGAGCAACGAGGGCAGAGCTTCTTTTTCATTGGATTGGCTGCATAGAAGTGACAGGGTGCAACTCATTCCATCCATGGTCCGCGTCGTGGACATATGTGCCCCAGACTTGGTATCGCTGGCCGATCTGCGGTTCAAAATAAGGACCGTTGTAGCGGCTGCAGGATACTGTGGCATCGGCCTGTCTAACTTTGCCCTGGCATATCGGTTCGAGAATTAGATCGCCATACTGTCTTGAGACGTTCTTCTCGTTTAAGAGCGATTCAAACTGCTGATCCAGGCGAAACAGGATGTGGACATCGCCGTCGGCTTCTTTGCGGACCTCGTCCACGGTGCCAGTTACCGAAATGCACGGTTCCGTGATTTGGAGCCGGGCGGGATTGTAGACATATTGCCAGAGACTTTGATCACACTGTAGAGCGGTTGTTTGTGGAGACGCTTGGGGTTCGGAAGTTTGCGGAGCGTGCGAGAACCTATAAGTAACGAAGAAAAAGAAACCCCCGACAAGTAGAAGCAGCACAGTGGTTCTTGCTCGTTTCATGCGTGGGAGAAAATGAGTCTAACACGACATGTAGAGCTAAGATTGATGGCGCTTCTGAGGGAGAGCAGGAACTGAGTTAATGACGCTCCGTCGTATGTCGATCCGGCTTACCCTAGCCAGCCTTCTTCTCGATGGCCTCCATAGCGGAATACTGCCGATCTACGTGAGGTCGTGAGCGCGGAGCACCGGAATGAAGCACACAACGCCTCCCGACAGAGACACCACAGGTAGGACAAGGCACAGCGGACAACTGTTTGAGCGTGAGCTCGTTTCTTTTCATGCGGACAGAGTGCAATAAAGACGTTCCGTAAAACAGCACAATTTGGGATAACCATCCCGTGCTGGTTATTATAAAGCCTTATAATTTACATATCGGAAATCGTGAAGTCGCTTTTGGTAGGCTAGGGTATCGACAAAAAGGAAATACATACTCTGGTCGAGGACCTCGATCATCGCTTGGGAGCTTTGCTAAAGGGGCGTGATTCTCAGTCTTGAGTGTAACCGCAAGCTGAGTTCAGAGACCTGTTGTAGGACTTACCCTCCGTATTTTCCGTCACGTGTTTTTCATAACGAAGTACAGGCCACTATAGCGGGAATTAAGTCAGTACCGAGTCTCGCTTTGTCCAATAGTTGAACCGCGCCGAAACTAGCGGCCAGAGCCTTGGTCTCAGCGTCATTCCAAATAGAAATAGCCAACAACCGCGAAACCGAGGGCGTTAAGCAAGACTTCACTTGCTGCTGGGTCACCACTCGGCCGTCGGGCATGTGTAAGTCTATGATGACGACCTCTGGTCTCAAGTCTTCGATCATCTGGATTGTTTGAGCAAAATTTATGGCTTCACCAACAATTTCAATTTTGGGCTCGCCGTTAAGCAGACTTCGAATCGCCCGCCGCATGAGGTCAGTGTCATCAGCTAGGAGCACTTTAATAGGCATGATCCTCCTACCTTCCAAAATCCTATCGAGGGGACAAAAGTTCCAGAACTTTTCGGGGACTAACACGGATGTTATAGCACCGGCTGTGGGACAAGACAAGAAAATTACAGACGTGGTGGTCGGTCGTCCGTAAACCGGACGGCATTGAAAGGAAAGTACTACACGATATGAATCACGTGCGGTTATCAGGCCAATTTAAGCCCGGTATGTAAGATTATGACGCTGATAAGTGGCCTTGTATCCGCAATTAGGACATTCGAGCTCGGTCCCGGCGGGTGGGAACTCAGGCTTGAGAGGGAGGAAGTAGTTCGACATCCCAACGTCGTCAATTATCGAGCATGTCAAAATAAATTTGCAGTTACGACATTCCACGATCCAAGTAGGCATTACCACACCAAAAAGCGACCGTACGCTTCCTGGGTGTTTGAAGATATACACGAAAACCCCTAGTGCCGGGTGTGCCATGTTGGGCGAAGGCTATATCCGCATCCAGAAAGCGGAGCCTTTATCGAGGCTAGCTTAGCGGCTGTTCACTGTGGCTATCACTTGCCGAGAGGGCACATGCACTGCCATGAACTCATTGGAGGAGAGTGCGGCCAACTCATGTAACTTAGCAACTGCATTCTCCTGCCCAACTAGCACGGCCCGCCAAACCAGAGAGCCATCGGGGAGTTTCTCAAACAGGTCCAATTCCACGGGCATTTCCTTTACGCGCCCACGCGTGCCCGCATTCTCCACAGAAAGAAATTTTGGGATTAACCAAGCTTGTTATACCACTGACGGTAATACGGGCCAATAGACATGGCAGCGAAGCGCGGCGGTTCGCCCAGAAAGTGACTAATCGAATACTAAGACGAAATGACCGAAAGACCGGAACGCGACTTCGCCGTAAGGCTTCCCATAGTGCTGGCCGTACGTGGCCGAAAGTACCAGACGACGATGAACGGGTGGACTATTTACGCGTAGACCGGCCAAGCGCAAACTCGGCACTGTAGTCGATAACAATCCTCCTTTGCACCCCGAGCGGCCCGGTAGCCCCCTATCGGGCCCGCTCATTTGTTATTGGCCAGAATACTAGCCTGGAGTGTGGTAAAAACTGTGCTTCGGCCTAGGGTATACGACGAAGCAATGTAGTTTGTGATAGTGCCGGGCTGGATGTATGTTCATGACAGACACAGGGGGGAAGCTTTCTCAAGCTCGTCTGCAAATTAAAAAACAGCCTTAAGTACGATCTCTGCTGCGCTTGTTCTACCGGTTCGCGTATTTGTGAGATATCCCTACATGTATCTGCCTTCGGAGATCATGGAGCTTACCAGGCAACTCCTGTCCGTCCAGGTGCCTGGCGCTGCGGTCGAGGTGGG
>Ga0209011_1000395_pt1 | contig 16952 bp, 20 predicted proteins | sample BlaSpr_A8_OM1_M3_FD_187986 | JGI IMG/M metagenome (GOLD analysis project Ga0209011, IMG submission 187986) | Forest soil microbial communities from Thunder Bay, Ontario, Canada - Black Spruce, Ontario site 2_A8_OM1_M3 (SPAdes) (version 2) | ecosystem: Environmental > Terrestrial > Soil > Boreal... | reverse complement strand
TGATCAACTTCCGCTTCGTCGCTGCCTCCTCCACGAGGTGGCCGTAGTACTCGACGTTTGCCGCGGTGGGCACACGACTCTCCAGCTCCGCGAGGAAGACTTGACCACCGATTCGTTCGAGGACCAGCATCTTCTCGAGTTCGGATGCGAGCGTGAGCAGGTCGATCGGATCGGCGCGGTCGTAGAGATTCAGCGCCGCCCGGTAGACCTGCGCATGGTGGTCGAGATAGAAATCCTCGGGTCGCAGGAAGTCGGCGACCCGCACGATCGCATTGCGATCGAGCATCAAGGAGCCCAGAACCGATGCTTCCGCTTCCAGATTGTGGGGCGGCACGCGGCCGCCGGCTGCCGGCGGAGCCGGCGCGCGTCTCAGGTCAACGGTCAAGCGGAGGTGACCATCAACGGGATCCGGGCCGTGACCTCCCGATGGAGCTTGACATGAGCGGTGCCGGCTCCCATAGCCTTCACCGGCTCGTCAAACTCGATCTTCCGGCGGTCGAGCGTGATCCCGTGTTGCTGCTTGAGGGCCGACGCCACATCGGCGTTCGTCACGGCACCAAACAGCTTGCCATCCTTCCCGCTGCGTAGTTTCAATACCACCTGTGCCGCCTCGAGCTTGACGGCCAGTGCCTTCATTTCGTCCAGCTCGCGCTGCTCGCGCTGGACAGCCGTGGCCTTGGTGCGATCAACTTGTTCCTGCGCGCCCTTGGTCGCCTGTTGGGCCAGCTTCCGCGGCAGCAGGAAGTTGCGCGCATAGCCGTCGGCGACCTCTTTGGTCTCACCGGCCTTCCCGGTTCCCTTGACATCCTCGATCAGCACGACTTTCATACCACTCCCCTGCGGCCGACGCGTTCGAGCGCCAGTCCGCGCAGCGTATTGATGCGAGCACGCAGTCCCTCCCGGCTATTGCGCAGGTCCTGGTCGAAGACACTGGTTCCGAGCGCGATCCGCTCCTCGTGCTCGGCAACCACGTCTTTGGGTGCCTTCTCGACGAACAAGCGGACCGCGAGCACGGTCAGGGCCACCGCGTCCATCTCGCCGAAGACGGGCAGACGCAGTGGAACATCGACCACCGGGTTCAGGATCAGCGCCATCGCGGCCGCGAGCGCCAGCTTGTTGCGCTGGGGCACGCGCGAATCTCGATAGAGGCAGTAGGTGAGCTTTCCGTAACGAGGAAGTTCCCGAGCGATCCGCCGGAGCAGCCCGAGAGTAAACAGCATGCTTCCTCTTTTTCTTGCGAGCCTTCGGTCGCGTCGACCCTTCCCCGACGCGCCGTGGCGCCGCAGATTTTAGCAGAGCACAGCCTAAAGAACCGTTGTGACAGCTGTCTGTCGCGTTATCCCCAGAAACTTGAATACCGGGCCTGTGGAAAGACCCTGAACAACCAGGGAGAGGAACACGAAGCCGAAGACCAGGACCAGGATTTCGTCGTGGCGCGCGACCGTGGCCGGCACGCCGAGCGCGAGCGCCAACGACAGGGCGCCCCGCAGCCCGGCCCAGACCAGCGCCAGACGCCACGACCAGGGCCAGAGGTCCGTGCGGGCGATCGTGACCACGAGGACCATCAGCGCCCGTGCCAGCAGCACCGCGGCCACGAGCAGCAGCAACCGTCCGCCGCCGCGCATCACCTCATCGAGGCGGACCTGCAGACCCACCAGCAGGAAGACGACACTCGACATGACAAAACCAATCCGGCGCCAGAAGCGATGGACCTGGTGATGCGTCGATGGTTCATAGGCGGTCCCCAGAATCAACGACATCGCGATCACCGCCAGCAGGCCACTGGCGCCGATCAGGTCGGCGAGCAGGTAGCCGGCATACGCTGCCAACACGGTGACCACGATTTGCACCGCATGCGGAAGGCCACCAAGAATGCGGCGCGTCAGCAGCCCGATCCCGACCCCGACCACCACGCCGCCCGCCGTTTGGGAGAAGACGAGACCGAGCACGCCCGGCGGATCGATCACGCGCCGCTCGACCACCGCGAGCGCGACCACGAAAAGCACAATCGCGACGCCGTCATTGGCAAGGCTCTCGCCCTCGAGCGCGACGCGGAGGCGCTCGGGCGTATGAAGCCGGCGCAGCGCCGCGAAGACCGAAACCGGATCGGTCGCCGCCAGGATGGCGGCCAACAAGACCGCGTCATCGGACGGAAGGCCCGCCGCCCGGAGGATGCCGAAGCTTACCGCGGCAGTGAGCACTGCACCGGCCAGGCCGAGCAAGAGGATCCACGGCAGCTCGCGGCGTATCGCCGCCGCTCGCATCGAGAACCCGGCGTCGAAGAGCAACGGAGGCAAGAAGAGGGCCAGCACCAGCGTCGGGCTCACCGTGAAAACCGGCACCACGCGCGCGGTGGCGAGCGCCGCCCCCACCGCCAGCAGCAAAAACGGCCAGGGCCAGCGGCGCAAGGCGATCACGGGCCGAGCAGCTCGGGGTGCGCCTCCAGGTAGCGCCAGGCGGCCTGCGCGTCAGGCGGCAACGTTCCATCCACGATCGCGTCTTCCAGCGCCGACTTGACCTGCTTGATCCACGGTCCGGCGGGACGGCCGGTACGTGCCATCAGCTCCCCACCGGTCAGCGGCGAGCGGATGGCCGCGATCGCGCCGGCGTCGAGTCGCCGGATGCGCGCCTCGAGATCGTCGATCTTCTTGACGTCGGGGTAATGGCTGGCACGCATGTCGGCACGCGCCAATGCGAGCAGCCGGTCCAGTTGCTCGCCCGCGTCACGGACCAGCCGGCGCACCGCCTTGTCCTCCCAGCCCTGCGGATCGTACTGGATGGGACGCATGTGCAGGTGAATCAATTTCGTGACGGCGTCGATCACGTCGCCCGGATACCGCAGGTGCCGGAGGGCGGGCCCGGCCATCTCCGCACCCTTCTCCTGGTGACCGATGAAGGTCGGTTTCCCATCGCGGAGCTCGTGCACGGCCGGTTTCCCAACATCGTGCAGGAGCGCGGCCAGCCGGGTGACGAGCTCAGGCGGGGCAAGCGAGGCGGCCAGTAGCGCATGGCCGAAGACGTCGTGGCTGTGCCAGCCTCCTTGCTGCATGCCCTTGCCCGCCTCGAGCTGGGGCAGGATGCGCGGCAGAAGCCGGGTCGTATCCAGCAACTCCAGGCCGGCTTGCACGTGATCCGCCAACAGCAACTTCGAGAACTCGTCGCGGATGCGTTCCATCGACACGGTGGGGGGCTGCAGCCGGCCCGATTGATCGCGGATGGCCGACTCCACCGATGGATCGAGCGTGAACTGGAGCGTCGTGGCGAAGCGAACCGCGCGCAGCATCCGCAGCGGGTCTTCGTCGAAGGTCGCTTGCGGCTCGAGGGGTGTCACGATCCGGCGGGCCTTCAGATCGGAGAGTCCGCGGCCGGTCAGGTCGAGCACGGTGCCGTCCCAGTCCATCAGCAAGGTGTTGATGGTGAAGTCCCGCCGCATGACGTCGTCCTTCAGCGTCCCGGGACTGACATCCGGCTTTCGGCTGGAGCGCTCGTATCGCTCGACGCGGCTGGACACGAACTCCAGCGCACGGTCATCCAGGTCCAGATGCGCCGTTCCAAATCGCTCGAAGATGACGGGTGGATGCAGCTTCAATGCGGCCCCGACCGCGGTCGCGAGCTCGATCGCACCCTGGCCCTCTACCAGGACATCGACTTCGCGAATCGCGTCGGCGCGGGCGCCACCTAAGAGCCGGTCGCGCACGTAGCCGCCGACGACCAGGGCGCGCTGCCCGCGGCGCCGGGCCTGCTCCTGCACGGCGGCAAAGGCCGGCTCCCATTCCGGGAGCGCCGGCGGATCAAGCCGGACGGGCATGCTTGGCACGAAGCCGCGCGAACTCCACCGCGCCGATCAGGCCCACGTCATCCCCGAGCGCGGGAGGGACGATGCGCAGGCCGCGGCGCGAGGCCTTCCAGGAGGACGCGTTCATCGATCGGCGCATCGGCCGGAGCAGCGGGGCCCCCGCCTTGAGGACACTGCCGCCCAGCACGATCAGCTGCGGGTTGAAGAGATTGACGAGCGTACCGATCGCGATGCCGAGGTAGGCGCCAGCGTTTTCGAGGATGGACGTCGCTAAGGCGTCGCCGGCGCGGGCGGCGCGGGCCACGTCTTCCGGCCCTGGATTCTCGAGAAGGTGGAGCACGCTGGACGGCGTCTGCGGCGCCAGTTCCCGTGCGGCGCGGCCAATCCCCGTCCCGCTGGCGATCGCCTCGACGCACCCCCGATTGCCGCAGGTGCAGAGCGGGCCGTCGCGCTGCACAACAATGTGGCCGATCTCACCCGCGATCCCATGCGCGCCGGCGTAGAGCTCGCCACGCAGGACCAGTCCGGCGCCGATGCCGGTGGAGACCGTCACATAGATCACCTCGGTCGCGCCCCGCGCCGCACCGCGTTTGTGCTCGCCCAGGGCGGCCAGGTGCGCATCGTGGTGGAGAAAGCTGGGGATGCCGGTCGCCCGGGTCAGAATCCGGTTGAGGGGGACGTTCTTGAAGCCCGGCAGGTTGGCGGGACTGATGACGAGGCCCGCTGCCGGGTCGACCGGCCCGGGGAGTCCGATGCCCAGCGCCCGCACGCGTCGAGGTGCCGTGCCGTCCTCCTGCAGCGCGTCCTTCACCGCCGCCACGATGCGGTTGATGACGTGCTGACGCCCGCGGGCGGCCTCGGTCGGACGCCGCACCACCGTCCTCAGGCGGCCGCGATCATCCGCAACCGCAACGCGCAGTTGCGTGCCGCCAAGATCGACGCCGATCAAGCTCATAGTTGTCGCGGCTCAGAATAGTCCGGCTATTGCCAGCGAGGGCGGGGCAGCGGCCGCAAGGTCGCCGCGGCCAGCAGCGCGCCGATGAACAGCGCGATAGCGGTCCCGCGAAAGATCAGGTGGTACTCGTCGAAGATCGCGCCCTTCACCTTGAGCGTGTAGATCGCGAATTGCGTCGCAAAGTTCGGGTTCAGGCCCGGCAGCGGCGGCAGCAGGTGAGCCGTCGCTCGGTGAAATTCCCATAGCCCGAACCCTGCCACCAGGGAGAAGCCGACCAGCATGCCCACCAATCGCATGATGATGAGGAACGATGCGCCGGCGCCGCGTTCCGCCTCACCGACTGCGTCCAGCAGTGCCGCGCTCACCGGCGCGATTTCGATGCCGAGCCCCAGGCCGGTGAGGAACAGCTCGCCGTCCGCGACGGTGAAGGGCAGGCCCAGGAGGTGCGGTTTGAGCGAGCCTTCGTTCCACCCGGAAAGCATCAGAAACCCGATGGCCGCGAGGACGAGTCCGAGCGCCGCGACGAAGCGGTAGCTCCGCAGCCGTTGCGCCAGAAAGCCACCGAGGAGGGCGCCGATCGGGATGCCCAGCATCAGCCGGAAGAGGAGCAGCGCCGCGCTGCTGGCATTCATCGAGAAGACCGCGTTGGCGAGCACCGGGATGTAGACGAGAGCGACCATCAGCCCCGCACCCGCGATCGCGTTCGTCAGTGCCGACCCGGTGAATGATGAATCGCGGAACCGCCGGACGTTGATCAGGGGGTGCGAGCTTCGGCGCTCGTGCCAGACAAAGACGGCGAAGAAGAGGATCGCCAGCGGCGCCTGCCAGAAGAAGCCTCCGCCGACCGGGCTGCGGTCCGGGTCCGCCGCGTAGAGCGCCAGCGTCAGAAAGGCAAGTCCGGCAGTGGCCAGGATGACCCCGAGCCCGTCGACCCGCCCCTCCCGGCGCGGTTCACCTCCGGCGCGGATCTCCGGCCAGATCCCCCAAAGGAGCAGGGCAGCGAACGGGATGTTGATCCAGAAAATCCATGTCCATCCCAGCAGGGCGGCGATGAAGCCGCCCCAGAGCGGGCCGAGCACGCTGCCGATCTCCTGCAGGGCGCTGACCGCGCCAAGCGCGGGACTGCGGTCTCCCGCCGGGTAGAGGTCCGCCGCGAGCGCGAGGACAGCCGGCACGAGCGCGCCGCCACCGGCGCCCTGGAGGAAGCGGCCAGTCACGAGCTGCCCAAGGTTGGGCGCCGTCGCGGTCAGTAACGAGCCGAAGGCGAACACGATCATCGACAGCGCGAACACGCGGAGGCGGCCAAAGCGATCACTGAGACCGCCGGCGAGCGGCATTGCCGCCAGGTAGCCGAGTAAAAAGCCCGTGATGATCGGGGTCGCCCGCTCGAAATGGTTCGCCGGTATGTTCAACGACGTCAGGATCGATGCCCGCGAATCGGTTGAGTTGAAGAGGACCGTGACGACGACATAGGCGTCGAGGGACGCGAGGAAGAGCCCGGCGCCGGTTAGCGCGAGGAGGACGGACCGGTTAGCCGAGCGGCGGCGGAGTGACCGAAACGGAGTGATCATGATTCGTGAAGTCGAAGGTGATGGTCGCTGCCTTCGAGGCATCGAAGAGATTGCCGGTCAAACGCGCTCGCCACAGGTTACTTCCCGGGCTTTCGATCCAGTAGGTTGCCCGAAAGGTGCCCTGGTCGCGGATCAGCGTCAGCAACTGGTGCATCCGCGCCGCCGTCACCTGGCCGCCAACGGGATAGGTGTCGTGGTCGGCGATCTTTTCGCTGTTCCCGCGCGTGGGCGATGTCGTGTCGCGCATCGCCGCGAAGAGACCCGCCTGCGGATCGAACAGGGTCCGGGCATCGAAGAAGGCGGCGACCTCGGCGTCGGTCAGCTGCTGCCAGCCTCCGGTGAAGGACTTGAGGTACACCTTGTCGGCTGCGAAGATGACCTCGACTTCGAGGAGGATCGCGCCCTCCTTGAGATTCACCCGGGCGTGAAGATCGGGCGGATGCGCATCACCCTGCGCGCTCTGCACCGGCTCGCCAGTGCCGGTGAAGCCAGTGATCTGCATCTGGAAATGAAATCCCTTCAGATGCAGCATGTGCTGACTCGACTGGTTGAGCAAGGTCGCGGCGCCCGGAGGCGACGGCCCGCACGCCGCGAGCCCAACGATGACCGCGAGGCCGGCGAATAGGCCTCGGGACCGCGAAGCAGCGACGGCCAGCATCAACTCCTCAGGATACGGTCGTCTCCGACCCGGCGCGTGATCTTCTGCGCGTCCAGCCACTCGAGCAAGGGAAGAACGTAGCGGCGGCTCGATCCCAGCACGTCGCGAGCGCCCGCCACCGTCAGTGTTCGGTGCTCGGCGAGATGGAGGCGAAGCCGGCGGACGGCATCGTCGTAGGCCGACCGGGCGAAGGCGGTGTCCTCGTTGACGCGCACCACCCGGCCATCGACCACCAGATACTGGAGCAGCGCCGGCGTCAGGCCGTATCGGCGGACGAGGTCGGGCAGCGGCGGAGGGCTGAACGGCTGCCCTTCGAGCTCGGCGACAAAGGCCCCGATCGCCGTCTCCTGTTCCGAGGTCAGTTCCGGGTGGTGGGTGGCGGCGGCGACCTCGCCGCCCTGGTCGACAACGGTCTGCTCGGCGGCAAGCACCGTCAGCAGCTCCGCAAACAGCTCGGCAGGGATGCCGGTGCGGCTGCGCAACTCCTCCTTTGGCATTCCGCGTCGAAGGGGTTGCGCCTCGTGATACGCATCCAGGCCACTCACCACTCGCGACACCGAGCGCTCCCACTGCTCGCGGGTCAACCAGCGCGAGGCCAGCCGGCGCACCGCGCCGCGATCGACGAGGGGCGCCAGGATCTTCTCCATCTGGCCGGCAGACACGCCCAGGCGGCTGGCCAGCTCCGACTCCAACAGGCCCCACGGGTGCTTGCCGAGCTCCAGCACCGCCGAGGTTGCGGGGTCGGCGCGTTCGCGCGCGGCGAGATCGGCCAGCACCGCGGGATCCCGTCGCCGGTGACGGCGTGGCGCGCTGTCGACGATCACACCGCCGGCAACCGTGGCGGCCGGTGAGGGGACCCGGAGGATGAAGCGGTCGCCGTCGAGGGCGACGACAGGCTGCGTTGCGAAAAGTTGGACCCAACCCGCCTCTCCGCCGCGAAGCTCATCGCCCTCGAGCAAGCTCAGCTCGATCATCACCTCGCTGGTCTCGTGATACATCTGCAGCTGCTGGTGGTGATGCAGCGGCTGGGAGCCCGGGAGCACGACGAGGCGTGCGTCCAGGCGCCGGCTCGCCGGCAACGTTCCCGGGAGCGCCAGCACGTCTCCGCGACGCACCTCCGAATGGTCGAGCCCGCTGAGATTGACGGCCGTCCGGCTTCCGGGCCGCGCTTCCTCAACCGGGCGGTTGTGCTGCTGCAGACCGCGGATGCGCACCCGCCGTCCCGCGGGCAGGAGGGCGAGCTCGGCGCCTTGCTGCAGGGCCCCACCAACCAGGGTGCCGGTGACGACCGTGCCGAATCCCGACATGGCAAAGGAGCGGTCGACCGGCAACCGTGGCCGCCCAATGTCGGGACGCTGGGCGGTTTTTGCGAGCTCCGCGTCGAGCGCCGCGCGAAGCTCGTCCAGGCCGGCGCCGGTGTTGCTCGACACCGCGACGATCGGCGCCTGTTGCAGGGAGGTCCCGGCGAGCAGTCCGCTCACATCGTCGCGAACCAGCCCCAGCCAGGCATCATCGACCAGGTCGGCTTTGGTCAGGACGACGAGCCCGTGCTCGATACCGAGCAGATCGATGATCGCGAGATGTTCGCGCGTTTGCGGCATCGGCCCCTCGTCCGCCGCGATCACCAGCAGGACCGCATCCATCCCGTGCACGCCCGCGAGCATGTTCTTGAGAAAGCGCTGGTGGCCGGGGACGTCGACGATCCCGACCCGCCGGCCACTGGGTAGCTGCATGTACGCGAAGCCGAGGTCGATGGTCATGCCTCGGCGCTTCTCCTCCTCCAACCGATCCGGATCGATCTGCGTCAGCGCCAGTACCAGCGTCGACTTGCCGTGGTCGATGTGACCCGCCGTGCCGACGACGAACGATCCGGCCGGCAGGTCGGTCATGCCAGCGCCGCGAGCACGGCCTCGACCACGACATCGTCTTCGCCGGGCAGCACGGTGCGCGGATCGAGGAGGACCCGCTCGTCGACGATTCGCCCGATGACGGGCGGCTCGTGTTCGCGCAAACGACGGAGCAGGTCGGTGGCTCCGCCCCGCCGTGGCGTGATGGCGAGCGCGGTCGTGGGCAGGCGCTCGCCGGGGAGTGAACCGCCGCCCACGGTGGACTCGGCGGCGACAACCTCGACCGGCGCGCCACGCTCCATCAGCGAGCTTTGCCATGAGCGGGCGCGAGCGGCAATCGACTCCGCCGAGGCGCCCAGCATGTCCCAGATCGGCAGGCCTACCAGCGACTGGGTCAGGTAGAGGTCGAGGGTGGCGATGAGCGCCGCCAGCGTCAGCTTGTCAACCCGCACCGCGCGAGCGAGCGGATGCTTCATGGCGCGATCTACGAGCGCCGCGCGACCGAGCAAGAGGCCCGCCTGCGGCCCGCCCAACAACTTGTCCCCACTGCAGGCCACGAGATCGACGCCCGATTCGATGCTGTCCTGGATGCGGGGTTCCTCGGCCAGCCCGTAGGCCGCCGTCTCGAGCAGCGCGCCGCTTCCCAGGTCGTGAAGCAGCAGCAGGTGATGTTGCCGAGCGATTTCCGCCAGCGCCTTGAGCTCCACGCTCTCGGTGAACCCGATCACCTGGAAGTTGCTGGCGTGCACCTTCATGATGGCGGCCGTCCGCGGCGTGATCGCGGCGGTGTAGTCCTCAGCGCGGGTGCGGTTGGTGGTGCCGACCTCGACCATGTGAGCGCCGGAAAGGCGCATCACGTCCGGCATCCGGAAGCCGCCGCCGATCTCCACCAGCTCGCCACGCGCGACGATGACCTCCTTGCCCTTTGCCAGGGCCGTCAACATCAAGAGCACCGCCGCGGCGCAATTGTTGACAACCGCCGCCGCCTCCGCGCCGGATAGGTGGCGTAGCAGCTCGCCGGCCAGGTCGTGCCGCCGGCCGCGCCGGCCGGTCCGCGGATCGAACTCCAGGGTGGAGTAACGACCGGCGATGGCGGCGGCGGCTTGCACCGCGGCCGCCGCCAGGGGCGCCCGGCCCAGGTTGGTGTGAAGGACCACCCCGGTGGCGTTGACGACCGGCCGCAGACGCGGACGTCGCAACTCCTGAATGACGCGGTCGATGGCCGACCAGCGCGCGCCTGGCTCGGCGATGGCCCCGCTGCGACGCTCCTCCTCGAGGATGCGCTGCACCGCGAACCGCACCAGGGGCCGGCCGTGAGCCGCAACCAGCGCGCGCGCCTCAGGCTCCTCGAGCATCTGGTGAACGCTGGGAAGCGCGCGGAGCTTGTCCATCAAAAACCAACAGGCCGGAGGCTGCTGCCGAGGAGCACGCGCGCGACCGGATCGTAGAAGAGGTCGAAGAGGCTGGAGGTGCGCAGCACAAACGGAGCCAAAAGAACGACAAGGACGGCGACCAGGAGGATGGTCTGCCGGTTCGTATCGACCTTGAAGAAGAACCTCGCATAGCGCCGGCGAAAGAGTGCGCCGAGGATGTTGTAACCATCGAGACCGGGGATCGGAATGATGTTGACGACCGCCAGGACCACGTTGAAATAGAAGGCGACCAGGATCAGTTGGAACAGCGGCGAGTCGAAGCCAACGTAGCCTGAGGCCAGCAAGAGCTTGAGCGGAATCGAGAGCGCAATGGCGACCAGCAGGCTCGCCAGCGGGCCCGCCAGCCAGACCAGCGCAGGGTCGAGGCTGCGGCGCATCCGGTAGGGGTTGAGGCGTAGCGGACGGGCCCAGCCAAAGTAGATGAAGAAGACGACCAGGGTGCCCAGGGGATCGAGGTGATGCCGCGGGTCGAGAGACAGCCGGCCGTCGAGTTTGGGTGTCTGGTCGCCGCGCGAAACGGCCACCGCGGCGTGCGCCACCTCGTGGGCGACCAGGCCGAGCACCAGCGCCGGCACGAGGTAGAGCGCGTTGATGATGAACCGGCCCGGATCGCTGAGCAGCACGACGGTTCTAAGTATCGACCAAAACCAAAAGGGCCCGGACTACTCCGGACCCTGATGAACGAATGAAACCCGACGGGTCAGGCGGCGGCGCCAACCTCCTGGCGGACGCCTACCGAAACGGTGGAGGCGGCTGATTCCTCGGCATGGACGGCGCTCTTCCCGCGGAGGATGCCGCCCTCGTCGATGATCAGCGAACCGACGACGATGTCGCCGAACACTTTGCCAGTGGCCAGGATCTCGAGGCGGCCGGAGGTGATCACGTTGCCCTGGATCGCCCCACCGACTACGACATTGCGCCCGCTGACATTGCCCTTGACCCGGCCGGACTCGCCGACCGAGAGGTCACCTTCGGTTGTCAGGTCGCCGTTCATTTCGCCGTCGAACCGGATGTTGGACGTGGACTGCAGCCGGCCTTCGAGCTTGATCTGATTGCTCAACACCGTCTCAGCGACGATGGGAGCAGCTTCTCGCGCGGATCTCTTGTCGAACACGGAAACCTCCTGGCAAGTTGTTAGCGTCGTGTGCCAGAACGGTTACGCAATCGCCTTTCTTGCAGGCCTTAAAAAGGTCACGCCTGGAGCAAATTGCGCAGGACGATCGAGCCCGCGATCAGGAGCACGAACATCAAGGCGGCCGTGATCGCGATCCGCCGCAGGTCCGAACGGAAATAGGGGACCCGCTCCATGGGGATGGTGGCGTCCTGCGCCGGCAGCGGACCGGCCTGCTGCCGCCCGCGAGGACCCCGCGCGAGCGGCCGCGTAACCGGCGTTGGGCTGGCGGACGCTGTGGGTGGAACCTGGGCTGGCGGCGTCGGCTGCGCTAGCTGGCCGGGCTGCGCGGGAGCGGCCGGGGGCATCCCCGCCGGCCGGGCGGCGCGCCCACCCCCGGATGATCCGCGCTGGGGCTTCCTGAGCTGTGAGCGTCTGTTCTTTCGGGACATCGGTGCGTACGCGCAGTGGAGTTTAGCGCGAACGTGGAAAAGCGCTTGACACGTCCAACGGGCTGTGGTACAAATCGCCCCGGGTACAACATATAGCGTGTACCCGAAGCCGCGAGCCAACAAGGGCCAGATCCCTGCAGCCGTCCTGCCATCGCCGCTGCAATGCCCCTCCTCATCTGGTCCTTGTTGTGTTTCTAGGCCGTCAGCGGCGCCAGCCGCTCCGTCCAGTCGGCTGACCGATACTTCGAGCCAGCCAGGGCCTCTGCTGCCGCCAGCTCGTCCTGGCCGAGAGAGCCCGCCACCAGCCTGACGCCAAAGCGCGCCGCGAAGGCGTCGCCCAGGGCGGCGGCGATCCGCGGCGGCTCAGTCAGGCCCAGCTCGGCCAGGCCCGCCACCCCATCCTCGATGCGCTCCGGGCCCTCACCGGCACTCGAACCGACCGCATCGGACAGCCGAAGACACGCCGTCAGCTTGTCGATGCGGGGCTCGATCAGGATGCTTCCATGCTGAAGAAGCCCCCCACCACGCCGCATCTGGGCGCTCCCCACCAGCTTGCGCCCGTGGAGCAGGATCTCGTGGGCCGAGGGGCGGTCGAAGCACACGGGCCCGTGCTCCGGCGGGCCGCTCGCGGCGGATTGCGGAGCGAGCGTCGCCGGGACGCCCAGCCGGCGAAGTCCATCCTGCAGGGCAAGGCTGAGCCGGTAGTAGGAGGGTAGGACGCCGCTATCGTGCCCCAGCACCGATGCGGGCAGAGCGACGCTGTAGGTGAGCTCGCAATCGTGGAGAATGGCGCGCCCGCCGGTGGGGCGTCGAACCACATCGACGCCGAGTGCCCGGCAGCCCTCGAGGTCGACCACATCGAACGGCTGGAAGTAGCCGAGCGAGAGACACGCCGGACTCCATCCGTAGAAGCGAAGGGTGGGCGCTGCTGCGCCGGCGGCCACACCATCAAGCAGGACCTCGTCGACGGCCATATTCCAGGCGCCGCCAGCCGGAGCATCGACCAGCAGCCGCCAGGCGTCAGACATTGAAGCGGAAGAGGGAGACGTCGCCATCCTTCATCACATAGTCCCGCCCCTCGAGCCGGACCTTCCCCCGCTCCCGTGCCGCCGTGTAGGATCCGGCCGCGATCAGGTCATCGTAGGCGACGATCTCCGCCTTGATGAACCCACGCTCGATGTCGCTGTGGATGACGCCGGCGGCCTCCGGGGCTTTCGCGCCCTGTCGCACCGTCCAGGCTCGTACCTCTGGATCGCCGGCGGTGAGGAAGGTGACGAGGTTCAGCAATCGATAGGCAGCGTGGATGAAAGTCGGCAGTGCCGCCTCTTTCAGGCCGGCGTCTTCGAGGAACACCGCGGCTTCCTCGTCGGGCAACTCACGGATCTCCGCCTCCAGCCGGGCGGAGAGAGGGATTACCTCGGCATGCTCAGCGGTTGCTTCGTCACGCATGGCTTGCAGCTCGGGGGTCTCCTTGGCGATCTGATCCTCACCGATGTTGGCGACGTACAGCACCGGCTTGGCGGTGAGGAAGGAAAAGCTCTTGAGGAGCTTGGCCTGCTCCGCCTCGAAGCTCAGCGTGCGGATCGGTTTGCCCTCATCGAGGTGGGCCGCCAGCCGGTCGAGCAGCTCGAGCTCCTCCTTCTCCTTGGCCCCCGGCTTGAGGCGTGCCGTGCCGCTGATCTTCTCCCGCCGCTTGTTGACCACGTCGAGGTCGGCCAGCGCCAGCTCGAGATTGACCATCCCCATGTCCCGACGTGGGTCCAGCTTGCTGTCGACGTGCTGCACGTTGGGATCGGTGAATGAGCGGACCACCATCGCCAGCGCGTCGAGATCGCGGATGGTCGAAAGAAACTGGTTGCCCATTCCCTCGCCGCGGCTGGCGCCGGCCACCAGGCCCGCGACGTCGACGAACTTCATCACGGTCGGCGTGACTTTCTTGGGCTTGTACATCTGCGCCAGCACGTCGAGCCGCTTGTCCGGCACTTCGACCATCGCGGTGTTCGGCTCGACCGTGCTGAAGGCGTAGGAGGCGACGCCCGCGCCCGCCCTTGTCAGCGCATTGAACAGCGTCGTCTTACCGACGTTGGGCAAGCCAACGATACCGACGCCGAGCGTCATTCCCTCCGGATCTTAGTAGCTCAGGTAATCGTCGACCTCCGTCGGGTCAGGTCGGAATCCCCGGTCAGGAACCAGGTAGCCGAGCTCCTCGGTGGTCTCGTCGTAGTAGGTCGGGTCGTCCGGGTCATACGGATGGGGTTCGGGGATCATCATGCGTCTTACTCCTCAGGCGGTGACCGGCTCGGCGGCCGGCTGACCGTTCTCGACGGGACTCTCGGTCTTCGGGCTGAGCATCTTCATCTGGTCCATCACCACCTCGGTGGTGTAGCGGCGCAAACCGTCCTTACCGTCCCATTCGTGGCTGCGCAGCCTGCCTTCGGCATAGATCAACTTGCCGCGGGTCAGGAACTCCTGGCAGATTGAAGCGAGCCGGTCGAAGGCGACCAGCGAGTGATACTGGACGTCCTCCTGCCGGTTTCCGTCATCGTCTTTCGAGTAGCTATTGGTCGCGAGCCGAAGTTTGGCGATCGTCAGACCCTTGGGACTGACGACGATCTCCGGGTCACGAGTCAAGCGTCCGACCAAAATCACGCGGTTAACCATGGCGTTCTCCCTTCCAAAAATTACGGATGGCCATCAGGACATTGGGCTCTATCAACCACCTCCTCTGGATTTGAGGAGCGGGAGTGGATCGACCGGCACGCCTGCGATGCGCACCTCGAAATGCAGGTGCGGTCCGGTACTGTTGCCGGTCGATCCCATGAGGGCGATCGCTTGTCCCGCGGCAACGACGTCGCCCGGCTGCACGAGCGGCCAGTCGAGATGGCCGTAGAGCGTGCTCAGCTGAGAATCGCGGGTGAGCAAAATGTAGAGGCCGTAACCACCGCGTTCGCGGCGCATCGTGACCGTGCCGGCGGTGGAGGCGTAGATCGGCGTGTCCATCGGCGCGGCCAGGTCGATCCCGCTGTGAAAGTGATGACTGGCGCATTCCGCCGACCAGGGTTCGATCTCCAGCGTGGTGCAGCCAAAGGGCTGGGTGATGGTCGAGTTCGTGACCGGCGGCAGAAGGACGCCGGTCCGTTCCTGCCGCGCCTGGACCACCATTCCGGCAATCAGCAAGGGCACCATCAGGCAAGCAGCGCCGATGGCGAGCAGGGGCCGGCGCCAGGACCAGGCGAACAAGGCCAGGCGAGTCGAGGTCAGCAACGTCATGCGCTCGAGGTCCTTGTCGTGGGAATCGCCATGCCGGCTTTGATCGCTCGCTTCGCCAGCCCCTCTGCGTCGTGCTCCGCCTTTGACTCGAAATGGGAGGACGCGTTCATCAGCCCAGGCACCTTGATCACGAGGTAGAGCACGGCAACGCCGTAGAGCGCTTCAAGCGGCCGGGCCCCGACCTGGTCGGCGAAGACGCTGGCGAAGCGCAGCACCAGGACCTGCCCAAACTGCATGAAGACGGTGAGCAGAAAGAGACGCAGCCATGACTGTGCGTATCGCTTGGTATCTGGAAGGATCATGCAGATCGACGCCAGCGGCGCCACGGCGAGAAGCACCGCCAGCAGGGCGAAGCGCACGACGTAGGTAAAGGCGACGATCACGAGCATCACGGCGATCGCCAGCCGTACCGCGATCTCGAAGAGGGGCTGCCCAAAGCCATTCGACATCGCGAACGTCCACGGCATCCGCGCTGATCCGCCCGGGAGCGGCTGGGTCCAGACCGCGTGGACCAGGGCATTGTTCAAGTCGATCGCCATCTGGCCGAAGAGCAGTGCGAAGTGCGCCATGAGGACGGCGGCCATCGCCCGCGGCAGCAGGACTTTCAACGTGTAATGGGCTCGAAAGCTGCGTTCCCATTGGCTGCGAAAGAAGGCCCAGGTGAACAGCAGCACCAAAAGCAGATCTGCCATGGCGAGCGTCAGGTGGAACATCGCCTGCAGCGCCGGCTCATCGGTCAGCGGACGCGGTGTCAGCGACGACAGGTCGTGGGTGCTGAGGAGGTAGGTCTCCGCGTTGGCGGCAATCGAGTCGCGGACGTCGTTGATCAGCTTGTTGAAGAAGCCGGTGATCAGCGCCGAGAAGATCTCTAGCAGGTTTCAAGCCGGCTAGTGATTGACCGAGTCCACGAGCACCCGGACCAGCAGCCCGGCCATCTCCACACCGATAGTGCCGAAGACGATGCGGCCGATCCATCGCTTGGCCTCCATCACACTGCGAGGCTCGATCGCCACCATTTTCCAAATGAAGGCGCAAACAAACGCCAGGGCGCCAATGCTGCCGGTCAATCCCTGGGCGTAGCTGGTCCACACTTCGATCAGGTGTTTGAGCTGATCCATCAGCGGCTGGGTGGGAAGCGCTCGCTGATCCGGGCTTCGATGTAGCGTTCGATCGCGCCCGTCAAGCGGCGCAGGACGCTCCACTGCTCGACGGCCAGGTCGTGGTCTTGCTGGCCGAATTTGCGAACGAGCTCAGGCCCGAGCCCGGGCGTAGTGGCGCTGGGGAGTGGCGACGGGCGCCGTGGAGGAACCAGCGGGGTACCGACGCTCGGAATCAAGGCCGGTCGTGTCGTTGGCAGAACCAGCGGCGGCGGGCGAAAGGCGATGCCGTGTGGCTGCATCACCAGGTGAATTCCGATACCGGTGAAGGCGGCGAGCACGGTCACCTCGCCACCGATAAGGGCGAGTTTCCACGATGGGCGCATGGGGGACTCCTCGAGCGGATGGGCAGGCGACAACGCTTGCCATGCTTACACAGATCTGTGTATTTGTCAAGACGAAGAATCAGCGCGCCCGGCGGGTATCCTCGAGGGCTTCGTGAAGCCCTCCAAATCGAAACTGGTAACCGTAGCCCCGTGCCTTTGCCGGCTCCGCGCGGCGGCCATGCAAGAGGAGTTGCGCCTCTTTACCGAGCACGAGCTTGAGCACAAAGGCCGGCACCGGGATCAGCGCGGGACGACCGAGCACGCGACCGATTTCCTTCGCGACCTCCCGCTCGCGCCGGATATCGGGCGCCACCGCGTTCACCGCCCCACTCACCCGCGGATCCTCCAGGGCGAGCCGGGAGAGCCCAACGATGTC
>Ga0209011_1000393_pt1 | contig 17003 bp, 18 predicted proteins | sample BlaSpr_A8_OM1_M3_FD_187986 | JGI IMG/M metagenome (GOLD analysis project Ga0209011, IMG submission 187986) | Forest soil microbial communities from Thunder Bay, Ontario, Canada - Black Spruce, Ontario site 2_A8_OM1_M3 (SPAdes) (version 2) | ecosystem: Environmental > Terrestrial > Soil > Boreal... | reverse complement strand
GGTCGACGACCTTGGAGTGATTCAAGGCGCGCGCGCCATGCGCGACCGCATCCTCTACGTTCGCGTAGACGAGCCGGTGCGGGTCGATTCCCCACTCCTCGTTTGTGACGGCGCCGATCACGTCGGGCGAGAGCCCGGGCTCGGCCTGGTGCGCCTCCTCCGCCGTGAGCCGCACGTGGGGATGGGCTTTCTTCAGCGGCTGGAAGCGGTCGTACACCTCCATCGCCGTCTCCATTCGCTCGATGTTGTTTCGGTCACCCGGAAGCACCGGCACCAGGAAGAGGATCCGGTACACGAGATTGCGGGCGATGGTCACGATGTAGCCGGCGTCCTGGGCCGAAAGCCGGGTCGTGTTCCAGTCAAACTCGAGGTAGCGAGCTCCGCCGTGGATCATCCAGCTGGACCCACCGCTAGTTCCGGCCCCCCAGTCGCCCTTCTCCAGCAGCAGCACGGAGAGCCCGCGCAAGGAAAGGTCGCGCGCGACGCCGGCTCCGGTCACGCCTCCGCCGATCACGCAGACGTCGTGATCGCTGGAAGGACTCACGCCGCCGATACTAGCTAGCTCGCCGCCTCGTGCTCCTTCTGGAACTCTTCGATGATCGCCTTGGCCAGGTGCGCGGGCATCTCGTCGTAGTGCGAGAACTTCATCTGGAAGCTGCCCCGGCCCTGCGTGATCGATCGAAGGTCGAGCGCGAAACGCAGCATCTCGTGCTCGGGAACAGAGGCGCGCACCTTCTCGTAGCCGTCGTCGGGCTCGGTCCCCAGGATCTTGCCGCGGCGGCCGTTGATGTCGGACATGATCGCGCCGAGGTTTTTCTCGGGCACGCGGATGTTGGCCTCGACGACCGGCTCGAGCAGCACAGGCCCCGCCTCCAGGGCGCCCTTGCGGATCGCCATCGAACCGGCGATCTGGAACGCCATGTCATTGGAGTCGACCTGGTGATATTTGCCGTCCACGAGCGTCACCTTGACGTCCACCATCGGGTAACCGGCGACCACGCCCTTGGCCATGTTGTCGACGATGCCTTTTTGCACCGAGGCCCGGAAGTTTTGCGGGATCGCTCCCCCGAAGATCTTGTCCTCCCAAACAAAGCCTTCGCCGCGCTTCGTCGGAGAGACCTCGATCACGCAGATCCCGTACTGGCCGTGACCGCCGGACTGCTTGACATGACGGCCCTCGGCCCGGCTGTGGCCTGAGACGGTCTCGCGGTAGGCGACGCGCGGGACTTGCGTCGTCGCCTCGACGCCGTACTTGCGCTTCAGCTTCTCGAGCGTGACGTCCAGGTGGACGTCCCCGAGGCCCGCGATGACCAGCTGCTTGGTCTCCTCGACCCGTTCCACGTGAAGGGTCGGGTCCTCTTCGCTCAGGCGCGCGAGGCCGCTGGAGATCTTCTCCTCGTCGCCTCTCGCCTTCGGGGTGATGGCGACGCTGTAAGCGGGACCGGGCAGTTCGAGAGGAGGCAGCGGCCCTCCGTCCTTCATGCCCAGCGTGTCGCCGGTGAGCGTGTGCGCGAGCTTGGTCGCCGCGCCGATGTCGCCGGCCCGCACCTCGCCTGTCGCCACGTGGTCCTTGCCGCGCGGGAAGAAGATCTGCGCAAGCCTCTCTTCTCCACCGCGGCTGAGGTTGGGCAGGTGCGCGTCGGCCTTGACCGAGCCCGCCACGACCTTGAAGTAGCTGACGCGCCCGAACTGGTCGCCGCCGGTGCTGAACACGAAGGCCTTCGGAGGCTTGTCCGGCTCGGCCGCGGGTGGCGGCATCAGCTCGGCGATCGTGGACATCAGCGTGCGGACGCCGAGGAGCTTGGTCGCGGAGCAGCACACCACTGGAGCCACCTTTCCGGCCAGGATCCCCTCGCGGAGCCCGCGCTGGATCTCCTCCTCGCTCAGCGTGCCGGCGTCCAGGTATTTCTCGAGCAGCGAGTCGTCGCTCTCCGCGGCCGCCTCGATGAGCTGACCGCGGTACTGCTCGACGAGCTTCTGCATGTCGTCCGGTATGGGGACCTCGCTGCCCTTGCCGTCGGGTGTGGTCACGAACGCCTTGAGGTGAAGCAGGTCGACGATGCCGCGGAAGTCCTGCTCCGAGCCGATGGGAAGGTGCAGTGGAAACGGGCGCGGCGAGAGGTGCTCGCGCATGGCGGCCACCGCGCCGTAGAAGTCGGAGTTCTCCTTGTCGAGCTTGTTGACCACCACGATGCGCGGCTTGTTCGTGCGGTTGCATTGCTCCCACGCGACCTCGGTCCCGACGGCCAGCTGGGGCCCGGCTCCGACCACGACGACCGCCGAGTCGGCCACCCGCAGCCCGCTCAGCACCTGGCCCGCAAAGTCGAAGAACCCAGGCGCGTCGAGGATGTTGATCTTGTAGCCGTTGTGCTCGGCGGACGCCACGCCGAGGTTGATCGAGATCTTGCGCTTCTGTTCCTCGGGCTCGAAGTCGGTCGTCGCGGTCGACTGGTCCGGCGCGCCCATGCGGGGGATGGTCCCCGACGCGAACAGCATGGCCTCGGCGAGCATGGTCTTGCCGTCGTGCGAGTGACCCAAAAGGACCACGTTTCTGATCTTGTCCGCGGCGTATTCAGTCGGCATCCAACCCCCCAGCTCTCCTTGCTGCAGGCACCCAGGGTCAAGTCTAAGGCCCGATTGAGAACCGGTTGGCTTGGGTATCATCAGAGACCTATGGTCAAGAGGACGGCTTCGATCGAAGAGGTGCTCGCCGCCGTCGAGGCAGCCCGCGACAAGGTCATGGCCGACGAGGTGAAGTCGCTCACCAAGCTCGGCATCCCCAAGGCGATGGCGTACCAGATGATCGCCAGCAGGTTCCACCAGAAGGTGGGGAACCAGGAAGAGGCCGAGCCCGACCCGTTTGAGGGCAATGCCACGTCCTGGGAAGAAATCGGCTAAGACCGCCTCGGCGGGGTGAATCGGGCCGCCCGGCTCGCCCGTCTCCTGCGCATCCTCTCAGTCATCATCGCCGAGCCCGGGCTCAACCCCCTGGAGCTTGCCGAACGCGCCGGCGTCTCGGAACGGACCCTGCGCCGTGACCTCGTGCAGCTACGCGGCCTCGGCTACGAGGTGGCGTACACCGGGGGCTACGAGGTGCAGGAGAAGCTGAACCTCGAGGGCCGCACCGGGCACCGCTCGCTGGGCAAGGTCTACGAGCAGCACCTGGAGCTGGTGCGGACGCAGCTGCCCAAGCGGGTGGCGGCCCAGGTCACCGAGGAGGTCGATTCCGCGGCGCCGGCAGCCCTCGCGATCCTCTTTGCCACCGCCATCGAACGTCACGCCAGGTGACGAAGCCAATCGTTCTGATCCCCAGCGGCGACTTCGATGCGGATTTCATCTACGCGACGGGATTTGCCGTCGAATCCGGCCTCTACGTCCGATTCGCCGATGATGACGACGTCCTGGTGACGGGCCCTCTGGAGATCGATCGCGCCCGGGTTCAGAGCAAGGCGGCCCGCAAGCTCGAGCTCGGCGAGGACGATACCCTCGCACCACTGGCCGCGAAGCTTCTTCGCGAGCGTGGACTGGAGGCGGCGCGGGTGTCGCCGCGCCTGCAGGCTGGATACCTGGAGGAGCTCAGGGCCACCGGGCTTGACATCGAGGTCGATCGCGAGCTCTTTCGGGCCGAGCGCCGTCACAAGTCGCCCCAGGAGGCTGCCTTCATCGAAGCCGCCCAGCGCGCCGGCGAGGCTGCGGTGGTCGAGGTCGTCAGCCAGCTGGCCCAGGCCGACATCAAGGATGGAGTCCTCTGGCTCGACGACCGGCCCCTCACATCCGAGCGGCTGATCGCGCGCGCTTCGCTGCTCCTCGGCGAGCAGGGATTCACCTGCCCCGACATGATCGTCGCCGGCTCCCCCGAGTGCGCGATGCCGCACTACCGCGGCGAGGGGCAGATCCGGGCGGGCGCGCCGGTCGTCATAGACGTCTTTCCGGGCGGCCGCGCCAGCCATTACCACGGCGACATCACGCGAACCGTGGTCGTCGGCGAGATCCCAGAGGAGGTCCGCCGGATGCACGCTGCGGTGCTGCAGGCGCTCGACGCGGGAATCGAAACCATCCGCGAGGGCGTTACGGGTCGCGAAGCGCACCGCGCCGTCTGCCACGTGCTCGTCGACCGCGGCTTCGGCACGATGACCAAGGGGTTCGAAGGACCCGACGGAGTGGCCAGGATGAACCACTCCACCGGCCACGGTGTGGGCCTGGACGTCCATGAGAGCCCGGGGCTCCGAGAGTCGAACGAGGATCCACTGGCCGAGGGGGATGTCGTCACGGTGGAGCCAGGTCTCTACCTGCTGGGGTTGGGCGGAGTGCGCGTCGAGGACACCGGCATGGTGGTGAAAGACGGATTCAAGAACTTCACCAGCCTCACTCGCAGCCTGGATCCTCGCGACTACCTGTAAAGTAGCGGTTTACAGTGCCGGACGATGAGACTCTCGGCGACCGCATCCGACGGATCCGAAAGGACCGCGGCATGAGCCTGGCGCGCGTCAGCGGTCCGGACTTCAGCCGGGCATTCCTGAACCAGGTCGAGCTCGGACAGAGCCAGCCTTCGACTCGCGTCCTCCGCGTCATCGCGGGGCGTTTGGGTACAGAGGTCGATTACCTGCTCGAAGGACGCCTGCCCGCCGTCGAGCGCGAGCTGGCCGTCGAAAAGGCACGGGTGCTCCTCGCGCGGGGCGACCCGCGGCGCGCGCTGGCGGCGCTGGGGTCGTCGGTGGAAACCTCGGAGTGGCCGGTGGGCACCGACGCACGGCTCTCCCAGGCCGAGGCGCTGATCGCTCTCGGACGCGGAGACGAGGCAAAGGACATCCTGGCCCGCGAGAAGGACCTGATCAAGGCGCATCGCGACCGCCACCGGCTGCAGCGCCTTCGTTCGATCGAAAAGGGCGAGCGATTTCGCTTTGATGGGGACGCCGTCAGGACCCACCTGCGGCTTGCGGATTCCGCCCAGCGCGCGGCCAACAGCCAGGACGCGCTCGAGCACTACCGCGCGGCGCGTGTCCTGTTAGAGGCTAAAGCCCGTTCTGGAAGGTGAACGCCGGCGGCGGGGCCACCGTGGGCGGGGTGATCTCGAGCGTGATCACCTCGTGGTTCTTGAGCACGATCGCCTTCGGGTCGCCGGTGTACAGCACCGGGTCCTTCCCTTCCTCTTTGACGTAGACGACGAGCTTGTCTTCCGGGCCCAGGGTCAGGCTCGACACGTGGGTCGCATCGAGCGGCTCCGGCGTCCCCTTGGAAGCGGCCCAGACGGCGAAGAACTGCCCCAGCGTGAACGTCTGCGAGCCGGCAGGAGCCTCGATGTGGATAGCGCCGGGGGACTCGGCGTGCACGTGCAGCCAGTAGAAACACGTGCTCTGGCGGCCGACGTCGCCGGGGATGTTCACCGGGTTCCCGTGATAGAGGATCTGAAGCGCGGCGTGGTAGTGGACCTGCGTGTGCTCGAGCTGGTCGCAGGGGATTCCGTCCGCCGTCGGCAGCGGTGGCGCGGGCCGGTTGTTGACGACGGTGTAGATGATCACTCCGATCGCGAAGGCCAGGAGGATTCCCGCGACCGCGATTGGAAGCAGGGGGACGTCCCGCCCCCGCTGGACCTTGACCGGCGGGCGGCGGCCGCCCTTGCCCGAGCGCACGCCAGCCTTCGTTTTCGTCGCCACTGCAGTTGGTAGAATACCGACCTACCCTTTCTGGCTTCGGCAGGGGGCAGCCCGCCGCCGATCGATCGAAGCCTGAACCCATAGGAAGGAGGTCCCCTTGAGGGAATACGAAGTTCTGTACATCGTCCGCGCCGACCTGGACGACGACAAGGTCCAGGATGCGGTCAAGCGGGTCAACACGCTGATCGAAAGATCGGGTGGAACCCTCGAGCGCACCAACCTCTGGGGCAAGCGCAAGCTCGCCTATGAGGTCAAGCACCAGAAGGAAGGCTCGTACGTCCTCCAGGACTTTCAGTTCGACCCCGGCCGGGTGCCTGAGCTCGAGGCTGCCCTCAAGATCACCGAAGAGGTGTTGAGGCACCTCATCGTGCGCAAGCCTGAGAAGGCTGCTGTCGCGACGGTCGTCGCGCCACCGCCCGCGGAGGTCGTGCTGGAGCCCATCGCAGACGAATCGGAGACCCTGGTACCGGCGGCTAGTGCGGATCGGGAGGAGTCCTAAATGTCAAACCTGAACAAAGCGATGCTCATCGGACGGCTGACCAAGGATCCGGAGATGCGCTACACGCCAAGCGGGACGGCGGTGACCAACTTCAGCATCGCCACCAACCGGTGGTCGAGCGGCCCCGACGGCGAGAAGAAGGAGTTCACCGACTACCACAACATCGTCGCGTACCCGATCGGCAAGCGAAACCTCGCGGAGACCGTCGCGCAGTACACGCGCAAGGGTGCGCTGGTCTACGTCGAAGGCCGCATCCAGACCCGATCGTGGGAGGGCCAGGACGGCCAGAAGCGAAGGATCACCGAGATCATCGCCAACGACGTCCAGTTCCTCGAGCCGAGGGGAGCGGGCGGGGGCGGCGGTGGTGCAAGCAGCTCCGGGGTGCCCGCACGCAGCGGCGGCGCCACGCAGCACGAAGACATTCCCGCGCCGGACGACACGCCTCGGGACGTCGACCCGGACGAAATACCTTTCTAGGAGTCATTGATGGCAGTCAACCGACCACAACGTGAATCAGGCGGCGGCGGCGGCGGGCCGAGAGGCCAGAAGCGCCAGCACCGCAAGGTCTGCAGCTTTTGCGTGGAGAAGATCAGCTACATCGACTACAAGGAGATCTCACGCCTGCGGCGCTTCGTGAGCGACCGCGGGAAGATCCTTCCGCGCCGAGTCACCGGCACGTGCGCCCGGCACCAGCGACCGCTGACCACCGCGCTCGAGCGCGCGCGGGCGATCGCGCTTCTGCCGTACACGACCGAGCAGCACTAGAGAGCATGACCTTCCAGACGCAGCTGCGGATCCCGGGCCCGACGCCGCTGCCCGAGCGCATCGTGCGGAGCATGAACCGCCCGATGATCGATCACCGCGGGCCGGAGTTCGCCGCGATCCTGTCCGAGATCACGGCCGGCGCCAAGCGCGTCTTCAAGACTTCCAACGACCTGCTCCTGCTCACCAGCTCCGGGACCGGCGGTCTCGAGTCGGCCGTCGCCAACCTGGTCTCCCCGGGAGACGAGGTGGTCGTGGCCCTGTGCGGGAACTTCGGCGAGCGATTTGCCGCGCTGGCCGCCGCGTATGGGGCGGACGTGGTGCGGCTCGAGTTCGAATGGGGCCAGCCGGTCGAGCCTGACGACCTCGCGCGGGTGCTCGAGAGCCATCCGAAGGCAAGAGTCGTGCTGCTCACCCACAACGAGACCTCGACCGGGCTGACCAACCCGCTGCCGAAGATCGCTCGCGTGGCGCGCGACGCGGGCAGGATCGTGGTCGTCGACGGCGTGAGCTCGATCAGCTCGATCGCCATCGAGACCGACGCATGGGGCATCGACGTCGCGGTCAGCGGCTCCCAAAAAGGCTGGATGGCGCCGCCTGGAATCGCGCTCGTCAGCGTGAGCGAGCGCGCCTGGGCGCAGCAGGCGACGGCGCGGTCGCCCCGCTTCTACTTCGACTGGAAAGAGGCCAAGGCCTGGGCGGAGAAGGGCATGACCCCCTTCACGCCGGCCGTCGGCGTGGCGTTCGCGCTTCAGGAGGGCCTTCACATGCTCGAGGAAGAGGGCCTCGACAACGTCTACGAACGGCACGCCCGGCTGGCGCGCGCCACACAGGCCGGCCTGCGGGCGCTGGGCTTCCAGCTCTACGCCCAAGAGGGGTACCGCTCCAACACCGTGACGTCCGCGGTGCCGCCTCCGGGGCTCGACGTCGCCGCCTTCCGCAAGCTGCTCGACACCAGGTACGGGGTCGTGATCGCGGGCGGCCAGGGCAAAATGGCAGGCAAGATGATCCGGATCGGACACCTCGGCGCGGTCGCCGACGGTGACGTGGTCCAGGTGCTCTGGGCGGTCGAGCAGGCGCTCGAGGAGCTGGACATCGCGCCCGCTGACGGGCGGGCGGTCGCCGCGGTCACCTCTTCGTTCCAGGGCGTCGCCGCCGCGACACGGTAGTGCCCCGGATCCTGGTCGCCGACCCGCTGGCCGAAGACGGCCTGGAACGGCTGCGCCGGGCGGGAGAGGTGACGGTGGTCAGCAAGCTGAAAGAGGCTGAGCTGATCGAGCGGATACCGGACTTCGACGCGCTCGTGGTCCGGAGCGAGACGCGCGTCACGGCGCTCGTGCTCGAGGCCGGCCGAAAGCTGCGTGTCGTCGGACGCGCCGGCGTTGGCGTGGACAACATCGACGTTCCCGCCGCGACGCTCAAGGGCATCCTCGTGGTCAACGCGCCGCGCGGCAACATCATCGCCGCCGCCGAGCACACCATCGCTCTCCTCTTCTCGCTCGCGCGCTGGGTGCCGCAGGCCGACGCGTCGGTCAAGCGCGGGGAGTGGACCCGCGCGAAGTTCATCGGCACCGAGGTCCGCGGCAAGACGCTCGGCGTGGTCGGGCTGGGCAACGTCGGGTCGGAGGTCGCCAAGCGCGCGCACGGCCTCGAGATGGAGGTGGTCGCCTACGACCCGGTCGTCTCGGTCGAGCGCGCGGAGCTCTTCAACGTCGAGCTCGTGAGCCTGAACGAGCTGCTCGAGCGCGCGGACTTCGTCACTGTGCACGTGCCGCTGGTCGACGCCAACCGAAATCTGATCGGCGCCTCGGAGCTGGCATTGATGAAGCCCGGCGCGCGCCTGATCAACACCGCGCGCGGCGGCATCATCGACGAAGAGGCGCTCTTCGACGCGTTGAAGACAGGACGCCTGGCGGCGGCGGCAATGGACGTGTTCGTGACCGAGCCGCCTGGCAACCACCCGCTCCTGGCGCTCCCGAACTTCGTGGCCACGCCACACATCGGCGCTTCGACCATGGAGGCGCAGGTCTCGGTCGCGTTTGACGTCGCCGAAGAGGTGGCGGCGGTGCTCGCCGGCGACCTTCCGCGGTTCGCGGTCAACGCCCCCGCGCTGCCCCCGGAGGAGCTTGCCTACCTGCGGCCGTTCGCCGACCTCACCGAGCGCCTCGCCGCGCTGCACGTGCAGCTGTTCGCGGGCCGGGTGAGCTCGATCGAGCTCGACTTCGAGGGCGACCTGGCCGAGCACGACGTGAATCTCCTCGTCGCCGCGGCCATCAAAGGAGTGCTGCAGCCCTTCACCGAGGACCGCATCAACGCGGTCAACGCGCGCCTCATCGCATCGAGCCGAGGCGTGAAGCTCGTCGAGCGCCGAAGCCCGGCCCACGGAAGCTATGCCAGCCTCGTCACCGTCCGCATGGGGGGCCACGAGCTGGCCGGGACCGTGCTGATGGGTGAGCCGCGGGCGATTCGGATCGACTCGTTTCGCGTCGACCTGGTGCCGGAGGGCCGGTTCCTGGTCAGCCGGCACGACGATCGACCGGGGGTCGTCGGGCGCGTGGGCACGATCCTCGGCGAGCACGACGTGAACATCGCCAGCATGCAGGTCGGCCGCGACGCACCGCGAGGCAACGCGATGATGATCCTGGCCGTCGACGACCGGGTCGCGCCAGACGTCCTGGGAAAGCTCCGCGACGTGGCGGGGATGTCAGACCTGCGGTACGTCGAGCTGGGCGAAGTCTCCGATCGCTGACGTTCGCGCTCTGCCAGGTATCCGGTACTACCTGGCCACCGCCGGGGACCTCAGCTCGCTGGTCGCGCCTCCATACGACGTCATTCCCGACTCCGAGCTGGCGCGTTATCAGGCGCGCTCCCGGTACAACGTCGTCCGCCTGACCCGGCCGGGCCGTGACTACGACGGGGCCGCGCGCACCTTCGAGGATTGGCTCGACAACCGCGTCCTGGAGGCGGACCCGCCCTCGATGTACGTGCACGAGGTCCGGTTCGGTGGGCGGCGCCGGCGGGACCTGGTCGCAGCCCTCCGGCTCCAGCCTTACGAAGACCGGGTGGTCCTCCCCCACGAGCGGACGCACAGCGGGCCCAAGGAGGACAGGCTGGCGCTGCTGCGGGCGACCAAAGCCAACCTGGAGCCGCTGTGGTTCCTCTATGAAGGGCGCGGCAGCGCCCTCCCGCAGATCGTCGACGTCGTCACCGCGCGCAACCCGGCGGTCACCTTCAACGGTCCCGAGGGCACCGAGCACCGGCTCTGGGCGATCTCCGATCCCGCCCTCCACGCCGCCATCCATGTCGCGCTCGAGCCGCTCCCGGTCCTGATCGCCGACGGCCATCACCGCTATGAGACCGCCCTCGCCTACGCCGACGAGGCGGGCGGCGCCCCGGACGCGGCGTCCCGCTTCACCCTGGCGCTGCTGACCGACCTCGACGACCCGGGCCTCGAGGTGCTGCCGACCCACCGGGTGCTCAAGGCCGGGGTCGCGGTGACCGGTGGAGAGGAAAAGGCCACGCTCGAGGAGACCCTGGAGGCCCTGCGCGGCCAGGTCGCCGCCGGGACGTACCGGGACCACAGGTTCCAGGTGCTTCCGTTGGAAGGGGAGATGGCCGTGGTCGAGTTACACAGCCAGGTGATCGACAACATCCTCGGCAAGCGGAAGGCCGAAGACCTGCTGCTGTACACGCGCGACGCGGCGGAGGCGGTGCGGTGGGTGGACGAAGGGGTCGGCTCGGCCGCCTTCTTCCTGGACGCGCCCGACCTGCGCCGGGTTTTGAAGCTGGCCCAGGAAGGGAAGACTCTTCCTCAGAAGAGCACCTACTTCCATCCCAAACCCCCGTCGGGGATGGTGTTGTTCAAGCTCGATCCAGATCGACGTTTATAGGTAGGAACCCACAAAAGACATGCCAACTTACGGTTACCGCTGCAGCAACTGCGGCCACCAGTTCGAGATCGTTCAGAGGATCACCGACGAGCCCCTGAAGACCTGTCCCAAGTGCCAGGGCAAGCTCTCCAAGATGCTTTACCCGGTTGGAATCAGCTTCAAGGGCAGCGGGTTCTACACCACTGACTACAAGGACTCCGGGAAGAGCTCTGAGTCGTCCTCCAGCAACGGCGTCGCGCCGGCCAAGGAAGGTACCTCTGAGAGCAAGCCGGAGACCAGATCGGAGTCGAAGTCGGAAGGCAAATCAGAGTCGAAGCCGGACGCCAAACCACAGTCCAAACCAGATTCCAAAACGGAGAAGGCTTCCTAGATGGGAAACATCCAAGCGGTCACCGACAGCGAGTTCGAGAACGCGGTGTTGAAGTCAGACGTGCCTGTGCTCGTCGACTTCTGGGCGGCCTGGTGCGGCCCGTGCCGCATGATCGCGCCCATCGTCGAGCAGATCCACGGTGAGCTCGGTGACAAGGTCAAGATCATGAAGATGGACATCGACGAAAACCCCGCGACACCGATGTCGCTCGGGATCATGTCCATCCCCACGGTGATCATCTTCAAAGACGGCAAGCCCGCGGAGCGGACGGTCGGCTACCGCCCGAACATGAAGGGCGACCTCAAGGCAAAGCTCGAAGCGCTGATCGCCCCGGCGGTTTAGCGCGCAGGCGCCTGGCGGCGCCCGCCTACGATTGCGCTCGGGGATGTACGGGGGCTGGTGCCTCCCGCGGTCTTCAAAACCGTTTGCGGGGCGCTGCTGAGGCGTCCTGGGTGAGTTCGATTCTCATCCATCCCCGCCAGCTCGCCTTCTTGCGCGCGCGTCCCTTTGATGTGTTGTGACCTGCTACCCATCAGTACGGGCGCCTTTCTTCACCACCGGCTTCAGATTGCCTTTCAGCGCATCCTCATACGCGGCCCACAGCACCCCATACGCCGCCACCAGGCCTTCAGGGCGGGGCAGGCTCAGTGCAACTTCGAAGCGCTTCGTATACGGATGGTCTCCCAGTTCATCTCCCAGCAGGGCCTGAGTCTGCGCCTCCCATTTCGACGCCGACGCGAGGTCCTTGCGCTTCTCAATCATCAGCCGGCCCCGGTTCATCATTTCCTCCAGGCGCGCGATGAAACCGTGCCGGTCGAATCCCTGCGGCGCGCGGGGTGGGCCCTCGCGGCTTACCGCCTTCCATTGGACGGGGCGGCCATATGACGGAGCCGAAGCGGATGGGCGCCAGCCGACGGCTGCCCGCTGACGATCGTATGCCGCGCGTTTGGTGCTGTTGGTCAGAACGTCGTGCGCCAAGTTGATCAACTTCGCATGCTCGAGCGCGTCTGGATGGTTGCCGCGGTCAGGGTGCCAGTACCTGAGCTGCCGCCGCCAGGCGGCGTGCAACTCCGTCTCCGTTGCGTCCGGCGGCACGCCGAGCACGAAGTAGTAGTCGGCTAAGGGACGGCGGTCGTTAGGCGAAGCCGCACCTCCTTCGTCTCACCCGAACAACCGGGCTGTGGAAGCGGAGTCTCGCACGGCGGCCGGGGCTTGTGGCAAGCCCCTCGGCGCTGTGATAATGGTTAACCAGACAGCCGTTTTCCGGCACGATTTGCATTCGGCTTTGTCCACCGGCGTCAAGGGGCGCTGCGAGGCGTCCCGGGTGGGTTCGATTCTCATCCATCCCCGCCACACTCCGCAGCGTGACAGCCCACTTGACAGCTGTAGCCTGCCTAAGCGAATCCCCCTTGCTTGAGGGCGAGCGCAGCTAAGCTGATTTCACATTGAAACCCTTGATGGTCGTCGACGGGGTGGCCCAATCGTCGAGCTCCGCCGAGGTCGTGGCCAACACCCTTCGTCGGCGGATCTTGCAGGGCGATTATGGCGATGACGCGCCCCTGCCGACGCAGGACAAGTTGCGCGGTGAGTTCCGTATCAGTCATCCCACGCTTCGGGAGGCGTTACGGATTCTCGAGACGGAGGGTCTGATCACCGTCCGCCGAGGAAACGTCGGGGGCGCCCTGGTGCACATGCCCGGTGCCGGTTCTGCCGCATACGCGCTTGGCCTTGCGATGCAGGCCACCAAGGTGACCACCAGCGACCTTGCTACCGCATTGCTCACCGTCGAGCCCGCGTGCGTCCGGTTTTGCGCATCGCGCGACGACCGGCTCGAGGCGGTTGTGCCTCAGCTCGAGGCGCTCAACCGTGACGCAGAAGCCCTCGTATCTACCAGCGTGGAGTTCACTCGGGCTGCGCGCCGCTTCCACGAAGCATTCCCGCAGCTATGCGGCAACTCCACACTTCAGCTGGTCGCCAACGCACTGGACGCGCTGTGGTCCGCGCAGGAGGAGCAGTGGGTGTACGGCATGGCCGAAGAAGGACGCGAGCCGGATATCGAGAGTCGCCGGCTGGTGATCCGACTTCACGATCAGATAATCCGCGCCATCGCCGCCGGGAAAGCCGAGCAAGCTGAGCGGCTGAGCAGGTCACACCTGCACGCCACGCAGGAGTACATGTTCGTTCGAAATCCCGACCTCGTGATAGACGGGCACTCGGATGCGTTCCAGTTCCGCCTTCGCAACTTCCCGCGGCGAACTTAGGCTATCTTATTAAGGATAAGGCAGATACCGGGCGGCGGCGGCCACGGAGGGCCCTTTGAGCGGGATGGTCAATACGGTTCGTGGCGCGATCGCCGCCGAGGCGCTCGGATGGACGCTCCCGCACGAGCACATCGTCGTCGGACTGCCAGGCGCCACGTGGGATCCGATGGTCACCTTCGACCGCGAGGCCACGGCTGCAAAAGCGATTGGTCTGCTCTCAGCCGCCCGCGAGCGCGGGCTGCGCTCGCTGGTGGACATGACAACGATCGAGATGGGCCGCGATCCCGAGCTGCTGCTGTTGATCGCTGAGGCCGCTGACGTCAACGTCATATGTGCCACGGGTTTCTTCACCGAGGAGCTCGGCATCCCCGCGCACTTCCGCCAGCTGTCGGCCGAGGACCTGGCAGCGATCTTCATCAGCGAGGTCGAGTCGGGTATCGGTCGCAGCGGTATCAAGGCCGGCGTCATCAAGGCGTCGACCGGGTCCCGGCAGGTGACGCAGCTCGAAGAAAAGCTCCTTCGCGCTGCCGGTCTGGCTCAGCTGGCGACGGGCGTACCCCTCCTAACCCACACCGGGCGAGGGGGCGGCGGTGAAAGGCAGGCTGAGCTGTTGCTCGAGCTAGGAGTGTCCCCGACGAAGATCGTGATTGGCCACAGCGATGTGAGCGCCGATTCCAAGTACCACGTCAGGCTGCTGAAGACTGGTGTATTCGTCGGGTTCGACCGCGTCGGGCAGGAAGCGTTCGTGCCGGACGCCATGCGTGCAGGTTGCGCCGCCACCCTCATCCACATGGGTTACACCAGCCAGCTGACCATGTCACTCGACGCACATGTCACCTGGCTGGGTCGGCCCCATGAGCTCGTCATGACAGAACGGAGCTTCACACACCTGCACGACGACTTCTTCCCTCGGTTGACCAAATTGGGAGTGGCCGAGTCCGACCTCCTGCAGATCATGACCACGAACGTCGCGCGCCTGTTCGCGGACGAGCGGTGAGCGCCGCGCCGTCGGACGGATTCCGATTTGCGCCCGCCGAGCAGACGGACGAGCTGCGCCGCCTCTATCTCGCCCGAGGCTACACACCCGCCGTGACCCTGCAGACGCTCATGCTCCGCAACCGGACGGAATTCGCGCAGCTGCCGGCCGTCATCGACGGCGAGCAACGCCTGTCGTGGCGCCAGCTGATCGATCTGGCCGGCGGCTTCGGTGGCTACCTCAAGTCACGGGGTGTCGGTCCGGGTGATGTCGTCATGTGGCAGCTCCCCAACTGGTGGGAGGCCATCGTCGTCGCCTACGGCGTCTGGGCTGCCGGCGCCATCAGCGCCCCGATTATCCCAAGCTACCGCGAGCACGAGGTCGGGGAGATCTACCGCGCGACCCGCCCGAAAGTCGTTGTCATGCCACACAGGTTCCGCGATGTCGACCATCCCGCCCTGGCGAGCGCGGTCGCCGAAAGTCATGGCTCCGCTCCATCGGTGCGCGTCGTCGTCCGAGGTGCGGAGACCGGCTGGGACGCATTCGAGGATGCAGTACGCGCGCCCTTCTACGTCCACGAGGTCTCGGACATCTACACACCTCTGGTGATCGGTTCTACTTCCGGCACAACGGCCGAAGCGAAGGTGGTTGTGCACAGCACCGCGAGCTTCATCAGCAACCCGTCGATGATGGCGAGACTGTCGGGCTACGGGTGGCGCGATCGGGCGTACATGCCGGCGCCTCTCGCACATGCGACCGGCCTGCTGACCGCCGTCGGCCTGCCGGCCTTCACCGGATGTTCCGTTGTCCTGCGCGATCGATGGGACCCGGAGCTGGCGATCGACGACATCACCGAGCACGAGGTCACGTTCTCCTCCGGTGCGGCCGTCTTCATCCAGGAGATCCTTGACGCGCTTGCGCGTCGCGGACGCTCGGAGCTTCGGCTGCGCAGCGGATATCCGTGCGGCGGGTCAAACATCCCGACCGCCCTGGCCATACGCGCAGAAGCTGTCGGGATGGGGCCCTCACGGTCTTATGGAATGACGGAATGCACGGGCGTCACCTACAGCGGACCGTTCGAGCCGGCCGGGATTCGCTGCAGCACCGACGGTCGCATAACGCCCGGGTGCGATGTGCGGGTGATCGACGAGCGCGGCCGAGACCTTGCGGTCGGAGAGGTCGGTGAGTTTGTCGTCCAGGGACCGCATCGCGCTCTCGGCTACGTCAATCCGGAGCACACCCGCCAAGGTTTCGACGGCGGCTGGTTTCGCACCGGGGACTCCGGTTATATCACCGAGGAGCGCACGCTCTACGTCACCGGCCGGCTCAAGGAGATCATCAATCGTGGCGGGGAGAAAATCTCCTGCCGCGAGATCGAGGACCTTCTGGTGACGCATCCGATGATCGCCGAAGTCGCTGTGGTGGCGGCGCCGCACGAAAGGTTCGGTGAGCAGCCCGCGGCGTTCGTGCTCGCGATCGACGGCGCACGACCCAGCGCGGAAAACCTGCGCGAGCACCTCATCCACGCTGGGCTCGCCGCGCACAAGATCCCGCGGCTGTGGCACTTCGTCGATTCACTACCCCGGACGCCGCTGGGCAAGGTCAAGAAGTACGAGCTGCAGCGGTCGATCGCGTCGGCGGCTGAGCCTCCGCGCTGATGCGTCTGCGGCGGTCACGCCCCTCCCAGGTCGCGCTGCAGCTCGAACTTTCGCACCTTGCCCGACGCCGTGCGGGGGAAATGGTCGACGAAACGCCAGATCGTGGGAATCTTCTGCTCGGCTAAACCCCGCGAGCGCAAAAAGCCCGCGAGCTCCTCCCCGGAAGGCATCGATCGTCCGGCGGTGAGCACGAACGCGGCCGGCTGCTCACCGAGTCGAGGATGCGGGGCTGCGACGACGGCCACCTCCGTAACTCCTGGGTGTTCGGCCAGGAGCTCCTCGATCTCGCTGCAGGAGATCTTCTCGCCTCCACGGTTGACAAGGTCCTTGATCCGCCCGGAGACGAGGAGCACGCCGTCGGACGTGACCGTGCCCAGGTCGCCGGTGCGAAGCCATCCCAGAGTTTCGAATGAGGTGGCCGTGTCCTCCGCGGCGATATATCCCATTGCACGTTGAGGTCCGCGCACCAACAGCTCGCCGATGTCGCCGGGACTCGACTCGTCGCCGCCCGCGTCAGTGACCCGAACCTCTGACTCGCTGGTGACACGCCCATCAGTGCTGAGCCGTTCTTCCGCAGAGGCGAACGGCGGGCTGAAGGACACGGTCGGGCACTCGGTGAGCCCGTAACCCCGCGCCGGGTGCAGCCCGAGAGCGTCTGCCTCGGCGGCCAGTGAGTAAGGAATGGTGGAGCCGCCGCATGGATAGCCCCGCGCCAGGTCGATACGCGGTGCTCCGGGCTTGGACAGCTCGGCAACGAGGTCGTGGATGAAGACTGCGGTCCCGGACGAGACAGTGATGCCGAGATCGTGAATGTCACGGACCGCCCGGTGCGGCTCCCAGCGTTCGCGCAGCACGGTCGAGCTGCCGCTCACCGCAGGAACGCGAAGCCGCGTTGCGCGCTGTCGCCGGCAATACCGATTTCGGCAAGAGACA
>Ga0209011_1000392_pt1 | contig 17005 bp, 19 predicted proteins | sample BlaSpr_A8_OM1_M3_FD_187986 | JGI IMG/M metagenome (GOLD analysis project Ga0209011, IMG submission 187986) | Forest soil microbial communities from Thunder Bay, Ontario, Canada - Black Spruce, Ontario site 2_A8_OM1_M3 (SPAdes) (version 2) | ecosystem: Environmental > Terrestrial > Soil > Boreal... | reverse complement strand
GGTCCCCGAGAACTGGAAGGCGGGCTCGTAGAAGCTGTGGTCGCCGGCCGTCACGAGCGTGTACACCAGCTCGACGGTGGTCAGAGTCACGACCGGTGCATTCGGGCTCACAGCGGCGGGCGGCGCCGACTCGAGCACCGATCGCACCGCCTCGTCGCCGCTGATGAGCGGGTAGCTCGCGGACTCGAGGCTCAGCGGCAGCGGTCCCATCGCGCGAAGCGGGCGGTTGCCCTGCAGGTCGACCTCCAGGCCATAGCGAGCGCCCGTGCTGTCGATCAGGTAGGCGTTGCCGTAGCCGGGAATGGAGAACTGGCGGAGCAGCGTCACCGTGGCCTGGTCCCCTGAAACGAGGGCCTGCGGCGTGTACGGCCAGGTCGGGGCGAGGCTGTGCTGGGCCAGGATGACGAGGGCGACGTCCGCCGCGCCGCCGGCCGCCTCGATGGGCGCGATCGGCTTGATGGGCAGGAGCGTGAACGACGGCTCGCGGGCGGGCAGCGTCGGGACGGTCCCACGCACGAGCACGTTGAAGTCCGTCGTGTCGTACGACCCCAGGTAGCCGGCAGGTCGCGGGCGCGAAATCGCACCCAGCGACGTCGCGAATTGATCCGCGACGACGGTCGACGGCTCCTGGTAGCGGAAGACAGGCGCGGCGGGCAGCGGCGAGCCGAGCGTCCCCTTCCAGGCGAACGTGACCGGTCCGGAATATGAAGCGGCGGGGGGAAGCGCGGTCGACGGGTTGGCCGTTCCATCCGTGGCCTTGCTGGGCGGAACGCCGTTCAGCACCGGCCCAGGCAGGCGGCCGAAGGCGCCGGACGGCGCGTACCGGTCCTGCGACGGGCCGTTCTGACCGGCGGAAAGGCTTGTTGCGGTGCCTCCCGCGCCGCGCCCCAGGCCGCTGTACGCGAACAGGCCCGCGCCGATGATGACGACCAGGACGGCGGCCACCGCGGCCATCGGGACCGCCGGCACCTCGCGAATGCCCTGGATCAGCCCCCTCCAGGCGTCTCGCAGGCGTGACCCCACCGGCCGGTGGGCCTGCATGCGCGTCCAGAGCTCGTCCTCGAAGGCCGGGCGCGGGCGGGTCGTCTGGAACGCGTCGTCCAGCTGCCGCTGCAGCGCCTCGAGCTCGAGGTCGTCGTCGTCGCTCACACGCCCTCCATCGCCACCGCTTCCTTGAGCGCTTTCACCGCGCGGTGGTACAGCATCTTGGCCGCATCCTCGCTGCATTTGAGCAGGACCCCGACCTCCTCGAAGCTGAGGCCCGAATGCCGGAGCGAGATCGCGTCGCGCTGCCGCTCGGGAAGCTTCGAAACGCGCTCGAGGAGCGCGCGGTACTGGATGCGATCCTCGGCCATGCCCGAAGGATCGGATTCCGCGATCGGCTGGTGCTCGATCGTCCGGCGCAGCCGTTCGCGCCGCCCGTGGGCCCGAAAGTGGTCGAGGGTCGCGTTGCGCGCGATCTGGAAGAGCCAGGCGGCAGGGGTTTTGTTCCGCGCCTCGAACCGCGCATACGCCTGGTAAGCGTTCATGAAGACCTGGGCCGTGATGTCCTCCGCATCGGCCGAGGTGCCGACCTGCGCCCGGACATAGGCGTAGATCCGGCCCAGGTAGGCGCGGTAGAGATCCTCGAATGGCGGCCGGTCGGCGAGCACGGCGGGCTCATGGTATGTGTGTGCACCGTATTTGAGGCAACGCCGGGCGCGCCGCCGTTGTAACGGCTAGGACCTGAGGGCGGCGCCGATCTCCACCGGCCGGTTGGTGAACACTGAGTCCGGCCTGCAGAACTTGCACCAGGCCACAGCCTGCTCGTCATCGACGGGCCACACCCCCACCGCGCCGCCCGCGGCATGGACGTCCTTCACCAGCTGCGGGTCCATGGCGCCCCAGTGAGGCGAGAAGACGTCGGCGCCGGCCTCCTTCAGCATTCGCGCCGGCTCGATCGGGCGGGCGCCCTCGAGGATGCCGAGCTGCAGGCGCGGCTCCATCTCGCGCAGGACACGGATGGACGGATGGTGGAACGAGACGACCGCGCACTCCGCGACCGCCCCCAGCTGCCGCAGCATGGCGACGAGCTTGTCCTCCAGGCCGGGGTACTGGATCGGCACCTGCTTGATCTCGATCACGAGCCCGACCTTGCCTATCGCCAGCTCCACCACCTCCTGCAGGAGCGGGATCCGCTCCCCGTGGCCGGCGTCGAGACGGCGCAGCTCGGCGGCCGTGTGGTCGCGCACGAGGCCTTTGCCGTTGGTGGTGCGCTCCAGGGTGTGGTCGTGGATCACGACCAGCCGCCCATCCGACGAGAGGTGGACGTCGCACTCGACCAGGTCGCATCCCACCTCGATCGCCGATCGGAAGGAGCGCAGGGTGTTCTCAGGGTGTTCGGCCGGGTTGCCGCGATGGCCGCCGATCAGCGGTCGGCCCTCGTCGTGTGCGGCCTCGTATCGGGCACGTATCGATTCAGTCAAGCGCCGGTCAGTCTAACTGTGGCTTGGACCCAATCTGGTGGTCGGGGAATTCTTCCCGATCGCTAACAAAGAGTCGGCGCCTCCTTGTCTATAGTGCGAGGGTGACCCCTGGACGGCCCCAGACCATCGGCGAGCTTCGCGCGAGCGGCCATCAGCGCGAGACGGTCAAGCAGGAGATGCGGCGCAACCTGCTGACCCGCCTGCGCTCCGGCGAGACGCTGCTCGAGGGCATCGTGGGCTACGACGACACCGTGCTCCCGCAGCTGGCGAATGCCGTCATCTCGGGACACGACGTGATCCTGCTCGGCGAGCGCGGACAGGCGAAGAGCCGGATCATGCGGTCGCTGGTGAGCCTCCTCGACCCGGAGGTGCCCGCGATCGCGGGCTGCGAGGTCAACGATCACCCCTACGCGCCCATCTGCCGGCGCTGCCTCGACCTCGTCGCCAAGGATGGAGACGCCGTCGAGATCGCGTGGATCGAGCGCGACCGTCGCTACGGCGAGAAGCTGGCCACACCTGACATCTCGATCGCCGACCTCATCGGCGAGGTCGACCCGATCAAGGTGGCCGAGGGCCGCTATCTCTCCGACGAGCTCACCATCCACTACGGCCTGCTGCCGCGCACGAACCGCGGCATCTTCGGCATCAACGAATTGCCCGACCTCGCGGAGCGCATCCAGGTCGGCCTGCTCAACATCATGGAAGAGAAGGACGTGCAGATCCGCGGCTACCGCGTGCGCCTTCCGCTCGACCTGTTCGTCATCGCCAGCGCAAACCCTGAGGACTACACGTCGCGTGGTCGCATCATCACGCCGCTGAAGGACCGTTTCGGCTCACAGGTGCGCACTCACTACCCGCTGAGCATCGGCGAAGAGATGCAGATCATGGAAGCGGAGAAGCACCCCATCCCAGAGGACTTCGAGCTCATCTTCCCGTCCTTTATGAAGGAGATCGTCGCGGAGCTCACGCACCTCGCGCGCCGCAGCCCACATATCTCTCAGTCGTCGGGCGTGTCGGTGCGCATGTCGATCGCGAACTTCGAGAACCTCGCGAGCAACGCGGTCCGGCGCGCCGCGCGCCTCGGCGAGACGCTCGCGGTGCCACGCATCACCGACCTCGAGTTTCTCGCGTCCTCGACCGCGGGACGCGTGGAGATCGAAGCGCTCGACGAAGGCAAGGAGGAGCAGGTGCTCTCACGCCTCGAACGCGGCGCGGTGAGCGCCGTGTTCAGCCGGCACTTCTCCGCCGCGCAGTTCGACGGGGTAGTTTCTCGTTTCGAAGAGGGCAGCATGCTCGAGGTCGGCGAGGGAATCCCGGCGCGGACCTACACGCGCGCGTTCGGCGATCTCCCGGAGCTGGCCACGGCGCTCAAGAAGCTGAACCTGCCCGACCGCCCCGAGGTGCGCGCCTCTGTGCTCGAGTTCCTGCTCGAAGGCCTGCACCTGAACAAGCGCCTGAACAAAGACGAAGTAGACGGGAGAGCCGTCTACCGCCGCTAACTCCGGCCGAACGTGGATGCTGTCGGCGGTGTACCAGCACTGTGATCGGTCGTTCAGCAGCCTTGATGGTCGTCGTCGTCCTCACCTTCGCGTGCGCATCGTCCTCCACGGGCGCCACGATCACCGGGGGTCACCTGGGCAGCGTCGGCACGGCTGGGTGTCAGCCGGCCGCGGCCTTCCACAGTGCGAGTGCTAACGGCGGCCTGCCCGAAGCCGGCATGGACACCACCCGGGGGAGTGTCTGGGCTCTTGCCTTTTCCCCGATGCCGCCGCCGGCCGGCCAGGAAATCAAGGTCGTCTGGAGGATGACCGGAGCCGGGCCCTTCGCATTCCACGTGTCAGATGTGGCGGGTCAGTCGATTCCGCTGGTCTGGGGACCCGAAGATCATGGCTCGTCCACCTGGAAGCATCCCGGCGACGAAATAGGCACTGGACTCAAGTTCCCGCACTCGGGCTGCTGGCAGATTCACGTGACAAGGCCAAACGTCGACGCGGACCTGTGGCTTGGAGTTACGGCCTAGCGCTGGGCGGAGTAGATCCAGGTGAACCCCACCACCACGCCCACCACCATCAGGAAGAAGAGCAATTCGACCCGGATCGCCAGGCGGACCAGCCTGCGCGCCCGCCGGGTGCGCTCCCCGCACCGCTCGCAGTAAGCGGCGTTTGGAACCAGCTCCTTGCCGCACTTGTCACACGCCGCCTGAACCGGGGCCACATCCAAAAGGCTACATACTCAGAAGCGATGGAACTCGAAGAGGAGATGTCGCCGCCCGACGTCGTCCTGCTCATGAGCTCGGTGCCCGAGCGCATCGGCGACCTCGTCTACGGCCTGGACGAGAGCCGCCTGCGCTATCGCCACGGGCCGGCCTTTCCGACCCTGGGTGGCCTGATCGGCCACCTGCTCGAGTCCGGCTCCAAGGTGGACGCGCTGCTGCGCCACGCGCACCTGGACGGCCTCACCACCGCAGACGTGCGCGCCACGATCGACCCGGGCCACGACCTCGGGCTCGAGCGCCCTCTACAGGAGGCGCTCGAGGACTTTTCCCGGGTGCGCCGCCGCACCGTCGACCTCCTCCACGGTTGGGGCAAGAACGAGTGGGACCGCAAGCTGACCGACCCGCGCGGCGGTGAGGTCTCCCTGCTCGACCTGTGCCGCATGGTCGCCCGCCACGAGATGGGCCACATCGCCCAGATCCGCAACCTGACCGTGCTGCTCCCAGAGCCCCAGGACCTCGGCCCGGCACGGCCGATGCTGGAATAAGGAACAGTATTCCGTCATGTCCGACGCTCCCGAAACACCAGAAACAGCCGAGACCGAAGCACCAACCAGCGCTCCCGCCGGCGATCGCCCCGCACGGCCCGGCCGGTCAAGGCGCAAGCGCAAGTCCGGCCGCGCGGAAGCTCGCGCGTCACAGTACTGGATGATCGTCAGCTCGCCGGACAACTTCCGGAAGACGCGCGAGCACGGGTTCACGATCCAGGGCCTCAAGAGCCGGCACCGCCGGCGCGTCGAGACGATGCGCGTCGGCGACCGGATGCTCTACTACGTGACCGGCCGCATGGCGTTTGCCGCGAGCGTGACGGTCGCGTCGCCGATGTACGAGGACCACACACCGATCTGGAGATCGGCCCGCCGCGACGAGGATTACCCGTGGCGGGTCCACATCCGGCAGGACGTAGTCCTCGACGACGTGGACTGGATACCGGCCAAAGAGCTCGCGTACCGCCTCGACTACGTGCGCAAATGGCCGCCCGAGCACTGGACCCTCGCCTTCCAGGGGCACATCCACGCGCTGCCTCGCAACGATTTCACCATCCTCGAGGACGAGCTGTCGCGCAGCGCCCGCCGCAGGAGATCCCTCGCCGGCTGAGGAACTTGGGCACCCTCAAGCGGATCTACCAGTTTCATTTCCAGAACGAGCGCAGGGAGAGGCTCTTCCTCGCCTCGCTTGGCTTTCTTGTCACGTTCGGGATCGTGCGCACCATCACCCACCTGATCCGCGCCGGCGTCGGGCCATTTCACAACGTCACCACCGGAGGGCTTCACATCCATCACCTGGTCTGGGGCATCCTCCTGCTCCTCGCGGTCGGCTATATCTGGCTGATCGAGGTGGGCACGGGCTCGAGCTGGATCGCCAGCGTGAGCGCGATCGCCTACGGGGCCGGTGCCGCGCTGGCGCTCGATGAGTTCGCGCTGTGGCTCAACCTGCAGGACGTGTACTGGTTGCCCGCCGGAGAGGTGAGCATCGACGCCGTGGTGATCTTCGCGGCCCTGCTGTCGGCCGGCATCTGGGGCGGGCCCTTCCTGCGCGAGGTGACTTCGCGCTTGTTCCGGCGCCCGAAGCCGGCCCGGCAGTGATGTCACAAAACCGGCCCCCGTGGTGCTTGTTATGCAGTGGGCGTAAATCTCGGGTTGAGGCACGTGGCGACGCAGCGTTCTGACGAAGAGTCGTTTGAGGCCCTTTTCACAGCGGAATACGCTCGAGTCGCGGGCATAGCCAACCGCGTGCTCGCGGACCCGCACGAGGCGGAAGACGTGGCGCAAGAGGTCTTCATCGACTTCCACCGCCTCCATTCCGCGAGCGCGCAGTACGCACCCGCGTGGCTGCATCGCGCCGCGGCGCATGCCGCCCTCAACCGGCTGCGCGGCGCGCGCCGCCGGCAGAGACGCGAGCTGTCACAGGCCACCCAGGAGGGCGCCCAGTCACTCGATCCGCAGCAGCAGGTCGAGGTCAACGAAGATCGCCGCCGGGTCCGCGAGGCTCTCGGCAAGATGGCACCGAAGCCGGCTTCGGTGCTCGTGCTTCGCGCCAGCGGTCTCAGCTACGCCGAGGTCGCCCAGGCGCTCGGCGTCGGTATCGGCCAGGTCGGAACACTGTTAAGGCGCGCGGAATCCGCGCTGCGCAAGGAGGTCTCTCGTGGCTCACATATCTGACGGCACGTTGCGCCGGATCGTGGACGATCCGAGCGCAGACAGCGGCGCCGGCGCGCGACATCTTGAAAGCTGTCCCGCGTGCCAGGCCCGCCTCAAGGGCGTGGCCGAGGACGCCCGCTCGATCACGAGCCTCATGGCCGCGCCGGAGCTCAAGGTCGACGTCGCTTCCGCATTCCGGCGCGTACAGGCAGCGCCCACGGCGCGGCCGCGGTTCGGATTCCGTATGCCGGTGGTCCGGCCTGGATCCCGTCCGATGGTGCTCGCGTTTGCCGCGGTGGTGGCGTCTGTCGCCCTGCTCGCGACGGCGATCGCGCAGGACAAGAACGTCTTCGCGCCCAACACCCTCACACCGGTCCCCGTGACGCTGGCCGACATGCAGGCGCTCTCCGAGCTGAGCGCCTACGGAACGATCTCGTGGACGACGAAGCCTGACCTGCAGATCGTCACCAGCGCCGCCGAGGCGGAGAGCATCTCGGGGCTCAAGCCCCCGACCGTGAAGAGCTTGCCGGCCGGAGTCTCGAGTAACGTCACCTACGGGGCGGCGAAGAAGGCCGAGGCGGTCTTCACCTTCAGCAAGGACAAGGCCGCAGCCTCCGCGGCGCAGGCCGGAAAGACCCTGCCGGCGCTGCCGGCGGGCATGGACGGCGCCACGCTCACCGTGGCCCTCGGACCGGCGGTCGCCGAGATCTTCGGCAACATGAAGCCACCGGCTGCGGGCGGGGCGGACCTGACCCAGCTCGACCTGCCGCAGCTCGTCGTCGCCGAGTCCAGCGCCCCGGTCGCCACCTCGACGCAGGTCAGCGTCAAGCAGCTCGAGGACTACCTGATCGCGCAGCCGGGCATCTCGGCTGAGCTCAAAGCCGCCATCAAGGCGATCGGCGACCCCAGCACGACCCTTCCGATCCCCGTCCCGGTCCAGTACGTAACGTCGTCCAAGGTGACCGTCCAGGGCAAGTACGCCGGAGTGGCGCTGGGCGACGACACCGGGGTCGGCGCCGGCGTGATCTGGATCAACCACAACCTCGTGTACGCGGTCATCGGCAGCGTGAAGCTGACGGACGCGCGCAACATCGCTAACGATTTGACCTGAGCGGGCGTTATAGCCTGCACCTCGTGGCAGATGTAAAGAAAGAAGAGACCCGCACGGCCCCCGCACCAGCGGGGGCCGCCGGCACTCCCGCGATCAAGACGGTCAACCTCTCGAAGAGGTTCGGCCGTACCGTCGCGCTGGCCGGCCTTTCCATGACGGTTCCGCGCGGCGAGGTGTTCGGGTTCCTCGGACCGAACGGTGCGGGCAAGACGACGTCGGTGAAGCTGCTCCTCGGCCTCCTCAAGCCGACCTCCGGCGAGGCCTGGCTGCTCGGACGGCCGATCGGCGACCTGAACACCCGCCGGCGGATCGGCTACCTGCCGGAGCTATTCCGGTATCAGGGCTGGCTGTCGGCGCGCGAGGTGCTCGCGCTGCACTGCGAGCTGGCGCCGCTGCCTCGCTCGAGCTGGAACGACGAGATCACCTCCGCGCTCGATACCGTCGGGCTGACCGATCGCGCGAACGATCGCGTGAGCACTTTCTCGAAAGGCATGCAGCAGCGGCTGGGCCTTGCGGCCGCCCTGCTCGGCGAGCCCGAGCTCGTCTTTCTCGATGAGCCGACCTCGGCGCTCGACCCGGTCGGGCGCCATGACGTGCGCGAGATCATTCGCGGTCTCGCCTCGCGCGGCACAGCGGTGTTTCTCAACTCGCACCTGCTCAGCGAGGTGGAGCAGCTGTGCGACCGCGTGGCGGTGGTCGACCACGGACGCGTGATCGCGTCGGGGACGATGGACGAGCTGCTCAGTGGCACCGCCGTGAAGGTGCGGGTCGAAGGGCTCGACGCCGCCGCGAAAGCCACGCTCTCGAGCTTCGGAGACCTCGACGACGAGGGCGACCAGATCACCTTCACCAGGCTCGAGGCCGAACGCGTGCCCGAGCTCGTGTCCGCAATCGTTGCGCTCGGTGGGCGGGTCTTCGAGGTCGCGCCGCGTCACCAAACGCTGGAGGACCGATTCCTCCAGCTCCTGGACGAGGAGGAGAAGTAGATGCCCCCGGTGCTGGTGATCGCGCGGCTGACGGTCCAGGAGACATCGCGCCGGCGGTTGATCCTGGCGCTCATCATCCTCACGCTGATCGTCGTCGGCTTCTCCGCCTGGGGTTTCAACAAGATCACCACCGTGACCCGCAGCGACGGGACGCCACTGCCGGCGCAGCAGGTCGCGCTCATCACCTCGCAGCTCCTGATCGTCGTCACGTTCATGTACAGCGGAGTGCTCGCCCTGAGCGCGGCGGTCGTCGCCGGACCCCTGATCTCCAGCGAGGTCGAGAGCGGAATGCTCCTTTCGATGCTGGCCCGCCCGCTGCGGCGCAGCGAGGTCGTGATCGGGAAGTGGCTCGGGCTCGCCGTGCTGATCGCGTTCTATGCCGCCGGATCGGCGTTCCTCGAGCTCGTAGCGGTCGACTGGGCGACCGGGTACCTGCCGCCGCACCCGGTCCAGCTCGTGCTCTACGTCGGAGCTGAAGGCCTGGTGCTGCTCTCGCTCGGCCTGTTGCTGTCGACGCGGCTGTCCGGCATCACGGGTGGCGTGATCGCGCTGGTGGCGTGGCTCATGGGCTGGATCGCAGGCGTGGTGGGAGACATCGGCACCGGCCTGCAGAACCAGGCGATCGAGAACGTGGGAGTGATCAGCCACCTGGTGCTCCCGACCGACGGGCTGTGGCGCGGCGCGATCTACGCCCTCGAGCCGGACGCGTTCCTCGCGACGCTTCGCGCGGCTGGGACGGTGGCGCGAGCGAACCCGTTCGCGCAGGTCGACCCGCCTCCGACATCGTTCCTGGCGTGGGTCGCGCTGTGGTTCGCCATCGTGCTGGCCCTGAGCATCTGGAGCTTCCGCACGAGAGAGATCTAGTTCCTTCTCGCCGCCACCATCGCCCCGAGCGCCCCCAGGACCGCGCCTCCAACGACGCCTACGATCGTCCCGGCGACGATATTGAAAACCGGCTTGCCGTAAACCACGTAGGCCACACCGCCCGCGCAGCCGCCGATTCCGCCCGCAGTTGCGCCAGATATCGCGCCCATCAGAATCAAGCTGGAGCTCTTCCAGGCCCGGTAGCCCGTCACCGTCAGCAACACAATCGGCACTACGCCCCCGATGGTGAGGAGCGGGACCTCAGGGATCCGGGACAACGAGGGCGTCAAGCCGAGAACCGCAAACAGGATCGCGAAGGCGGCCAGGACGGCGCCCGCGCGAGCTCCAGCGGTCAGGGCTCGCCTCGGAGACGTGGCGCTCAGGGTTTAGGCCCCGGGCGCCTTTCCACCCAGCAGTCGGAGAAGCTCTTCGAGGTTCTTGGGCTGGCCGGGTAATTCCGGATGCGCCGCGTTCATGTCGCGGTGGAGCAGCAGTACCTGCTCGTTGGCCAGCGCGAAGGCCAACGCGACCAATGGTGCGAGCTCCGCGTCGCCGGCCATGTCCGGCGCGAGCGTCATCTCGCCCGAGTTGCCGCCCACGTGCATCGATGCCGCCGCCGCCAGGGTGATGAGACGAGGGCCGTCGGGAGCGTAGATGACGTACTCGTAGCCGATCTGGTGGGTGGGTGCCCACGCCAGCTTCCTGAGGCTTGCGGTGTGGATCCAACCGGTGCAGGTGATCAAGTCTTCGGACACCAGCTCAAAGGCGGCGGCGCTTTGCGCTTCGCCGGTCTTCCAGACCACTGAGCGCCGCGCGGGGTCGGCCAGGTCCATGTGCGCCTGGTACGTTCCCTCGCCGCATTCCATGATCACGTCAAAGTGATCGAGCCGCTGCCACATCGTTTGCGCCTGCACGACAGGCTCGTCGCCCCAGAAGAGCACCCAGCTGCGCTGAGCCTGGTCGGGGATGGTCGCGCTTCCTGGCTGAACCTTCCAGACGAGGTCCTGGCCCGTGAGCTCGGAGAGTGACCTCACCGCCTAGGGGTAGAGGCCCCGCTCCCGGGTTGCGCCGGCGACTCGGGCCACCGCCCGGCAGTATGCCGCCATGCGCATGTCGAGCTTGCGCTCCAGCTTGGTCTTCAGCACCTCGGAAAACGCGCGCGAGAGGATCGCCTTCAGCTTCTGGTTGACCTCGTGCTCGGACCAGAAGAACGACTGCAGGTCCTGCACCCACTCGAAATAGGAGACGGTCACGCCGCCGGCGTTCGCGAGGATGTCCGGCACGACGAAGATGCCGCGCTCGCGAAAGATCGCATCAGCCTCCGGCGTCGTCGGCCCGTTGGCGCCCTCGACGATCACGTTCGCCTTGATGTCGCGCGCGTTGCGCGACGTGAGCTGGTTGCCGATCGCGGCCGGCACGAGCATGTCGCAGTCGACCGTGAGCAGTTCCTGGTTGCCGATCTCCTGCGCGCCGGGAAATCCTCTCAGCGTCTTCTCGCGCGCTCGATACTCGAGCACGCGCTTGATCGATAGTCCCAGCGGGTTGTAGATGCCGCCGTAGTCCTCCGACACCGCGACGACGGTGCAGCCGGACTCCTCGAGCAGCTTCGCGCTGATGCTCCCGACGTTGCCGAAGCCCTGCACCGCGACCTTCGTCTGATGAGGCTGCCGGCCCAGGTGCTCGAGCGCGGCCATCGCGCAGATCGTCACACCACGGCCCGTGGCCTCGATGCGGCCCAGCGACCCGCCCACCTCGATCGGCTTGCCGGTCACAGAAGCCGGCGCCGAGTAGCCGAGGTGCATCGACAGCGTGTCCATGATCCAGGCCATGGTCTGGCCGTCGGTGTTGACGTCCGGCGCGGGGATGTCGCGGTCCGCGCCGATGAGGATCGAGATCTCGGTCGCGAACCTGCGCGTCATGTGCTCGAGCTCGTTGAGCGACAGCTCCTTGGGATTGACGATGATGCCGCCCTTGGCGCCACCGAACGGGATGTTGACCACGGCGCACTTCCAGGTCATCCACATCGCGAGCGCCTTGACCTCGTTCAGCGAGACGTCAGGGTGGTAGCGGATGCCGCCCTTGGCCGGCCCGCGGTTGATGTTGTGCTGCACGCGATAGCCGGTGAACATCCGGAGATGGCCCGTGTCCATCTTCACGGGGAAGTTGCAGGTGAACTCGCGCTGCACCTCCCGCAGCACGTCCCGCAGCCACGGCTCGAGCTTGATGATTTCAGCAGCTTCGTCGAACTGCGACTGGGCTGTGCGCCATTCGTCGGCTTCGATCACGGGCTTGAGCTGGGCGGCGCTCACATCAAGACAGATGATCGCGGATATTCCGCGCCTGGGTCACAGATAACGTTGATGCACGCGGGCAGGCCGGAAGCGAACGCCCGGTCCAGGGCAGGCCGGATCTGGTCCGGGCGGTCCACCAGCTCGCCATGCCCTCCCAGCGCCTCGACCACCTTGTCGTAGCGCGTGCGGGGTCCGAGGTCGGCGGCGACGCTGACGCCGAGCAGGCTCAGCATCGGGTGCTTCTCCAGCGCCCAGATGCCGTTGTTGCCGACGACGCAGACCACCGGGATGCGGTGCCGCACCATCGTGTCGAACTCCATCGCCGAGAAGCCGAACGCCCCGTCGCCCGCCAGCAGCACGACCTGGCGGTCGGGATGCGCCAGCTTGGCGGCCATCGCGTAGCCGGGTCCCGAGCCGAGGCACCCAAACGGGCCCGGGTCGATCCACAGGCCGGGCTTTGCGCGCTCGATCAAGCGCCCGGCAAACGAGATGAAGTCCCCCCCGTCGCCGACCAGGATGGCGTCCTGGTCGCAGTACGTGTCGACCTCTGCGACCAGCCGGGCCGGATGCACCGGCGAAGAGTCGGACTGAGTCATCGCCTGGTCCTTCTTGCGCGATGACGCGTCGGCGACGCGGAGCTTGTCCAACCACGCGTCACGTTTCGGCGTTCCACGAACCGCCTCACCTAAAGCCGCGAGCGCGGCCCTGAGGTCTCCGTACAGCGCGACGTCCGGAGTCCTGTGCTTGCGGTGCTCGTCGACGTCGACGAACACCAGCTTCACGCCGTCCGGAAACACCGGCGGCTGCCCCCAGTTGAGCCGGAAGTCGAGTGGGACCCCGACGACGACGATGAGGTCGGCGTCGCCCAATGCGGGCCCCCGCGCGCGCGGGAAGAACAGCGGGTGGCCTGGAGGCAGCATGCCGCGCGCCATCCCGTTGACCGACAGCGGAAGGTGGGCCGACTCGACGAAGTTCCGCAGCTCTGTCTCGGCGTGAGCCCACCACACGCTGCCGCCCGCGATGACGGATGGACGCTCCGCCTCCCGGATCAATCGAGCCGCTTGCTGGACCAGGTCCGGGTCCGGGGGCGGGCCGGGGTCGGCGGTCAGGTGCTCGGTCGCTTCGGGCACGTCAGCCGAACCGAACATGAAGGTGTCGAGCGGCACGTCCATGAAAACCGGGCCGGTGCGCCGGCTGAGCGCCGTGCGCATGCACTCGGCGGCCAGGCTGTACGCCTCTTCCGGCGAGGGCAGCGTCACGGCCTTCTTGGTCAGGCTCTTCACCACCTCGACGTGGTCCATCTCCTGCAGCGAGCCCATGCCCCATCGGGCTTCGGGTGCGCGCCCGCCGATGACGAAGAGCGGGCTGTCGGCCGCCTGTGCCTGGCCGAGCGCGGAGGTGGAGTTGGTCACGCCCGGCCCGGCGGTGACAGCCGCCACGCCAACCTCGCGCGTGACCTTGGCCCAGCCCTCGGCGGCAAAGGCGGCGGACTGCTCGTGCCGCACGTCGATGATGTGAAGGCCGTGCTCGGTGGCTCCCGTGAGGATCGGCCAAATGTGGCCGCCGTTCAGCGTGAAGAGGTGGCTGACGCCGGCGCGCTTCAACGCGAGCGCGACGAGCTCCCCCGTGTTCGCCGAGTCCACTACTGCGCGATGGCGAACGGCATCGCCGGCGTGTTGAAGGCTGCTTCCGGCGCGCCTTCGCGTCCGATCACGATCACGCCGCCCGATGCGTTCATCGCCTTCGCAAGCATGGCCACTGCGCCTTTCGCCACGGTTGCCGCGTCCATCCCGTGCTGCAGCTCGATCACGACCAGGTGCGCCAGCGCCAGCCGGAGGAAGGCCTCGCCGTGGCCCGTGCCACACACCGCGCCAAAGAGGTCGTCGGCGTAGAACCCGGCGCCTGGAATCGGCGAATCTCCAATCCGGCCGGGGAGCTTTCCATTGATGCCGCCGGTGGAAACCGCGACCGCCAGCCGCCCGTCCGCGTCCCTCGCCACCGCGCCCACCGTGTCGGCGCCGTGCTGGAGCTCTTGCCGCTTGCGGTCGGTGATGAAGATCGCTGGGTCGGCCATCTCGATGCCATGCTCTCGCGCAAACCGCGACGCACCTTCGCCCGCGAGGAGGACGTGCCGGCCGTCGCGCATCACCGCGGCCGCCAGGTCGACCGGGTGGCGGACGTCTTTGAGGCCGGCGACCCCGCCCGCCCGCAGCTCGGACCCCTCCATCACGCCGGCGTCCAGCTCGACCACACCGTCCAGGTTGAGGCACGCGCCGATGCCGGCGTTCAGCAGGGGCTCGTCCTCCATCAACCGGACCGCGGCCATGACGGCGGCAAGGGCACCATCGCCGAGCTCAGACCAGGCGGCGTCGCGCGCTCGCTCGACTGCGGCCTGCCGGAGCGGAAGCTCGGCGGCCGGGACAGGCCCGGCGCCGCCGTGAACGATTAATGCCGGATGGGCCCTCGGCGTTAGAACTGTCGCGGGGCGGGCCAGTCGGCACGGCGGTCGACCATGCGGCGTTCGGCGATCCGCCTGTCGAACGGGTGGAGCACCCTCCGCCCGGCCGTCGCCCGCTGGGGATCTCGCCTTTCGGCGTACCTGCGCTCCATCCCCGCCCGCCTGTCGGTGTCACGCCTTTCCGGCCCGCGCGGCAACAAGACGTCGCTCAAAACCACTCCCACTCTCCTTCCTCCCTGACCGTTTACGTGCTGCGCGTGATGCTACGGCACGCGACGATCGAGTGCGCCTAGCTTCTCGTCAATTCGTCGCTCCGCCTGCCGGCGTTCGAGCTCGTCTCCCGGCCCGAGGTCGACGAACTTCGCGTAATCGGCCAGCTTTGGATGTACCTCTTTGACCCTCTGGAACATTTGCTGGGCGACCCAGCGGTAGTCCGGGTGACCCTGCGGCGTCGTACGCAGCTCGCACAGGTGGTAGACCTCGCGCAGGTTCGCCCGGAAGTACCACCGCACGTGGTAGGCGAGGGGTACAACGTATTGCGCAAGCGCAGGGCCTAGGTCCTGCTCGAGACGCCGGTGAACACTGCCGGCTGCCTCAAGCGCTTTGGCGAAGACTTTCTCCTCGCCCAGCTCTACGATCCAAGGCGGCAGATCGTATCCCAGGTCGGCACCAAGATACTGGCGATCCTGGGTCAGCATCCGGTGTCGATGTAGGTCCCGATAAGCTCCGAAGTTGGCAATGATCTCAAAGGTGTAGTTGGCGTGTTCGAGGGCCCGAGGCACGCGCTGGCGGCGATTGGCCCGATCCTTGAGCAGAGCATCCAGTACGGACGCCGACTCGGCGGTTTGGTCCTCCCAATTTAGAGTTGAGTGCGGGAAAAGCGCCGCGGCCACGACCTTCCGCTCGGCGTCCCTGTCGTAATCCACTAGCCGCACCACTGGTTCGGTTGGGCTAACTGCATTGCGCCTCGCAAACTTGGCGCTAGCAGTGCGAACACGCTTAATGCGTTCTACGTTAGGCAGCCCGCACCGGTCATCTAATGCACGCCGCACGAAGGCTGGGATGACGGCTGACAGCTCTCCCTGGAGTTCGCCGGCGAGCCGCTGGGATTCAGGCAGTTCGTGTGCCGCCATCTTTGTAATCAAGTATTCGAATGCCCGTCCGTTGCCGAACAGGCCGAGATTAGTTAGGGTTCCCGCTGGCAGGAGACCCCGAAGTAGATCGAGCGCCTTAGCGCGGGTCGTCGATTTCCATGCCCGTTCTGTCTCGCCGTTCTCGTGTGGGTATCGCTTCCGTATCGCAAGCGTTATGGGTTCAACGAGGCCGCTGTATGTCTCGAATAGAGCCTTGGCCGCCTGTTCGTAATCAGGATGCGAGAGTTCGTCGCCGCGGTAAAAGAGAAAATTGCCGTCCATTCCTGGCCGGTCGAAACGAACGTATCGCGTCGACTTCTCAAGCGGCGAGATTCCGATTCGGCTGTCTTCGATCGCCTTTGCGGCAAGTATTGAGGTCTGTTCGATAGCAACATGCGCCCCCGCGAGTTCGGCGACCGAGTCATCTCCGTAGCCGACAAGTACGCGTTCATAGAATTCTTCAGCACGCCGGATAGCCACCATGTCGTCACTGAACGACAACTCCTCAGTGGAGGCAAGTTCAGTAAAACCGGAGTCCGGCTGTCCTATGAACTCCTCGAGGAGAACTCGACGAAGGCTCTTCTCAGTGCGGGAGTACCGTGAAAACAGGGCGCCTTTGACTACATCAGGCAAGTTACGAAGCGCAAATACCGGCCTGTCTACGTTTGTGAAATAACGAGACAGCAGAAGCTGCTCACGATCGCTGAACTCTGAGCTCGCAGCCACGGTGGCTATTGTCGCCTGTCCCGGCAGGGATGGAAAGTCCAAGATTGCTATATTTTGTGGTCAGCCAGACCATATCCACAGCCTATTGGGCCAATGCTACAGGTTGTCCACTACTTCTCCCCAACCCAGTAAAGAACCGCAAGCGAATCAGCGACGTCTGATCGCGATTATCGGAACACCATCAATCACTCCCGGAGTTTGGCACCGAAGGCCGCCTGCGATGGGGCCGCCCGTTTGTCCCCGATTTGTCCCCACCCTTGTTAAAAACCGCCTGCGAATCACCGACGTTGAGATCACTGGTAGCCTCGATCACTCATGGATTGGGAGGCGCACTGGAAGACGCTCGTGCAGGAGCGGGCCGCCCTGGCCGGCACTCATGCGGACCCTGGTTATTGGGACCGCCGCGCTCCGAGCTTCGCGCGCTCGACGCGGGCGCGGGCGGACGAGTTTCTGAGGGTGATCGACCCCTACCTCTCGCCGCGCAAGACCCTGGTCGACGCCGGCGCCGGCGCCGGCCGCCATGCCGTGCCGCTGTCGGAGCGGCTCGAATGGGTGACC
>Ga0209011_1000391_pt1 | contig 17017 bp, 23 predicted proteins | sample BlaSpr_A8_OM1_M3_FD_187986 | JGI IMG/M metagenome (GOLD analysis project Ga0209011, IMG submission 187986) | Forest soil microbial communities from Thunder Bay, Ontario, Canada - Black Spruce, Ontario site 2_A8_OM1_M3 (SPAdes) (version 2) | ecosystem: Environmental > Terrestrial > Soil > Boreal... | reverse complement strand
ACCCGGTACATCTCGTCCAGGGCGCTGGCCGGGTGCATGAAGTTCTTGAAGGCGGCCTGGCACACGATCAGGTCGAAGGATTCCGCCTCGAACGGCATGACGGCGGCGTCGCCCTGGCGGAAGTCGATGCTGACTCCTACCTGCCGGGCGGTGTCGTTTCCGATCTGGACGAACGTCCGGCTGATGTCCAGGGCGCTCACGTGAAATCCGAGCCGCGCCATCTCAATGGCCAGGAACCCGGGGCCCGGTGCCACCTCGAGCACTTTCGCGCCCGCCGGCAGGCCTTCCGTCAGCTGCTTCGCCTGCTTCCTGTATTCCTCGAGCTGGTTTCCCGAGCGGCGCAGCTTGGCGTACCAACGCGCGATCGGCCCTTCCATCTCGGGGCCTTTGAACCGAATCTGACTCCTGACTCTCGCTTGCATGACTTAGACTCCTTAACGGTGTTAGTGGTGACAGTGGCATCATATCCCTAACAGTGTTAGGTTTGCAAGCGTGACGCCAAAAGAAGTGAAGGACGAGCCTCGCGGGCTGACGAGAGACCGGCTCGTCCAGGCTGCCCTGGAGCTGATCCAGGAAGAAGGACTGGAGGGGCTGTCGATGCGGGCGCTCGCCGACAAGCTCGAGGTCAAGGCGGCCTCGCTCTACTGGCATGTCCGCGACCGCCGGGAGCTCATCGAGCTCCTCGCTGACTCGATCCTGAAAACCGTGCCGGCCACGCATCGTCCGTCCGCGTGGCGCCAGGCTGTGCTCGACGCGGGCACGGTCCTGGGCATCCGGGTTGCCCGCCAGAAGGACGCGGACCGCATCCTCCTCGAAGTTCCGGACGCTCTTGAACGCAGCGGTACTTTTGCCGATCTGAAACTTCACCTGCAAAGCGCGGGGCTGCAGCCCGCCGAAGCGGGTGAGGTCGCGCTGGCGGTGATGGTCCAGGTGATCACCGCCCGCAAGCGGCCCGAAAGCCATGCCCCAGCAGATGACGCGGCGTGGGTCGCCATCGACACAGGCTCGCGCGGGGTTGTCGTGCACGCCGGCTCAGACATGGACGCGCTGATCAGGGTGGCCGCCGACCAGGGAACCGCTGCGCCATCGGCTGTCGTTCGCGGTGAGACCGTCGTTGTGCGGCGATTGCGTGGTGTAGGGCTCGGCGAGATCGAGCTCAATCCGCGCCACCCGTGGCGTTTCAAGATTCACGGCGCGACGTGGAATTCGGTGGTCGATGCGAGCGGCATAGACATCCGCGAGATCAAAGTCGACAGCGGCGCGGCGAAGGTCGAGTTCTTCCTGCCTCCGCCTCGCGGCATCGTGCCGATCGACATCTCGAGCGGCGTGGTCGGCGTCACCCTGCACCGAGCACCCGGCGTCGCAGTGATCGCCGATTGCCACAGCGGCGCGTTGCGGTTGAAGCTGGACGACTCCTCGATCCCAGCGGTTATCAACGACGTGCATTGGGAAAGCGAGGGAGCAGCGAACGCAGCGGATCGCTATGAGCTGCGAATCAACAGCGGTGTCGTGCAGCTAACGCTCGACACACAAGGCTCTCCCTCTCCCCCTAAAGGGGAGAGGGTTGGGGAGAGGGGCGTGAAAGAAACAAACCCGACCACCCCGCCGGCGTCTGCACTCGAGATCTTGCTAGACGGCGTCGAAGCCCGCGTCCGCCGGGGTTAGAGAGTTCTCCCTCTCCCCTTCAGGGGAGAGGGCAGGGAGAGGGGCGTGAAAGAACGACTCGATCCGCCGACTAACCTATCGACATGATCGAGGGCACCACGCTCGGGACCCTCGTCGAGCTGATGGTCGAAGCCGAGATCCTGGCCGGGTCCGGCGGCCGCCTCATCGCGTCCCGTATGGAGCCCGACGTCGACCACCGCGACCTCGTGGTCGCCGAGGTGGGTGGCTACGGCGCCATGTGGCTCCAGGTCAAGGGCACCACCCATCCCGACCGGGAGGGTCGGATCGTCGCCTTCGCCAACTATCCGGCCGGCGCGATCCCCGAGAGCCCCCGCCTTCTCTATCTGGTGGGCCTGCTCGATCTGGAGCAGCACCTTCTCGCGAGACTCTGGCTCGTCCCATCCGCGGACTTCAACCGCCTCGCGTACCGCGAGCGCTCCTCGCACGCGGACCGGATCACCCTCCAGTTCTCATGCCGCGCCGCGGGCAATGAGCGCTGGGATTCCTTCGAAGTGCCGAGGCTTGACCTGGCGGCCCGGCTGGAGCCGCTGGTCAGAGCCGTCGGCGCCGCGACTCCCGAGGCGCTGAGCTCGTTGCGGAGCGCTACGCTTTCAGAGATATGACGAGCCGTGCCCGGCTGACGATCGGGATCGTCGTCTTCATAGTTGTCTTGGCGGTGCTGATACCGGTGATTCTTGTTTTGCCGAACCTCGGTCTGGCCAACCCGCGATAAAGCCCTGACCGGTTTTCGGGGCAGGGATTTCGTAATCGTGCCGAAAGACCTGGCCCGAGACGCGACGTTGTCTGAGGACCGGGTTTACCGCTATCAGCTGATGCGTGCGACGGGCTATCCGAATCGGGCGGTCGTGAACTTCGTGGGTCTCAATCCCTCGACGGCCGACGAGTCTTCGGACGACCCGACCGTGCGACGGTTGATCGGCTTTGCCCGTCGACAAGGATTCGGCTTTCTCATCCTGACGAACCTTTATGCGTTCAGGGTTACCGACCCCCGCGCGCTGAAGTCGGCTGCCGATCCGATTGGGCCGGAGAACTTCAGGTACCTCGCGGCTGCAGCGCGCAACTCCCATCGCATAGTGCCGTGTTGGGGTGCACATGGCGCCGCGCAAGGCCGAGGTCGCGAGGTGCTGGCAATGCTGCAGCGCCTTGGCGACATCCGCGTTTTCGGATTCACCAAAGGCGGTGAGCCGATGCACCCGTTGTACCTGGCGTACAAGAATGAGCTGAAGGCACTCGGGCCGGCTTCGTCTTAACACCCAGGGTTTTCGCGCGCGCGGTCCGCAGGTAGCGTGCGCCGAAAAGCGCTGGAGGTAAATCGTGCTGGATCTATTCGTGGCCGTCGCTTCAACACCGCCACCGATGCCCAAGGGTGTCGACGAAATCAAGCTTCTGATCGAGACGTGGACGCGGATCGGGCAGGCCCTGGTGGCGTCGGTCGGTTCGCTTGCTTTCATCTTCGCGTTCATCTGGAAGATCACCGCCGTCGAGTCCCATTCGGCCCTCGCCGCCAAGCAGTGGATCCAGCGCATCGTCGTCGGGACGATCGGCGTCGAGGTCGCGGTCTCGCTTGTCGGCATCCTGACTGATTCGGTGGCGCCGGCAAGCCGCTGATGGATCAGCTCTTCGCGGAGCTGCAGGCGGTCGTCGTCAGGCTCACGCAGATCGCCGACCTGCTGTGGCCGTTCATGCATCCGAAGGATGTTGTCGTCGCTCTGCTCAACGACAGCCTCGGCCTGGTCCTCAACGTGTGGACCCGCTTCATCCTCAGCACCACCAACTTCGAGACGGGCAGAGAGTTCATCTCCAACTCGACCATCCAGCGCTACGAGCCGTCGGTTCAGTATCTGGCCGACGCGGCGCTGGTGGTGGTGGCGATGTGGGGTTCGTTCCGGATCATGTGGGGCCACGGCCTGCGCTCGCAGTACTCCGCGCGCATCCTTCTGCCGCGCCTGCTGATGGGCGCCGTGCTGATCAATTTCTCTCAGCCCCTCATGCAGATGGTGGTCGAGGCGAGCAACACCGTTTGCGGTGCGCTGCAGAGCTTTGCCACGTTCGACGATCCAAGGGTCTGGTGGACCAACTTCGCGATCAATCCGACTGCGGGCACCTGGGAGATCGTCACCACTGGAGCATTGGCCGTCGGCTACGACGTCCTCGCGATCACCTACCTCGTCCGATACGCGATCCTGATCGTGCTGGCGATCACCGCACCGATCGCCGGGTTGCTGTTCGCGCTGCCCGAAACGCATCACATGTCGAAGATGTGGGCTTCGCACTTCACGACGAATCTGCTCATGCAGCCGATCCAGCTCTTCGTGCTGTCGGTCGGTTTTGCGCTGGAGAAGGATGGAGTCACGCCGGTCCACCACCTGTTCGCCCTCGCCTCGCTGCTGATCGTCTTCAAGGTGCCTGGCGCATTGGGTGGTTCGGCGAAGGTCGCGCACAAGCTGGAGTCGACGCTTGCTAGTGGGCTGCACCACATCGAGCACGCGATGGTGAAGGCGTGATCGGCGTCGTTCGCATAGTCGGGATGGTGGCGGGCGGAGCCATCGTCTGGGTGGTCGTCGCCTCCCAGGTTCCGATTCACCCCAAGCTGCCGCTCGCGAGCGTCGTCGTCGGGGGGGTGATCACCCAGCCATTCGGCTGCACGAGCTTCGAGCTGGAGCCTTATGACCCCTTTTGTCCCGGCCGCCACCTGCACACCGGCATCGACCTCGCAGCAGCGATGGGAACGCCCGTGCACTCGGCGACCGGCGGCACCGCGCGCGTCGGCTTTGATCCAGATGGCGCTGGACTCTATGTCGTCGTGGCCGTGGACTCGCACGTGCGCGTCTTCTACTGTCACCTGTCTTCAGTTGCGGTGGTCAATGGCAAAGCCGTGATTGCGGGCGACGTCATCGGCGGGCTGGGCAGCAGTGGCAACTCGACCGGTCCCCACGTGCACTTCGAGATCCAGCGGGATAGGACCTCAATCGATCCCGCCGTGTGGCTCGCCTCTTAACACCCAGGGTTCCCGCGGCCTCCCCGCAAACCTAACTCGAAGACAAATTCTCGGAGGTGATTCGATGGTCAACAAAGTCATTCTGATCGGCAACCTGGCGGCAGAACCCGATGTCAAGGCGACGCCGAAGGGCACATACGTCGCCAACATCCGGCTGGCGACGCACACATATCTCGGCAAGGACGAAGAGGGCAAGGCAAAGGAGGAGACCGAGTTCCACCGCCTGGTCGCCTTCGGCAAGCTCGCCGAGTTCGCGGGCCAGTATCTGCACAAGGGCCGGGCGGTCTTTGCCGAGGGCCGGCTGCGCACGAGCTCGTGGGAGGACAACGGTGGCGTCAAGCGCTTCCGCACTGAGATCATCCTGGACGAGCTCAAGTTCGTTGGGGCGAAGCCCCAGGAAGTCGCCGCGGTGGCGTAGCGGCGCGCCGGGTCGGACTACGTGTACAAGAGTCCAGTACGTCGCTCTCCGAAATGCGTTGCATAAATAGGACCAAATAACAAGGAGGGCGGTAATGCCTATTACGAATTCGCGGGAAAAGTTCGTTCACGAGCTAGCCGACACGTACGACGCGGAGCATCAGTTCCTCGAAGCGATGCAGATGATGCACGAGAAAGCGTCGGATGAAAAGTTGAGAACCATGCTGGAAGAGCACATGGCCGAGACCAGGGGGCAGATCGAAAACCTGGAGGCGGTTTTCAGCTCGATCGGCGAACAGCCGGAGCGGCAGCCGTGCAGCGGCGCCAAGGGCATCATCGAGGAAGGCTCAAGGGCGATGGAGGAGGCAGGCACTGACGAGATCCGCGACGCGTTCATCGTCGGTGGCGCGACCAAGGCGGAGCACTACGAGATGGTCAGCTACGCCGACCTGATCGAAGGCGCCGAGATGCTGAAGCTGAAGAAAGCGGTCAAGTTCCTCATAGAGAACAGGGAGCAAGAGGTCCGGACTGCCCGCAAGCTGGAGCGCACCTCTCCTCGGCTGGCCAAGCTCGCCGCCTGAGATAGCTACGTGGTGGTCGCGTCGCGGCCCGCGCGGCCACCACTGGGCGCTGGTTCGGTCAGCGTGGGCTGATCCGCGGTGAGACCAGGCGCCAGGCAGTAATCTTGTAATCCAATGGCTCAGGACATTGCCCTCTGGTTCGCGGGCAAGCTCCCCGCCGGCTGGTTCACCGGCCCGCCCGAGGTGACCAGCGACAACGAGGAGATCCTCGTCGTCGGCACGCTGCCGGACGTGGAGCTGGCCCGCGGCACGTCCGAAGACGCTCGCGCGGCGGCTCGCTCGGCGCGGATCGACCGCTTCCGAGAGGAGACCAGGGAAGAGCGGGTGAAGATCGCCCGCGAGGCCGAGCGCCAGTTCAAGCGCAAAGTCGCCTGGGGCGCGACATGTGGCGACGAGACCAGGATTTTCACCACCCTCAGCGTCCCGGTGATGACCCGGCTCAGGTTGCCGGAGCGGCAGATCCTGGACACGCTGGTGGCCGGCGGGGTCGCCCGGAGCCGGAGTGATGCGCTGGCCTGGTGCGTCCGGCTGGTCGGCATGCACCAGGCGGACTGGATCAAAGGTCTGCGCGACGCCATCGTCAAGGTGGACGAAGCCCGGGGCAAAGGACCCCTCAACTAGCAAGACTGAAGCAGCGCGCTCCGTTGCTACCCTGTGGTCACTTTGATCGCCGACGGGCGGCGCCCGCAGGTAGTGATCATGGGCGCGGGTCCAGCCGGCTTGACCGCCGCCTATGAGCTCTACAAGCACGACGTCCCGGTCACCATCCTGGAAAAGGACGAAAAGCAGGTAGGCGGCCTGGCTCGCACCGTCGAGCACGAGGGTTATCGCTTCGACATCGGCGGCCACCGCTTCTTCTCCAAAAACCAGGAGGTCGAGGACCTGTGGACGGAGATCCTCGGCGCCGAGATGCTGACTCGAGGCCGACTGTCGCGCATCTACTACAGAGGCAAGTTCTTCGCCTATCCGATCAAAGCCGCCAACGCGCTCTGGAACCTCGGGCCCGTGGAGGCGCTGCGCTGCGTCGCCAGCTACGCGTGGGCGCGAGTGCACCCGGTGAAGAATCCGAAGAGCCTCGAAGACTGGGTCCGCAACCAGTTCGGCTGGCGGCTCTTCAGCATCTTCTTCAAGACGTACACGGAGAAGGTGTGGGGGATCAGCACCAAGGAGTTGTCCGCGGACTGGGCGGCGCAGCGCATCAAAAGCCTCGACCTCTGGCTCGTGCTGCGCAGCGCGCTGCTACCGGGACGTCCTGCCGCAAGTCGTGGCGAGGTGGTGACCACGCTGATCGACAAATTCCGCTATCCCCGATTCGGTCCAGGCCAGATGTGGGAGCGCGTGGCCGAGATCAGCCGCGAGAAAGGGTCGCCGGTGCTCTTCGGGCGATCGGTCGAATCCATCAAGCACGATGGCGATCGCGTTCGGTCGGTCATCTCACGGGACGCCGCGGGCGGGTTCGAGGAGCACACCGGCACGGACTTCATTTCCAGCATCCCCATCCGCGAGCTCATCGGCCGCCTCGACCCGCCGGCGCCAGAACCTGTGCGGCGAGCCGCCGAGAGCCTCTCCTACCGCGATTTCATCAGCGTGGCGCTGATGATCGATCGCGCCGATGTGTTTCCCGACAACTGGATCTACATCCACGACCCGAGCGTTCATGTCGGCCGCATCCAGAACTTCAAGAACTGGAGCCCGGACATGGTGCCGGACCAGAGCAAGACGTGCCTCGGGCTCGAGTACTTCTGTTTCGAAGGCGACGGGTTGTGGACGTCGGACGACGCCACCCTCGTCGAGCTGGCCGCCAAGGAGCTCGCGCAGCTCGGGATCAGCTCAGCGGATCAGGTCTTCGACGGGGTCGTCGTGCGCCAGCAAAAGGCCTACCCTGTCTACGACGACGCCTATCAGTCGCACGTGGACGTCATCCGCAACTACCTGCAGGCGCACCTGCCGAACCTTCACCTCGCCGGGCGCAACGGGATGCACAAATACAACAACCAGGACCACTCGATGATGACCGCGCTCCTGGTGGCGCGGAACATCGCCACCGACTCAGCGTTCGACCCCTGGAAGGTGAACGCCGACGCGGTGTATCACGAAGACATCCGCGTCGGCGAGCGTGACCTGACCGGCCGTCAGGTGCCGGAGAGAATCGCCTCCCGCTAGCCTCTCGAGGCGGCTATACCCTCTTCTCTCGGGCGAAGTTCGCGGCCACCAGGCTCGCCGCGGCAAGTACGACGAACAGCACCGCGTGCGTGTAGTGATGCGATGCGTGCGAGTCGGTGACGAGAATCTGCAGCACACCAAATGCGTAGAGCGCCGCCACGACGAGGAACACAACCGCCAACCCAACAAGCCCCGCAGCCAAAGAATTTCCTTTCATGGAAGAAACGTTAACAAAGCAAGGCAGGCCAAACCGGCCGCCGCGCAGTACCAGCCGTAGGGGTCGAGCCGGCCCGAACGGAAGTAGCGAAGCAGGAATCGTGCGCTCAGATACGCGGCCCCAAACGCGAGGACTGCGCCCGCGAGGTACTCGCCCAGCGGCACCTTTGGATCAAAGAGCAACGGCACCTCGATGAGTCCGGCCGCGGTGATGATCGGCGTGGCGAGTAGGAACGAGAAGCGCGCCGCCTCCTGGTGGCGCAGCCCCGCGAGCAAGCCGCCCGCGATCGTCATTCCCGAGCGCGAGATTCCCGGCAGTAGGGCCAGAGCCTGGATAGCACCGACGGTCGCAGCTGCTCGGAAGCTGATGTGCTCGGCTTCACCAAATTGCTCCTCCTGCTCGATGCGCGGCTTGCCTTCGACGGCAGCGCGGCGTTCCGAACGACGGCGAAGCACCTCCGCGCCGAGCAGCAGAAATCCGTTGACGGTGAGAAAAGCCGCCGCCGCCTTCGGATTCGCGAACAGCGCCTTTAGGGAGTGCTCGAGGAACACGCCAAGGATCCCGGCCGGGATCGTGCCCACGAGCAGCAGCATCGCAAGCCTTTCCGAATCGGTCTTGATCGATCCCCGAAAAGCCGCCGTGAAGAAGCCCCGGATGATCGCGATCCACTCGGTGCGGTAGATGACCAGCAATGCGCCGGCAGTACCCAGGTGGAGCAGGACTAGAAAGGGGACGAAGGACGGATCCGAGGTCTTGAATTTCCAGTGCAGCAGGCTCGGGATCAGAACCGCGTGGCCGAGTGACGACACCGGAAACAGCTCCGTGGCTCCCTGCAGGAGTCCCATGAACAGCGCCTGCCAGAGAGTCACCTGGATATATATTGCTGAAGTCGTGCTTCGCCTTGCCGCGTTCAACCCCGCGATGAAGACGCTGCAGGAGTCTGTCGCGAGGGCGGTGGCCGCGGAACGAATCGGCGTGGAGTCGGTCTGGACCTCGCAACTTCCGGACGCGAGAGACGCCTCGCTGGTCTTCGCCGCTTACGCCCACGCGACGCAGCGAATCGGCTTTGCCACCGGCGTGCTGCCTATCTACACGCGCCATCCGACTGCGATGGTGCAGATGGCCGCGACGCTCGATGAGCTCTCCGGTGGGCGCTTCACGCTCGGGATGGGAATCAGCCACAAGGTCACCGTCGAGTCGATGTGGGGCCTACGGCTGGAAAGTCCCGTCGACGCCATGCGCGAGTACCTCGACATCGTGCGAACCAGCCTCCGCGACGGCGGCTGCTCCATCGACGGCAAGCACTTCTCCGCGCACTGGGCTTACTCGGGGCCGCGCCGCGCGGAGATGCCCGTGATGATCTCGGCGCTCCATCCGCGCATGCTCGAGCTCGCGGGCGAGCAGGCCGATGGCGTCGTCCTGTGGATGTGCTCTCCGACCTACGTTCGCAATCACGTCGTCCCGGCTGTGACCGCAGCGCGTCAAAAGGTGGGCAAGACCATGGACGGTTTCGAGATCGTGACCCACGTCCCCGTCTGTCTGACTTCCGACCGCGGCGCCGCACTGGAGGTGTTCCGGCAAACAGTGGAGCGCTACTCCAACCTGCCGTTCTACCGCAAGGTCCTGGACGCGGGCGCCTTCAAGGATCAGCTCGCTGACGGTGTGATCAGCGAAGAGTTGATGGACGAGCTCGCCGGGATCGGCGATGAGAACCAGGTCCGAGAGGCGATCCGCCGCTATCGAGAGGCGGGGGTGACGCTGCCGGCGGCCGGGCCGTTCTCGGGCCACAAGGGAGCTGCGGGTTACGAGGCAACTCTGCAGACTGCCGGAGGCGCCTAGCTGATCTTCGAGAGCGCTTCGTCGAGCAGCTTGCGCGCGGTTTCGAACTCCCGTCTCACTGCAGCGTCCTCGACCCGGTCGAGCAGGGAAACCACTTCATCCCAGCGCGTCGCGTCGCGCTCCTGAAGACCTGCCTTGACCTGCCCCACCGTCTGGGTGGCGAAGAGTAATCCGCCGCCCGGGTTGTCAAGGATCTGACTTGCGATTTCCAGCTGACGCCGCGCCCAGCTGACGATCGAATCGCCGGGCTGCGTCTCCATCTTCTTCGGATGAAGGACTTCCATGCGGGATCTATTCTCGGCCAAGCGAGGTGAGCGCCTCACCCGCGAGGCGGTATACGGTCCAGTCGGCGTTGGGCCTGGCTCCCAGCCGCTCATAGAACTTGATCGCCTCGCCGTTCCAGTTGAGGACCGCCCACTCGAGCCGGCCGCAATCTCGCTCCAGCGCGATGCGTGCGAGCTGGCTGAGCAGCGCGCGCCCAACTCCGTGGCTGCGCTGCTCGGGAATCACAAAGAGGTCCTCGAGGTAGAGACCGGGCTTTCCGACGAAGGTCGAGAACGTGTGAAAGAAGAGGGCAAATCCGATCGGGTTACCTGCGTCTTCTGCGATCAAGGTCTCCGCGTAACGGTGCTGGCCGAATAGATTCTCGGCAAGCAGTTCCTCGGTCATCGTGACCTCGTGCTCCAGCTTCTCGAAGCGCGCGAGTTCGCGAATCAGATGGGCGATGACGGAAACGTCAGCCTTCTCGCCGGGACGGATGGTCAACCTCATTTAGGGCGGTCGCGCAATCGAAACACCAATCGCATGGCGCCGTGAGTCTCCGAGAAGCTCGCGATCTTGTTGTCGACAAGGCCGGCGGCGAGGCCGGCAGCGATGACGTCTGTCTCTTTGATCGCGGACCGACTCCCCTTTGGGCGCACGACCCAGATTGCGCCGTTCGGCTCGATCCACCTCTTGACCGCTTTCAACCGCCGCAGCTCCGAAGTGTCGTTCGCGCCCATGAACACCAGATCGACTGGTTCGCGCGGTTTCCCTTTCACGATGTCAGACGTTCGCGAGCGCAGCAGCGAAACGAAGCCGGGGTCGTCCAGGTCGACGATCGCGACCCTGGATCCGGGCTTGACTCCCAGCTTGTCCAGCAAGGGCCTTGTTGATGGGACGTCCGGGCTCAGCCCTGCTCTTCCTCGCGGCTGCCGCCTCGAACGGCGCTGAACACGATCACCCCCAGAAGCCACCCCGCATACGCGCCGGCGATCGCGAGGATGACCACGGGCAGCGAGCTCGCCACTCGGTCCCCCAGGAGAAGTCCGAGGGCGATGAAGCCCCCGAGCACGAGAGCACCCGCGATGCCGCCCGCGACAGCTCCCACGAGAATCGCCGGCGAGCTCCGTGTCTTCAGACTGTGACCACCTGAAGATCGCGGACCGCGCCTGCAACCGTTCCGGCGTACAGGTGGTTGAAGAAGAAGCGAGTCTTCGGATGGCGCTTCTTGAGTGCCTTCGCCGATTCCCAGCTCATGTGGCTGAAGACGTCTCCGGGTCCGGTGGCCTCGACGATGGCGACGTCAGCTCCGTCGACGAGCGCTTCCAGCGGAGCCGTCGCCTCGGTGTCGCCGGAGTAGGCAATGATCTTGCCCTCGATCCAGATCCGATATCCGTTGGAGCCGCTCGTCCCGTGGTCGAGCTTGATGGTCTCGTACTTGAACCCGGCTGCCGTGCCCGACCGCTTGGCCGTCTGGTACGTGACCTTGAAGCGAGGTTTCATCACCCTCTTCCAGTCCTCCCCCCAGCTCACCTCCCACAGGGCCTCGAGCCGCGCCTTGACACCTGCCGGGCCCACGAAAGTGATCGGTCGTTGGTCCACGAAGATGCGGTGCAGGATGAAAGTCGGCAGGCCCAGGGTGTGGTCGCCGTGGAAATGCGTGAGGAAGACAGCGGCGATATCGCCCGCGTCGACGCCCACCTTGCTCATGTGCGGAAGCAGCGGTGCTCCGCCATCGAGGAGCAGGCGGCCGTTCACCACCACTGCCCCGTTGTAACGAGCCGGCGAAAATGCGGCGCCGGTACCGAGGAAGGCGAGCGTTACGCGATGGTTACCGACGGGTTCAGATACACGTCCTGAATTGCGTGTAGTAACTCGACTCCCTCCTTCATGGGGCGCTGAAACGACTTGCGTCCGCTGATCAGTCCCATGCCACCGGCGCGCTTGTTGATCACCGCGGTGCGGACAGCCTCTTTCAAGTCTGTCGCTCCGTGTGACTCACCCCCGGAGTTGATAAGTCCAGCCCGTCCCATGTAGTTGCTGATTACCTGATAACGGCAAAGGTCTATGGGGTGGTCAGAGGTCAATTTTTCGTAAACGATCGGTGACGTCTTCCCGAACCCGATGACCTCGAACCCGCGGTTGGTGTCAGGCAGCTTCTGCTTGATGATGTCGGCCTGGATTGTGACGCCGAGGTGGTTGGCCTGTCCTGTCAAGTCAGCGGCCGTCTCGTAGTTGACGCCGTCCTTCTTGAACGCGTTGTTGCGGACGTAGCACCACAGCACCGTTGCCATGCCGAGCTCGTGGGCGTGGAAGAAGGCGGCGGCGATCTCCTGGAGCTGGCGGTCCGACTCCGCCGACCCGAAGTAAACGGTGGCCCCCACCGCCACGGCGCCCATGTCGTAGGCCTCCTTGACGGTGCCGAACATGATCTGGTCATAGTGGTTGGGGTAGGTCAGGAGCTCGTTGTGATTCAGCTTGCAGATGAACGGGATCCGGTGGGCGTAGCGGCGGGCGACCGAGCCCAGCACGCCGAAGGTCGAAGCCACCGCGTTGCAGCCTGCCTCGATCGCAAGCTCGACGATCTTCTCGCTGTCGAAGTAGATCGGGTTGGGAGCGAACGAAGACCCGGCGGTGTGCTCGATGCCCTGGTCGACCGGCAGGATGGAGACGTAGCCCGTGCCCCCAAGCCGCCCGTGGTCGTGGAGCGACTGCAGGCTCCGGAGGACTCGCGTCGGCCTATCGCTGTCCTTCCAGACCCGGTCGACGAAGTCCGGGCCCGGGAGGTGCAGCTGCTCTTTCGGGATGGTTTTGCACTTGTGTTCGAGCAGGTCCTGGGCGTCTTCCCCAAGCACCTCTTCGAGCTTTCCCAGCGAACCTTTGGTGACCGTAGCCATCATTGCCCCTTACACATTTAATTAGCGTGCCCCGCAGGTACGCTGAAGCGCATGCGTCACTCTATAGTGCGCCGATATGACTGAGCGGGCGAGCGACCTCCTGAGCGAGCTGTCGGACAAGCTTGCGGCCAACGTTTCCGAGAGCGGAATCGTGGCCGCCGAATCGGTCCGCGCGATCGAGCCGGAGATCCTGAAAATGCAGCGGGAAGGCACCGTCGACGAGCTGGTCGACGCCTCGATCAGGTTCCTGGAAGTCCTCTTCCGCTCTCTCCGCCCCGACTCCAAAGTGCCCTGGCACGAGTACTACACCGCCGCCCGGGAATTTTCCCAGCGCTACGCCGAAAAGGGCGTCCCGCTCGAGTCCCTGATGGAGGGCCTTGCGGTGTTCCGGAGGTCTGTCGTCGCGAGGGTCACCGAGGAGGTCGGCGGCAGCGAGTACGCCGATGAGGTGCTGCTCCTGGCCCAGAGCCGTCTGGGCGACGTGATCGAGCACCTCAACTCCAGCTTCATCCGCGGCTACCTCGACTACACCGAGCTGCGTCACCGCGCGAGGCAGACCGAGCTCCACGGGCTCTATCACATCGCCAGCGCGCTCGGCCGCTCACTGGACGTGACCGAGATCGCCGAGGTCGGCCTGAGGGAGACGCTCAAGGTGCTCGGCCTGCAGGCGGGGGCCGTCTGGGTCCGCGAAGGGGCCCGCCTCAAGCTGGCGAAGACGATCGGCATGCAGCCCGGCGAAGAGGAGGAGTTCTCGGAGTCCGGACGCTCTGGTCTCGTCAAGGTCGTCGAGGTGTCGTCCGGCCCTGCGGAATCACGCGTCGACAGGATCGCCGGCGAGTGGAGCGCGATCCGCGCGGAGCTGCGCACGAAGGGCGTGCTGCTTGGCGCCATGACCGTGGCGACCAGGTTGCCCAGGACATTCGAGTCGAGCGATCTGGAATTCGTGGCCGCGGTAGCGGACCAGATCGCGGTGGCACTCGATCGCGCTCGCCAGCACACCCGCGAGGCCAGGACCGACTACCTGACAGGTCTCGCCAATCGGCCCGAGTTCGAGCGCGCGATCGACCGCGCGGTGGCGGCCGCTTCACGCCACAAGCGCCGGCTCGCCTTGATGATGATCGACCTCGACAACCTCAAGCACATCAACGACACGGTTGGGCACCACATCGGCGACGAGGCGATTCGCCTGCTCGCCCAGGAGCTGCAGCGCGCCGTGCGGGCGACGGACACCTGCGGGCGCCTCGGCGGCGACGAGTTCGGGGTGGCCATGCCGGACGCCGACGAGCGCGATGCGCGCGAGGTGGGCCTTCGGGTCCGCCAATCGCTCGATGATCTGAACGCCTCGGAGAAAGTGCCGACGCCCGTCGAGTTCAGCATCGGGATCGCGGCCTGGAGGCCCGGCATGGACTGGCAGGCGATGTACCAGGTGGCCGACAAGGCTCTCTATGTGGACAAGCGCCGCCGGCATGCAGGGCGCAAGAAGAGTCCTGAGCCTGTGCCGCCCAGGTAGGGAATCCGCCCAACGTTGGCGACACCTTCGGGAAAGATCCTCGAGGCCGGCTTCTTCAACCGCGAGACGGTGTCCGTCGCGCGAGCCCTCCTCGGGAAAGTTTTGGTGCGAGAGATAGACGGCCGCCAGTTGTGGGGCCGCGTGGTCGAGGTCGAGGCCTACCTGGGTCCTGACGACCTCGCCGCTCACTCCTCAGGAGGCCGGCGCAGCCCTCGCAACGAGGTCATGTATGGCGGGCCGGGTCATGCCTACGTCTATTTCACGTACGGGATGCATCACTGTCTGAACTTCGTGACCCGCCCGGTGGGTGTGCCACAGGCGGTGCTGATTCGAGCTCTCGAGCCAGGTCCGGGAGTCGGGCGATGCGCGGGTCCCGGTCTGGTGTGTCGCGCGTTCGACATCGACCGAGGGCTGAACGGGCTGCCTCTGACGCCGCCACACCTTTATGTGGTGGACGACCGGGCCCCGAAGCGCCGCGTGGTCGCCACGCCGCGGATCGGGATCTTCAACTCGGGCGACTGGCAAGAGCGCCCGCTGCGCTTCTGCTGGGACTCGCCGCACCTGTCGCGCCCGATCCCGAAAAAGACTTCCCTCTCCCCTTCAGGGGCCGGGCGCGCGCAGGGCGCACGATGAAAAAGAGGCCTAGGGTGAGGGGCGGAAAGCAGCTTTAGCTGGCCTAGGGCCACCGCGGAGCGTGCGGGTCCAGCCGCTTCATTTCCCGCCAGTCAGCTCGCACCGGCGCGAAGACGTCCACAACCGTCGCCCCGTCCGGACCCGCCACCACGTCGTGTGAGACGTTGCTCGGGATCGAATACGTGTCGCCGGGACGAAGCTCGCGCTCCTCGTTCCCGATTCGCATCACCATGCCGCCGGCGATGACGAACCCGAGCTGCTCGTTCTCGTGATGGTGCGCGGGCATCACGAGATTCGGTACCAGGTCGACCACGGCCATGGTCATCCTCTCGCCTTCAACCGCACGGGCGGTTATGCCCTCGCGCAGCACGTGAGGCCGGATATCCCGCAGCGACTCGAACGTCTTGACTTTCGCGCTCATTCGATCACCCGGTCGATGATCGTCGCGGTACCGATCCCGCCGCCGCAGCACATCGTCTCGAGCCCGTAGCGCAGGTCGCGTCGCTCGAGCTCGTACAGAAGGCGGTTCATGAGGATCGCGCCTGACGCGCCGAGGGGATGGCCCACGGCGATGGCGCCTCCGTTGACGTTGGTCTTGTTCATGTCGGCGCCGGTTTCCTTCTGCCATGCCAGGACGACCGAGGCGAACGCTTCGTTGACCTCGAAAAGGTCGATGCTCTTCAGGTCGAGGCCCGCCTTCTTCAGGACGGCAGCTGTTCCAGGGATGGGGCCCTCGAGCATCAACACTGGGTCGGTGCCGACGACGGCCTGCGCCCGGATACGTGCGCGCGGCTTGAGGCCGAGCTCCTTTGCCTTCTCGAGCGACATGAGGAGCACTGCGGCGGCGCCATCGGAGATCTGGCTCGAGTTGCCCGCGGTGATCGAGTGCTCCGGGTTGAACGCGGGCTGGAGTGCGGCGGTCGCCTCGTAGCTCGCGGTCGGCCGGATGCCCTCGTCCTTCGTGAACAGCTCGTGGTGTCCGTTCCCGTTGAGAGAGATCTCAATCGGCATCGTCTGCGACTTGAGGTACCCCTTCTCCGTCGCCTCGTGCGCGCGGTGATGGCTGCGCACGCCGAACTCGTCCATCTGCTTGCGCGAGATTCCGTACTTGCGCGCGATCAGCTCCGCGGAGATGCCTTGCGGCACGAGGTCGTACAGCTCCATCAGCTCGGGCGGAAACGGTGTGCCCGGCGAGACTGCGTTGGATCCCATCGGCACGCGGCTCATCGATTCGACGCCGCCCGCGATCGTGATGTCGCACACTCCGGACGAAATGAGGTTCGCCGCGAAATGAATCGCCTGCTGGCTGGATCCGCACTGGCGGTCGACAGTCGTCGCTGGAGTGGTGAAAGGAAAACCCGCGGTCAGCCACGCGTTGCGTCCGATGTTGAGACTCTGCTCGCCGACCTGCGTCACGTTGCCGAACACGACATCGTCGACCTGCCCCGCTTTGATGCCTGCTCGCTCGATGAGCTCTTTGAGCACCATCGATCCAAGGACTACGGAGTGCAGGTCTTTGAGTTTTCCGTTGCGGCGCCCGATGGGTGTCCGGACTGCCTCGACGATGACTACTTCACGCATGTTTGTCAGGTCTCCTTTGCGATGACTGTGCAACCCCATTCTAGGAGCCGCCAATAGGCGCCACCAGTGCGTGCTGTCAACCCCACAAAGATTTGCCTGGCAGTGCGAATTTCTTTGCCGTTGACGTGCTGATAACCACCTGTTAATTTTCGCGTCGCCCCAAGCGGCTGAGTACGGTAAACCTGAGGATACCGAACGTCGAGTAGGTGGAAGGTCCGAGGCAACTCGGGATGG
>Ga0209011_1000389_pt1 | contig 17158 bp, 15 predicted proteins | sample BlaSpr_A8_OM1_M3_FD_187986 | JGI IMG/M metagenome (GOLD analysis project Ga0209011, IMG submission 187986) | Forest soil microbial communities from Thunder Bay, Ontario, Canada - Black Spruce, Ontario site 2_A8_OM1_M3 (SPAdes) (version 2) | ecosystem: Environmental > Terrestrial > Soil > Boreal... | reverse complement strand
GGCTACTCAACTCGGCGAGGCCTGTTCGAGAAAACAAGAGACCTGCGGTGAGCGCCCGCACTGTGCGGACTGACGACAGTATACCCCAGACGGTCAGGTCCTAACCGCGGGGGTCTCCGTGAGCCTCCGGGCCCGGGATTGGTCGACTTCGGTCAGGTGCCGCTTGCGAAGCCGGAGATGCTTCGGAGTCACCTCCAAAAGCTCGTCATCCCCAAGGAAGTCCAGCGATTGCTCCAGGCTCAATCTCGAGGCAGGCGTCAGCCTCACCGAGATGTCCGACGTCGAGGAGCGGATGTTCGACTGCTTCTTCTCGCGGCACACGTTGACCCGGATGTCACCGGGGCGCTTCTGGATGCCGACGATCATGCCCTCGTAGACCGCTTCGCCGGCTTCGATGAAGGTAGTGCCCCGCTCCTGCGCCCCCGCCAGCCCAAAGGCCAGCGTCTTGCCAGGGGACGATGCGGTCAGAGCGCCGTTGCGCTGCTCGCGGAAGTCGCCCAGCCACGGCCGGTAGCCCATGCCAATCGACCCCATCAAACCGGTCCCGGCGGTCAGCGTGAGGAACGTGTTGCGAAAGCCGATCAGCCCGCGCGTCGGGATGAGGTACTCGAGCCGCACTCCGCCCTTGCGGTCGTACTTGATCTCCAGCATCTCGCCGCGCCGCCTGCCCAGCGCCTCAGTCACCGCGCCCAGGTTCTCCTCGCGCACGTCGACGGTGAGGTGCTCGACCGGCTCCATGCGCTGGCCGTTGATCTTCTTCACGATGGCCTCGGGCCGTGAGACCTCGAACTCGTACCCCTCGCGACGCATCGTCTCGATGAGCACGGCGAGGTGAAGCTCACCACGCCCGCTGACCAGAAAGCTCTCGGCATTCTCGGTGTCTTCGACGTGGAGGCCGAGGTTGGTGTCGAGCTCCTTATAAAGGCGTGCCCTGAGCTGCCGCGTGGTCGAGAACTTGCCTTCACGACCGGTCAGCGGTGAGGTGTTCACGCCGAAGGTCATGCGGACGGTCGGCTCGTCGATAGCGATCCTGGGCAGCGGATCCGGTGACTCAGGGTCGGCCAGCGTGTCGCCGATAGTTACAGCATCGAGGCCGGTCAGCATGACGATGTCGCCAGCGCTCGCGCTCGCAACTGGGACCCGGTCCAGACCGCGATACATGAGCACCGTCACCACCTTCTCGCGCCGCGCTTCGCCCGATGCATCGAGCACTGCGATCGCGTCGCCGGGCGCCACGCTGCCTCGCGTGATACGACCAATCGAGATCGGCCCGGTGTAGTCGTCGTAGCCGCGGTTGGCGACCAGCATCTGGAAACCGCCTTGCTCGGCGATCGGGGCAGGGATGTTGTCGATGATCGTCTTGAACAGGGGCTCGAGGTCGGCCGCGAGATCGTCTGCCTTGAGTCCAGCTCGACCTTCTTTCGCGATCGCATAGACCACAGGTGCCTCGAGCTGGTCGGCGTCCTCCGCGAGCTCGAGGAATAGGTCGTGCACCTTGTGCAAGGCCAGCTTCGCGTCGGCGTTCTTGCGATCGACCTTGTTGATGACGACGATGATCCGCAGGCCGACCTCAAACGCCTTGCGCAGCACGAAGCGGGTCTGCGGCATCGGCCCTTCGGCGGCGTCGACGAGGAGCAGGCAGCCATCGGCCATGTTGAGCACGCGTTCGACCTCGCCGCCGAAGTCGGCGTGTCCGGGCGTGTCGATGATGTTTATGGTCACGTCCCCATGGCGGACGGAGGTGTTCTTGGCGAGGATGGTGATGCCCTTCTCGCGCTCGAGGTCGTTCGAATCCATGATCAGCGTGCCGACCTCTTGGTTGTCGCGAAAGGTGTGGCTCTGCTTCAGCAGGGCATCGACCAACGTGGTCTTGCCGTGGTCGACGTGGGCGATGATCGCCACGTTGCGTATGTCATTCCGAAGGTTAGTTGGGCTCATTGGATGGCAGCAGGCACTATACGGAGCGCGGCGCTAACAACGTACCGAGAGCGGCTGAAAGCTAAACCCTGGCTCGCTCGGCGCGGAGCGGGGCGCCGATCTCGTGCAAAAAGCTGAGCAGCTCGCGGTAGGACATGAAGAACGACGTCTCGTAGTACTCGATCCCGCGCTCCTGGCAGAACTGCCGGACTATCGGCTGCGCGCGCCGCATGTTCAGCCGTGGCATTCCAGGGAACAGGTGATGCTCGATCTGGTAGTTCAGTGAGCCGTACCAAAGGTCCGTGAGGGGATGGCCGCGAACGTTGCGCGCGGTCAGCACCTGGGTGCGCACGAAGTCGAGGCGGCTTTCGCTGTCGGTCTGCGGCATGCCCTTGTGATTGGGAGCGAACACCGACGCCATGTATGCGCCTCCGACGCCCTTGTGAATCAGCACCACGAGCAGCGCCGGCCAAGGGCCGAGGAAGAACACCATCGCGCCGAGGTAAACGACCGCGTGAACGGCCAGGAGAACGAACTCCAGTCGGCGGTAACGAGACTGCTCCTTGATCAGGTACGTCAGCCCGGTGACATGCATGCTCCACGCGAGCATCGTCGTCAGCGGGAAGAATAGGTAGGCCTGGTACATGGCCGCCAGGCGGCCGGCGCCCCGACGTGCCTGCGCCTGCTCGTCCGTATACGCGATGGCTCCAACTTTGATGTCCGGATCGAGATCAACGTCGTTTGGATTGCCGTGGTGTCGATTGTGCTTCTGCACCCACCAGCCGTAGCTCATGCCGAGCATCAGGTCCGCCGTGATCAGCCCAACCAGCGCGTTCTTCCCCGGGGAGTTGAACATCTGGCGATGTCCTGAATCGTGGAGCTGGAAGCCGAGCTGCCCGGAGATGATGCCTAGCACCGCCGCGGCGAGGGCTTGCGCCCAGAGGGATCCGACGGTGAACAGGACGACGAGGCACGCGATCCACAGGACCGTGTTGGTCGTGATGCTCAGCGCGTAATACGGCTGGCTCTTCTCGAGCAGGCCGGCATCGGTGATGCGGCGCTTCAGGACTTTGTAGTCGAGCTCGCTAGGCGCGCCGATTTGTGAGGTGGGGTCTGGTGAAGTCGCGAGCAAGATTGCCAAAGATAGAGGTTCCAGGTCACACGGTGCGGAGCGCGGCGTAACAGAAGCCATAACAGAGACTGCAAATCTGTGGGTGGAAGGGCCCGGTAACCGGCGTGCTTGCAAACGGCGCCCAATTGAGTTTGAATTGGTGCGCCGCTCGGTCGCCTTTAGAGGGGGGGACGATGGGGACACTTCTGGTTTTTCACCAGCAATACGAGCCGGTGCTCGGCAGCATCCTGCTGTCAGCCCTCGTCGCCGGACTTCCGCTCTACGTCCTGTTCGTCATGCTCGCCATCCTTCGCCTGCCCGCCTGGCTGTGCGCGCTCGCGGCGATGCTCACATCGGCCTTGCTTGCCTGGGCCGTGTGGGGCATGCCCTTTGGTATCACCTTCGCCACAGCGACTGAAGGCATGGCCTTCGGCCTCTGGCCGATCAGCTGGATCGTTCTGAATGCCGTCTTCTTCCACAACCTGACAGTCGCGAGCGGTGACTTCGACGTCATCAAACGCTCGCTCACCCGCCTCACCACCGACCGCCGGCTGCAAACGCTGCTGATCGCGTTCAGCTTCGGCGCTCTCCTCGAGGGCATCGCGGGCTTCGGGGCGCCGGTCGCAATTACCGCGTCGATCCTGGCGAGCCTCGGCTTCGAACCGGTCACTGCCGCCGTCCTGGCCCTGCTGGCCAACACCGCCCCCGTGGCGTACGGCTCGATCGGCATCCCGATAGTGACGCTGGGCGGCCTGATCGCGCCGATTCTGAAAACAGACGTCACCCAGACCACGCTCGCTCTGTCGGCCATGGTCGGCCGGCAGCTGCCGCTGTTCTCGGTGATCATCCCGGCCTACCTCATCGTCGTGCTCGCCGGCTGGAAGCGAATGCGTGAGATCCTGCCGGCTGTCCTCGTCACCGGTATCTCATTCGCCGTCGTTCAGTTCCTGGTCTCAAACTTTGTCGGACCTGAGCTGACGGACATCCTCGCCGCCCTCGTGTCGATGGCCTGCCTCGCGGTCCTGCTCCGCTTCTGGCGTCCCGCTGAGGTTTGGCAGTTCGCTCATGAGACTGCGGCGCCGGCACGCCCACGTCCCGGGTCACCGGCAAGCGGTCTTCCGGGCGTCGCCGCCGCGACGGGCTCTTCTCCATTCGACGCAGTCGATCCGCCACGGCGGATTCTGGCGGCGTACTCGATGTACGTGGTGCTGGTGGTGGTCATCCTGGTCGGCCAGATGGGCAACCTGCCCTTCTTCTCCGGCCACCCGCCCAACGACCCCAAGACCGCAACGCACACGCCCTGGAACATCACCGCAGACCTGAAGTGTGGTTCGCCTGGGTTCAAGCTCTGCCCCCAGCCGTGGTTTGGCCCGGATCCAGCCAAGGACCGGCAGGCCTTCAAGTTCCCGGACTGGAACTTCTTGTGGCCCGGCACGTACGAGCTCGACAAGAAAGGACAGCCGGTCTCCCTGATCTACCGCGAGAAGCCCATCGTCGCCAAGTCAACGGCATACCCCCTCGCGTTTGACTGGAACTTCCTAGCCGCGGCCGGGTCCCTCGTCCTGTATGCGGCGTTGATCGCCTTCCTTCTGATGCGAATCCGGCGCGCCAGCGTCAACTTCATCACCGTCTACGTCCAGACGCTTCGCCAGCTTCGCCTGCCCATCATCACCATCGCGATGATTCTCGCCATCGCTCAGCTGATGAACTACTCGGGCATGACCTCCAGCATGGCGATCGCTCTGTCGAAGACCGGATTCATCTTCCCGTTCGTGTCCGCAGTCCTCGGCTGGCTTGGCGTCTTCCTGACAGGCAGCGACACTTCATCGAACACGCTCTTCGGCCCGCTCCAGGCGCAGACCGCTCAGCAGCTCAACATGAGTCCGATCCTCACCGCAGGCACGAACTCCTCGGGTGGTGTCATGGGCAAGATGATCAGCCCGCAGAACCTGTCGGTCGGCGCCGCGGGAGTGAACAAGGTTGGATCGGAAGGCGAGATCTTCCGGCGGGTGATCGGTTACAGCCTCATCCTCACAAGCGCGGTCGGCGTGGTGGCGATGATCGAGGCGTACGCGATTCCCTGGATCATCCCCTCGCCATAAACCGCCGCACGGTAACGTGCGCCTGTGCCGATAACCATCCGTGCAGCGACTGAGGCCGATCAGACCACGATCCGCCGCATCGTCCTCGACGCGAGGATCAACCGCATGAGCCTGAACTGGCCGAATTTCGTCGTCGCCGAGGATGATGGAGCGATAGTCGGAGTCGGCCAGGTGAAGTCGCACAAGGACGGCAGCAGGGAGCTGGCCTCGATCGCCGTCATCCCAGCGCGGCAAGGGCAGGGGATCGGGAGCGCGATCATCGAGACGCTGCTCGCCCGCGAGCCGGCCGCCGTCCTCTATCTGACCTGCCGGGCCCAGCTGGAGACTTACTACGAGCGCTTTGGCTTCGGATTCGTGATGCCGGTGGAGTACCCGCCCTACTTCAGGCGCATCGTGCCGCTCGTGAACACTGTGATGCGGCTGTTCAAGCTGCGGATCGTGGTCATGCGACGCAAGCCGGCGACGTAGCTGCCGGCACTACAGACCGCACGCCTTCCTGGCAATCGCGGCATTTGCGTTCGCAAGATGTGGCGGCGCGTCGGTGAGCAGTCTTGCTCCTTCGGCACGTTGGTTGGCGTCGTTGGCATCAATCCCTGTGATCGTCTTGCCGGCGCCATCTTCAATCATCACCAATGCCGCACGGAGCTCCTTATCCACGGCACCGAGACACGACGGCACGGTCAGCTTGGCGAGATCCGCCAAATACGCGTGCGCGGAATTCCGGAGACGCACTGACGCGTTTCGACAGGTGGTTGCACTACCCGAGAGGCACTGGGCGTTGGCCACAGCCAGCGATTCCGCCACTGGTGGCACCGAAATCCCACCGACTTCGTGCGGCGAATTGCTCTTGTTGACGACATCGACATAGGCGAGCGCGAGCTCCTGCATGGTCGGCGTCGACGTAGGCGTGGCCGACGTTTTTGGAGCGGATTGCGCACATGCGGACCCAGCAGCCGTGGCGCCGATACCAACGATGAGAGCCATGGCGGCGAGCCCGAGAATGCCACGCCATCCCGGCGCCGCGCGCTCAAGCGGCGTGCCGCTCATCCACGCAACATCCGAACATTCATTGTGCTCTTGCATGGTGCCGAGAGCGGGAGTTGAACCCGCACGAGGTTGCCCTCATCGGTTTTTGAGAGCGGCCCGGACTCACGACTAGACCCGACCGGGGCCTTCCGCGAATACGGAGCGGACCTGCTTCTCACGACCGCGACCTGCCCCGCCGAAAGATTTCGGATCGCCTTGTGTATAGATCTGGCCATAAGTGGCCGGCCTAGAGGCTCCCCTTGCAGTAACGAGACTGACACTTCTGGCAACGCGGTTCTAGGGAGAGGCTTATAGTCACGACCACGGCCAATCGTGGCCTACCGGGGACTAGTCACAGGAGAGCGTCTTACTCATGTCCTCGATCACACACGCCCAAAGCGATGCGCCTTCGGTCGGGCTCCCCTCCCTGCTTGACATCAAGGATGTACGTCGAATCCTTGGCGTCTCCCCTGACATCGCCTACCAGATCATGCACGGCTGTGGCGTCATCAAGCTCGGTCGTTCCTTGCGTGTGCGGCGCAGACAGGATCGAGCCGGGAGCATTCGCTCGGGTCATTTCGGAAATCAAGTCAGGGGCCAAGCCGTGGCCGGCGCTCCTGTACGGACATCAGATGGATTCGCTGGCGGCTGTGATGGGTTCGATCATCGACTTCGAAGAACTGGCCCCGGGAAATAGCCGCTTGCCGCAGCGATTGCAGCAGAACGGATGGGGCGGACTAAAGGCGACAGCAAGGTTCAACTTGAAAACTGCATCGGGCAGGGATGGATTTGAACTGGCATCAGCTGGCGACCTTCCTTCGTGGTCTTTCGCTTATGTGCCGGGCGACTTTGAGTTCATGGGCAAGGGCGACAATCAGGTGCGATCACTACGCACGATCGAGGAGCTCTTCGAGTGTTCATTGGTGGTCGTACCTATGAACCCTGAGGCTCGCACTCTCACCGTCGCCGGCATGAAGTCAGGAATTAGCGATCTTCGCATCGACCGGATTCAGGAAGCTGTCCTGGTCAGGCTCGCGAAGGTGTTCCGGAGCTAGGTGCCCTGGCAATTTTTCTGGCGCCGGCGGCCACTCACGTTTCGGGGTTGGTTGCGCAGAAGGCGGCGCCTCAGCGATTGGATTGAACGTGCCCTGCCAGCGGATGTGACCGATGCGCAGGAAATCATGAAACGAGCGGGGCACGAATTTCCGACCGACTACCGCAGCTGGGTCGGAAGAGAAATCAAAGAAGCGGCGCGCGAGTACCGCATGGAGAAATAATCAATGGGTAGGGAATACCTGGAGCTCGTAAGTATCGTGGCCAATCAATTCGCGAAAGTTGAAGGTCATCGCCAAGGCCTCGTTGCTGGCGAGAGTCTTCGGGCTGCGCAGAAAATGGGACTGGCCACGAAGGCAGGAGGAGGACCCGACTTTGTCGCGGAGCGAAAGCAACTGCTCGCCAACAAGCCAGGGCGCCAATTCACGGCGCAGGAAGGTGTGTACTTCGACCCTGCGCGACCGTGGCTATTCAGGAAGTTCGATGGGCAAGTCATTGCCGATGAACCGCTGCGCAATTTCCATGAAAGTTCGCCCTTGCTTGACAAACTCATAAAGCTCAAGTTCCAGGCCGACATCCTTAGGGGGTTGGTGAACGCGCGCCGCTTCGGGAGATGAAGGGTTAGAGCTCTCGGTAAGCCTTGCGGCGGTGGAAGGGATTCTCCAAGATTCGAACTTTTGCCCAGACAGAATTGACCGCGGGCACCAGCGACCGTCGCTTCGCAATGAATACGTCGCGAGCGAGGTCAAGCGCCGGCAAGCGGCCTCAGATGCGTCTACAGATACCAACCGGCTAAGCCGGACTTGGCTGGCGCACGACTTCTCTTGTCGAAATCGTCCGCATGACGAGAGCGCGTTTCGTTGGAACTTGCGGAGTCAGTTCAAGAGTACCTCGGTCGCCCCGGCCGGCATTGAGACCCACGCACCAAGCATCGTCAATGGACCCTCAGCTACTTTCAAAGTGCTCTGATCGCAAACAGCAATGCGCACATCGTTTACCTGAACGCACCATGTTGGTTGAGGGTAAATCGTGATCCAGGAGGTCGATGTAAATGACGTTGGCGGTCCTTCCTGGCATCTGAGGGTGTAGTCGCGCGAGGGGGGGCTCGGAGTCAGAGTGCAGATTCGGCTTCCACCCATGTTGACCCACGTGACTCCCGATGCGATCACTCCGCTCCACTGAGCTCCCAAGTCACCGTATTTGAACTGGACGCTTCCATCTAGCTGCGTTATCGCAATTCGGTCTCTCGAAAGCGCTGCGTTACTTACTGATGTCGCCACTGTGGTCGCGGCGTCGGCCAACCCGCCCTTCACTTTGAGTGTGTTCCCGACAAGTGCGCCGAGCCTATCGGGAGTCGCGTAGAGGGTGGTCGCTCCATCTAAATCGGCCTGTCGCGACCAGGCAGAATCCCATGCACCGTCCTTTGCCCAAACTTGACCGTCATTCTGTTTGATCAGAATTCGCCTGCCGGCCAACGTAAAGCTCGCCACAGAGCTCGCAGGTGTTCCTCCCGCCACCTGCCTCCAATAGATAGAATCAAGCGGACCTTCCTTGATGCTGACCGTTCCGTTCAACAACACTCCGATCCTGTTCCCTGCTATCACGCTTTGGGTTGCGCCGGTATATTCCTGGTATGGAACTGACGAGAGATAATGTTCGCCCACAAAGAGCGAAGAAGTGGTGTTGTAGCCAAACCTGGTCGCCCACATGTAGCCCACAGCACGGTTGGGAAGGTATGGATCGTCCCCGCCGCCTGTCCAACCGTAAGGATCGACTGGGCGTCCGATGTTGTCCAGAATCCCAAAATGAAGATGCTCGCCAGTAGTGGTTCCGCTGTCGCCACTCATTCCAATCGGTTGGCCCTTTCTGACATGGTCCCCTCGGTTCACCGATCTCGCTGAGAGATGAAAGTATTGGCTCGAATAGAGGAGCTGTGAATGCGAGATCTGAATCCGATTTCCATATCCCGAATACAAGTCAGAGATGGCGACATCTCCTTCGCTGACAGCGTAGATCGTTTCATGAGGGGGGGTCTTGAAGCGGTCAACCCAAAAGTCAATCCCATCATGGCCCTTGTAACACGTGACCTTGTCCTCGCAGGTGGCCAATGACGACGTGGGCCATTGGTAACTTTGTCCGTCTGATCTGAGCATCCAGTCAGCGCTAGTGCAGGGATCCGCAGGCAAAATAGCGCAGTTGAAATGGCCGTTATGGTCAAACCAAGAGTAAACTACGGCGCCGTTATTAATCGGTACAAGGATATCGCCAGCATATGCGGGGGCGGGAACAACCGCGGCAATCACTGCGCCCAGAGTCGCGACTACGGTCATTCTGAATCTCGAGAATTTCATTGCACGAACCTAATCGACGCCAACATCGATGCGAGAGTCGGTTGAAACTCAACTTGAGCAGTCGCGAACATGACAAACATTCGACTGGCGTGCGGAGCGTAAATACCTATACCTACACCCATACAGGTAGAGGCGTTGCGCATAAGGCCGGCCTTGCCGTCCACAGTCACGGTGGTTTCACTAATGACTTTCATTGGACAACCGGCACCGGCGGCCGCCTCCCGGTCCGCCCATTGTCGGGTTGTCAGAGCCTGCGGGTTGGGTACCAACGTAATGTCCAATTTCCAGCGGTTTGGCTTCCTCTCGTTGGAAATCGACGTGGTACCTCCCGCCTGCGGGGACAAGCTTATGAACCAGTTGGAGGGATAAGTTATCGAATAGTGATCGAAAGGATCCACATAGACGGCTTGGCCACTTGGCACCGGGGTGGTCGGCGGCTCTGACGGTGGAGTCATCCTAGACCCGCTGGCGACGGACCCTAACGGCAATGTGGAACCGCAGCTGACCGAGGCCAAAAACAGCAGTCCAGTCAGGGCGAGAAGCGGCAAGGTCCGCGAAGACGGCACCTTGTTCATATCACGAGTCCCCTTCCCTCAACAACGCAGCGCTACTCAATGAGTTACGCCTTGCTTCGGCATTCTACGCGTGTTAAGTCGATTGTCAAGTGACCGATGTATCTCGGTTCATCGGTGGCCGTGTGACTTCATTGAGGTTGGCCACGTGGCTAATGGTCACGTTATTAGCCACGACATCGTGCGGATTTCCGGTGCTCATCAGGCGAACTTAGTCAGTTAGTGTCCTCCCGGTCCGGCCGGCCCTAGATTTCCTGTCCACCAATGAACACCGCCGTGATGTGAGCAAGTGCCACTGCGGTTCTGGCTGAATGACCACGACCCGTCGGCGCACACTGCGGTCGCGCCGGCTGCTTTCGCATCGGCGTACGGATCTTTGGCAGCGGGCGGAGGCGCAACCGGCGCAGCGGGTGGTTGCGCTACCGGAGCAGCTTTGGTCGGGATCGGGGAGGGTGCAACCACAGCGGCGGCAGCGGATGCTGCCGGCGAGGCCGACGGCAGACCCGGAGTGTTCGAGGAAGAAGGGTCTTCACATCCAGCTAGCAGTAGAAGGATTGGGACCAGACACAAAAGTGCCCGTTTCATCACGGTGCACAGGTTAGACCCTGCAGGGGGTACGGTCCCGGGATTCCTGGCATTCAGCGCGGGTCATTGAGTACGCTTCCCCCGGATTGCCATATCTGAACATCAATGAAGCCGCCGAGTACCTGACCAAAAAGCGCGGGGGCAGCATGGATGACAAGCGCGGCGGTCGCAAAGTGACCCGCCGGATGCTCTACCACTGGATGGATGTGCTTAAGGTTCTGCCCTACGAGCCCGACCCAGCTACACAGCGTCGTTTCATCCACACTGACGATCTAGACAGGCTCGTGCTGCCCCCCAAACCAGCGCCGAGCAAGAAGCCGCTGCGGACTAAGCGGTAACCCTTCCTAGCGCCCGCGCCATGGCGCTCGCGGCTGCCTGCGGAGCGGTCGAGCGGATGTGCTTGCCGTAGCGTTTGATTACTTGGTCGGGAGTGCCGTGGCCAAGGACCGCCGCCACTTCATGGACAGTCTGGCCGTTCTCTAGTAAGAGCACTGCGGCCGTGTGTCGTAGGTCGTGGAATCGTAGGCGGGGCAGCCTTGCGGCCTTACAGATTCCCTGAAAGCGACGTGTCAGTCCCGTGCCGTCGATTGGGGCGCCGTACTCGGTGGTGAAGACGAGATCCCATTGATTGAGCCAGCGGCCACCGAGAAGCAGTCGCTCCTTCGCTTGACTCGCTCGGTGCTCGCGGAGCGCTGCTGCCGCCACCGGCTCAAGGACGCATGGGCGCTTCGAGAATTTAGTCTTGAGTGGCGAGAGCGCGAATCGCTCGTCCTTCTTATGTCGGAGCCGGGGCTCGATCCTTTCGAGTTCCATGTTCGCGTGGATGACCCCAGCTTCTAGCTCAACATCAGACCAACGCAGACCAAGCAGTTCACCCTGCCGGAACCCGGAGACCAGCGCGACCAGATAGAGGGTTTCATTCGGGTCCCCCTTGATGGCTTCCTGGAACACAGTCGCCTGCTCGGGCGTGAACACCTCAAACTCGGCCTCCTCAACCAAAGGAGGTTCAGTGAGCGCTACGACGTTGCGCATTATCAACTCGTGGCGCATGGCCTTTTTCAGCGAAGTCCAGAGCACCGCTCGGACCTTGTAGACCGTCCGCCCACTCAAACCAGTGGCGAGCAACTTGCCCATCATGCTTTCCACGTCAGCGATGGACAGCTTCTCCAGTGGGATCTGGCCAACCTGGGGGGCGAGGTACTTGCGAACAGTGTCCCGGTAACCCCGGAAGGTGCGCGCCCGCAGCTTGGTCTTCGGCGGCTCGATCTCGCTTAGCCAGCGCTCCAGCCACGCTTCGGTCGTCAACTTCGTGCCGACTACGCTGCGACCCGACTCGTACTTCTTCCGCGCTTCCGCTAGCTTGGCCTTGGTCTCGGCCTTGTCCTTTCCGTAGACCGCCTTCTTGTGGCGGCGCACCTTGCCGTCCCTGCCGGTGTGGGTGCCGATGTCGAAGGTGCCGACCCAACCCACCACCTTGCCGCCGACCGTGCGCTTCACCAGCCCGCCGTCTCCGTTGTCTCGCCGCTTACTTGCCATGTACAGATTGTACACGAAATTTGTGTATATGGTTGGCCATATTTTGGTGCCGAGAGCGGGAGTTGAACCCGCACGAGGTTGCCCTCATCGGTTTTTGAGACCGACGCGTCTGCCAGTTCCGCCACCTCGGCACTCAGGGGATCAGCCTCGACCATACTAATTGGCTCAATGAAAGCCACCCTGTTCCTATGCCTGGCCGTCCTGATCGCAGCGTGCGGGCCAGGAATGGCGCCTGCCGCCGCGATCACTCCAGGCGTCGCGCAAGGCCCGGCGTCCGGTCCGAGGGTGGAACAGCCTCCCGTGGCCCCGGTCGCGCCGCCGGGCACCAATTTGCCCGCGTTCGCGTGCTCCGATGCGAGCGGCGGCAAGACCGGGGTCGCCGGCCTGGTCACCGCCAGGGTGGCAACTCAGCCAGGCTTCGAACGGTTCGTGCTCCAGTTCGACTCCGCAGTGCCCAGCTACACCGCGAAACGTCAGTCGTCAGCAGTCTTTCCGGTCGGCGCAACGGGGCAGCCGATCACGCTGGCCGGCACGGCGGGCGTGATGGTGCGGGCGCACTCGGCCACCGGCGCCAACACCTTCAGCGGTTCAATCGACATGACGCATCCCGAGTACCAGGTTCTGAAAGAAGCACGCCAGACGGAAGACTTCGAGGGTTACGTCGGATGGGCGCTCGGACTTAGCAAGCTGGCCTGCATGCGCGTCTTCACGCTCACCGACCCGGCTCGCTTAGTCGTGGATTTCACCACCGCCAGCAGTTAATCTCGACGGCCAATGGCCATCCAGCCGCCGCCGGCCCCAGCTCTGATGCAGCAAGCGACGCCGCCGACGACCCCAAAGAAGGGCGGCTGCTTCGGCCGCGGTTGCGGCTTTGGGTGCGCGGGCTGCCTGGTAGTGGTGCTGGTTTTGGCTCTGCTCGCGGGCGGAGGCGGCTACTACTTTTTCGTCGTCCAGGCGCAAGCGGCTGTCACGGCACCTGCTGCGTTGATGGTGATCAACCAGCCGGTGGACGTCGACCAGCGTCCGGGCCTTCCCGGCGAAGCGCTCAACAAGGGCAACACGGTCCACACAGGCGCCGGCGGGCGCGCGGCCATCCAGTTTCCGGACGGCTCGTTTGTGCGCATGTCACCGGACACCACAGTGACTGTCACCGAAGCGCAGCTGCAGAAGGACGGCACGTTGAGCTCGGCGAGCGTGAGCCAGAAGATCGGACGCACCTTCACCTCCGTCCAGCACCTTGCCGGCGGTGCGAGCTTCAAGGTGGGCGGCCACTCGGTCAGCGCGCAGGTTCGGGGCACCGAGTTCGAGGTCCTGGTCCGCAGCAATGGCACGAACCTCATCAAGGTTTTCGACGGAGTTGTCATCGTCAGCGGCGCGACGACGGTCACGCTCCGGGCCGGCGAGCAGATCGAAGCAGACGCTAACGGCCGGCTCTCCAACCAGCGGCCGATCCAGTCCGATATCAATGATCCCTACCCACTGCAGTCGCAGTGCGCGAAGGCGGCGGCGACCGGCAACAACACGGGCACTATGCAGTCATCGAGCGGCGAGGGCTTGACCAACGGCCAGTCCACCCAGAGCACCTATAACTCGGCCGGCGGAAACCTGACGCTCGCCTTCTGTTACCCGGGCAGCTTGATGCGCGTGACGGTGACTGACCCAGCCGGGCGCGCTTACTCGAAGCAGGGCCCCGCGCCGCTCATCGTCAAGATCGCCAACGGGCCGGCGGGAATCTACAAAGCAGTAGTGACCGCACTGGACGTCCCGCCATCGGGCGAGGCCTACGCCCTTACGTTCGCCACCGACGCCGCGTGCGCCTCGAGCAACGTCGACACAGGCGGCGTGGTGCGCCAGACCCTGAGCAACTCGCAGATCCAGAAGGCGCTCACCGACTCAGGCTCGACGGGCATCACGCTACAGGTGCGGGGAACCTCCCCCACCTCGGCGCGCGTCTTCTACTACTCCAACCTTGGCGGCGTGCCGATCTCCTGGACTATCGACTTTTATGCCGCAACCCCCAACCTCGGGGCGGTGATCACCCAGGTGACGCTTCAGGGGGTCAACGTGACCACCCAGGTGATCTCCCAGCTGGGTTCGTTCGGCGGCGCCTCGATCAACTCGATGCCCACCGGCTTCAGCGTCGACAGGGTGTATTCCTGCAAGGGGCCCGGCGGCGACGGGATGATGGTGATCGAGGGTCACCGGTAGAAGCCGCTCCGGGCAAGGGACCTAAAGCGGCTGCGTTAAGCAATCGTTGAGCTATCTTTCCCCGGCAACATGTCAGCAGTAGCCGCCCGCACCCCACCTCGCCGCCGGGGCCGGCGCCGCCTGCTGGTCGTGTTGTTGATCCTGGTCGTGATCGTGGGCGGCGGCATCTACTGGCTCAACAAGTCAGCCGAGGCTTCCGTCAACGTTTCGGCCACGCTGACCGTCTACCAACCGGCTGTGTCGGTCGCCCTCGGGGGCGGCACCTATGCAGCGGCGTCGAGCGGGGCCAAGGTGCACGCCGGCGACTCGGTCAAGACCGACGCCAAAGGCCGAGCCTCGATCCAGCTGCCGGATGGAACGCTGACGCGGCTGGCGAGCGACACGGAGATCACCCTCGAGGCAGCCCACTTCACAAAGAGCGGAGTCCTGCACGACGCCAAAATCACGCAGAAGGTCGGCCGCACGCTCACCAGCGTCGAGCGCCTCGTTTCGGGAGCAAGATTTGACGTCGCCGGCCAATCCGCGGTGGCCTCGGTGCGTGGAACGAAGTTCCAGGTCTACACCAAGGCCGACGGCACGATGACCGTCAAGCTGTTTGACGGCGAGATGGATGTCACCAGCAAGTCCGGCGCTCACGTTCACCTCAACGCACCGCCCGGGGTGCAGGTGACCGTCGACCCCCAGGGAAACATTGGACCGGTAGGCCCCATCCAGGCTGACCCCAACGACCCGTTCGGGCCCGCGCTCGTTGCCTCCGTTGAAGCAAGCAAGGGCACCACACCGGGTACCGAGCAGGACTTCATCGGCGCTCCTCTTCACAACGGTGAGACGCAGCAGTATTCGTACAGCTACGCGGGCGGCAGCCTCGTCAAGGCGGTGCTCGGCTACCCCGGAAGCACGATGCGGCTCAGAGTGCAGGCCCCTGATGGACAGGTCATTACCAAGACCGGCCCATCGCCGATAGTCGTTGAGGTCACCAACGCGCCCGCCGGCATCTACCAGGTGTTCGTGATCGGCGTGAGCGGGCTGGGCACAATCGGTGAAGAGCCGTTCCTTGCCGTGGCCTCGGTCGAGCCGTGCGTCAGCTCCGACATCGACCAGAACCGTGCAGTGCGGCGCGGCTACACCGCGAAGGACCTTGCCGCTGCTGTGCAAGTGTCGGGTCTTTCCAACCTGACCCTCACCATCGCGCCCACCTCACCTGCCGGCGCGATAGTCACCGGCAAAGGCACCTACTCCGGAGTGTCCTGGACCGGATCCGTCTTACTGGTGGCTCACGGCGGCGTGATCGAGATCATCGCCGTGGGGGGATCTGTGTTCGGAGTCAGCGTCCCGGCCCAGCAGATCGTGCAGCAGATCGGGTCAGCCATCGGTCAGGACCCGACCAACCTCAGCCCTGGCTACAAAGTCGACCGCCTCTTCGCTTGCAACAGCGTGGTGATGATCGACGGGCGGCACGCTTAAACCTGCTCGAGCCCTCTCCCCGAGGGGAGGGGAAATCGCTCAGTGCAGGCCGAACACTTTCTGGACGAAGCGTAGGAACAGAGTCAGCCCGGGGCCCTGAAGCAGCCACGCGACCTCGGCCACTCCGACCAGGACAACGAGCACGCCGCTCAGGCCGATGGTTCCGCGATGCATCACGGGCTGCAACCAGTGGCCGCCATCCGGTTTGCCCTGAGGTGAGGTGATCGCAGACTCCAGGCGGTCCAGCAGCTCGCCTGCGGTCGCCGGCCGGCGATTGGGGTCACGATCCATGGCTTGTTGGAGGACCGTGGCGAAAGCAAGCGGCAGGTCCGGCACGATGTCGCGCACGCTTGGCGGTGTCTCGTAAAGGCGTCGGCTCAGCGTTTCGATCCAGCTCTTGGAGAAGAAGGGCCGGCGTCCGGTCACCCCTTCGAAGATGACCGCAGCCAGCGAGTACACGTCAGCGCGCCCGTCGACCTCGCGGCCGACGAGCCTCTCCGGCGCGACGTAGTCGGGCGCAACCGAACCACCAGTGCCCGGCCCGCTGTTGAAGGACGCGACAGTGCCGAGTCCGAAACCCGTCAGCAGCGTGCGGCCGTCGTCAGCGAGGAGAATGTTTGCGGGCTTGACGTCGCGGTGGATGGTCGCGCGTGAATGCGCATAATCCAGCGCGCTCGCTATAGGTCGCAACAGCGCGATGACGCCGAGCGGTTCATAACGCTCGCCCGCTTCGAACACGTCGTCGAGGGTCTTGCCGGCGACCATCTCGGTGACCAGGTAAGGAGACTCGCCCTCATAGGAAAGCTCGTAGAGGCGAGGGATGGCCTCGTGCTCGAGCGCGACATAGGAGCGGAGCTCGAGGAGGAACCGGCGCGAGAAGCTGACATCGCGCGCAACGTTCGCGCTGATGGTCCGCACGGCGACCCGTCGCTGCAGGCGCGGATGTTCAGCCTCATATACCGACCCAAGGCTGTCTGTCTCGAGCTCACGCAGCACGCGGTACCCGCCCACGTGGTGATGGCCGTTGCTTGCGGCCTTGGGGCGGGAGCCGTTCCCTTCTTCTCCCACGAAACCTGAACTTTAGGCCACGGCGCGGGAATCAGGTGTCCCGGAACCGAGACCAGGTGCGACCTGTGGTGTCGGCGAGAGGAGTTGAACCTCCACGCCCTTTCGGGCACCAGCTCCTAAGGCTGGCGCGTCTGCCATTCCGCCACGCCGACTTACCGATCGAAA
>Ga0209011_1000388_pt1 | contig 17183 bp, 10 predicted proteins | sample BlaSpr_A8_OM1_M3_FD_187986 | JGI IMG/M metagenome (GOLD analysis project Ga0209011, IMG submission 187986) | Forest soil microbial communities from Thunder Bay, Ontario, Canada - Black Spruce, Ontario site 2_A8_OM1_M3 (SPAdes) (version 2) | ecosystem: Environmental > Terrestrial > Soil > Boreal... | reverse complement strand
GCTGCTTTCGACCGGACCGGCCGCCGCCCGCCTGGTGCAACTCGACTCATTCGTCCTCTATCCATCGGGGCTGGAGGCGCTCCGAACCCTGGGCACGCCCTTTGCGTCGACCGATCTGGACGCGACCTTCGCCGTTGCCGACGGACGGTCCGGACTGCGGGCCGCCTGCGAGCGGCTGGCGCAGGAGGCCGAGCGCGCCGCGCGCTTCGGAGCCTCCATCCTGATCGTCACGGACCGCGATGCCGGGCCCGAACGGGCACCAATCCCCGCGCTGCTCGCCGTTGGAACGGTCCATCACCACCTGATGCGCCAGGGCCTGCGCGGCCGGACCAGCCTGGTGGTCGAGACGGATGAAGCACGTGAGGTCCATCACGTGGTCTGTCTGCTGGGCTATGGAGCACACGCAATCTGTCCGCGCCTCGGCATGGCGTCGATCAGAGCGCTGGCGTCAGCCGGCCATCTGAAAGGGGAGGCTGGCGATGGCCGGGGCGCGCAGGAGCACTACGTCAAGGCGCTCGAGGACGGCGCGCTGAAGGTGCTCGCCAAGATGGGCATCTCGACGCTCGATGGCTACCAGGGGGCGCAGATCTTCGAAATCATTGGGCTCGATGCCGACGTGGTCGACCTCGGATTTGCGGGCACGCCGTCGCCGGTCGGCGGCGCGACCTTCACCGACATCGCTGAGCAAGTGCTGGCGCACCACGCCGCCGGGTTTGGGACCGCGTCCCCATCGTTGGTCAGCCCTGGTTTCTTCAAGCATCACAAACAGGGCACCGAATATCACGCGACGAACCCCGATGTCGTCGATGCGCTCCACGCGGCCGTGCCGGGAAACGACGCAGCGGCGTCCACGGAGGCAGACGCAGATGAGCCCGAGACGTTAGAGATGGCCTCGGCGTCGGTAAGAGTAAATGCCCCCACCCTGCCCTCCCCCGCAAGCGGGGGAGGGGAAGTAGCCAGCTCGAAAGAGATGGCCGCGGCGCACGCGCTGCAACGCGCGGTGGCCTCCGGGCCGGATGGCAATGGCTATGCCTCCTACGAGCGCTTCGCCAGGCTTGTCAATGACCGTCCTCCGACATATCCGAGAGACCTGCTGGCGATGCGACCGGCCGGCCCACCGGTCCCGCTCAATGAGGTGGAGCCCGCCACCGCGATCCTGCGGCGGTTCTCAACCGGCGCCATGTCGCACGGCTCGATCGCCGCCGAGGCGCACGAGACGATCGCGATTGCGATGAATCGGCTCGGCGGAAAGAGCAACACCGGAGAGGGTGGTGAGGACCCGGCCCGATATCGCACCAAGGGACTCCCGATTGACCGCAACTCGCGGATCAAGCAGGTGGCATCGGGGCGTTTCGGGGTTACGCCCGAGTACTGCGTCTTCGCGGATGAGCTCCAGATCAAGATGGCCCAGGGATCGAAGCCCGGCGAGGGCGGCCAGCTGCCGGGTCACAAGGCGACCGCGGAGATCGCCCGTCTCCGGCATACCCAGCAAGGAATCGCGCTGATCTCGCCGCCACCGCACCACGACATCTATTCGATCGAGGACCTTGCGCAGCTGATCTACGACCTCAAGCAGGTCAATCCCCTCGCGGCCGTCTCCGTCAAGCTGGTCGCCGAGGCGGGCGTTGGGACGATTGCCGCCGGCGTGGTCAAGGGCCTCGCCGACGTGGTACATATCGCCGGCATGGATGGCGGGACGGGCGCCAGCCCCCTCTCGTCGATCAAGAACGCCGGGATGCCGTGGGAAATTGGTCTCGCGGAAACCCAACAGACGCTCCGGATCAACGACCTGCGCGATCGGGTTCGCCTACGCGTCGACGGCGGCATCAAGTCCGGTCGCGACGTCGTCATCGCCGCGCTGCTCGGCGCCGACGAGTACAGCTTTGGGACGGCGGCGCTGCTGGCCGAAGGATGCATCATGGTGCGCACCTGCCACCTCGACACCTGCCCGGCAGGGATCGCGACGCAGCGCCCCGAATTGCGAGCCAAGTTTGCCGGGACACCGGAAATGCTCGAGGCCTATCTGACGCACGTCGCCGAGGAGATCCGTCACATCCTGGCCGGACTCGGCCTGCGTAGACTGGACGATGCGATCGGCCGGGTGGACCTGCTGTCGCAGCGCATCACCGGCGATGCGCGGGCCGACCGCATGGATCTGTCCCCACTGCTGAGCGACGACGGGTCCGAGCCGCGCCGCTTTGTCCACTCGATTCCACTGCAGCGCCCATCGTCGGAGCTGGGCGACCGGATCTGCCTGGACGCGCTGAAGGCGGTCCTGACCGGCGCGGATGTGCGGGCCAGCTATCCGATCGAAAACTCCGACCGCTCGGTCGGGGCGCGGTTGGGCGGCGCGCTGGCCAGGGAATATGGGGCGTCGCCGCCGGCGGGATCCGCAACGTTCACCTTTACCGGGTCGGCCGGCCAGAGCTTCGGGGCATTCCTTACCGACGGTATCGAGTTCGTCTTGATCGGTGAGGCCAACGACTACGTGGGGAAGGGAATGGGCGGCGGGCGGATCATCCTGCGGCCGCCCGCCAACGATGCCGGCGATCCCCACCTCCTCGGGAACACCGTCCTCTACGGCGCGACCGGAGGCGAGCTGTTCTGCGCGGGGAAAGCCGGCGAACGCTTCGCGGTCCGCAACAGCGGCGCCTCGGCAGTGGTCGAGGGAGTGGGCGAGCATGCCGCGGAGTACATGACCGGCGGCACACTCGTGGTGCTCGGCCCGGTCGGTCACAACCTCGGCGCGGGAATGACCGGCGGCGAAGTCTTCGTCTACGACGACGGGATCGGAGTGCCGGCGATGGTGAATCCCGAGCTGGTCGATGTCCACCGGCTCAGCGGTGAGCACCAGCTCCTGGCGGAGCAGGGCCTGCGCTTACGTGATCTGATCGAAGAGCACGCGACCTACACGGGCTCGCCAACGGCGAGCGCCATCCTCGATGACTGGCATGCGGCGCTGCATCGGTTCTGGAGGGTCGCGCCTAAGGCCGATGTCGCCCGCATCGAAAACGCGCACGAGGGTACGGTCGCCTCGCGAGGTTAGGCGCTCAGGCGGCCGGGTCGGGGAGGCTGGGATCCAGGTCCGGGTGCTGGTTCCTCTGGTGGATGGCGGCATCGTGAGCCTCCATGACCCGTTCCCAGGCGCCGTCGTCGGCGGCGACGGGTTCTCCTGGCGGCCAGCCCGTTCGTAAGCCACGAGCGACGCGCAGCTGTTCCGCGAACCGGCGGGCGGCCTCGACCGGATCCTCGACCGCCGCGACGGCACCGACCCGGGACAACGCCGGTGGACGAGGCGCCACGGCCAGCACCTCACCCTCTTCCGTCCGAACCAGTTGCCAGCCGCCCTCGTGCGCCATCCAGTGGTGTCGGTGGCACAACAGGATCATGTTCGCGAGATCAGTGTCGCCGCCGTTGGTCCAGTGGACGACGTGGTGGGCATCGCTCCAACTTGCCGGCCGATCGCAGCGCGGCCACTTGCAATGACCATCGCGGGCGTTGAGCGCCCGACGCATCGCACCGGCGACCACGCGACGCGCGCGCCCGACGTCGATCACCACGGACTCGGGGGCAAGTACCACGCGGGTGATGGTGCCATCGCACGCGAGCCGCTGCACGGTCGCCGCCGACACCGGAACCGAGTACTCCAGGTCGCCTGCCGGGGAGCCGGCCAGTCCGCGCAGGGTATCGAGCGATGCGGTGACCTGCAGATGGGGACGCTGCGGCAAAACTCCGGCGTCCTGGACATGGCTGCAGATCTCGACGAACGCATCCGCGTTGCGGTGTTCCCGACCGCGCTCATCGTGGTCGCCATGTGGTTGCGCGAGCGGCTCGAGCGCACTTCTTACGACGGCACCACCAACCGAATCGAGCCACCCCTCGAGCATCAATGAGCCGTCCTCGGAGGTGCTCATCTTCAGGCTGCGTGCCTCGGTGGCGCGGTTCTGCTCAGCGGCAAACCCTCCGGGGTCGGTTGCGTGGCGCAAGTGGTGGCAGAAATGCCAGAGGCGGCCGACGCTATACTCGCGCGCTTTCTCGAGCAACTCCGCTTCCTCGAACGGAGCGGCGGTCGACGATCCCTGTAGGGATTCCGCGGTTCGGGCCATCAACGCTAAATGCGCGTATCCGATTTCACCGCTTTCGACGGCCTCGATGCTGCGTGGAAGGTCATAGAGGTGCTCGCCGACAGCCAGACTGGCCCAAACTGCCCCGCTCGACATCCGGCAGTGATGCCGGATCCAATCGATCGGGCTTACCGAGCCCTGCTCGTCGTACTCCTCCGTCTTGCTGAACGCGGCCGTGGTCTCGGAAAACTCCAGCTCCAGCAGGTCCTGGCCATGGCGGATCCCTTTCAGCTCGGCGGCGAGCTCCGGCGGCTGGCGATTCGTTTTCGGCCGCTGGCGGAAGCGATCGATTGCGCTCAGCAGTTCCGCCACGTGGGGGCTCGTCGCCATCGTCGGGTCTGTCTCTACCACAATTCTGTGTAAGTCTAGCGAACATCCGTTCGTTTGTCAACTCGCAAATCCCTGGCTGCCATCTCCCAGATGGGAGGGAAAGCAACGCTGATGGCGTTTCCAAAACAGGCGCATGTTCAACCCGATCGAGCCGCGCGTCGACCAGCCGTCCGGCCGGATCAGGCGCCGGCCCTCGCTGGGGCGAATCTTTTTCTGGTCGTATCTGGTGGGCATCCCGGTGGTTGCGGTCGGTGCCGGCGTCGCCCTGCTGATCGCATCAAACCAGCTTGATGCCGCCGTGCAAACGTATCGGAGCGCTGTGCCCTGCAGCGCACCGACCTCGACCGCGTGCTACACCCTTGTCCCGGGGACGCTCGTGAAGTTCACCATCACGCGCGGCAAGACCGGTACCACCGCTGACATGACGCTGCGACTCCCGGACGGCACGAGGTCGACCTGGGCAAAGACCAACGGGCAACAAGAGAATGCGCTGCGTGTTGGGGCGCCAATCCGGGCCGAGTTCTACCAGGGCGCGATCACGACGGTGTACCTGGGCGCCATCGGCATTCAGACGAAGGACAGTCCGGTCTACAAGCAAAGCGACATGCGCCTCGGCGCGGTGTTGATTCCGGTCCTTGGGCTGATCATCGCTGCAGCGAGCTTCTTCACCCTGCGCGGCCAGAAACAGGTGATGATCGGATCGCTGGTGGCGATCGACCCGACGCTGCCGATCGTCGAACAGGAGGCGCTGCTGCGCCACGCCCTATTGGCGGACCAGCCGGCTGAGGCGCCCTCGGTGACGGCAGCCGCGCAGACGTCGGTGACGCTTCCGTTCACGCTTAGGCCGAATCCGATGCCGACCGGCCGCCCCTGGTGGGTGGGTCTGGTCGTCGGCGGGATCGCGGTGCCCTTGCTGCTGCTGCGTCTGCGGACTCCATCGTCGATTGGGCTGCCCGTGCTCGTGATCATGGTGTGCGCAATGCTCGCCGGCGTGTTCCTCCATTGGCGCTACCGGAACGGACGCAGGCTGGTCGTGGACGATCTCAGCGTGCGCCGGGTGAATCTCTTTGGTGCCGTGCGCGTCGCTTCCCGGAGCGACATCACTCGAGTGGCATGTCCGATCATCATGAACTTCGGCATGCCGGCTCCGGAGCCGCGTCTTCTGTTGCTGGATGGCACTGGTCGGTGCCTTTTGGGTCTCCCGCGCTACTACCCGACGGAGGACGAGACGGCCCAGCTCGCGGCTGCCTTGCGCGTGCCGCTCGACGCGAAGCTGGCAACGCGTCTCACGGCCTCCTCCCGGCTCCGGCGGGCGATCCCGGGCGCGGTCAGCTGGCCGGAGGCCCACCCCTGGCTTGTCTCGTTCGCTCTGTTTGTCCCAATTTTCGTCGCGATATGTCTCTTCGTCTGGTTGCTCAACGGCTTCAAGTAGCCCCGCCTTCGTACAATCCGCAGATGAGTCCCCTACGGGGATCAACGCTGGGCGTTGTCGGGGCCGGGGTGATGGCCGAGGCGATCATTGCCGGCGTCCTCGAGCGCAAGCTGGTTGCAGCCGGGTCCATCGTCGCCAGTCATCCCCGCGAAGACCGCCGGCACGCGCTGGGCGAAAAGTATGGGATCCACGTGACCGCCGACAATGCCGAGGCCGCCCGCCGCGGTGACGTCGTGGTGCTCGGCATCAAACCCCAGGTGATGCCGGGGGTCCTGGCCGAACTTCGGGGCAGCCTGGCGCCCGAGAAGCTCGTGATCTCGATCATCGCCGGAGCGACGACCGAAACGCTCCGCAAGGGTCTCGATCACGGCGCGCTGGTCCGGGTGATGCCCAACACGCCGGCCCAGATCGGCGAAGGCGTGAACATCTGGTACGCCACGCCGGAGGCGACCGAGGCGCACCGCGAGCAGGCCCGCGCGTTGCTCGGGGCACTCGGCCACGAGCTTCAGGTGGGCGACGAGCGCTTCGTCGCGATGGCGACCGCGGTCAGCGGCACCGGCCCGACCTACGTCTTCCTCGTGATGGAGGCGCTGATCGACAGCGCGGTGCACCTCGGCTTTCCTCGCCACCTCGCGCACGACCTTGTCCTCGAAACAATCAAGGGTTCCGTCGCCTTCGCCGAGCGGACGCAAAAACATCCCGCGCAGCTTCGCGACATGGTGACGTCGCCGGGTGGGACGTCGGCCGCGGCGCTGCACGAGCTCGAGCGGGGCCGTCTGCGCACGGTGCTCGCTGACGCTGTCTGGGCCGCCTACCGGCGCACGATGTCGCTCTCTGAAAGCCTCAGCGCCGGGAAAGATCCGGAACCGATGCCACCCCGCAGCGATTCGTAGATACATTGAACGAGCGTCAGGCCCAGGTTGGGTCGTCGGACTCCTTGACCACACCATCGGAGCCGAACACCAGGAAACGCTGAAAGGACTTCAGTAACCAGCGGTCGTGCGTAACCGCGAGGATCGTTCCCTCGTACTGCCAGAGCGCGTACTCCAGCGCGTCGGCCGAGGCGACGTCGAGGTTGTCGGTCGGCTCGTCCAGCACCAGCATCGTCGAACCACGGACCTCCAACACGAGAATCTGCAGGCGGGCCTGCTGGCCGCCCGACAGTTTTTCGAACGGCACTTCGGCGGCGCCATCGAGCTCATACCGCCGTAGCGTCCCCATGGCGGCGGTCCGGTCGAGGCCTTCGCGCGTCAGGACGGCGAGCGGCGCGGCGCGCGTGAGGTGGGGCGAGTCGTGAAGCTGCGAGAAATATCCCACCTTGACGCGGGCGCCGAGCATCCAGTCGCCGGTGTGCTCGACCGGATGGCCCGCCAGCAGCCGGACGAAGTGGCTCTTGCCGGTGCCGTTCTTGCCGATCACGCCGGCACGCTGACCGAAGAGGACCTCGGCGCTGAACGGTTTTGTCAGGCCCGGGAAGGCGAGCTGCTTGACGCGCAGCGCGATCGTCCCAGTGCGACCGCCACCTAACCGGATCGTGACTTTCTGCTCGCGCGGCCGCTCGACCATCTCAGCTTTCTCGTCGAAGAGGCGAAGCCGGCTCTCGGCCGCTCGAACTTTTGGGCCCCACCCATCAGCTGATTGCGCCCGGCGGCGGTACTCCTTGAGCGTGGCGATCAGCGCCGCGCGCTGCTCCTGGTAGCGGCGGTGATCCTCCTCCAGGCCAGCGATTCGCGCCCGCCGCGCCTCTTCGTAGCTGGCGAATGATGCGGGATGCGTCCAGCTCCCATGCGCTTCCAGGGTCACGATCTGCGTCGAGGTGTTAGCGAGAAATTCGCGGTCATGACTGATATAGAGGATGGTCTTGCGGCTGGCATTCATCGTTGCCTCGAGCCATTCCTTGCCGATGACGTCGAGGAAGTTGTCGGGCTCATCTAGAAGCACGACGTCTGCCTCCGATCGAAACAGCGCCTCGAGCAGGATATGTTTCAACTCGCCGCCGGAAAACGTGTTCGCCACACGGGGGCCGATTGCATCGAACGGCTCGCCGGTGGCTGCCATACAGGCGGCGTTCCAGCCGACCTCGAGGTCGTAGCCACGGAGCTCGCCCCACTGTTGGACGGCATCGGCGTAGGCGATCGCAGCGGCTTGAGTGGGGTCGGCCTGCATGGCGCTCTCGGACGCCACCAGTGCCGTGCCGGCATGTGCCAGCGCTGCCGGGGCCTGGCCAATGAGCAGATCGCGAAGCGTGGCGGATGACCTGGCGTCGTGGACGAGCTGCGGCATCCGCGCCAGCCGTCCGATGACGCGGATCAGGCCTTTGTGTCCCTCCTCGGCGTCGGCGATCAGCCGCAGCAGGGTGGTCTTGCCGACGCCGTTGGCGCCGACGAGCGCGACGCGCCCGCCATCCGCGACCTTGAAGGAGACCTTGTCGAAGAGTGTCCGACCTCCGGGAAACGCGTAGCCGACATCGACCAGCTCGATGAAGCCCACGTGCCTAGAGTACGGTCACCCGCCCCCGACCCTCCCCCGCAAGCGGGGGAGGGAGACTCCGAGGTTGCACTACTACGCAATCCGTAGTAGTCTCTATCGCGTCATATGAACCAGGCGGAAGTCGACACCACCCAGCTGCTCAAGGGCGTACTCGATCTGGCGGTGCTGGCCGTGCTGGCGGAGGCGGATAGCTACGGCTATGACGTCGTTCGGCGGCTCCGCGAGAACGGCCTGGACCACGTCGGTGATGCGTCGGTCTACGGAACGTTGCGGCGCCTGTATCAGGCCGGAGCGCTGAACTCGTACGTTGTTCCCTCGGAGGAGGGGCCGCATCGCAAGTACTACGGCCTCAATAACCGCGGCCGAAAGGCTCTCGACCAATCGGCCCAGACATGGGTCACGTTGAGCAACGCGCTCAACCATCTCCTGAACGGAAGGAGCAACGGACATGGCAAGTAACGATCAAGCAAACGACGTCGCCTCCTATGCAACTTCGGTTCGGGCTGCGCTTTCCGACCTCCCGCCGGAACAATCGGAGATCCTGCTCGAGGATCTTGAAGACCACCTGAGGGAGGTCGCGGCCGAGGCCGGAGGTCCGCTTACCGAGCGCCTCGGGCCGCCGGAACAATACGCTCAGGAATTGCGCGCCGCCTACGGTGACGCGCGCCCCGGCGGCAAGCGGCCGGACCCGGCGCTGCGCGACCTGAGGCGCGCGATCGACCGGTTGACGACGTCAGGGTGGTACAGGCAGGTCCGGGCGTTCCTGCCCGAACTGCGACCGGCATGGTGGGTCCTGCGCGCTTACCTGGTGGTGCTCGTCCTCACGGCAGCCTTCAGCCGGAACTACAACCTTCACCCGATCCCGAATCCATTCTCGAGCCGCGGACTACTCGAGATCGTTGCCGCCGCGATCGCGATCGTGCTGTCGGTCCGGTTGGGCCGCCGAAACCGTCAGCTGGCAAAGGGCCGACGCATGCTGGCGATAGCCGCCAATATCGCAATCGCGCTCGTCGCGGTGCCGGTCCTCGCCCGCATGGGCACCTTTCCTTCCTACGCGATGCTGGAAACGGGTGGTTCCGGCCAATCGATGCAGGGCCAACCACTCTACATGCCGAATGGCGCGGTGACAAATATCTATCCGTACTCGCGGGACGGCAAGCCGCTAACGGATGTTCTGCTCTACGACCAGGACGGGCGCCCGTTGACCATCGGTCCGAAGATCGGGGACGTGACGACCGACTATCCGACCGGGGCCGACGGCCAACCGATCACGAATGCCTATCCGCTTCGCCAGCGGCACTTCTACGGCGACCCGGTTGCGGCGCCCCGAGTGGCACTTCCGCCCTGGCCGTCGGCGAGTCCAATGGCGAGCCCGACGGCGAGTCCAACTTCCAGCCCGACTCGTTAGCGCGGTGGTCTGGTAACGGCCCCCTCGCTGGCGGAGGAGACGAGCGCGGCGTACTTCGCGAACACGCCGGTCGCGTAGCGCGGTTCGGGCGGTCGCCAGTCTTGTAGCCTTCGCGCAATCTCCGCCTCGGGTTGCTCGACATTGAGTTGGCGCTTCGCGACATCCACGACGACGATGTCGCCATCGCGAAGCGCGGCGATCGGCCCACCGCGCGCGGCCTCCGGTGCGATATGACCCACCATGAGCCCGTGCGTCGCCCCGGAGAAGCGGCCGTCGGTGATCAGCGCGACCGAATCGCCCAGGCCTTCGCCAACCAGCGCGCCGGTCACGCCGAGCATCTCGCGCATCCCGGGGCCGCCGACCGGTCCCTCGTAGCGGATCACGACAACGTCGCCTGCCTTGACCTGGCGCGCCTGGACCGCGGCAAACGCCGCCTCCTCGCTGTCGAAGACGCGAGCCGGGCCCCGATGCATCAGGCGCTCGTGGCCGGCGAGCTTCACCACGCAGCCCTCGGGCGCAAGGTTGCCGCGGAGAATAGCGAGGCCGCCGGTCGGCTTCAGCGGCTTGGCGAGCAACGTGACCACCTTCTGACCCGGAGTCTCCACGGCGGCCGCAGCGACCTGCGCCATCGTCCGGCCGTCGACCGTGCGCGCGGCGCCGTTGATCAGCCCGCCTTCGGCGAGGCGCTGGGCTACGAGCGCAATGCCGCCGGCATCGTGCAAGTCTTTCGCTACGTAGGCGCCGCCGGGCTTGAGGCTGGCGACCACCGGCGTTCGCGCCGCGACGCGTTCGAAGTCGTCGATGCTCAAGGGGACGCCGGCCTCTCGCGCAATCGCGAGCAGGTGCAGGACACCGTTTGTCGATCCACCGGTGGCGGCGACGGAGGCAATGGCATTTTCGAGGGCGGCCTTGGTGACGATCTGGCGCGGTCGCACGTCCTTGGCGATCAGCTCCATCACGAGCCGGCCAGCCTGCTCCGCCACATCATCTTTATGGGGATCGACCGCCGGGACGTCGTTCGCCCCCGCCGGACTGATTCCCAGGAACTCGATCGCCGTCGACATCGTGTTCGCTGTGAACTGGCCACCGCAGGCGCCGGCGCCCGGACAGGCGCTCTCTTCGATCTCACGCAGCTCGGCCGCGTCCATCTTGCCGCCCGCGACTGCGCCGACGGCTTCGAAGACGTCCATCAGCGTGATGTCACGTCCGCGATGGCGCCCGGCGGCGATCGTGCCACTGTAGAGGGCCAGTCCCGGGATGTTGATCCGAACGAGCGCCATCACGGCGGCCGGGATCGTCTTGTCGCAACCCACGATCAACACCAGGCCGTCGAAGAGATGTCCGCGCGTGACCAGCTCGATCGAATCGGCGATCACCTCGCGACTGACCAGCGAGGCCTTCATGCCCTCGGTGCCCATCGAGACGCCGTCTGAGACGGCGATGGTGTTGAACTCCATCGGCGTGCCACCTGCGGCCCGGATGCCGGCCTTCACCTTTTCCGCGAGGCGGCGATGGTTGAAATTGCAGGGCATGGTTTCGATCCAGCTATGCCCGACGCCGATCAGCGGCTTCCCAAGGTCCTCGCGAGTAAAGCCGATCGCCCGCAGCATGGCGCGCGCGCCTGCACGATCGTCGCCCTCCGTCAATCGTGCGCTCTGCCGCTTCAGCGGCGATGCGCCGTTGGGATCCGGAATAGCTTCACCCTCCTCGAAGCCCCGATTCTACCGTCCGAACCGGTAGGATGCGACGACACCCAGCGAGGACAGCAGTACCCAGATGAGTGCCAGCACCACCGAAGCCATCCTGCCCGAGGCAGGTCTTCGCGCCGAGATCCGGCTTCTTGGGCAGCTGCTTGGCGAGACCTTGCGCGAGCACGAGGGCCTGGCGCTCTATGAGTTGGAAGAGTCGATCCGGCTGCGCACCAAGGAACTCCGCCAGCGGTACGACGCTACCGAGGAGGCCAGCCTCGTCGCCGACCTCGGGCGGATCCCGCTCGAAGACGCCGCACGGCTGGTTCGGGCTTTCGCCACCTACTTTCAGCTGGTCAACCTCGCGGAGCTCGAACGGCAGGCTCGTTCTGTGGCGGAGACGAGCGAGGAGGTCGGGGAGCTGGATCGATCCGTCGCTCGTTTCGCGGCGCAGCGCATTTCCGCCGACCGCCTGACGGCCACCCTCGAGGAGCTGGAAGTCCGGCCGGTGCTCACCGCGCATCCGACGGAGGCGGTCCGGCGCAGCATCCTCGACCACCAGGACCGCATCGGCGAGGAGCTGGCGCGGTTGCGCGCGCCGCTCTCCAGCCGCGAGCGCGATCGAGTCAGGCAGCGAATCGCCACCCAGGTAGAGGTCCTCTGGCACACGGACGAGGTCCGATCGGTCCGCCCGCGCGTCCTCGACGAAGTCGGGAATGCGCTGTTCTATCTGGAGCGCACCTTCTTCGACGCCATTCCCGATGTGCACCAGCAACTGGCCGAGGCGCTGGTCCGGCACTACCCGGGCATCCGCGTCCCGCTGGACCCCCCGATCCGCCTTGGCTCGTGGGTGGGTAGCGACCAGGATGGCAACCCCAACGCCAACGCCGCGATGCTGACCGAGACGCTGCGGTTGCAACGCCGGACGCTCTTGACGCGGTATCGCGAGCGAGTTCGCGAGCTGGCGCGGGACCTCAGTCAATCGACGCGTTTGACCCAGGTGAGCGACGAGCTGACGGCGTCGATCAGGCGCGATGAGGCGGAGCTGGCGGATTATGCCGAGACGCTCTCCCCGGGGACGGCGGATGAACCGTACCGGCGCAAACTCTCCTTCGTCTGGCGGCGGCTGGGCGCGACGCTCGACGGAGAACCCGCGGGCTACGCATCGGCGGACCACCTGGCAGCGGACCTCGAACTGCTTGACGTCAGCCTTCGCCGCCACGCAGGCGCCGCCGTCGCCGACGGCGATCTCCTCCGCTTACGCCGCCAGGTGCGCGCCTTCGGATTCATCGGCGCCCACCTCGATGTCCGCCAGCATCGCGCCGTGGTCCGCGCCGCCACGATCGAGGTGGTCAACCGGCTCGGCGCTGCACCGGATCGGCGTCGAAGCGCGACGCTCAATCCACCGCCGATCTCGCTGGATGCCGGCCGCTGGTCGCCCGCCACAGGAAATTTGCTCGCGACGCTCTCGGCGATGGCGGCGGCGCAACAGGCGGCGCCCGGCTCAGCCCAGACGTTCATCCTGAGCATGACCGAGAGCGGCGACGATGTCATGCAGACCCTGTTCCTCGCCGGGCTCGCGGGACTTCACGACCTGGCCGCCGACCCGCCGAGAAGCGACCTCGACATTGTGCCGCTCTTCGAGACGTCCGAGGCGCTGGAACGCGCGCCCGCGATCATCGAGAGCCTGTTGAGCGACCCGGTCTATGCCCGTCAGCTCGACGGCCGGGGCGGCATCCAGGAGGTGATGCTCGGCTACTCGGACAGCAACAAAGAGGTCGGGTATCTCTCGGCGGCCTGGGCGCTCGACCGCGCGCATGGAGCTATTGCCACCGTCATCGCGAAGCATGGACGGCGGCTGCGGATCTTCCATGGGCGCGGCGGGACGGTCGGCCGCGGCGGCGGCCCCACCCACGAGGCGATCCTGGCCCAACCGGCGTCCGCGCCGGACCCCAGGATCAAGATCACCGAGCAGGGCGAGGTCATCCACCGAAAGTACGCGCGCCCCGAAACCGCGCGGCACAACCTGGAACTGGTGCTCGGCGCCACGCTCGAGCACGTCTTGATGCCGGCTGAGGTCCGCGAACCGCATCCAGCGTGGCGGGCGGCGATGGACGCGATGTCCGAGGAGAGCCGCCGGCAGTATCGCGCGCTGGTTTACGAGGACCCGGGTTTCCAGGCCTACTTCGAGCAGGCGACGCCGATCGAGGAGATCGCCCAACTCAACACCGGCTCACGGCCGGTCAGTCGCGGTGGCACGCTCGCCGTCGAAGATCTGCGGGCCATCCCCTGGGTGTTCGCCTGGATGCAGAACCGGCACCTGCTGCCGGCCTGGTACGGCGCCGGCTCGGCCCTTGCCGAGTACACGCAGCGACCGGGCGGCCTCGAATGCCTGCGCGACATGTATCAGCACTGGATGTTCTTCCGTTCGCTGGTGGATAACCTGCAGATGGTGCTCGCCAAGGCGGACATGCGGATCGCCCGGCAGTACGCGAACCTGGTCGCGGATGAGCGCGAGCGGGAGCGGCTCTTCTCGATCATCGATGCGGAGTTTCAGCGGGCGCATGACGCCGTGCTGCAGATCACCGCTCAGGCGTCCGTCCTCGAGCAGCAACCTCAGCTTCTCGCGAGCCTGCGACTCAGGGATCCCTATATCGATCCGATGAGCTACTTCCAGGTTCGATTGCTCCGCGAATTGCGCCGCCTTCCAGCCGGCGATCCGCGTCGCGCCGCCCACCTGCAGGCGGTGCTGCGGACCATCAATGGCATCGCAGCCGGACTCCAGAACACCGGCTAACATCACACCGTCGCATGGACCTGCTCATTCACGCGAACCAGCTACCTGGAGGCAACACCTCCCGCGAATTCGAGGGCAAAGAGTACGGCGCGGGTCTGACGCTGATCCTGGTCGACGTCGAAACGGGGCACGGCCCGAACTTGCATCGTCATCCGTATGAAGAGATCTTCGTGGTTCACGCCGGGACCGGTCGCTTCTTCGTGGACGAATCAGAGGTGCGCGCGAGCGCGGGCGACATCGTCATCGCGCCAGCCGGGACAGCCCATCGGTTCATCAACTCGGGGACCGATCGTCTCCAGCTGACGGCGATTCATCACAACGCGAACTTCGTCACCGAATGGCTTGAATCGTTGACGCCGGATCAGCGCTACTGGTCCTCGGAACACCGGTAACGCCTTACGGTTCGGCGGGCGAGCGCCGCTTTCGGCTGCGGCGCTTCGGCGGAGCGGACGGCGGAAGCGCTCGCGCATACGTGCCCAACACTTGCAAGAACGTGGTGGCGTGTCGCGCCGCCCGCAGCGCCGCCGCAACGGACTTCTCCGATCGGCCGCCGTCCAGGTCGAGGTAGAAGAGGTATTCCCAGGGTGGGTCGCGGCGCGGCCGTGACTCCAGCTTGGTGAGATTGACGCCCGCCTCGGCAAAGCAGGCGAGCAAGCGGAATAGCGCGCCCGGCTCGTTGGCCACAGCGCAGACCACCGACGTCTTCTTCCCGTAGCGCGGTCGCTTGATGCGCGGGGGTTTGGGCCGGCGTGGGCCCCGCCTAGTGATCAGGAAGAAGCGCGTGATGTTTTCCTGCACGGTCTGGATCCGCTCCGCCATGATCTCCAACCCGTACAGCTCGGCGGCCCGCCGCCCGGCGATCGCCGCCTGGTCCTGGCGACCCTCCTGTTGAATCTGCTTCGCGGCCCCAGCGGTGTCATATGCCGGGATCGGTTCGAGATGTTCGCGCACGATGAAGGCCTCGCACTGCGCCAGGGCCTGCGGATGTGACAGCACTCGCTTGATCTGGCCGCGCTCGGTGCCCGGCAGCGCTAGCAAGCAGTGGTCAACCTGCAGCGCGACCTCGGCTACGACCAGCGCTCGGTACTCGAGGAGCAAGTCGTAGGTCTCGAGGACGCTGCCCCCCTGCGAGTTCTCGACCGGGACCAACGCGAAGTCCACCGACTGATCGGCAACCCGGTGGAAGGCATGCCGCAGCGTTCGAAAGGCCTGCGGCGTCGCGGTTGGAAAAGTGGCGTGAAGCGCCTCTTCAGAGTAGGCGCCCGGTTCCCCCTGATAGCCGATCGTGAGCTCGCTGGCGATCTCGCAACTGTATCGAACACCGGCCCCCACCCCGACCCCGCGGCGAGCGGGGGAGGGAGATTAGGCTCTTTCCATAAGCCAGGTCAATGTAATCGTGATCCACCAACGTGGCAAGTTCATCAGTGCCCGGTTCTTCCGATCACAGTTCTGACCCCGATTTCCAGGAATTCGATCGGCTGGCCGACGAGTTTCAACCCGAGGGTCCCCTGGTGTTCGGAGGAGATCTGATCCACTCCGTGGGCTGAGCTAGTCGAGGGCTTTGAGGCGCGGCCAGGCCTTGTCGAGCGGGACCAGTGGGCTGCGACAGATCCAGATCGCCTTGCCGTATTCCTCGTTGCGCACACGGTAGGAGTTCGTGATCGTGCCGGCCTGCTGGATGTCGCCAAAGATTGTGGCCAGATACCCCCGCTGATAACCGACCACGATGACGGTCGACGGCGCCATGCGCGCCGGCGCCCAGTAATAGTAGGTAAGGTGTGCCGACACCACCGGCGGCAGACCGTGCCCGTAAAAATCGAGCGCGCCGGCTTCGCCGTAGTTGCTCGCCAGGATCATCACCGAGGCGCGGTCGGATAACGGCAGGCGCTGGTAGACGGTGGTCACCTGGTCAACCAGGTCCGGCCAGCCATACATGTCGGCGAAATCTTTACGCGCCTTCCAGATTCCCGAGTCGGCCATCACCTTCGCCGGCAAGATCGGCAGCCCGATCGGGAGGAGAATCAACGTGATCGCAACGGCGGCGGCCACCGCGAGGCGGCGGATCCAGCGCTTCCGCACCGCCTCGACGAACCAGATGGCGCCCGCGGCATAGGCGAGCGGATAGATGGGCGCCGGATAGTAGGCTTTGCCACCGACGAAAAAGAAGAAAAGCTCCACGGCAATGATCGTGACCGCGGCCGGTCTGAACCGTTCATCGCGCCAGAGCCACCAGACGCCCATCACGATGATGGGGAGAAGCTGCGGACCGGCGAGCAAAAGCTGCTGCAGGACGTAGGCGATGGGGCCGTCGGTGGCGCCACGATGCTCAATGGTGTAGGCGACGCTGTCCCAGTTGTGCCCGACCTGCCAAACGACATTCGGCACCAGGAGAAGGATGGCGATGCCGAAGCCGAGCCATGGCCAGGGGCGGGCCAGCTGCCGGCGGGCGACGGTGGTGAGGAGGCCAACGAGCATGGCGAGTCCGAGCCCGACGACGGTGTACTTCGTCTCGAGGCCGATGCCGAAGACCAGTCCTAGCAGCAGCCACTCCCTCGGGTCAGCCCCGCGAAGCAACCGCACGAACAAGAGGCATGCGACTGCCCAGACGAGCTCGTCGAAGCTGACTGTCTGAAACAGGATGTTCGCCCCGACGAACATGGGCGAGATCAGCACGGCCAGCGCGGCGAGCGTCTGCGCCAGCCGATTTCCGCCCAACTCTCTCGCGATCAGTGCCGCGACGACGATGATCGCGGCGCCGGCGAGGACCGTCAGCAAGCGCAACGCCGGCAGCGAACCCGGGAAGATGGCCTGGTCGAGCCTCGCCAGCAGCGGCGTGATCGGCGGGTAGTCGACGTACCCCAGGGCGAGATGCCGGCTCGAGGCCAGGTAGTAGAACTCGTCCCGATGCCAGCCG